>Ga0326597_10013642_pt1 | contig 10672 bp, 10 predicted proteins | sample RVTome_12_FD_203789 | JGI IMG/M metagenome (GOLD analysis project Ga0326597, IMG submission 203789) | Soil microbial communities from uranium-contaminated site in the Upper Colorado River Basin, Wyoming, United States - RVT100D185 | ecosystem: Environmental > Terrestrial > Soil > Contaminated >... | reverse complement strand
ATCGACACCTCCCGCCAAAAGGCGAAAAGTGTTACCCATGTCTCCGGAACGAAGTGTCACCTATGTCTCAAGTCGGGCACCTCGCCAATTTACGCTGAAGAGGCATCCAACCCATGAGCAGCAAGGTCTACCGCGTCGGCCAGATCGTGCCGTCGTCCAACGTCACCATGGAGACCGAGATCCCGGCGATGCTGTGGGCGCGGCAGAACATTCTGCCGCAGGAGCGCTTCACCTTCCATTCGAGCCGCATGCGCATGAAGAAGGTGACCAAGGAGGAGCTGGCGGCGATGGACGCGGAAAGCGACCGCTGCGGCCGGCGGTGCCGGCGCTGGAAGTCGTCTCCGCCTCCACCTGCACAACCTACCAGCTGCTCAGGGGAATGGACCTCGAAGCCCGCGCCCCCCAAGCCGGCACGCTCTTAAGCGGCAAGCACTAAAGGATGATGCTGGGGTTGCGGATGTTGCGGTCGCAGTCGATCAGATTGACCTGCTTGACCAGGATTTCCCAGCCGTCCTGTTTTTGCCGCAGGCGGTGGCCGCACCAGCCGGCCCAATAGCGCTTCTCCTCGGCCCAGAACTCGCTGATCACGAAGCTTGAGCGGACCATGAACTGGTCCGCCGTGTCGGTGGCGAACACGGCGACGTTGCTGACGAGCCGCACAGTGCGCGAGGCCGGCCGCTGCGACCAAGCGTGGGCGAGACGCAGCCGGTAGATGCGGTCTTCGAGCCTGCGCCGGTCGTCGAACGCGATCGCCACCTCGCGGCGCGGATCGCCGCCGCCCGCGCTCGCCGGCACCCAATAGAGGCATTCTCCCGCATAGAGCTTGAGCCAGTCCTCGAGCATCACCTCCTCCAAGGCCCGCGCCTCGCGCTCCAACAGTCTGCGGCACGAATCGCGCAAGACGGGATCGTCGGATTCCAGTTCCTCGCGCCGCCAGCCGCTAAAGTCGGCGATCAGCCGCTCGTAGAACTCATTGGAGATGTAGTGGGAACTCAGCGAGGGGTCGTGCTTCATCTTCAGCCCCTCACGGCTCGCGCCGGATCGCCAGTTTCGGCTCGGCCATCATCAAGCGCTTATATTCCTTCATATATTCGCGCATGAAGACCTCGTCGGTCGCCGGCGCGACAATGGTTCCGTCGTCCTGCCGGCGCACCCGGCCGGGGATGTCCATGCCCCGGTGCATGTAGATCCACTCGTCCTCCTCGGCGGTGAGGCCAACCTGGATCTGCTCGAAATTGGTCAGATCGTCGACCTCGCCGAAATTAGGAAAGCCCTCCTGGGTGCGCATGCGCAGGGCGTTGATGTCTTCCAGCACCCCATCGAACTCGCCGGCCTCATCGACGATGGCCGTGGCGTACCAGGTGGTGTCGGTCTCGTCGACCGCCATGGGCTGCAGCACCTGGATGTGGTTGCCGAGGATCAGCAGATTGGGGAAGACGTTGATGTTGACCGGTTCGGACGCGGCCAGATCGAGCGCCCGGTCCGCCTTGTCGCCCAGTTTCGCGCGCAGCTTTTCCTCGTAATGCTCCATGCCCGGATGCGTCGCCTCGATGTCCCACAGGGCGCCGGGCCGGGCATTGATGTTCGGCCGCTTGTCCTTGAAATGGTGGCCGTTGCCGAAATACTGCACATACATCGGCGCTGAATCCGGCGAGCCCTTGTAGAAGGACATGCCCTTCTTCTCCTCGCTCTCCAGCCTGTTCTCCATGGCGAGCAGCGAGCGGTGGGAAAAGACGACATGGTAGCCGTCCGCCGAATTGTCGTAGGCGAGCTTCCAGTTACCCTTGTATTTCAGCCGGTTGGCCTGGGCGAGCACGACCCGGCCGCCGGGATGGCGGTCGAGCCACTCGTCGATCGGCTTGGTCACCGGGCCCAGATAGTCGCGCAAAGATGGCGCGCCCTCGTTCAGCGTGCCGAAGATGAAGCCGCGATAGTTCTCGACGCGGGGAAGCTGCGCCAGGTTGAACTTGGCATCCGAAAAGTCGGTGGCGTAGCCGTCCGGCCAGGGCACGCCGGAAAGTTTGCCGGAATTGAGAAAGGTCCAGCCGTGATAGGGGCACTGGAAGGCCTTCGCCGTACCTTTGCCGAGCCGGCACACGGTGGTGCCGCGATGGGTGCAACGGTTGAACAGCGCGCGAATTTTTCCCGCTGAATCGCGGGTGACGATGATTGGCCGCAAGCCCAGCCTCGCGGTCACATAGTCGTCGCGCTCGGGAATCTCGCTTTCATGCGCCAGATAAACCCAGACCGCGCCGAAAATCTTGCGCATCTCCTCCTGGAAGATGCCCGGATCGGTGTAGAGCAGGCGATGGGCGCGGTCCTCCTCGATCAGCGCGTCATAGTCGTAGCGCGGCGCCGGGACGTGCGGTCGGCCGCCGAGCCGTTCAAGCTTGGTCATGGTCGTTTCGTCCGGTCGCTAAAAGAAATCGAAATACTCGTTCTGCTCCCATTCGGTCACCTCCTCGCCATTGTGCTCCACGCCGTGCTTTTCGCAAAATCCGTGGAAGCGGGCGAGTTCGGCGCGCTTGAGGGCGACATAATAATCGACGAACACATCTCCGAAAGCCCGGCGGATCAGCGCACTCTGGTCGGTCGCCTCGATCGCCTTGTCGAGGCTTGCGGGCAGCGCCGCGTGGTCCGACTGATAGGGATCGGTCTCGGGCGGCCCCGGATCGATGCCACGCTCGATGCCGTCGAGTCCCGCGGCGATCTGCGCGGCGATGTAGAGATAGGGGTTCGCCCCCGGCTCGCCGCCGCGATTTTCGATCCGCGAGGCCGCGTCGCCGGCGCCGCCGAGCACGCGGAACAGCACCCCGCGATGATCGACGCCCCAGACCAGCCGGTCCGGCGCCAGCGAGTTCGGCCGGTAGCGGCGATAGCCGTTCACCGTCGGTGTCGCGAAACTGGTGGCGGCCGGCGTGTGCGTCAGCAAGCCGCCGAGATAGGCCATGCCGAGCGCGGAGAGGACCTTGCCGTCTTGCTCCGGCATGAACAGGTTGCGCCCGGTCTCCGAGGAGATCAGCGACTGATGCAGGTGCCAGCCGCTGGAGAAATAGCCTTTCAGCCCCGGCCGGCACATGAAGGTGGCGAACAGGCCGAGGCGGCGGCAGATCTGCCGTGTCGCCGCGCGCATCAGCACCAGATCGTCGGCCGCCTTCAGCGCCTTTTCGGCCGAGAAGGTGCATTCGAGCTGCCCCGGGCCCCATTCATTCTCGATCGATCGCACGGGCAGCTTCAGCGCCTGGTAGCATTTGGCGAGCTCGCTGATCGCCGGTTGCATCAGGTCGAGATTGGTCTCGGAATGGTAGGAATAGCCGGGCTCGACCGGCACCGTGCGGATCGCCCGGCCGCGCAGGCCGGGCTTGCCGACATGCTCCTCGGTCAACCCGTCTTCGGCGACCTTGGCGAGGTACCATTCGACCTCGAGGCCTACCAGGCAGTCCCTTCCGTGCTCGTTAAGGCGCCTGATCTGGGTGCGCAGCAACCGGCGGGTGGAGAAATGGAACGGCTTGCCGTCGCCGAAATATTCGTCGCACAGGATCCAGCCGACCCCCGCCGCCCAGGGCAGAACCCGGAAAGTCGCCGGATCGGGCACGATGACGAGATTCGGCGAGCCGGTCATCTCGTCGAGACCCATGCCGCCGCCGCGCGTGAACGACTTGAACACGCGCCCGCCCGAGCCATCCAGCGTGCTCGTCGCGACGTTGATGTTATAGCCCTTGGTCAGCGCCTCGACGAAAGCTTGCGGCGCTACCGCCTTGGCCCGCACGGCGCCATGGGTATCGACCCAGGCGAGGCGGACGAGATGCAGATCCTCCTTCTCCACCCGGCGTATCAGCTCGGCGGCGCGCTGCGCTTGCTCCTCGGAGTAGAGCCCGTGCCGCTCGACGAACGGGATATCCGCACTCGCTCTGATCGGTTTCTGATATGTCATGGTCCGGTTCTTGCCTCGCGCCGGGGGGACGTGGCGCTCTTTTCTTCAGCCCCGGACTTTAGCCGCGCCGGCTGTTACTTTCCACCTGGAATAATTCGAAAATCCCAGCACGAATCGGGGCGAAACGCGCGGCTCCCGCGATGCTGCGGGGGCTTGGCTTTGCTTCCATGTTTCTGGAGTATTCTCCAGTCATGTGCCATGATTTTACACACAAACTGCTAACTCCAGACGCCGATTGTCAATGCCCTCATCTTTGTTCCCGACGCATGCGATGCGGAAAGCCCTGGTTGCTCTAGGGATGTGCTTTGCGGCTATGCTTGACGGGGCAGGTCACGGCCCTGCGGCCGAAGACCGTCGCCTGACTGATTTCATTGCCAAGTTCGATGAATTGAGAACTCGCGAGGCAGCAGGCGAATGGATCGACTGGCTCGGCCCCCGCAGCCCCAATATTTCTGCAAAAATCTTGGATCGTTTCGTCTGGGGGCGTAGTAACCAAGGCTCTCTCCTGCGGGTAAGTGTCACCGGTTCGATTGTATGGCGACCCCACAGGGCGGGGATAAGTTGCTAAGTGTCAGAGTGCGTTCCCCGAAAAGTTGCCGATCTACGCCAACACCGTCGTACGGCGTATAGCCCGATGGGCACAAAAACCTGCGGCCATTCAGTGGTTCCTACGAGTTCGTGGCCACCGGTCGATCACTCCACCCCAGGCGCGAACAGCTCATCCGGCGCGACGATGCGTGGGGAAAGGCCCTGCTCGTGGACATAGCGGCCGATGGCGGTAAGCGTCGGCCGGTTGGGTTCAAGCCCGTAGGCCCAGAAATCCTTGCCGAAGACGCGCCACGTCTCCTCGACGTGATCGAGCAGGAACGGCAGCGACACTTTCAGTGCGTCGGTGTCGTAGAGACCCTCGACCGCCCTGTCCTTGGCCTCGCGGAAGGCCCTGTAGAGGCTTTTCGCCGCCCAGGGATGCTCGGCATGGACATCCTTGCGCGCCACCACGGTATGCATGATCGGGAAGATGCCGGTGCGGCGGTAATAGTCCTGCTCGACCTCTTTGAAGTTAGGGAACAAGCGGGCGATCAGCGGCGAGCCGTCGAGGAACAGTTTTGGGATGTAGATGGAAAACAGCGCGTCGAGTGCGCCGGCCTCGAACATCTCCTCCAGGGTTTGCCCCATGTCGAGGAACTCCAGCCTTACGTCATCGGGCAGGTCGAGTGGGATCAGCCGCTTTTCGGCGAACGTGTTGAGCGGCCCCATGAACCAGTGAATGTCGGAGTCCTTGACGTCGTATTCGTGCCGCATCATGCCGCGCATGAAGACCAGCGCGGTGGAGCTGTACTGGCTGGTGCCGACCCGCTTGCCCTTGAGGTCTTCCGGCCTCTCGATGCCCGCATCCTGGCGGACATAGATGCAGGAGTGGCGGAAGATCTTCGACAGCGCCACGGGAATGGCGATGAACGGGCAGTCGCCGCGGCCGACGAGCGCCGTATAGGAGGCGAGCGACATTTCCGACGCGTGGAACTCCTGATCGTCCAGCATCCGCTGAAACGTCTCGCGCGGTCGCAGGACCTTGATGTCGAGATCGATGCCGTCCGGCTTGACGCTGCCGTCGATCAGCGGTCGCGTGCGGTCGCTCTCCCAGCAGGCGAGAGTCAGTTTGGTATCGGGCATGAGTTCGGCCGCCTCTATCCGATCTTCCCGTCGACAACGCCGACATAATAGTCCCACGCCCGCGCCGGCTCGTGCACCCGGTCGTCGCCGTGGCGGCGCGCGGCGCCCTCCGGCGAGTAGTGGCGCGGCGTAAAGCCGGCAGCCTCGGCGAGAATCTGCGCGGTCGCCGCCTCCTCCAGGAACAGCGCCTGCACGCAGGCATGCGGCACCGACTGGCCGACCGCGATCATGCCGTTCGACTGCAGGATGACGGCCTCCGCATCGCCCAGCGCGTCGGCGACGCCGTCCCCCATCTCGTCGCTGGCAACCAGAAATGGCTGTTCGAAGACGTTCACCACAGCGCCGAGATTGGCGCCGAAACCGTGCGCCAGCCTGAGCGGCTGGCCGGCGCAGGCATAGGCGGCGACATGGCGGGGATGGCCGCGCGCGGCCGCCATGATCTCCGGGCGGCGGCGGTAGAGCGCGAGATGCATCGGCACTTCGAGCGGCGGCGCGCCTTCCCCGGCGACCTGGAGGCCCTGCATGTCGAGCTCGACCAGCTCGGCTTCGTCTCTCACCAACCCCAGCGCCGTGCGCGGCGTGATCAGCACCCTCGCCGCGGCCGGCACCCGGGCCGAGACATGGCCAAAACCCTCGACGATCTTGAAATGGGTCAGCACCTTGCAGGCGGTGAGAACCTCGGCGCGCAGCTCGGGCGTGGAAGCAAAGCTCATCGGCGTTCCTCTTGCGGTTGTCGTTTCAGGTGGGTCTCTTCGCACCGGCGAGGCGGGCGCTCGCCTTGTTCAGCGATGTATTGAAGGTTCCGAGAAGGGCACGTGTGTGAAATAAGCCGCCGGCGAACAAGCGGGACGCGGCGCTGTTGCATAGCACAAATTCGCCGGGCATTTCGACGATGTCGCCGTCGCGGCCGACCAGCCCCTTCTTGAACTGGCGCAGGCCCTCGGCGCCGACCTCGCCGCCGAGATCATAGGCTTGCGTCCCGGTAGTGGCCAGCCAGCCGAGGATCCACCAGTGCAGCGCATAGCCCGCATTGAGCGGCAAGGCGCGATCGTCGCTGGCGCCCCAGAGATAGTAGGCGGTATCGCCGAACACCGCGATCACGGCGCCGCAGACCGGTGAGCCCTCGTGCCAGGCCAGCACCACGCGCGGCCGAATCGGCTCCGGCAGCCCGGCGAGTTGGGGCAGAAGATGCACCGGATCGCCGGCCGAGGCCTTTTTGCGGGCAACCATGGCGGCATGCAGCCGGGTGAACCGTTCGATGCCGGCGGGATCGTCGGCGAAGCCGATCTCAAGGCCGACCGCCTCGGCCTTTTTCAGGTTGTAGCGCCATTTCTGCGCAAGGCTGCCGCGCGCCCGCTCGCGGTCGGCATCGACGCGGACCAGGTAGCGGTGCGGATCGCGCGAGGGTCCGCGCAGCCGGAACCCTGCCCCGCTCAGCACCTCGCCCTCGATCCGATTCACCGCCGCCGAAGGGCGCAGCGCGACGCTGAGATGCAGCCGCCGCCGCTCGCAATATTCGGCAACCAGCGCCTCCACCGCCGCGCGCAAGGCCCCAATGTCCTGCGCCGCGCCCTTGCGCCGCCACATCGGCCCGAACTTGACATAAGCGAGTCCGGCGGGAACCAGCGGCGCGGCCAGCACGAACACGCGCGCGGCAGCCACGATCCCGCCTCCCGACCGCACGACGATATGACTGTTGCGGCGCGCGCCCCGCAAAGCATCGGCATAGAGCGCCGTCTGGTCGAGGCTCGCATCGGCGAAGTCCGCGACCTCGCGGTCCCATTGCGACGGCGTCAGGCAATCCGCCTCATAGACCGAGCCGGCTGCATTGGCGCGGGCCCCGGCCATCTCAATGCATGGCCTTTCCGCCGTCGACATTGATCGTCTGGCCGGTGATGAAGTCGCTGGCAGCGGAGGCGAGGAACATCACCGCGCCGACGAGGTCGTCGGGATATTGAGGGCGGGGAATCGCGCGGCCGGCGGCGGCCTGGCTCAGATGCTCGTTCGACGAGGAAGCGACCTGGGTTTCGGAGAAGGTCAGGCCCGGGCTTACTGCGTTGACGGTGATGCCATGTTCGCCGACCTCGCGGGCCAGCGCCCGGGTCAGGCCGACCACGCCGGCCTTCGACGCCGTGTAGTGCAGCCGGTTGGGAGTGCCCTCCCAGACGCGGTTCGAAGAGATGTTGACGATCTTGCCGCGGCCCTGCTCGCGCATCGCCGGGAACACCGCCCGGCAGCACAGGAACACGCCGCGCAGATTGACCGCCATCACCCGGTCCCACTCCTCGACCGGGATCTCCAGCCAGGAGCGGCGGGGAAGCGCGCTCATCAGCGACGCATTGTTGATCAGCACGTCGATGGCGCCGAAATGGTCGAGCGCGGCCTGCGCCATGGCGGCGACTGAGTCTGGGTCTGAGACGTCGGTCTTGACCGCGATCGCCTCGCCGCCATCCGCAACGATGCCGCGTGCGGTGGCCTCGGCGGCGTCGCGGTCGATGTCGGCTGCGACCATAAGCGCGCCGGCGCGGGCGAATTCCTCGCAATAGACCTTGCCGATGCCCTTGCCGCCGCCGGTAACAATCACAGCGCGGCCGCTCAGATCGAAGCGTTGCTTGGCCATCATGCCGGCGGCGCTAGACCGGCTTTTCGCCGAGGACAGTCACCCGCCGCAGCATCCGCCGCTCCTCGGCGCTGAAATCGGTGCGGGCGTGCAGCGTGCAGCGATTGTCCCACATCAGCAGGTCGCCCGGACGCCAGACATGCTCGTAGATGAATTCCGGGCGCTCCTGGTGATCGAACAGCAGGTTCAGCAGTTCTTCGCTCTCTTCCGCCGGCATCCCCTCGATCCGCACCGTCATCAGCCGGTTGACATAGAGTGCCTTTTTGCCCGTCGCCGGGTGCGTCCGCACCACCGGCTGCACGCAGGAGGGGGCGCCGTCGGCGACCCGGCCGCGCCTGGTGGCGGAGCCGTCATAGTCATAGGCATGCAGCGCCCGCGCGCCATCGATGCGCCGCCTGATCTCCTCGGAAAGCGTCTCGTAGGCCTTGTAGGCGTTGGCGAACAGCGTATTGCCCCCCTTGCTCGGCACTTCGATCGCATACAGCATCGACGCCATGGCGGGGCGTTCCTTATAGCTCTGGTCGGAATGGAACTGCATCTCGCCGTCGGGAAGCGCGCCGATCTGCTTTCCGTCCTCGCGGATGTTGGAGATCAGCATGACGGCGGGATGGTTGCGCACGAACTGCCTGGTGTGGATCGTCGCCAGCGGCCCGAACCGCTCCGCGAAGCGGACCTGGTCCTCCTCGCTCAGCTTCTGATCGCGCAGCAGGATGACGAGATTCTCGTGCCAGGCATCGAGGATCCGCGCAAAGCGCTCATCGTCGAGCGGCCGGCTGAGATCGACGCCGATGATCTCGGCGCCGAGCGCGGGAGACAGAGGCCGCGTCGGGATCGCGGCGGGCGCGTCCGCGGCCGCCGCGGCAGGCTTCATCTGCGTGGATTCCATTTTGTCCGCTCCAATTGCTTATTCACCCATCCTCGCCGACGACGGGCTGCCGCCATCACACCCCGCGCAGCGGCGCGCGGCTCTGCTGATTGTTGGCTTTGACGGCCTTGTGCAGCAGCGCCATGAACAAGTCCTGCTCAACGGGCGAAAGTGGCGCCAGGATCTTGTCCTGAATCGCGCGCACCGTCGGCAGCACCCCTTCGGCAAGCGCTCGGCCCGCCGGTGTCAGGCTGATGAGCCTGGCGCGGCGGTCTTCCTTGGACACCTGGCGGGCGACCAGTCCCCGCTCCTCCAGCTTGCGGACGGTCAGGCTTATGGTGGTGCGGTCGAGTGCGACGAGGCCGCACAGGCGGATCTGGTCGAGCGGGCTCGCCTGCGCCAGGGCGGCGAGCACGGAAAACTGCACCGGCGTCAGGTCGAACGGCTTGCAGTCCTTGAGGAAGATCGACACCGCGATCTGCTGGAACCGGCGCAGCATATGCCCCGGCATGTCGCGCACCTCGTCGAAGCACCCATCCGGCGCGACGCCGAGATCCTCGATTGGCTTGGTCATCTGGTCCATGGCGCTACGCTCGCTCGCCCCGTTCAGGCGTTGCCGCGATCCTCGCGCCACAGGCCGAGCTTCTGCTGCACAGGGCGGTCGGAAAAGCTGAACAGGACCGAGTCCTCGTCCGGCTCGTGGTGCACCGGCACCCAGCTCGGCGCGACGAAAATGTCCTGCGGGCCCCATTCGAAGGTCTCGTCGCCGATCTGCGAGCGGCCGCGCCCTTCCACCGGCACATAGACCGTCGCGTCGGTCGAGCGGTAGCGCGATGTCTTGAACCCCTTGGGCAGGAGCTGGATGAAGGTGCCGATGGTCGGCATGGCGAAGCCGCCGTCCTGCGGATTGATGTATTTCATCTTCAGCCCGTGGCAGGGGTCCCATTCCTCGCGCTTGCGCATGGATTCCAGCGCCTCGCGGGTGCGCGCGTAAGGGTAGTTGAAGATCGGCGAGGACAGCACCCGGCTCTCATAGTCGACCGGCAGCATGTTGGCGCCGTAGCGGGCATTGGAATGGCCGGTCGGCTTGTCGATGGGTTGCTCCTCGTCGGGATAGGATTCGGCGAACGAGGCATCGAGAATCTGCACCAGCGGGATGTCGAGCCCGTCGAGCCAGATGATCGGCTTGCCGGAATCGTTGCCGTGATCGTGCCAGGAATTCGGCGGCGTGATGACGAAATCGCCGACCTCCAGCACCGTCTTCTCGCCGTTGACCGTGGTGTGGGCGCCCGAGCCTTCCATGATGAAGCGCAGCGCCGACTGGCTGTGCCGGTGCGCCGGCGCCACCTCGCCGGGCAGCACGAGCTGAAGCCCGGCATAGAGCGATGTGGTGATCTTCGAATCCCCCGGCATTCCCGGGTTTTCCAGGATCAGCACCCGGCGCTCGGCTTCCTTGGCGGTGATCAGGCCGCCGGCTTCGAGCAGCATCTCGCGCGCCTCCGCGTAACGCCACATATGCGGCCTGCAGGCGCTTTTTGGCTCGGGCGTGATCAGGCCGCTCAGCACCGCCCAGAGCGGCGTC
>Ga0326597_10013641_pt1 | contig 10672 bp, 8 predicted proteins | sample RVTome_12_FD_203789 | JGI IMG/M metagenome (GOLD analysis project Ga0326597, IMG submission 203789) | Soil microbial communities from uranium-contaminated site in the Upper Colorado River Basin, Wyoming, United States - RVT100D185 | ecosystem: Environmental > Terrestrial > Soil > Contaminated >... | reverse complement strand
GGCCTCGGGCAGCGTCCGCTTCAAGGGACGCGAGCTGCTGACGCTCCCGGAGGCGGCCATGCGCGAGGTGCGCGGCGCCGACATCTCCCTCATCTTTCAGGAGCCGATGACCGCGCTGAACCCCGTCTTCACGATCGGCGACCAGATCGCGGAGGCGCTGCTGGTTCACCGACGCGCGACACGCCGGGAGGCCAGGACGCGGGCGATCGAGCTGCTCGAGGCGGTGCGCATGCCCGATCCGGCTTCACGCGCGGGCGCCTACCCGCATCAATTGTCCGGCGGCATGCGCCAGCGCGTCCTCATCGCCATGGCGCTGGCCTGCAAGCCGTCGCTCGTCATCGCCGACGAGCCGACGACGGCCCTCGACGTGACGATTCAGGCGCAGATCCTGGACCTGCTGCGCGAGATGAAATCGGCCTTCCACCTGTCGCTGCTCCTCATCACGCACGACCTGGGAGTGATCGCCGAAACGGCCGACCGCGTCGCGGTGATGTATGCGGGGCAGATCGTCGAGCAGGGGCCGGTCCGCGCCATCTTCGGCACGCCTCAGCATCCCTACACCCGCGGGCTCCTGGCTTCGATTCCGGGCGCAGGCGGCAGCTCGCGCCTCCGCGCCATCGAGGGGACCGTGCCGATGATCGGCGCCCTGCCCTCGGGCTGCGCCTTTCATCCGCGCTGTCCGGAGCGGTTCGAGCCGTGCGACACCGTGCCGCCGCCCGACTATGTCGTTGGTCCGGCGCAGACCGCCCGGTGCCACCTCCACAGCGCGCTGCCGGTCGCCGCCGGCCGCCGCACGGACGAGGACGCGACCCCGCGATCGGGTCGAGACCTCCGGGAGCCTCGCCCCTGATGCCGCTCGTCGACGTATCGCACCTGGTGAAGGACTTCGTCGGAGGCAAGGGGCTGTTCCGCCGGGGCACGACGGTGAAGGCGGTCGACGACGTCAGCTTCAGCATCGACGAAGGAGAGACGTTCGGTCTTGTCGGCGAGTCGGGCAGCGGCAAGACCACGACGGGGCGGTGCATCCTGCGACTGATCGAACCGACGTCGGGATCCGTGCTCTTCCGGGGAGAGGACGTGCTAGGTTTCTCGCGCCGCCGCCTGCGCGACGCCCGCCGCGACATGCAGATCGTGTTTCAGGATCCATATTCGTCGCTCAATCCGCGCATGCGCGCGCGGCATATTGTGGAGGAGCCGCTCATCATCCACCGGCTCGGGACCCGCCCGGCCCGTCGCGATCGCGTCGCGGAGCTGTTCCACCTCGTGGGCCTCGATCCGGCGCATCTCGAGCGGTACCCGCATCAGTTCAGCGGGGGGCAGCGCCAGCGCATCGGCCTGGCTCGCGCGTTGGCGCTCAACCCGTCCTTCCTCATCCTCGATGAGCCGGTGTCGGCGCTCGACGTCTCGGTGCAGGCGCAGGTCGTGAACCTGCTGACCGACCTGCAGCAGCAGCTGAAGCTCACCTACCTGTTCATCGCGCACGATCTCCGGCTGGTGCAGTACATCTGCGGCCGCGTCGCGGTGATGTACCTGGGCAGAATCGTGGAGGTCGGACCGACGGCGTCGATCTTCGCGGCGCCGCGGCATCCCTACACGCGCGCGCTGCTGTCCGCGATTCCGGTTCCCGACCCGGACGCACCGCGGCAGCGCATCGTCCTCGATCCGGCGTCGGTGAGCCGGCATGCGGCGCTGCGCGAGGTGGCGGCGGGGCACTTCGCCGCCGTCTAGGGACTGCCCGAGACAGGACACTCGGCGTAGACTAGGACGCATGAAGGGCTCCGCCGACAACAGGCGCCCGCTGCGGCTGGCCGCGGCGCTCGCGGCCAGCGTCCTGCTGGTCAGCATTGTCGGTCACGCTCAGCGTGGAAGGAGCCGCGGGTACGAGCTGCCCCTCGCCACACCGGAGTCATTCGATGGCGCGTTCAATTTCTGCCGCGTCGTGTTCCGGCAGGCGGTGAACGGCGACGGCGGTAATTGGAGCGTGGATTACCCCAGAGCCGATCAGAACCTCTCGATTCGCTTGTCCGAGCTGACCAAGACGCCCATCAGCCTCACGTCGCGGGGCGAGCCGAATCACCTGTTGCTCCGCCTCACCGATCCGGAGCTGTTCCGCTGCCCGTTCATCATGATGACCGAGGTCGGTTCCATCTACCTCGACGAGCGCGAGACGTCCCAGCTCCGGGATTACCTGCTCAAAGGCGGCTTTCTGTGGGTCGACGACTTCTGGGGCGAGTACGCGTGGGCCATCTGGGACAGCCAGATCCGGAAGGTGCTGCCGTCGGGAACGTATCCGTACCAGGATCTGCCGCTCGATCATCCGATCTTCCACCAGGTGTTCACGGTGTCCCGCGTCCCCCAGATCCCCTCGATTGGCGCCTGGATGTCCCTTCGCGGCGGAACGTCGGAGCGGGTCGACAGCAAGGTGCCGCACATCCGGGCGCTCACCGATGACCGGGGGCGAATCATGGTGCTCATCTCGCACAACACCGATTTCGGCGATTCGTTCGAGGAAGAGGCAACCAACCACGAGTACTTCCTGAAGTTCTCGGTCCAAGGGTACGCGTTCGGCATCAACGCGCTCGTCCACGCGATGACCCACTGAGGATCGCCTGGGCGGACCCTAGGCGGCCCGCCGCACGTCGTTCTCGACCTGACCGTCGCGGAGATGAATCGAGCGGCGCGCGAACGCGGCGACGTCGGCTTCGTGGGTGACGAGGATGATCGTGTTGCCCGCGTGATGGAGCCGCTCGAACAGGCTCATGATCTCCTGGCCCGTCTTCGAATCGAGATTGCCCGTGGGCTCGTCGGCGAGCAGGATGGAGGGGTTGTTCACCAGGGCGCGGGCGATCGCCACGCGCTGACGCTGACCGCCCGACAGCTCGTTGGGCCGGTGGCTCATGCGGCTCGCGAGCTCGACCTTGTCGAGCGCCGCCTTGGCGCGCTGCTCCCGGTGCCTGGCGGGGACGCCGGCATACACCAGCGGCAGCTCGACGTTGCGCAGGGCGGTGGCCCGCGGCAGCAGGTTGAACGTCTGGAAGACGAACCCGATTTCCTCGTTGCGGATGCGCGCGAGCTCGTTGTCGTTCATCTCGCTGACCTGCCGGCCGTTCAACAGGTAGGAGCCCCTGCTGGGCGTATCGAGGCAGCCGATGAGATTCATCAGCGTGGACTTGCCCGAACCCGAGGGCCCCATGATCGCCACGTATTCGCCACGCTCGATCTGAATCGAGACGCCCCGCAGCGCGTGGATCTCCTCGGAGCCCATCACGTACGTCTTCCAGAGGTCGACCGTCTCAATCAGTGCCATGGCGTATCGGTAGAGAAGACGATCCGCGGCGACTCGGCGTTCCAGGGCGCCGGCCGCGAACCGGCCGTCGGTCTCAGGCGCCGCTCCGAAGCCGCGTCAGGATCTCCTTGGCGACCGCCGGCGCGTCGCTGGGCATGTGAGCGTTCCAGACGCTCGCGTCGACGGGAATCAGCGTCACCTTGGCGCCGCGCGCCGGCCGGCGCCGCTGCTCGGCGATGGCGGCGGCCAGTTCCTGCTGCGGCGCCAGCGCGCTGCCCATCAGGATCACGCAGATTTCCTCGCCGCGCGGCACATTCCAGTTCACCGCCTGCAGCCACGCATCCGCGACGGCCGCGGCGTCCACGCAGGTCACGAAGCGCCCCAGCACGCGCGGACGGCTGGCCCGGGCGAACAGCCTCGCTTTCGGCACGCAGGCGACGTCGAACCCGTGCACGGTCGATTCATCGTACCCGCCGCTGCTGGCCTGCGCCAGCGCCTGCCGGAACCGGTCGATGGTCGCGTTGCGCACGAACTGGTCGCGGCTCGTGCGCTCCCGCACGAACTGGTCGCCCGGCTTGCGAGCCGGCGCCGGGTCGTCGGGCGACGGGCGGCCGCCGCCGGCCCCCCCCGACGCGGGCCGCCCCGGGGGCGCCGCCTGAAGAATCGCGTCCGCCGCACGCGCCTGATCGTACTCGGCCCGCAGGCGTTCGTTGGAGAGGATTCGGTACGCCTCGGTGAGCTGCGAGGCGCGGTCCGCCGCCATGGTCTGGAACTCCCGGCCGAGGTGCTGGACTTTGTCGGGATGGTAGCGCGCGATCTGCCGGCGGAACGCCTTCCGCACCTCGCCGACAGGCGCCGTTGGCGGAATCTCGAGCAGGTCGTAGTAGTTGCTGGGGGGCACGGTCGTCCGCCGACGCTACTTCTTGAATTCCGCCACGTTCCCCGGCGTCAGCTCGCGCCGGCTCTCGCGCGCCTCGCGATGCAGCCGCTTGGGCCCGCGCTTCGCTTCGGCGCTGCGCGCGCAATAGGGGCAGAAGTTCCATCCCGGCTGCATCGCGCGTCCGCAGTGCGGACAGCCGCCGGCCAACCGCTTCCCGCACTGGGGACACGCGACGAAATCGACGCCCACCGCGGCGCCGCACGCGCCGCAGAGCGTGCGCATCTCCCTGACTTCGGTCACCACGCGCAGCAGCTCCTCGGGGGTCGTGATGCCGCTCTTCACCTTGGCCAGACCGTCTTCGCCGAGGCTGAGCATCCCGCCGCCGAGCGCCGCCTCGCGAATCTGATCTTCCGGCGTGCGCGTCGTGATGAGCCGCCGCAGCTTGTCGGTGACCCTCATCACCTCATAGATGCCGATGCGCCCGCAGTAGCCGGTGTGGTTGCACTGGTCACAGCCGACCGACTTGTAGAACGGAATCGACGCCGCGTCCGTGTCCGAGATGTTCAGGGCCCGGAGCGTTTCCGGGGGCGGCGTGTACTGCCGCCGGCAGTGCACGCACAGGCGCCGCACCAGCCGCTGGGCCACGACGCCGACCAGCGCCGACGCGATCACGTACGGCTCGGCGCCGATGTCCATCAGGCGCGTCACCGACGAGGGGGCATCCTCCGTGTGCAGCGTCGAGAGAACGAGGTGCCCGGTCTGCGCCGCCTGCATCGCAATCCGCGCCGTCTCGGCATCGCGGATCTCGCCCACGAGGATGACGTCCGGATCCTGGCGCAGGATCGACCGCAGCGCGCTGGCGAAAGTGAGCTTGATCTTCTCGTTGATCTGCGTCTGGTTCACGCCCGGAATCTGGTACTCGACGGGATCCTCGATGGTGATGATGTTGGTCTTCTCCGACCGCACGGACATCAGCGCCGAGCTGAGCGACGTGCTCTTGCCGCTGCCGGTCGGTCCGACGACCAGGATCATCCCGTGCTGGTGCCGGAGGAACCCGCGCATCTCCTCGAGCGCCGACGCCGACATCCCGATCTCTTCGAGCGCGGGGACCCCTTTGCGGTGGTCGAGCACGCGCATCACCAGCTTTTCGCCGAACATGGTGCGCAGCGTCGACACGCGGAAGTCGACGTCGTTCCCATCGTCCGACGTCACGCGCAGGCGGCCGTCCTGCGGCAGGCGTTTCTCCGCGATGTCCATGCCGGCCATGATCTTGAGGCGGGCAATCAGCCCCTCGTGCACCCACTTGGGCAGGTCCATGACCTCCTTGAGCAGCCCGTCGAGCCGGTGACGGATGAGAACCCCCTTTTCCATCGGCTCCACGTGGATGTCGCTCGCCCTGCTCCTGATCGCGCTCTTGACCACCAGATCGACCAGGTCGACGAGCGGTGCCGCCTCGCTGCGCTCCCTGAGTCCCGCCACCGGCTCGAACACATCCTCGTCGTAACGCCGCGTCAGCGGCGCATCGCTGCTTCCCCACTCTCCCGCCTCGCCGCGCGCGCGCGGCATGCCGGGCGCGGTCAGCTCCGACGTGCCCTGATTCGCGCGGACTAGCGCCTTGTCCGGATACCCGGCCTGAATCGCGTCGATGATGTCGCCCCGCGTCGCGACGACCTGCTTGATGCGGTGTCCGGTCTGGAACTCGAGGTCCTGGACGAGGCTGAACAGGAGCGGGTCCGACATCGCGACCGTCAACAGGTTCTTCTCCAGACCGAGGGCGATGCAGACGCGCTTCAGCGCGACCTCTTTCGCGATCAACACGACGGCAGATGAATCGGGCGGATTCTCGACGAGGTTGACGTAGGGAAAGCCGAGCTGCAGCGCCAGCGCTTTCGCGATCTGTTTTTCCGTGGCCAGGTGCATCCGCACGAGGACGACGCCCAGACGTTCACCGGTCCGCTTGTGCTCGGTGAGCGCGGTCTTGAGGTCGTCCTCCGTGATGAGCCCGGCCTGAACCAGGCATTCACCGATCTTCTTGCGCACGGCTGCCTCGCTCTAAATCACTGCTGCGTAACGGAATCCTGATTCTATGAGCGCTGAAAGCACCGATCAACCCCTATCGCGCGGCGCCGCCCACCGACAGGCTCCGCAACCGACCCCTCGCATCGCGCAGCAGAACCATCGCCGGCGTGATCTCGACGACCCGAGCGCCCCGGACCTCGTCCCCCTCCTGAACAATCCGCCCGTCGATAATCGCCAGCTTGCGATTCGGGGCATACAGAATGGTTCCGAGGACCGCGTCGAATGGCAGCGCGGGCTCGTTGACCCGTCTCGGAGCGCCGATCGCCGAACCTCGGCCGCGCCCATTCGCCGATCCTCGCCCGCTACCGGGCTCCGGCGCATTGCCCACCGGCAGTATCGGCGCGACCCCGCGCCCGCTCGCGAGTCCTCGCCCCTGAGCGGGCCGGGGCCCATTGCCCGGCTGTATCGGCACGGCCCCACCTCTTCCCGCCAATCCCCGCCCCTGGCTGGGTTGGGGCGCCGCGCCCACCGGCGGTGTTGGCCTGGCCCCGCCTCCAGGTGCGGATGCCCGCCCGCCACCCGGCGGGGCACCTTCCATTGGCATTATCGGCGCGGCCGCGCCTCTACTGGCGGATCCGCGCCCCCGGCTGGCCTCGGACGTTGCCCCGACCGTCGGAAGGCCCGGGCCCCGAACCGACGGGTCTCCCTGGGGACCCCGGGCGGGCGGCAGCGGAGACGACAGCGCCCGCGCCACGGGCGCCGGTCGAGCCGGCTCGAGACGCGGCTCAGCCTGCGAAAGGCTCGGGGGCGCCGGGCGCGTCGTGGAGACCGCCGGCCAGCGGCTTTGGACCATCCAGCCGACACCGAGGCCGGCGGCAAGGCCGCCGACAACGACGGCGCGCGCCAGGACGACTCGCGCGCGCCGTCGCCGCCGCCCTCGAAACAAGTCGATGGGCGGCTGAGGGTCGGCCGCCGCGGCCCATGCCAGGCGCAGCTCCGCGGCGCGCTCCCGAAACTCGTCGGCGGGTGACGGCAGCCGAGCCTCGTCGATTCCGAACAACGAATCGAGCGTCTCGACTTCGACGTCGAGTCGCTGCATGAGCGGGATGGACATGCTGCGCAGGTCGGGCAGCCCACCGCAGATGCAGACCTGCGCGAGCGGGGCCCCTTCGAGCCGGGCGGCCCGCACGAACGCCGAGAGGTCCTCCCCCAGCCGCGCCGCGATATCGTCGCGCGCGCGCAGCGCCTGATGCCCCGCGAGCTCGTTGAGGTATCCCCACGGCAGATCGCGGGCCGCGAGCAGCTGCCCGCCGCGCACGAGCGCCGCGCACGCCGCCGACTCCTGCAGGGCGACATACATTTCCAGGTCGCCCGGCGAAGCCAGCGAGCGCCGCGTGCGGGCGAGCGACAGCAGGGCGGCCGCCGGCGTCAGCACCGCGCCGACCTTGATCCCGGCGTCGGCCAGCGGCCGCAGCGCGGCGTCCACCTCGCGGGCCGACGCGGTCGCGAGCAGGACGCCTCGACGGCGCGTCCCGGGCAGCCGCGGCGACAACGGAAAGACATCGGCCAGCGTCCCGCGCGTCGGCCCTCCGGTGTCGCGCAGGACGGCACGCGCCTGGGCGCGCATGCGGTCGTGCGATCCATGGTCGACGACCACCTGCCGATGATCGGTGGGAACGCCCCACAGGACGACGGCGACACGGCGTCCGCGGAGCGACTCCAGGGCGGCGACCGCCTCGGCGCTCGCCGCCGGCAGCAAGGCAAACGACGTGACGACGGTGACTTCCGATTCGGCGCGCCTCGTCCCTTCTGGATCGATCGCGACGATCCGGCATGCGGTAGGGGAAAGCTCGATACCGACTCGGGGGGCCATCGACGGCTGATGCTCTAGCCCGAGCGCCGGGCCGCGTGGCCCAGCCCTTCAGCGGCAGGGAGACTCCGGCTCTCTTGTCGGCTCAAGTGCCGCACAGCCATGGCGGCTCGTCTTCGTCGGTTCACGGCGCTGCACGGCGCTGCACACGTGGAACGGCGCCGCGCCGCCGGCCAGTTGCGTCGTCCCCTGCCCGTCGGTACCGCTTGCTTCCGGGGGACCATTGGGTGAACATGAACCGGCCTCGCGTGGAAACATCCTCGACTGGGTTCATCGACGATCACAACGACGACCGGCAGGACGATCTCCGGCAGAAGATTGCCGCCGTGCTGCTGGAGCGCTCCGACGTGATCACCTCCGACGCCGTCGCGGTTGTTCCGTTCAGCGGCGCCGAAGCGCCCGATCCGGAGTATTGCAGCCGCATCGGCGAGCTGCTGGTGGAGCTGCTGGCGTTCGCGGTCCGCGAGGGCCACATCGATGCGCGCGGCGGATTCGTCAACGACCTCCACCGCATGGTCCTCGAAGGCGCGCTGTCGATCGAGCGGCTGTTCACGTTCGCGTATCTCACGGAGCGCACGGCACTCGACGAGCTGGCGCTCGACCAGGCCATCGGCGCCACGAGCGAGGAGTGGCCGCTGGCGGCGCAGCTCGTCCGCCGGGCGTCCTTCGACCTGCTTGGCGCCTACACCGAACGCGCCCAGCTGGAGCCGGGGGATGCCCCGATCGCCGACAGGCTCACCACCCTGTATTCGCGCGCGCTGCTCGAAACGGTTCTGGCCAAGGAGGTCGATCGCGCGGCACGCTTCGGCTATGCGCTGGCGCTCATCCTCTTCGACGTGGATTTCCTGTCCGCTATCAACAAAGAGCACGGTTACGGCGTCGGCGACAAGATACTGGAGCGGCTCGGCATCCTGATTCGCGGATTCTTCAGGCAGTTCGACTGGGTCGCCCGGCACTCGGAAGACGCGATCGCGGTGCTGCTGACGGGCACCGACGCGGTGCACGCCAGCGATCTGGCCGAACGCGTTCGCGCCACGGTCGAAGAACGGCTCGAGTTCGTCGATCACCTGAGCGGGCGGCCGGTGAAGGTGACGATGAGCGCGGCCGTGATTCATCTGCAGGCCAGCGTTGGCGAACTGATCGATCCGGTACGCCTGATGGCCGACGCGGAGGCCGCCCTCGACCGGGCCAAGCGGCAGGGACGCAACCGGGTCGAGAGCGTGCGCGACTACAGCGGATCCGGTCCCGCCGCCAGCCTCTAGACCAGGTCGTCGTATTCGGTGGGCTTGTGGTCGGCCATAGGCCGGAAAGGGTAGCGTACGTCGGGCGATCTTCAACCTGACCCGAGAATGACCGTGAGCCGACTCCTCACGCGGGCCGCGAGGTCGGGATGCGCCACGGTTCCGTATCGCAGGAACGCTCGATAGTGCGTGACGGCGCTCGCCGTGTCGCCGGTGTCGTCTGCGACGACGGCCAGGTTGTAGTGCGAACCGGCGTTGCGGGGATCGATCGCCACCGCCCGGCGCAGCAGGTCGCGGGCTTCGGCCGAGCGGCCGGCCGCCTTCTGCACCAACGCCAGATTCACCAGCGACTCGACGTTGCGGGGATCGATACCCAGCGCGATCCGAAGCTCGGCGGCCGCCTGTTCCAGCCGGTTCGCCCGCATGTGGGCCACGCCCAGATTGTTGTGCGCCTTGACGTAGCGCGGCTCCAGGGCAATCGCCCGCTGAAACTCCCTGACGCTCTCGTCGGCGTCGCCGCGATCCTGATGGAGCAGGCCCAGGTTGTTGTGCACTTCGGGGCCGGCCTCGTTCTGATCGAGCAGCGCCCGATACTGGGCGAGGGCGGAGTCGTAATCGCCCAGGCGCTGGTAATACAGCGCCAGCCCGAAATGGTTGGTCGGAGGCGCTTCCGACCTCGTCAGGACCGCCTCTCCCGCCGCGGTCGCGGGCGGCGTGCGCGGGGCGGGGGCGGAAGGACGGCGCGGCGCGGGAGCCGGCGACGGCGGGTTCACGCCATTGGGCGCAGGAGCGGGGCGCCCGGATGACGCCGCGGGCGGCCGCGGCGGTATCGCGGGCGCGGTCACCGGCGGCCGTGGCGGCGCCGGAGGAGCAGTGGCCGGCGGACGCGCCGGCGGCGCGGGCGGCGTCGTCGCCTGCGGCCGTGGCGCTGTCACGGGGGAGCGTGGCGCAACCGCCGGAGGCGCGGGCGCGGTCGCGGGCGGCCGCGCGGCCGCGACTGGAGGCGCCGCCGGGACAGAAGCCGTCGGCGGCGGGGTCGTCGGCCCTGGCGAACTCGCCGGCGGGCGGGCCGCCGTCAGCGGCGCGGGCGGCGGGACGGCCGGCTGAACCGGCGCTGAAGCACCGCCACCGTTCGAAGCCGGAGGCGTCGTGACGCTGGGCCCCGCAGCGGGAGCGGGCGCCGGCGCTCCCGCCGTCGATGGCGTGGCGCCGGCCGGCCCACTCGGCACCGTGGCTGACCGGCCACCTGACGTCGCCGAGGCGGTGGTCGCCTGGGGCGTCGGCGAGGTCTGTCGGGGCGAGAACAGGTAGATCGGGACAGCCAGACCAAGGAAGCCGAGCGCCAGGGCGCCGGCCGAATACATCACTGCCTTCGA
>Ga0326597_10013640_pt1 | contig 10672 bp, 11 predicted proteins | sample RVTome_12_FD_203789 | JGI IMG/M metagenome (GOLD analysis project Ga0326597, IMG submission 203789) | Soil microbial communities from uranium-contaminated site in the Upper Colorado River Basin, Wyoming, United States - RVT100D185 | ecosystem: Environmental > Terrestrial > Soil > Contaminated >... | reverse complement strand
CCATTCAAGAAGAGGAAGGTTACGGCCTGCGCCCCAATATTGGGATGCGAGGGTCGGGAACCGAGCGAACCGCCACGATTACTCTGATGGAAGACGGCGTTCTCGTAGCTCCTGCCCCGTATGCCGCCCCCGCCGCTTACTATTTCCCGACGCCAGGTCGGATGGAGGCGCTCGAGATCCGCAAAGGGTCGAGCCAGATCAAATACGGTCCCAGGACGAACGGCGGAGCGTTGAACCTCATCTCCACTTCCATTCCGGATTCGCTCCGGCTCAGGGCCAACATTACGGTAGGTGCGGACTCCACGCGCAAGGTGCACGCGAATCTTGGGGATTCTTATAGAAATTTTGCATGGCTGGCTGAGACCTACCAGTTTTCAACTCGGGGTTTCAAACGGCTCGACGGAGGTGGCGACACGGGTTTTGACTTGGGAGATTACGTGCTGAAGTTTCGGCTGAATACGAGTCCCACCTCGAGGATTTACCAGCAGGTCGAAGTTAAGCTGGGATACACCGACCAGCGGTCCGACGAAACGTATCTCGGCTTGACTGAGCAAGACTTCCGCAAAAACCCATTCCGCCGGTACGCGGGATCGCAGTTGGACGTTTTCAATTCGGATCACAAACAGTATCAGGCACGACACTTGATTACCCTCACCAGCCGCGCCGATGTGACGACAACAATCTATCGGAATGATTTCAGGCGCAACTGGTACAAGCTGAACGACGTGAATGGGCGCAGCATCAGCGATATCCTCGAGCGGCCGGAGGACTTTTCTGCCGAGTTCGATATCGTGCGCGGCGCGGACACTTCCGCTGGGGCGCTGCGCGTGCGCGCGAACAATCGCTCGTACTACTCCTATGGCGTCGAATCGATACTCGGCTTGCGCTTTGAGGGGGCAGCCACTCGGAACGAATTTGAGTTCGGCATCCGATATCACAAGGACCAAGAGGATCGTTTCCAGCACGACGATCGTTACCGGATGTCCGGCGGGCGCATGATTCTGACCCAAGGCGGCGCGCCAGGCAGCAATGACAATCGTCTCGGCGACGCCAGAGCTTGGGCATTCTTTATCCAGGATGAGATCTCTGCCGGGCGGTGGACCCTCACGCCAGGGCTCCGTTACGAGAATGTAGAGGTGGTCCGGACGGATTTTGCGTCGACCGATCCGACTCGGAGTGCTCCAACTGGATTGCGAACTAACACGGTCGGCGTGCTGATTCCCGGTGTCGGGGTGACGTTCAGCCTCACCCCTGCAGTCGGCCTCTTTGGCGGCCTGCACAAGGGCTTTGCCCCTCCGGGTCCGGGATCGACGGAAGATACTGACGTCGAGTCCAGTGTCAATTATGAATTCGGAGTCCGCGCGCAGCGCGCGACCTTGCAGGCGCAGCTCGTCGGGTTTTTTAACGACTACGAGAACCTGCTCGGCCGCGACACACTTTCTTCAGGTGGCAGCGGCTCCGGACTGCTTTTCAACGGCGGCAAGGCCCGGATCTACGGATTGGAGAGTTCCTTCAATTACGACCTGCAGCGGTTATGGGATGCTAGTTTGTCGGTGCCTGTGCGTCTCGCCTACACCTTTACGCGTGGCGAGTTCCGCAGCAGTTTCGCCAGCCATTTCGAGCCGTGGGGCACCGTTGCCTTCGGCGATGAACTGCCTTACATTCCCACGCACCAGCTCAACGCGGGCATCGGGTTCGCCAAATCGAACTGGAACGTCGACTTTGAAAGCAGTTACGGTGGCGCCATGCGAACGCGAGCCGGATCGGGCCCGATTCCTCAGCTTTTTTCAACGGACGCACGTTGGGTTCTGGACACGACTGTGGAATATGGTCTGACCGAAGGCACCCGGCTTTTTGCTTCCGTCCAGAACCTCGCTAACAACGAGTATGTGGTCGCTCGTGCTCCGGCGGGCGCTCGGCCGGGCTTACCGCGGACATTCACCGGAGGCATCCGGTTCAACCTGGGATTCTGACTGGAGACAAGGTAACAAGCACGGGATCCCCGCGGTCTCACTTTTGGCAAAGTTCCCGCGAGGACCCGTTGAATCGACAACCCGGAGGGCTGACGACCTATTTCATTCTAGGTTCGCCAGCCAGGGTTTTCAAGGAGCAGAGAACCAAATGACTGGCAATCCAGCCCGCAGACAGCGCAGTTTCTTTTATGCCATTCCGGCGGCGGTCGCCGTATGGCTTTGCCTTATATCCTTAGCTTTCGGTCAGGGGCCTCCAGGCGCGTCTGACGGGTTCACCAACGTCGCAGGGCAAGTAAGTGACGCGGCTGGACTACCTATACCCGGGGCGTCTGTGACCCTTCGCAACGTTCTCACTGGCCTCTCGCAACAACAGCGGACGGACGCTGCCGGTCGGTATTCGTTCGAAGCGCAGCGCAGCGGGCGATATTGGGTTGCAGCCTCCCATCCCGGACTGTCAGACCAAGGACGCCTGGTTGAGGTTGGGGAAGCGGAACGCCCGAGCGACATCAACCTGCGCCTGCCCGTTGCTGGCATTAGCCAGCAGGTGACTGTGATCTCCAGTGCGCGTGTTGAGGAGTTGCAGCAGGAGTCCGAGATCAAGGTGGAGGCGGTTACGCGGGAGCAGATCCGGGACACCGGTTACGAGCGTGTGAGCGATGTGCTCGCCGAGATTCCCGGAGTCGTGATTCGCAACAATGCCCCGGGTGGGCTTGTGGGCGGCGATACGTGCGTGTGGAACGTCAGTCCTTGCCCGAGATGGTGTTCCTTAGCGTGGTCGGTGCTGTTATTGACGTGGAGATGAGTATAAGAAGCTTGAAAGGCAGCAACCAGCAGTGCAGCACACAGCGCAATTGTGGCGAACCGTGGCATCGGCAAATTTTACCAGAACCCCGATGGGCAGGGCAACCGGCTGAAATTCGGCTGAAATTCGTTCTCACGGGCTGCTTCTTTTTCCACGCATTAGGCGGTGAATCCGATCTAGCTAATTCTGATTCCAAATCTACCGAGCACAAATGCGTAAATGGTGTAACCCAAGAACATGATTCCACCGGAAATCGCGAGTGCCCACGGAAACTTGATGCCGACTTTGAGCAAGAACGGCAAGCACAAGAAGAACAGAAGGGATGGCAAGACCGCCCAAAATATTTCGCTTGATAGATTGGAGATCCTCTGCACGTCTTTCGTATCTCTGTAAAGCCATATCATCGCAAGAATCGACGTCAATGGAAGAGATGCCAGGATTGCCGCAACCGGAATGAATCTTTTCGCTAATTCAGAGACACCGGCGATGATTAACGCAGAGACAATGGTCTTGGTAAGGAATTCCATCGACGGAGCCCTCCAATCGCCCCAAACCACAATCTAGCAGCTCCTTCGCGCAGAATCAGCCACGGTTCCCTCAACTCGACCATGAATTGTTCCACGAGCATTCAGCTCCTGCACCGTCGGCATGACGGAATCTGAACCATTCTGGATGTATCGTGGGCCATCCGGAAATGTATGGTCCGCCGCTTGGCCGCAAGCGAAATGTGAGAGTGTGACAGGTTGGTCTGCGCAAATGTATACGGCCTTTGTTGGAGTGGATGACTCCTGGCCAGGATGGAATGCGTTGCGCTCTATTCCCCATTACTATCTCAGTCTTGAAAGACTTTTTCCGGGTACGGGTTTTGAGAGCGCCGGGTTCGACCGTTGTGCCATCTCCTCGTTCGCCAGCAGACCTGGCAAGAAATCATGATCTCCGCAGTAGTCGCTAGGCTGCAGCTACATCGGCCAACACTGGGGGCCGATATTGTTCATTCTTAGCGAGCACGGCCCAGGCCATGCGGGCGAGCTTATTCGCTAACGCCACGGCGACGACGTTGTGGTGGGTGCGCGATGTAAGCTGTGCTAGCCACGCACTCAGACCGGATGACTGCTTGGTGCTTTGTTGCATGACCGCACGTGCGCCTTGCACAAACAGCCTTCGCAGGTAGGAGTTACCACGTTTGCTGATCCCAAGCAGCTTCTGCCGGCCGCCGATGGAGTGTTCGCGCGGAACTATCCCCAACCAGGCCGAGAACTCCCGCCCCTTGTGAAACGCCCCTCCGTTGCCGATTGCCGCGATGATTGCGGTTGCCGTGACTGGTCCGATGCCAGGGATCGCCACCAGCCGTCGGCACGCTTCGTTCTCATGAGCGGTCTTTTGGAACACCGCATCGGCCTCGTCAATCCGCACAGCCAACTGATCAAGATCCAGCTTCAGTTGGGCCAGCAGCATGCGCAATGCGCCCGATAGTTTGGCGTCGGCGTCTTCAAGGATCAGTGGTAAAGCGGCATCCACATAGCGCCGTCCCTTCCGCACAGTAATGCCACGTTCCAGCAGTAGTCCACGAATCTGGTTGATGACTGCCGTTCGACGCATCACCCAGCGCTCGCGCACTCGATGCAGGGACTGCATATCCAGCTGGTCATCGGTCTTGATCGGCACGAAGCGCATCGTCGGCCGTGCGACAGCCTCAGCGATCGCCTCGGCATCGATGTAGTCGCTCTTGTTCGTCTTCACGTACGGCTTCACATACTGCGCCGGTATCAGCCGCACCTCGTGTCGCTGTTCCCGCAGTGCCCGGCCAAGAAAATGGGCACCCCCGGACGCTTCCATGCCAATCAACTCGACGTGTATGTTCGCCGTGAAGCGCAGCAGCTGAGTGCGCGAGAACTTCTTGCGCACCACGACCTCGCCACGCAGGTTAAGTCCGACCAGATGAAAAACTGTCTTACCAAGATCGATGCCAATGGTGTGTAGTTCCATAGGACGCCTCCTCCGTCAATCTCTTATACCCCAGTTGCTGACTGGGTAGAAGCGGCGGATCATCCCATTACTATCCCAAGACGGTCCTCAGGAGAATTGATCATGCCTAGTCGCATAGTTGTTAACGGACTTGAGGGATGAGATAATCACTCATCAGGCAAGTTGCTTTCTCAACGCGTTCAAGATGGACATGAGAGCGATCCAGGCCACGCCTGCGACGAACATCGCGATGGTTAGAAGGAAAACATTCTCGAAGAGTTCGGCGTAACGAATCCGGTCAAACGGATCAAAGAACTCCGGGCCGAAATCCACCCCCTCAAGCGGTCACTCCAAGAAAAGAGAGCTTGCCCTGTCCCGCTATCTCCCCGTCGTTCCCGCGATATTCCCTGATTTTGCGCTACCATTTGCGCTACCATCGACGATCGCAGGACACCTCTTGCTGGGGGCTGATTCTCTGTATCTTATTGATTTAATTGGTGCGGATAAGAGGACTTGAACCTCCAAGACCTTGCGGGCACTAGAACCAAGGAAAATGAGGGTTCAGAAACTGTCGAAGCAGCTTGGGAGTAACTGCCCTAGAATCAATTGGTGCGGATGAGAGGACTCGAACCTCCACGCCCGTAAGGGCACTAGAACCTGAATCTAGCCGCACTCTCCCCCCACTTCCTCCGCACTCCCCTTTTCAAGCACTTACAACGGCGCGGGTTCCCCCGCTACCCCTGATAAACCCTCAAAGTGCATGGTCAGCGCTACCCTTTTCAGCATCGCGCAGGGGGGCCTCCTGCCGGGAGGAGTCTCTTAGTTTGACACACAATCAACCCTCTTCAAAGTGGAAGGCACGGTATGACACCGTCTCCTCCGGGCTGGGCCTCCGGCCACCAGATAATTCTCAACAGGTTCTGAAACTTCGAAACCCACAGAACGGATTCTTCGGCTACATAAGGGTCAACTCAACCAGTGAGCCGCGGGTTTGGAAAGAAATTCTTCAAGGGTGATGCCCTGCCCGCCAACGAGTCGCTCGCTCGCGGAAGCCAGACAGGACGGCGATTATTGGGGGCGGGTGCAAGAACCGGCGCTTTTCCTTGAGCCGCTTCAACAGTTCGTACCAATTACTCAATACACTGAGTATATTTACTCAGGAACTCGGCAAACGCAACGAGTAACTGGCCAGCTTGGCTGGCATGGCGTTACAACCGGAGCATGAACGGTCGATCGCTCTCATGAAACGTCTATACCAGCATCTGATCAACGGAGATCACAAGGGAACGGTACTGCGCCAAGCGAAGCTAGACCTGCTGAATCAATTCGGCAGCCAGGCACTTCCCGTGCATTGGACGGGTTTTACGTTGGTCGGAGACGGTTCAAAGCCACTCTTCAGGTGAACTCCCAGATCGGGACTCTTGGCTCGCGTCGGCATTCCGAAAGAGTGAAAGGGTAATCTCCGAGTACGCCGTCAGAACTAAGCCGCCGGCGCGGCGGACGCAGGTGCGTGGGTGTACGGGGGCAGGAAAGGGGATAACGTCGGGTCATAGAAAGGAGTTGTCTATGACCCCACTTCGCCAGCGGATGCTGGAAGAACTCCAGCGCCGCAACTTCTCCCCCAGCACCATCCGCGGCTACATCCGCTCAGTTCGAGATTTCGCCGCTTACTTTCGACACGAGACCATGTTGATAGAACACTAGGAGTCGTGTCTTGAAGCGGATTTTGATTTGGGTGCGGATGAAGGCGTCGGGTCAGTAGAATAGAAGTGTCAGAATGAGGAGGTGTCGGATGGCAAGCTACGTGATTTTGAGTCGGTTATCACCGGAGGGTTTTCGGGACCCTAAAGACTTCAAGAAATTGGCTGAAGCGGTATCTGCAAAGATCAAAAGCGACTGTCCGGGTGTTCGGTGGAAGGATAGCTACGCGACGATGGGCCGCTTTGACGTGGTCGATATCGTCGAGGCGGACGATCCGAAGCAGGTGGAGAAAGCCGCCATGGTCATCCGAGCCTACAGGCATTCCTCTACCGAAACGTTGCCTGCGACGCCGTGGAAGGAATTTTTGGCGATGCTGTAGCGTCTGGGGATTTTGGAAGCAGCAAAAAAGACTCGCCATGGTGATGGCGAGGTCAATGGATGGTGTGCTTCGACGAGAAATTGAAGGCAATGATCGGTCAGAATCCTTAACGAAGGAGGTCTCTCATGAGCGAAACGAAGGATAAGAAGGCACCCGGAATGTCCCAGCAACCCTATGGTAAAGCTTTTGGAGGAAGTGCGCCGGAGAATTATGAGCGATACTTTGTCCCAACGATTGGCGCACCCCTGGCAAATGATCTCATTGAAACCGCCGCGCTTCGTCCGGGTGAGCGTGTGTTGGATGTTGCCTCCGGGACCGGAGTCGTGGCCAAGCTCGCTTCACCGCGGGTCGGCAATACCGGGGCCGTCGCTGGGTTGGACGTCAATCCCGGTATGTTGGCGGTTGCACGCTCAGCAACGCCGCCTGGTATGTTGATCGAGTGGCACGAGGCGAGTGCCGAGGGAATGCCACTGCCGGATGCGTCGTTTAACGTCGTGCTGTGCCAGATGGGCCTCCAATTCATGCCGGACAAACCCGCGGCACTGCGCGAGATGCACCGTGTCCTGGCGCCCGGTGGTCGCCTGATCCTCAATGTGCCAGGACCCACGCCGCGACTGTTCGCTATCATGGGGGAGGCGCTCGCGCGTCACATCGGCGCCGAGGCCGCGGGGTTCGTGAACCACGTGTTCTCGCTCCACGACACCGCAGAGCTTCAAAAGCTCATTAGCGATGCCGGTTTCCGGGACGTCTCCGTTCAGTCCGACACCAAGCCGTTACGCCTCCCGGCACCGGAGGAGTTTCTCTGGCAGTATCTGCATAGTACTCCCCTGGCGGGAGCGGTGGCACAGGTTGATGACGAACGTCGCACCTCACTGGATCGCGACGTTGTCGGAAAGTGGCAGGAGTTCGTGAAGGATCGCGCCTTGATGCTTCAGGTGCGCATCGTAGTAGCGACCGCTCGAAAGTAGACGCCATGCCCAGCGGTGCGGATCGCAGATCACCAGCTTTCGGGGCTGACAACTAGGGGATGTTCCGGAGAATCTGGTTTACTTTGGCAAGGTCGAACTTTTCGGGATCGAAATACCCGCCGATCCAGTCCCGGCAATTCTGATGCTCGGGGTGGTTTGTATCTACCATGGCCTCAAGAAATTGGGTATAGCCAGATACGCCGCCGACGTCTTCGGGCGGGCAGGCACCGGCGCCTTCCAGGCAGACCGGATATCGCGTGCCTTCTTCTGCGGGATGGATCCTTTCAACCAGAAGCTCGTGCTGCCAGTTGTCGCCAAAGTCGTATTCATAGGTAGGGCGTGAGCCCTCTTGGGTCAAAAGATCGCGCAGGGTGAATTTGCGCTCGTCCTTTGGTTTTCTGGGTCCTATATCGCCTCGTTCGGGTGTTGCGTAGGTCTGTCCCTTCACGATGAACCGGTGCAGGTGCGCATTGCTCCAGCCCATGACGACTTGCAGGATTCCGTGGAGTTCGGCAAGGCTGGTGTTTCCCGGCACCTCAAAGCGGCGCCACATGGCGGGCTGGGAGCCCGTGAGGGTGATTTTGATCTGGTAGACGTCGGCCGGCGGTCGCCTTCCTGAAGCCATTGGTTTTTCTCTTTCAACTTCTGACGTGCAACATATTAGTATGCCTCGGGATGGATAATCAGAAACAGGAAATGAAACGGTGGCAGGACGCGCTGTTGGATAGAATCGACATTGCGGGGGGATGCGGCCGTGGATGTTGAAAAGATTTCCGCAATCACGCTGAAGGTGAGCGATATGCGAGCGTCCGTGCGCTTCTACCATGAGGTCTTGGGACTTGAGATGATGTACGGAGGTGAGGAGGCGTCTTTTTCGTCGTTTCGTACCGGCGGAGCCGATTCCGCGATTCTGAATCTGGAGCTTGGCGATGCGGTCGGTGATTGGGGGCGGATCATCTTTTACGTGTCCGACGTGGACGAGGCTTGGCAGTACCTGACGGGGAATGGATTCGATCCGTATCGGCCTCGGGATGCTCCATGGGGTGAGCGCTATTTTCATATGCTCGACCCGGATGGGCACGAATTGTCGTTTGCCAAGCCCTTGCGGTGAGGGAGCAAGCTTGCTTGGTTTTGCGGTTTGTGGTTAGGTATGGCGCGGATTTTGGCGGTTACCTTAGGCATTCCTGCTTGGCGCTGCGGAGTTTACGAAGGTGTTTCCCGCACCCCAGACGGTCTCGTTATGGTACCGAGCATGGGACTTTCGGTCTATTGCCTGCCCAACCTGCGAGTAGTAACTTGCATCGTATATGGAGGTGGGAGGTGTGCCATGAAACCATTGTTGCATGTGATAGTGACGGGGTTTGTATTGTTGACGGTCGCGACAGCATTGGGTCTGTCGCAGGAATCGGTGCCGCCAGGATCTTCGCAGGGATTGACGACAGCGGAGATGCACGCCCTGGATAGCCAAGGCAATCCAAAGAAACGAGCCGAGAAAGCGATCAAGCTTGCCAACGAAAAAGCAGACGAGGCTCGGAAGAACGCGTTGAAAGGAAATTCGGCAGAGGCGGAGAATGCGGCAAAGGGATTAGAGACCGCGCTCAACCATGCCTGGAGCGACATAGAACAGGCCGAAGGCCAAGGCGCGGACATGACGGATACGATTGCCAAGGTGTCCGAGGCGACGGCCAAACATACTGATAAGCTCTCCGAGGTGCTAGATCGGGTACCGGAGCAGGCAAAGCCGCATATTGAACATGCCATCGAGGTCTCACAAAGAGGCCACGATCATGCTCTGGATGCTTTGGAAAAGGCTGCGACGCAGCAGAGCGATCCGCGGCGCCGTGCAAGCCGGTTGTTGGACGTAGCCGACGGACGGGCGATGCAAGTGAGAGAGGCAACCGCTCGGGGCAATTCCGAGGACGCCAGACGCGCAGCCCAAGGCTATGAGAGAGCTCTTGCCGGAGCCTTGAATGCCGTTGATGTTGGGCAGCAACAGGGGCAAGACATGGAGACGGTCATGAACCGGGTCGCAGAAGCCACGACCCGACACCAAGGGACTCTTCAAGAGGTGAAGGGTCCTGTGCCCCAGGAGGCCCAGGCCGCCATTGACCACGCGATGGAGGTATCTCGAAAAGGGCATGACACGGCGCTCGCCAACCTCGAACAAGCTCGCGGCCACCAGGCCGCCGCGGGCGGGGGTTACGGTTCTGGAGCAGGGCGAGCGCCGATGGGCGGGGGTGTCAACTCGCCGATGGGTCCTCCAGCCGGGATGGGAGGATCTGGCCGGGGTGGCGGACCTCCAGCAGGAGTCGGTGGAGGCGGGCGGTAGCCACTTGCGGCTTGTGGGGTGGGAGCCGCTTTTGATAAGGCGCGCTCCCCGGACCCCACTATCGCTTTCGTCCACGAGCACCTAGGTTGAACAATCCGGTTTGTTCCTTACGAGAGAGAACTTTCGTGCCAGCGCCAACATGGGCTGGTACGAAAGTCCCATGCGTCCTACCAGTAACACTACTTGCAATTGAACCTTGCTTCCTCGTTTCCCCGCGCCTATGATTTGCGTTGCGGGGATTTCCCTACAAATCTCTCCGGCAAAGTATGGTGTCAGCGCTAGGGAAATCCCGCAGGAGGGGATGGGGAATGCGCACTCTAACTCTAGATGGGACTCGGCTCTGTTGACATCCTTTGCACAAAATACTCAAACGGCAAACATTCTATGGAAGGAGCGGCAGCGAGAATGTTGTTATTCGGGCAGGAGGGGAGATGGCCGAAGTCGGACTCCTGCCGTTTGCGCGCGTGGCGCTGGAAGTGGCCAGTGCTGTGCTGCCTCGCTACCGAAGTCGTTTTAGCAAACACCAATTCAGCCAGCCGCAGTTGCTGGCCGTGC
>Ga0326597_10013639_pt1 | contig 10673 bp, 10 predicted proteins | sample RVTome_12_FD_203789 | JGI IMG/M metagenome (GOLD analysis project Ga0326597, IMG submission 203789) | Soil microbial communities from uranium-contaminated site in the Upper Colorado River Basin, Wyoming, United States - RVT100D185 | ecosystem: Environmental > Terrestrial > Soil > Contaminated >... | reverse complement strand
CCGACGGCAACACCGACCGCAACGCCTACGGCGACGCCGACGGCAACACCGACCGCCACACCAACCGCGTCACCCACAGCGACGCCGACTGCGACGCCCACGGCCACGCTAACCGCGACACCCACGGCCACGCCGACCGCGACGCCTACGGCCACGCCGACTCCAACCGCGACGCCGACCGCAACGCCTACGGAGACGCCGACCGCCACACCAACAGCGACGCCTACGGTCACGCCGACCGCAACGCCTACGGCGACTCCGACCGCAACGCCTACGGCGACGCCGACGGCAACACCGACCGCCACACCATCCGCGTCACCCACAGCGACGCCAACCGCGACACCCACGGCTACGCCGACCGTGACGCCTACGGCGACTCCAACAGCAACACCGACCGCCACACCAACCGCGACGCCGACTGCGACGCCGACCGCAACGCCTACGGCGACGCCAACCGCGACACCCACGGCCACGCCGACCGCCACACCAACCGCGACGCCCACGGCCACGCCAACCGCGACACCCACGGCCACGCCGACCGCCACGCCTACGGCGACACCCACACCCGTGAGCGATTGTCAGTGCCTACCGCATCGAATCGTGCCTTCAGGGAATCTGGCTTCGTTGACGAAGACGAGCACTGGAGGCCGGGGATCAATTCAGACGAAGCAGGTCGGCGTCGTTTTGAGGACTATCGAGCGCACCCGCGGAGCGTGTCGCCCCGGTTTGAGCGTGGATACGTTTTCCCTCCGGCTGCATGTAGTGGACGATGACGGAGATGTGATCCTGGACGAGATCCGGCCCCAGCTAATGTGCGATCGTCGGGTGGGCCAAGAGAAGTTCATGGCAACTTACACGGTCGAGAATTGTGAAGACTCATCGGCGCCCAGCAAGAATTCGAAGGGAGACATTACGCTTACCGCAACCACGGACACCGGTGAGCTGATCGCGATCCGGACGCTCCAGTGTAAGGAGTAGGCGCGACGAGGCGCTTTCGAGTCGCGGGTGAGAGCGTGAACTTGAGTTCGGCGGTAGCGAGCCTGCTTACGCACCCGCAAAGCCGAATCTGGTAGTGATCACGCTCTTGATCAGCTGGCGAGCCCGAGGCAGCCCGAGTCTTCCGATCCGAATGGTTTGATTCCGGGTGGCGGGCGAAAAATCGCGAGAGAGCGATGCCCTGATGCGCAAAACGACGCGAAGGCTCGTCGCGAATCCCCGATCTCGGAGGTGTCAACCGCCCCGGGGATTGCCGGCGGTTTCATTCCTCGGGAGGATGGAGTCACAGCACGCAGAGGTCGGTATCGGCTTCCGGAAAAGCCGGGCAGTGCAATGCAAGGTTCAGTTTGGGACTTCGATCTACGAGTCTCGGCTGAGGCGCTGGTCGAGGTTGTGCATTGCGGCGGGCGCAAAGGGCTTTTTGTCACAGCCCAAACCGTCCCGAGGTGGATGTGGTTGTTCTAGAGATGCGGCTCCCAGCCGCGCGCGATCGCAAGTCAAATAGGGGCGCTCGCGGCAGATTCGGGTGCCCTCGGCGTCGTAACAGACCGAACGCGACTTCGTCCCTTCGTCATAGCAGCGATTGAACGCCGCCTGATCGTTGAGGTGTACACAAGATAGCATCACGAAATCGTACCACTCGTCTTCCGGAAAACCGGAAATGCATGCGACAGCCAATACCAGCGGAGTCGCTGCAAGTAGCAAACGGATCGACTTCATCAGGTAGCCTCCCAACGTCCATTACCGAACTTGCCCGCGTTCCGCTTCCCATCCGGCCACGATCTGATGCAGGCCGCGATCCAATGCATCGTGGCGGCCGTAGGATCGTCCCAGGCGATCGGGTCGTTTTTCTGATAGACGATTCGCGCTCTCATTTGCGGCTAAGGCCGCCTTACTGAGATTTTCTTTCTTTCGGCCCGTAATTGTCAAGCGTTCATTTGTCTCCCGGTGACCGGGAGCATCATCTCAAGAGTGAGCCGGACTTCTCTCAGAATCGGCGACGCCACGGAGGCTGGTATTGAAACAGCCGGACTTCGCGCGGGTCACGGGCACCAGGTGCAACCCGACTCGGGGATGTCGGCTGTATTCTGCGGTCGCGACCGATCTGCAGCGTCGGATGGTCACCAAATGATCCATTCAACTGACACCCACTCGGATCTGCATCCTAGTTGCACACTCTTGATGGCGGAATGGATACGAAAGCCGAATCAGTCCGCCATCATGCGCTCGGGTCAAGGGTGGCAACACGGCAGTGGCGACTGGATCCGGCCCCGCAAGGCGCACAAGCTCGATCCCAGCAGGTGCGGGCGGGGAAACTGGACTGGCATACCTCGGGGTCTGCTGGGTCTCGGCCATTTCCGATGAGCGCCGGCATCTTCCGCGCATGCGCATGCATGCAATTCCCTCGATTCGGCTACTCGCTCGACTTCTTGCTGCGCTGGGCTTCGACGAGTTCCTTCTTGTCCTCCGGCGTGAGCTTCGGCCGGTCGATGGTCAACGCGATCTTTCCGATCTTGCCGGTAAATTTGAACGGCACCTGGTAATCGTTGTCGTCCACTGGCGTGCCGGTGTCCGAGCCGACGTCGAGGTTCTCGTCCCACGCGAGGGTGATCGGCAGCGTGTTTTCCATCTTCTGTTCCGCGACCGCCTTGCCGTCGACCTTGAGGGTGCCGGTGCCGCCGCGGCCAATGCCGCTCACGCTGTCAAAGGCGAGCGTGGCAAAGCCCAGTCCGTCGTAGTCGAAATCGAACTCGAGCACGTGCTTGCCGGGCGCCAGCGCCTCCGGCGCCTCCCACTTGATCCGCTTGAGATCGACCAGGTTCCACAGGAACACGGGCTTGCCCTTCAGCAGGTAGAAGCCGTAGCCGGCGAAGCGGCCGCCCTGGGTGATCAGCATGCCCTCGGCGCCGCCCTGCGGAACCTCGATCTCAGCCTTGAAGCTGTACGAGGTGTTGAGCACGCTCGGCGCATCGCCGTTGGGCGTGCCGGTCAGCGGCTGGGTCCAGGTGAAGACGTTGCGTCCGGCGGTAAGGCTCGGCCGCGGCGTGATCATTCGCGTGACCACCGAGGAGTCGAGCGGCACTACTTGATACTTCTCGGCCTCCTTCCAGAAGAGCTTCTCCATCTCCTTCAGCTTCTCCGGGTACTTCGCGGCCACGTCGTCGGACTGCGTCCAGTCGTTGCGCAGGTCGTACAGCTCCCACGGATATTTGCTGGGGTCGTCGCCAACGCCCGCGCTGATATCCATGACCCACGGGGGTCGCATGACCTTGGTGCTTGCGATCCAGCCGTCGTGATAGATGGCGTGGTCGCCCATCATCTCGAAGTACTGGGTCTTGCGCTTCGAAGGCGCGTCGGCGTTCTTCTTGTCGAAGGTGTACATCATGCTGATGCCCTCGATCGGGCTCTGCTCGATACCATCTACCAGCGTTGGCTGCTCAATCTTGGCGCCCTCTAGAATGGTCGGAACGATGTCGATGACGTGATGAAACTGGTGGCGGATGCCGCCCTTGTCCTTGATCACCTCCGGCCAGGAGATCGCCATGCCCTGCCTGATGCCGCCGAAGTGGGACGCGACTTGCTTCACCCAGGAAAACGGCGTGTCGAACGCCCACGCCCACGGCGCGGCCATGTGGTTGTAGGTCTTGTCGGAACCCCAGGCGTCGTAGAAGAGCTCGAGCTGCGCCTCGACCGGTACCTGGATGCTGTTGAACATCGCTACCTCGTTGGGCGAGCCGTTCAATTGGCCCTCGGAGCTGGTGCCGTTGTCACCGTTAATGTAGATGATGAGCGTGTTGTCGAGCTTGCCCATGTCCTCGACCGCCTGGATCACGCGGCCGATCTCGTGGTCGGTATACGCCACGTAGGCAGCGAACACGTCCACCTGGCGCAGGAACAGCTTCTTCTCGTCGGCGCTGAGTTCGTCCCAGTCCTTCAGTAGATCCTTGGGCCAGCGCGTCAGCTTGGCGCTCGCCGGGATCACGCCGAGCTTCTTCTGGTTCTCGAAGATCTTCTCGCGCAGCTGATTCCAGCCCTCGTCGAAGAGGTGCATGTCGCTGATCTTCTCGATCCACTCCGGCGTCGGGTGGTGCGGCGCATGCGTGCCGCCGGGCACGTAATAGACGAAGAACGGCTGGTCCGGCGTCACGGTATTGATCTGGTTCATGTAGGCGATCGCCTCATCCGCCATGGCCGTGGTCAGGTTGTAACTCGGATCGTTATCGAACGGATAGACGTACGTGGTGTTGCGCGCGAGATTCCCAGGTTGCCACTGGTTGGTGTCTCCACCCATGAAGCCGTAGAAATACTCGAAGCCCATGCCGGTCGGCCACTGGTCGAAGGGGCCGGTCGGGCTGGCCTGGAAGGCGGGCGTGTTGTGGTTCTTGCCAAACCACGACGTGCGGAAGCCGTTGTCCCTGAGGATCGTGCCGACCGTCGCCTTGTCCTTCGTGATGAAGCTGTCATAACCCGGGTATCCCGTGGCAGCCTCGGCAATGACCCCGTAACCGACAGAGTGATGGTTGCGCCCGGTGATCAGCGCCGCGCGGGTCGGCGAGCACAGCGCGGTCGAGTGGAAGTTGGTGTAGCGCAGGCCGTTGTTGGCAATGCGATCGAGCGCCGGCGTCGGGATGACACCGCCAAAGGTGCTCGGGACCGCGTAGCCGGAATCGTCCGTCATGATCAGCAGCACGTTCGGCGCGCCCTTCGGCGGTACGACGCGGGCCGGCCAGTAGGGCTCTGAACCCTTCGTTGTGCGCTCGATCTTGCCGCCGAACTCCTGCGGCGGTGGCGGGATCTGATCACCCTTTATTGTAGTCGTTGCGCTTGGCGAGCCAGGCGTGTCGGTGATTTGCTGGGCCGTCGCCGGAACAGCCGTCATGGCCGCGAGCGTAAGAGCAGGGACCAGGATCAGAGAGATCCGCGAGATGAAGTTCATGTGATTCCTCGTTCGATTGAGTAGCCGAGAACCCATCCACGCCTGATGCGTATCCAGGCCAAGTGTTGACCAATATGCCGCCACCGCGAGGCCGTACAGGCCGCCCTTGCGGCGGCCTTCGAAGAGCTGTGATTCGTTCTCGGTCAGCGGAAGGTACCAGCGAATTCAGCTCGGCGTTCTTCCCGGATGCCCGCGGCCATCGCCTTCGCGCGCAGGCTCACGAGAGTGTCAACGGAACGGACGACGTAGGCGTCGCCGATGCCACTCACCACGCCGGTGATGATAACAGCATTGCCTCTTGCGTTCACTTCGTTTTACCGCCGGCCCGACAAGACTCGACAAGCACTCCCATTCGCAACATGCCCTTTGGCGCTGCCAAAACCACCCAAGCAGGTTGTTGCTCCGCCCGACCAACAGGACTGGAATCCTACCTGGTAATGGGGTCGGCTCCGACCCGTTCGGCGGCAAGGTGCGCGACGACATGGCTGCATCGGTCGGTACCGCGAATGCTGCGGGTAGTGGGCAGGTGGGGGCTCGAGCAACATGGGCCGGACAGCCCGCGATCGCGTCGTTCCGAATGGGGTTTCTCGCGCGAGTCGCTTAGGGTGCGCGGCTCATCCGCTCGCTGAGGAGCGCCCGCCCCAGGGCCGCGTAGAATTTCTGGTAGGCATCGGCGTTTTCTACCGGGCGCAGATAGTACTGGGCGGATGCGCGAACGATCAACTGTTCGGCATTCCGGCTTCGAATCGTCACGGTCAGGCGCACCAGGTCACTGCGCCGAAAGAAGGGTCCCCAGGTGCGATAGGAACGATTGAAGACGACGAGACTCTCTTCGTCGTAGAGCAGGTAGGTGGGCAATTCGGCGAAGCCAGGCCGTTCGGCATCGAGGAATTTCTTGCCAGAGACGATTCCCAGAGTCTCGTCGAGCACTTCGATTTGAAAGCCCAGATCCTGCAGCGTCGTAATGACTCCCTCGAGCATCCGGCGCTTGTCGGTGGTGTCGAAGACCCGGCTCTGGGCATTTCTCACCTTGACCTGACTCTTCTCAGAGAGCCAGATCTGGTCGTGTGAATCCGACTGGATCTCGTGTCGCATCGAATAGCCCACGCAGCCTGCCAGTAGTAGGGGGCCCAGCGCGCATGCAGCGAGCACCGCGTTTTTCGCCCGTTGCGGAAAATGCACCCGCACCCCTCAATTCCTTCCGATGAAGAAGGAGCGTTCGAGGGTGGCGAAAAAATTCTGATAGACCTCTGGGTCGGTGATCGGTTGGTTGTTGAAGATGGCGTTCGCGCGGATCGTCGTCTGTTTCTCGTTCAAGGGTCGAACGGTGACGGTTATGCCCACGGCGTCGTAATAGTTCGGCTCCGCGAAACGCGCGGCGGTCACCAGACCGAGCGGCTCGTTGGCGCGCTCGATGATGAAGCCCAGATCCTGCAATGCGGCGATCACGCCGAGCATCGCAATCCGGCGGTCGGCGATGTCGAAGGTGCGCGTCTGCAGGTTCCGAATCTTCATCTGCTCTTCCGTGGGAGCGAGGAGGGCTTCGGGTTCCTCCGGTGGCGACGCGCAGGCCCCCAGCCCCAACGCGACCAGGAATGTCAGAGTTGCGAGGCAGACCGATTTTTCAAGCATGCCATCCCTCCGCTCAAATCTTGTGCGCCTCGAGGAACACGGCCTTCGACAGGCGCGCAAAAAATTGCTGGTAGATCGTGGCATCGCGGATCATTTCCATCTTCTGTTCTCCGGGCGGAATGCTTTGATTGCCAGACGAGCCCGATCCCTTCCAGACGAGCCGGTAGAAGACAATCCGTACCGTTTGGCGTTGGTCGCCATCGTCGATCGGCTGCGCGATCAATGACGCGTTGATCTGTTGGTGAAGATCGACCGGCATGACATACATCGTGTTTGCTCTGCCTGCAGCGCCCAACAAAAGGGTCAAGAAGGCGACGATGTCGCGCCGTATCTCCTGACCGTACTCACGGGCACTCCGCTCCTTCGCCGCGCGCAGAAACCCCACGCTGCGGTCGCTCTCGGTAACTTGGAAGCCCAGGTCCTGGAGCACCGCGGCGGAAGCCGAGAGCAGTTCGTCCGAATTCGGTGTCTCGAATTGCCGCGTCTGCATCGCCTTGTTCGCTGCGCCGTCGGGGGTCAGTCTGAAGAGCTCGATGGATGTCGTCTTCGGCCCCGCGCAAGCGATTCCCCAAAGCGAGCCAATCGCCAGCAGAGCGACCCACTCGCGCCCGAGCCGCCAAGCTGTTGCGAGGGCGCGCACGGAGCAGCCGCTAGGCCACTGCCTAGAACTGCGAATAGTTATAGGCAAAGTCTCTGACCTTCTTGTCTTCATCGTACTTGATGATGATGGTCAGAGTCTTCTGGGTTTTGGAGCTCTGGTTCTGGCTGGTCTGGCCACCGAGGATGATGATCGTGCCGCCAAAAGAGTTCGAGGTGTCGACCCTTTCAGATGAAACTTTGTCGTAGATCCAGACTTCGCGGCGCTGATCGTCGGTCGTGATGATATTCGGCGATCCGAGAATCTGGGCCACGGAAGCCGCGTCCATTCCGATCTTGATCTCGCCTTGGACCTTGCCCACCGTGAGGTTGTCAGCCTGCCCAGCGGGAGGAGCAGGGTGTCGGCAGCCCGGTACAGCGGCGAACACTAGGGATGCGAGGGAAAGCACCAAAGCGATCCGGGATCCTTTCATGATGGAGACCTCCTTCAGTTGACGCACAATAGTATGGCCCACTGATTGGTAAGTTGCCCGGCGCTTGGAAATTATTCGTCGGTTCTTCATTTCGGGAGCCAGCGTCCCGAGCGATGCAATTTTCCGCGGAGCGTGCGTATACCCGGGGCGCAATGGCACAGCCTTCACGCTGCCGGTGACGCGGAAAATTGCAGGTCGTGGGGCAGCTTGGGGCAGCGGTGTGGCATTGAAAATGAGTTTACCGGCCGGACTGGCCATGGCCATACATGGGCGTACGGATCGGTGTACAGTGATCTCATGAGAGAGGGGGATCGGTTGCCCGAACACGAGACGCCACGGTTCGCCGCCTTGCGGCCATCCTGTCGATTCGCGCCGAAGTGCCTTCGCGACGACGCCTGAGTTCAATAGACGCACGGGGTCTCAAAACTTGGTTGTGGGCAATCTTCATTCATATTCCAGCTTTGCTGGCTTCGTTGCTGGGAATCGCAACGACATCACTGGCGCGTATGCGTCGGTCAGCGGAGGATCGACGAACCGGGCTAGCGGTTTTACCTCGTCGATCTCTGGGGGGCAAAGGAACGGGGCCAACGGTACTGCGGCGTCGGTCAGTGGCGGGGGCACCCGTGAGGCGCCGGGCCACTTCAACTGGGCAGCGGGAAATCTGTTCGAGCCGAATTAGAAGCAAGCGATAACCAAATTCTCACCCTATTGGACCCCAGAGAATGGAGACCCGACTCGCGAAAAAGCGCCCGAAGTCGTGACGACTCCGGGCGCTTCATTGCTTGGTAGCGGGGGAGGGCCGAACAGGGTATTTCGTGCCGAAGTGACCCCAGAGTGACCCCACGTCTCATTAGGATAAGCTCGTACAAATAGGAGATCGACATGGATTACAGCTGCGCCCTTGGGGCACAACTCCGTGAAGTCGAGGAACGGGATCGCGATGGTAAGCCCGCTCGGGTCGTCGCTGCGTCGCGAACCTACGCGACAAGCAGAGCGGATCTCTGGGACGCGCTCACCAACGCCGAGCGCATCCCGCGCTGGTTCCTGCAGATTACAGGCGATCTGAAACTCGGCGGCCGATACCAGTTGAAGGGCAACGCCGCCGGAGAGATCACGAGGTGCGACCCTCCGGAAGCATTCGATGTGACTTGGGAGTTCGCCGGGAATACGAGCTGGGTGACCGTGCGGTTGGAGCCTGACGGGACGGGCACACGATTGTCGCTGGAACACACCATGCTGAAGGACGAAGAAGGCGAAGAGCATTGGCGGCAGTTTGGGCCGGGTGCGACGGGTGTGGGCTGGGATCTCTCGTTTCTCGGAATGGCGCTACATCTGGAAAGCGGCGGCGCGGCCATCGACCGGGAAGCCAACGAGGCCTGGATGGCATCGGAACCAGGAAGATCGTTCATACGGAGCTGCGCGGACGAATGGGGCGCGGCGCATGTCAAGTCGGGCGAGCAGTCAATCGTCGCGCGTGAAATGGCCAGGCGAACGGCACGAGCCTATGCGGGTGTTTGATGCACGCCATCGACGTTCTGGGTGATCTGGTTCGACGACGCATCCTGGAGATTCTCCTGTGTGACAACGTCGCATGAGACACTTCAGACCTTGCAATTAGGGACGAGGGCGGAGGATGCTGCGCCCGAGTTTGCGCCGTGTCAACGCCGTTGACGCTTGCTGCCACGGACCCTCTTGGTCGATTCACAGGAGCCAGCTATCCTGTCAGCCGATCTCGGGCCTGGCTGAATGTCGGTTCGGGAATCGAAGGCATTGATCTTATGGCAAGAATTGCACGACCAGCCATGAGAGCCGTTTGTTCGTTGTCTCTCTTAAGCGCTTTGCTTGCGAGCCCAGCCAGCAGCGAACTGGTTCAGGTAGACATCGTCGGTACGGTCGACTTCGTGGGCTGCCCCTATTCGGGCACGTGCTGGCTCTATCCACTCATGTGGGGTGTGTCCGGCGGGGAGTTCATGACACTTCGCGTGATCTATGACGACGGGATTCCCATTTCCGAGGATGATTCGCAGCCGGATCATTATTGCGTGTATTACGACCATGCGATCCCGCTCGAATCACCTCTCGGGATGGAGGTCAGCTTCGGGCCCTACGCGGCCAATGTGGGAAGCAGCGGCGCGGCGGCAAGCTACTACTGGATCAATGTGTTCGACGTCATTGAATCCTATCCGAATTTTCCCGATATCTCAGAGGCGATTGGAATCAACATCGAGGTTCCACCCGGCAGTGTGATCCTACAGGGCCCCCCGGGCTTCCACGACCTCGAGCTGTACGGCATCGATTATGGGCTACGAAATTTCTACGGTGAAGACTTCCTGGTTGGACCGTCGATTCCAGCGGGGTTTCCGGAATTCAATTGGGAGGACATTCTGTTGACGGTCGAGGTCTATGACCCCATCTACGATCACGATGGGATCGCGTTTTTGACCATCGACAGCTTGACCCTGACAACGCTGCCCGAGCCTTCCGCGCGCCCTGTCGTTCTGGCGGGTGCCGCACTGCTCGGATTGCTGAAGCGCAGGCAGAGGCGCGCGCCCCCGCTAGATTTGGTCGGTAAAGGCGATGCTCAACATCTAGAGGCACACAGCGCCCGGAGCCCTCACGACGCTGGGCGCTTCAGTCTTGGTAGCGGGGGAGGGATTCGCGGGCGAACTCGGGCTCTCTGACGACTCGAGCGCGCAAGCGCTGGAAGACGCAGAGAACCGCGAGTCGTGGACGTTGCGTCGCGGGCCGCCGGTAAGCGATACTGCTCGAACTGCTCGCCAGGGAGAGTTCGATCGCGATGTCTGTCACCGTGTTCGTTCCCCAACCACTGCGTGTCCATTGCGACGGCGCCGCGACGCTCGAGCTGACAGCCCCGGACGTCCGCACGGCGCTCGACGAGCTGTCGCGTTCGCATCCGACGCTGTACCGGGGGGTCTGCGATGAGACCAACGCCGTGCGCCGGCACATCAACCTCTTCGTCAATCGCGACCACGTACGAGATCTCGACGGCCTCGCCACGAAGCTGAAGCCCGGCGACG
>Ga0326597_10013638_pt1 | contig 10673 bp, 10 predicted proteins | sample RVTome_12_FD_203789 | JGI IMG/M metagenome (GOLD analysis project Ga0326597, IMG submission 203789) | Soil microbial communities from uranium-contaminated site in the Upper Colorado River Basin, Wyoming, United States - RVT100D185 | ecosystem: Environmental > Terrestrial > Soil > Contaminated >... | reverse complement strand
CACCCTGGATGGGTTCCCACTGCGCCGGACCAAAGGTGGCCTGGGCGGACTCGCCCAGTTCGTTCCACCAACCGGTGGTGGCGGCACCCGATCCGAAGGACGCCGCCATCGGTGCGATACCGAGTTCCGTCATCTGCCGGGCCGCCAGGGCGCCGTCCTGGAAGTGCGCCACGACGAGCATCACGTCGGGGTCGACTGCCCACGCCTGGGTCAGGAGCGGGGAGAGATCCGTCGCCTCGACGGGGTACTTGTCGAAGAACAGGATGTTCAGACCGAGTTCCTCGGCCTTCTCCCTGGCTCCTTCGGCCTCGGACACCGTGAACGGGTCCTCCTTGTACACGATGGAGATGGTCTCGGCCGCAGGGTTTGCCTGCGTCACGAAATCGAGCAGGCTGTGGTCATACTGGCTGGCGGGGGTGTAGACGCCCACCACCCTGGTGAACCCCTGGTCCCAGATCTCGTCCGAGCTTGCGCCCCACGCCATCGTCACCACGTCGAGCTGCTCGGCGAGGGGAGCCTGAGACAACGTCAGACCGGACGAATACGACGCGAACATGAAGTGGGCACCGTCCTCCTGGACCAGTCGCTCGAACAGACGCAGCGCCGTGTCCTTGTCACTGCGATCGTCGCCGAAGGCGATGCGGACCGGGATCTTGGTTCCGCCCACGTCGATGCCCCCGTGCTCGTTGTTGACCCACTCGGCAAACATGTTCAACCCGTCGAGGCCCTGCTTGCCGAGCGCCTCGTACTGGCCTGTGAGCGAAGCCGGCAACCCGATGACGATCTCGTCAGGTAGCTCCGACTCGTCCATGGGCTCGGTGGTGTCCGGCGCGGCGGTGGTGGATTCCTCGGTTCCGGGTGTGGTGGTGGGTGGCTCGGGCAGTTCCTGCCCGCCGGGTTCGCCTCCTCCACACGCTGCCAGGAGCATCGACAGCGCCACCGCGATCGTCAGCGTTGCATATCTCGTCAACCTCACGTCGCACCTCCCGTTGTGGGCGTACAGGTCCTTCGAAGCGTCGCGAATTGGACATCGAGAACTATACGCACGATCGGTTCGAGATGACCCGCGAGGGCCGTCGAGCCGCCGCCGAGTCATGCTTCATGAAACGACGGATTCCGCAGTTCGATGCTCAGGGAGCCTCGGTGGGTGCTTCCTGGGACGGGGCACCGGCCGAGTCTGTGGAAGCCTCATCGGGGATGGTCGGCACCGGAGTCGGCGGTGGTACGTCGTCCGGCGGGACGTTCACGGGTGGGACCTCGTCCTGGAACACCGGTTCCGGGAGCTCGACTTCTGGTCGTATCAGTCGCGCCTGCTCGGCGATCGCGGCGCCGTCGAATCCGTCCTCGTTCTGCAACTGCGCTGCGATTTCCTCGAGCAGTGCGGCCACCTGCTGGCGTGTGAGGGCGGACTGTTCCCCTTCCGCTCCATCACCGACCCGTAGGGCGGCCGTCTCGAGGGCGGTCACGGCTGCGGAGGCGGCTTCGGTCTCGCCGTTGGCGGCAGCTTCGGCGGCGGCCTCCACCGCCGCCGGCAGATCGACTTCGACCAGGCCTCTCGCCTCGTCGATGCGCTCTGCGGCACCACCGTCGGCGACCCCCACTGCCTCCATCGCCCGATCGAGTCCGTGCAGGAAGTCTCCGGGGACGGACGCGTCGGCGGCGACGCCGACACCGCTTCCGACCGCGGCCAGCGCCACCGTGGCCGCCATGACCTTGGCCAAGAGGCTCGAAAGCACTGTGCTCAACACGATTCGTCTCCTCGGTCGCTGTATGCCGACAACCGGATCACGATCCGGTCGCGGTGAGACGGCGGCTTCCCCGACGACCATGGCCACGTGTCGCTCGGCCACCTTGTCGGCGATCTTCTGATCGCCGAGTGATCGAATCGAGGCCACGAGGCCGGCGATCCCCGCCGACTCCGGCTCTCCGGGGTCATCGCCCCGGATGAGTGCCTCGGCCTGCTCGTCGTTCGGGTATCGGTTCACCATCTCGTCATCGTTACCGACGAAGGAGCTCATAGGGGTACGCCCTCCCGGACCATCTTCTCCAGCCTTCTGAGACCGCGCCGCTGCAAGGCCTTGACGGCTTCCGGTGTCTTTCCCATCGCCGCGGCCACCTCGGAGACGGTGAGATCGCCGAGGATGCGAAGGGTCAGGACGTCTCGCTGTTCCGCGGTCAGGGTCGCCAACAGGCGGACGACCCGCTCCGTCTCGACCTCCGCGAGAGCTTCGTCGTCGGCGGGTCCGGTGGTGCCGGGCCAGTCGTCGGGCGCGGAGTCGTCGACGGGAATCTCGGGACGGCGGGTGCGGCGGCGTCGCTCGTCGATCACGCGGTGGTGTGCGACCACGAACACCCACGACCGGAAGCCGGCTTCATCACCGGAGAAGGTGCCGACGTTGCGGGCGACTTGGAGCCACACCTCTCCCAACAGGTCGTCTGGGTCTTTCGCCCCCAGTACGACGAGATATCCGCGAACCGCGGGGGAGAGATCCTGATACAGGCGTTCCCACGCCCACGCTGCGCCCTCCTGGGCGGCGGCGAACAACGAGTCGAAGGGGGTCACGCCGGGAAAGTCTGGCGCGTCACCGGAGACGTTACAGACGTCCGAGCACGACCGAGCGGGTTGACGGCGGTTCGAGCCGGGTAGGACGAAGCAGGCGTTGGAGGTTCTCTTCGTGATGTCGATCATCGAGGACTTGGGTTCGTGGCTGCCGCTGGTCGTCCTTCTGGCCACCTTCCTCGAGTCGGCCGCCTTTGTGGGCCTGGTCGTCCCGGGGGAAACGGTGGCCGTGGTGGCGGGGGCGGCTGCGGCCATCCGCGGCGACGGCCCCGTCGTCATTCTCCTCGCCGCCGTGATCGGGGCCGTGGCGGGAGACGCGGTGGGCTTCGGTCTCGGACGGCGATACGGTGCGAGGTTGACCGATCACAGGCGTCTTCGGAGATTTCGAACGAGGCTGGAGCAGTCGCGATCATTCGTGGAGAGGCGCGGGTGGTGGTCGCTGGTGCTGGCACGTTTCGTATCGGTCTTGCGCGCCGTGGTGCCGTTCAGCGCCGGCGCTGTGGGGATGTCCTACCCGAGATTCTTCCTGGGCAACATGATCGGCGGAATCCTGTGGGGCGTCGGAGCGGCGGGGCTCGGTTACCTCGCCGGCACCCGCTGGTACATGGTCGAGTCGTGGATCAAGACGATCGGTGTGACGATGGCCGTGCTCGCGGCTCTCATCGGCCTGGTGGTGTGGTCGGCGCGGTGGATCGCTCGCAACCCTGAGCGAACCCGTGCGTTACTGGACGCCGGTGGTCCCGTGGTCCGGCGTCTGCTGTTGGTGCCGGTGACCCTGCTGAACCGCCCCCGGCCCGCCATCCACCTCCTTGCGAATGTCGGCGTGGCGACGACGGCGACTGCGGCTTTCGTGCTGGCGGGATGGATCGACTGGTCGTTCGTCGAGGGCAGGGTGTTGCTCGATGTGCTGGAGGCCGAGGCATCGATCCGTGTCGGCGCATCTCGCCTGGCGGAACTCCTGGGTGTCTTCGTAGCCGCCGTCGTCGCCGTCGGTGTGGTGGCCGGGACCAGCAGGTGGACGCGGCTCACGCTGATCGTCGTATCGACGGCGCTCACCGTGGTCGTCGCCGCGGTCGTCGCGATGCAGATACAGCGGCCATCGGTGGATCTCCCCGGCCTGGGTGTGCCTGGTCCGTTCCCGGACATGGCAACCGCCGTCGCCGCAGCGCTCGTGCTGTCCACCGCGTGGCCCCTGACCCGAGGCTGGGCCGGCGGTGCGCGGATCTTGGGGGCGGCTCTGGCCACCGCGCTCGCGATCGCTGGTGTGCGCCTCATCGCACTCGAAGCCCGGCCAGTCGACATCGTTGCAGGCTTGGCGGCCGGGGTGGCAGTCGTCGTGTGGACCGCCACCTTCGTCGATCCCCGCCTCGGTGGGAGACCGCTGCCGATGCCGCGGCTCTGGTCGCAGGCGCCTGTCGACTGGACGGATCGTCCCGGCGTCTATCGCCGGGAGCGTCGCCCGCTTGCAGTCCCCGCATCAGATGATACTATACCCCCCTAGGGTATCGCCAGAAAGACGAGGAGCAATCGGTGGCAGGGTATTCCATGAGCAAGGACGACTACCTGAGTCGATTGGCCCGGATCGAGGGTCAGGTGCGCGGGCTGCGTCGCCAGGTCGAAGTAGACACCTACTGCATCGACGTCCTCACACAGATCGCGGCCACCTCGGCCGCGCTTCGCTCGGTGGCGGTCGGGCTACTCGACGAGCACATCCGCCACTGCGTGACCGAAGCCGCCGTTGGTGAGGACCCGGCCGAAGCCGATCGCCTCGTGGTCGAGGCCACCAGAGCCATCGAACGGCTCGTCAGATCCTGAGAGGAAGAGGAAATGTCGCACGACATCCACCACCACGACACCGGCACTGCCTCGCCCGCAGGGCGTGATGCAGGTGAACACGACCATTCACGGCACTCCGACGCCGAACGGCACGACAGTCACGACAAGCACGCCGGCCACAGCCCGGCGATGTTCCGGGACCGGTTCTGGCTGTCGTTGGCGCTGACGATCCCGGTCGTCTTCTACAGCACGATGGTCCAGGAGTGGTTCAGCTACACGGCACCCTCATTCCCCGGATCCGACTGGATCTCACCGGTGCTCGGTACGGCGATCTTCCTCTACGGTGGCGAGCCCTTCTTGCGAGGCGCGGTGCAGGAGGCGAGGGATCGCCGGCCGGGAATGATGCTCCTGATCGGCATGGCCATCACTGTGGCGTTCGTGGCGTCGGCCGCCACCACGTTCGGGTTGTTCGACCTCGAGTTCTGGTGGGAGCTGGCCGCCCTCGTCACGATCATGCTGCTGGGCCACTGGATGGAGATGCGAGCCATCGGACAGGCCCGCGGAGCGCTGACCGCTCTCGCCGAACTGATTCCCGACGAAGCCGAATTGGTGCGAGCAGACGGCACCGAGTCTGTCCCGGTTGCCCGGCTGTCGGTCGGAGACGTGGTGTTGGTCCGTCCCGGCGCACGGGTCCCGGCCGACGGGACGATCACCGAGGGTTCCGCCGAGATGGACGAGTCGATGGTGACGGGGGAGTCCCGGCCCGTCGCCAAGTCGGTGGCCGATCGGGTCGTGGCGGGAACGGTCGCAACCGATTCGGCCATTCGGGTGCAGGTCGATGCTGTGGGCGACGACACGGCCCTCGCCGGGATCCAACGTCTCGTCTCCCAGGCGCAGCAGTCTCGATCCCGCGCTCAGGTTCTTGCCGATCGGGCAGCCGCACTCCTCTTCTACATCGCAGTGGGATCAGCGGTCGCCACCGTCGTCGCCTGGTTGGTGGTGGACCAGCCGGACGAGGCAGTCGTGCGTGCGGTGGCGGTGCTCGTCATCGCATGTCCTCACGCCTTGGGGCTCGCCATCCCGCTGGTGATCTCGATCTCGACCTCGAAAGCGGCGCGCAGCGGGATCCTGGTGAAGGATCGCCTGGCGTTGGAACGGATGCGCACGGTCGATGTCGTGCTCTTCGACAAGACCGGCACGCTCACCCGTGGGGTACACACCGTGACGGACGTCGTGGCCGTGGACGGTGACGAGGATCGCTTGCTCAGGTTGGCGGCCGCGGCCGAGAGCGACAGCGAGCACCCGCTGGCACGTGCGATCGTGCGGGCGGCGAAGGACCGGGGCGAGGTCCCGGCGGCCTCCCGGTTCACGGCGATGAGCGGGCGCGGAGTCGCAGCGCAGGTGAGCGGTCACGATGTCGCCGTGGGCGGGCCGGCGCTCGTCTCGGAACGCAATGCCGACACCGGCCCGGTCGACGAGGTGATCGCCCCCTGGAAGGACAGAGGCGCGTCGGTGCTCTTCGTGATCGTTGACGGCATCGTGGCGGGAGCGATGTCGCTGGAGGACGAGATCCGGCCGGAGTCGCGGGAAGCGGTTCGCCAACTGCACGAGCTGGGGGTGAGGGTGGCGATGATCACCGGCGATGCCCGACAAGTCGCCGACGCGGTGGCGGACGATCTCGGCATCGAGGACGTGTTCGCCGAGGTGCTGCCGGACGACAAGCACTCCAAGGTGGAGGAGCTCCAGGCGACCGGCGCCCGCGTAGCGATGGTGGGTGACGGGGTGAACGATGCCCCTGCGCTCGCCCGCGCCGACGTGGGGATCGCGATCGGCGCCGGCACGGATGTGGCCATCGAGTCGGCCGGAATCGTGCTCGCGTCGGACGATCCGCGGGCGGTGGTGGCGGTGCGTCGACTGTCGCAGTCCGGCTACCGGAAGATGGTCCAGAATCTGGTCTGGGCCGCCGGGTACAACGTGGCGGCCATCCCGTTGGCGGCCGGGGCGTTCGCGTGGGCAGGGATCGTGCTGCCGCCGGCTGCCGCCGCCCTCCTCATGAGTGCGTCGACCGTGATCGTGGCGGTCAACGCCCAGCTCCTGCGGAAGGTGGACCTGGCGATCGCCTGATCCTAGGCGTCAGGAGCGAAGCCTCCTCAGGCCCGAGCTTCGATGCCCTCCACTTGGTTTCCTCGGGCGGTGATGGCGCCGGCGATCCTGGCCGCATCGCGACCGACTCCGTGGATCTGCTCCGAGGACACCGAGTAGAGGAATTTGAGACCCAAGAAGTAGAGGCCGGGCTCATCACCGACGATCCCGCGGTCGTGTCTGGGAACGCCGTCCTCCAGGACGGGCAGGTCGATCCACGAGAAACCGGGGTGATACCCGGTGCACCAGATCACATTCGCGGCTTCGACGAGGCGGCCGTCATCGAGCTGCGGCGTCCCGTCGACGACACCGGTGACCCGTGCCACTCGTTCCACTCCCGCCGCGGCGAGGTCGGCCGGCTTGACTCGGACCAGGGGCTCACCTTTGGACTGGAGGCCGGGACGGGCCTTCCGTCCGATCGGTGTACTGGTCGTGAGCACTCGGTGAAAGATGACCCGACCGACGAATGGCATCAGGATCCTGCCAAGGAGCGTCTCGGGACGGAACGGTATGTGCCCCGTGTCCGGACCCGACAGCCACACCTGGTGATCTCGCGAGAGCTCGTAGGCGATCTCGGCACCGGAGTTTCCCGCTCCGACCACGAGCACACCACCGTCGCGGAGCTGAGAGGGATTGCGGTATTCGCTCGAATGAAGCTGGACGATTCCTGGATCGAGCGCGGGGGCGAACGACGGCACCCTGGGCTGTTGCCATGACGACATCGCCACAACCACATTGTGCGCTTCGAACCGGTGGTCGCCCGCCGTCACCTGGAAGCGGTCGCCGGTTCGAGACAGCCCATCCACCTTGACTCCGGTTCTCACCGGCAAGCCGAAGTGCTCGGCGTACTTCTCCAGGTAGTCGGCGAACTCGTCCTTGGTGGGGAAGGAGTGAGGCGGACCCGGGAATCGCATGCCGTCGAGACCGTCCAAGCCGCTGGGCGTGAACAGCCGGAGCGAGTCCCACCGGTTGCGCCATGCGTCACCGATCCGATCGTTGGCGTCGACGATCACGAAGGGAAGACGGCGCTGGGCGAGGTGATATCCCATCGACAACCCCGCCTGGCCGCCACCAATGACGATGGTGTCGACTGACTCTGCCGCGTCGCCACTCATGCTGGAGCCTCCTTCCTGTACCGGATCACCCAGCCGGCTACCGCGTCGTCTCCGGTGCCACCTATACTACAAAGTGGAGTAAAAATACACTCGCGTTTGGAGTATGTCAAGAGGATGAACGGACGACTGACGACGACGTCGTATGCGGTATTGGCCCAGGTGGCGGTACACCCCTGGTCGACCTATGAACTCGCTCAGCAGCGGGTGCGCTACTTCCGATACGTGTGGCCACGGGCCGAGAGCGCCATCTACCGGGAGGTGAAGCGGCTGGCCGCGCTGGATCTAATCACCGGCAGAAAGGAATACGTGGGCAAGCGCGCCCGGACCGTGTACTCGATCACAGATGACGGCTTGGAGGCGCTACGTGACTGGCTCGCCACACCGGTCTCACCGTTCGCCATGGACTTCGAAGCGATGATCCGGTTGTTCGTCGCTCCTCTCGGCACCAAGCAGCAGATCGTCACCACCCTCAACCAGGTGCGGAACGACACGCAAGACATGCTTCGATTCGGGGGCGCCGTCAAACAGGAGTTCCTCGAAGGCATCGCCCTCACCCAGGACCAGGTCTACATCCGCGCCCTGGCAGTCGACTTCTTCATCAGCCTCCTCAACACAGTCGACGCGTGGGCAGAGCGGACTCTCGAAGAGATCGAGACCTGGGACGACCTCACCCCTGAAGGCAAGAACGAGAGGGCGCTCGACAAGATGAGACGACTGCCCGTGCCCACCCCCGAATCGGTCGACGAAACGCCCCGACCTCCATCCAGTCAGCTACGGCCGCGATCGCGGCGATGACATCGACCGACCGTCGTGGGGCTTCCGGGAGGGGACTCCGGGCGGGGCGGGTGGCGTCACCGATGTGCATTCTCAACCTGATGCCCGACCTGGGTTGCTGGTCGAGATGGGCGGTCTGCAGCCGATCAAGAGTCTTTCGGCCCTGGACGCTCGCCCGGGGGTCCCGGCAGATGTTGAGGCATGCCTGAACAATCCGCCTTGCGAGACACAGGCCCGCCCGAAGTCGGCAGCACCTCGGAAAGTGAGGAGATGTATCTCATCACCGTGGCGCGAGCGGTGGAGGAGGGAACGCCAGAGCCTGTCCCTGTGGGAGTCATCGCTGAAGCGCTGGCGCACTCACCAACTTCGGTCAACGAGAAGATACGGAAACTCGCCGACCGCAACCTCCTCGCCTACGAGCCCTATCACGGAGTCCGGCTGACCCGAGACGGGCGCATCGTTGCCGCTCGAGTCCTGAGGACCCGTCGACTCTGGGCCACGTTCCTCGCCAACCACCTCGGATTCAGCCCGGGGGAAGCCGACGAAAGAGCGTGTCGGCTCGAACACATGACGGCCCCCGATGCCGCCGAGCGTCTGGCGGTCTTCCTCGGCGAGCCGGAGGCCGATCCCTCGGGCCGCCCCATCCCCAACACGGCAGGCAGCTACCGTCCCCAGCCTGTCACGACGTCGCTCGTCCATGTGGCGGCCGGGGACATCGCCGAGGTCGTCTCGATCGAGGGCTCTGACCGCGTCAGGCCGTTCCTCGAGGCCGAGGGGATCACCATCGGAGCCCGGATCGTCGTGCTCGGAGCCGGGGGGTCGGGTCTGCTGGTGAAGGCCGAGGCGGTGGTCCACCTGAGTCGTGAGCTGGCTGCGACGATCCGCGTGCGGACGGAGGAGCCATCGGCGCGCTCGACGAGCGAGGGACCGTCATGTTGACGACCTTCGTGATCGGCCTGAGAGAAGGGCTGGAGGCAGCCCTCGTCGTCGGGATCATCGCTGCATTCATCATTCGGCGGGGTGACCGTCGGGTACTGCGTTCGATGTGGTTGGGGGTGGCGGCCGCCCTTGTCGTGAGCGCGGCCGGCGCAGTCGCGCTTCACGTGGCGAACCGTGCTCTCACCCTCCAGGCGCGTGAAACGATGGAGGGAGTGCTGACGCTGCTGGCGGTGGTCGGCGTCAGCTACATGATCGTCTGGATGCGGCGCCACTCGGCGACGTTGCGGACCGAGCTCGAAGCCAAGGCGAGCGCAGCGTTCGCAGCCGGATCCGGCACCGCCATCGGGGTGCTGGCCTTCGTCGCCGTGGCTCGGGAGGGTCTGGAGACAGCCGTGTTCCTCCTCGCCATCCTGGGGAACAGCGCAGCTCCGGCGCTGGCAGCATCCGGGGCGGCGGCGGGGATCGGAGTCTCGGTCATGCTCGGTTACGGCATATACCGAGGCGGTGTCGCGGTGGATCTCAGACGGTTCTTTCGCCTCACCGGGATCGTTCTCGTGATCGTGGCGGCTGGGCTCGTCTCGAGTGCAGTCCACGAGCTCGCCGAAGCCGGCGTGATCGACGTCCTCCAGTCGCCGGCCATCGATCTCAGCTGGCTCATCACCGCAGACTCGGTGTGGTCGAGCATTCTGGCAGCATTCGTCGGGTTCCAGCCGGTCCCGACGGTCGCAGAGACCGTTGCCTGGGCGGCGTTCCTCGTCCCGATGACGCTCTACGTCGGCGGTGCTCGGTTCCCTCGCCGGCGCCGCCGTCTCGCCGCATGAGCGGGTGCGAAAACACATGACGTTCAGGAGAACATTCGCCGCGGCCACGCTGCTCGCGCTGACGGCGCTCACTGCAGCGTGCACGCCGGCCGCATCGGGTGCCACGCCAATCCAGGTCACGCTGCATGACGATCGAATCGAATTCGACGAGAGCCTCGTACCTGCGGGGCGTCTAGCCCTGGACATCCGCAACGAGGGCGTACTGGTCCACGAGGTGGAAGTCTTCTCGGGCGCCAGCGAAGGCCAGGTTCTGACAGTGAGTCGCGCGGTTGCCGACACCACCGGTCTGGAGCTGGTGGACGAGGTGGAGAACATCCTGGGCGGGTCCGCCGCCTTGCTGGTGGTCGACCTGTCGTCTGGCACCTATCTGATCATCTGCAACCTGCCGGGGCATTACCAGAGCGGTATGTCGACGTACATCACGGTCGAGGAATCGACCGGCTGATCGATCTCGGGTCGGCTCCGTCCCCAGGGCCCGAGCGTTGGCAGTGGCGCTCTGCACGATGCGGCGACGACAACGAGACCCGTCGGCCAGCCGGCGAGCAG
>Ga0326597_10013637_pt1 | contig 10674 bp, 5 predicted proteins | sample RVTome_12_FD_203789 | JGI IMG/M metagenome (GOLD analysis project Ga0326597, IMG submission 203789) | Soil microbial communities from uranium-contaminated site in the Upper Colorado River Basin, Wyoming, United States - RVT100D185 | ecosystem: Environmental > Terrestrial > Soil > Contaminated >... | reverse complement strand
ATCCTCGGCTACACGCAGGAGGAGTGGCTCGGGAGCCCCAACCTCCTGGACGAGCTCGTCCACCCGGACGACCGCGAGCGGCTGCTCGCGGAGAGCGCGGCGTTCGACCCGGACGACGGCGCCCACGCCAGCGAGTACCGCGTCATCGCGCGCGACGGGCGCGTCGTCTGGCTCCACGACACGTCGGTCGTCGTTCGGGACGAGGACGGGCGGCCCCTGTACGCGCAGGGCTACGCCGTCGACGTCACGGAGCGCAAACGGGCCGAGGAGCTGGCGCGCGAGAGCGAGGAGCGCTTCCGCCTGATGGCCGACAGCGCCCCGGTGCTCATGTGGATGCTGGAGCCGACCGGCAGGGTGACCTTCTTCAACCAGAGCTGGCTGCGCTTCACAGGACGGACGCGTGAAGAGGAGATCGGCGGCGGCTGGGAGGAGATGGTGCACCCGGACGACCGCCGGCGGCTCCGGGCGGCGTTCGAGCCCGCACTGATCACGCGGAGCGGCTACGAGATCGAGTACCGCCTCCGCCGCCACGACGGCGAGTACCGCTGGGTCCTCGAGCAAGCCGGCCCGCGCTTCCTCCCCGACGGGGCCTTCGCCGGCCTCACCGGCACGACGGTCGACATCACCGACCGCCGGGAGGCCGACGAGGCGATCCGCCGGAGCGAGGAGCGCTACCGCGAGCTCTTCGAGAACGCGAACGACCTCGTCTACACGCACGACCTCGAGAACCGGCTGACCTCGCTCAACCGCGCCGCGGAGCTCGCCTTCGGCTACACGCGAGACGAGGCGCTCGGCATGGACGTCGACCGGGTCGTCTCCCCGGAGCACGTCGAGCGCACGAGCGCGATGACGGCCTTCAAGCTCGCCGGCGGCGGGCCCACGGTCTACGAGACGGAGGCCCTCGCCCGGGACGGCCGCCGCACCCCGCTCGAGATCAGCTCGAGCCTGCTGCTCCGGGACGGGACGCCGGTCGGCGTGCAGGTCATCGGGCGCGACATCACCGAGCGCAAGCGGGCGGAGGAGGCGGTGCGCGAGAGCGAGGCGCGCTTCCGCACGATGGCCGACAGCGCGCCCGTCCTCCTCTGGATGGCGGACGCCGAGGGCAAGCCGGCCTTCTTCAACAGGGGGTGGCTCGACTTCACCGGGCGCACGCTCGAGGAGGCGCTCGGCGACGGGTGGAAGGGCCTCCATCCTGACGACCTCGAGCCCTCGCGCCGGGCCTTCCACGCAGCGGTCGAGCGGCGCGACGACTACGAGCTGGAGTACCGCCTGCTGCGCCGGGACGGCGAGTACCGCTGGATCCGCGACCGCGCCGTCCCGCGCTTCTTCCCCGACGGCGGCTTCGCCGGGCTCACGGGCGTCGCGACCGACATCACCGAGCGGAAGCTCGCCCAGGAGGCGCTCCGACGCCGCGAGGCGATCCTCGAGGCGGTGAGCGCCGCCGCGAAAGAGCTGCTCAGGGCGGCGCCGTCGGAAGACGTGATCGACTCGACCCTCGCCCAGCTGGGCGGGCGGCCGACGTCAGTCGCGCCTACATCTTCGAGAACAGCCTTGGTGAGGCCGCTGTCCTCCTGAGCCAGACGCACGAGTGGGTCGCGGACGGCGTCACGCCACAGCTGGACAACCCGAACCTGAGCGGCCTCCCGTATCCGGAAGACTGGGGAGCAACGCTCGCCCGTGGCGAGACGATCAACGCCCACGTCCGGGAGCGCCCGCCGGCCGAGAGGGCGATGCTCGAGCCCCAGGGCATCGAGTCGCTCCTCATGGTGCCCATCTTTGCCGGCGGGGCGTGGTGGGGCCTCCTCGGCTTCGACGAGTGCCGGGTCGAGCGCGAGTGGTCGTCCGCCGAGATCGACGCGCTCAGAGCCGCCGCCGGCATCCTCGGCGCAGCCTTCGAGCGGCGGCGCACCGAGGCGGCGCTGCGCGAGAGCGAGGAGCGCTTCCGCCAGCTCGCGGACAACCTCGACGAATGCTTCTGGCTGTCGCTGCCCACCGGGGAGGGCATCTACGTGAGCCCGGCGTTCGAGAAGATCTGGGGCCGCGCCTACGGCGATCGGCACGCCTACCGCGACACTGTCCACCCCGAGGACCGGGAGCGCGTGGTCGCCGCCCTCGACCTGATGGCGCACGAGCCGTACGACCTGGAGTTCCGCGTCGTCCGGCCCGATGGGTCGGTGCGCTGGGTGCACGACCGCTCGTTCCACGTGCTCGACGAGAGCGGCGAGGTGGACCGCGTCGCCGGCATCGCGGCGGACGTCACGGAGCGGAAGCGCGCCGAGGAGGAGCGGCGGCGGCTCGAGGAGCAGGCGCGCCACTCCCAGAAGCTCGAGAGCATCGGCATGCTCGCAGGCGGCATCGCGCACGACTTCAACAACCTCCTCATGGGCATCCTCGGCAACGCCGAGCTCGCCCTCCTGGAGCTGCCGTCCGGGTCGCTCGTCCGGCAGAGGGTCGAGCAGGTCGAGAAGGCGGCGTTCAGGGCGGCGGAGCTGACGAACCAGCTGCTCGCCTACGCGGGCAAGGCCAGGTTCGTCGTCGAGCCGGTCGACCTCTCGCAGCTCGTGGAGGAGATGGCGCACCTGCTCTCCGCCGCCATCTCCAAGAAGGCCGTCCTCAGGTTCGACCTGACGACGGAGCTGCCGGCCGTCGAGGCCGACGCGACCCAGCTTCGCCAGGTCGTCATGAACCTGATCACGAACGCCTCGGATGCGATCGGCGAGCGGAGCGGAGTCATCACCGCGCGGACGGGCGTCGTCGACGTCGACCGCTCCTACCTGGCCCGGACCTACCTGAGTGAGGATCTCGCCGAGGGGCAGTACGTCTACGTCGAGGTGGCCGACACCGGCTGCGGGATGGACGAGGAGACGAAGGCGCGGGTCTTCGACCCGTTCTTCACGACGAAGTTCACGGGCCGCGGCCTCGGGCTCGCGAGCGCCCTCGGCATCGTGCGGGCGCACGGTGGGGCGGTCCGGGTCGAGAGCGAGCCCGGCGAGGGAACGACCTTCCGGATCCTCCTCCCGGCAGCCGCGCGTCCTGCCGTGGCTCCGGAGCCGGGCCCGCCCCCGGCCGAGCTGCGAATCGCCGGCGGCACGGTGCTCGTCGTCGACGACGAGGAGGCGGTTCGCAACGTCGCCCGGGCGGTCCTCGAGCGGGCCGGCTTCTCGGTGCTGACGGCCGGCGACGGCCGGGAGGGGGTCGAGGTCTTCCGCGCGCACGCCGACGAGGTCGGCGTCGTCGTCCTCGACCTGACCATGCCTGTCATGAGCGGCGCGGAGGCGCTCCGGGAGCTGCGCGCCGTCCGCGACGACGTGCGCGTCGTGCTCTCGAGCGGCTACGCCGAGCAGGACTCGTCGACGCAGCTCTCGGGCGACGGCGTCTCCGCGTTCGTGCAGAAGCCGTACCGTCCGGCCGAGCTCGTCTCGAAGGTGGTCGAGACGCTCGAGGCCTGATCCCCCGGGCTCTACTACGGCTCGGTGTGCACGATGACGTCGGCGATCTCAGGCTGCGCCTCCCGGACGCGCGCCTCGATCTCGCTCGCGCGGGCGTGAGCCTCCGAGAGCGGGCTCTCGGAGTCGACGCGAAGGGTGAGGAAGACGACGAGGCCCTCGTCGGAATGCAGGAAGCGGATGCCGCGGGCCTCGCCGCCGGTCACCTCGCGCACGATCCGCCGAACTCGCTCGATCTGCAGCTCGACCTCGGCCGGCCCGGCGGCCGTCGCCTCGGCCGGCTCGGCGAGCGGCTCGAGGTGGGTCTGCACCGCGTCCACCTCCGGCACCGCCTCCGCGATCGCGGCCTCGACCGACGAGGCGATCGCGTGCGCCTCGTGGAGAGAGAGCTCGCCCGGCAGCTTCAGGTGGAGCGACACCTCCGTGCGCTCCCCGATACGCAGCACGTTCACGTTGTGGATCTCGCGCACCGGCGGAACGCGGAGGGCCGCCGCGAGCGTGCGCTCCCGCAGCGCGGCCTCGGTCCCTTGCCTCGGCTCGACGTGGACCACCACATCGGCCCCCGGCAGGACACCCTCGACCGCGGCCTCGACGGCGTCCGCCACGGCGTGGCCCTGCGCCACCGCCGCGCCCGGCTGCACGCCGATGACGACGTCGGCGAAGTGGCGCCCGGCAGCCTGACGCAGTCGGAGGCGGCGCAGGTCCACGGACGGCTCGATCGCCTGGATCGCCCGGCGAGCGGCGGCGTGGGCCTCCGCCGGCGCGCGGTCCATGAGGACGTCCACGTTCTGCCGCATCAGGCGCCCTGCAGCCACGAGGACGAGGAGGGCGACGAAGAGAGCCGCCACCGAGTCCGCGGACGCGTAGCCGGCGCGCACGGCGATCAGGCCGACGAGGACAGCGGCCGAGCCGGCCAGGTCGCTCGCGAAGTGGAGCGCATTCGCCCCGAGGGCCGCGCTGTGATAGCGGCGCGCCGCCCGAACCGAGACGAGAGCGCGGCTCACGTCGATGACCATCACGACGCCGACCACGCTCAGGGCCCACCAGGCGGCGTCGATCTCCGGGTGCCCCCCGCCCGCGATCCGGCCGAGCGCGCGCCAGGCGATGAAGAGGCTCACGAGGACGAGGATCGCCGCCTCCGCCAGGGCGCTCAGGTGCTCGGCCTTGCCGTGCCCGTACGGGTGGCCGCGGTCGGCGGGCCGTCCGGAGACGCCCACGGCGAAGAACGTGAGCAGGGCCGCGACGAGGTCGGTCCCGGAGTGCGCTGCCTCCGAGACGAGGCCGAGGCTCCCCGTCGCGAGCCCGGTCACGAGCTTGGCGACGATGAGCACGCAGGCGGCGGCGACGGAGACGAGGGCAATCCGCCGCTGGGGAGACATACCTACAGCGTACGGCGACACGCCGCCAACGGACCCGTGTAGGGGCCGGATATATCCGGCCCGTTCAGGGCTGCGTGGTTAGACGCAGTCTTGCAGCCCCTGCGCCTCGGGCAGGGACTCGAGCTTCTTCAGCGTGTTGTTCTCGATCTGCCGGATCCGCTCGCGGGTCACGCCGAAGGCGCGCCCCACTTCCTCGAGCGTCCGCGGGTGCTCGCCCTTGAGCCCGAAGCGGAGCTCGATCACCTTGCGCTCCCGGTCGGGCAGGGACTCGAGCGCGTGGTCGATGTCCTCGCGCCGGAGGTTGAGCGAGGCCGAGTCGAAGGGGCTCTCGGCGAGCTCGTCCTGGACGAAGTCGCCGAGCTCGGACTCCTCCTCCTCGCCGATCGGCTTCTCGAGGGACACCGGGAGCTGCGCCATCCGCAGGATCTCCCGCACCTCCTCCGCCGTCATCTCGAGCTCCGCCGCGATCTCGTCCGGCCTCGGGTCGCGGCCGAGGCGCTGGACGAGCTGGCGCTCGATGTGGACGACCTTGTTCAGCTTCTCGACCATGTGCACGGGGATCCGGATCGTGCGAGCCTTGTCGGCGATCGCCCGCGTCACGGCCTGCCGGATCCACCACGTCGCGTACGTCGAGAACTTGTAGCCCTTGCGGTAGTCGAACTTCTCGACCGCCCGGATGAGCCCGAGGGAGCCCTCCTGGATCAGGTCGAGGAAGGAGAGGCCGCGGCCGAGGTAGCCCTTCGCGATCGAGACGACGAGGCGGAGGTTCGCCTCGATCATCTGCGTCTTCGCGGTCATGTCGCCACGCTCGATCCGCTTGGCGAGGTGGACCTCCTGCTCGGCGGTGAGGAGCGGCACCTTCCCGATCTCGCGCAGGTAGAGCCGCAGCGAGTCGAGCGACGGCTCGACGGTGAGGTCGAGCAGGGGGCCCTTCTCCTCGGCGAGGGCCGGCTGCTCGTGCGGCGGCGCCTTGTGCTCCTCACCCTCGACCAGCTCGATGCCGTGGTCGATCATGTAGGTGTAGAAGTCCTCGACCTGCTCCTTGGTGAGGTCGACCTCCTCGAGCCCGGCAACGATTTCATCGTAGGTGAGGAACCCCTTCTCCTGGCCCTCCTGGACGAGCTTGTGCAGTTCCTCGATGTCGGGCAGAGAGATGTCGACCGTGAGCATAGACCTCGCCTTTCTCGTTACCGCCGCAACAAATCGCTGGTTCTAACGGAAAGAGCCGGCGAGATCGTGCGATCTCCGGCTCACAGGTGGGCGGCATTGTACACACCTTCGGGACGGATGTGGGGGACGCGTTCGGGGGATCCGGAGCACGGTCCGGACCGGTCCTCGGAGGGTGTCGGGTGCAAGTTTCCGAGAGGCCGCGTACTCTTCCCGGTGGGTGCCCCAGGTTTCTCGGCGCCCGTGGCGAATGAGGACGAGACAGCATCGATACCATGTTCCCGATAAGGTGATTCGCCTGTGACGGCCCCTGCTTCCACCGCACCCGCCGGCCGCGCCACACGGCGTGTGGTCGGGGCGCGCGTCGCGCTTCTCTTCGATCAGCACGCGAGCATGGTGCTCGGCCTCTGCCGGCTCCTCCTTCGCGACCACCACGAGGCCGAGGACGCCGCGCAGCAGACGTTCGTCTCCGCCTACCGAAGCTTCCTCCGGGGCAACGAGCCGCGGGACGCCGAGCCCTGGCTCGCGGCGATCGCGCGCAACGAGTGCCGGGCCCGGATCCGCAAGCGCATGCGCGCGCCCCTCACCCTCGACGGCGAGCTCGAGACGCAGCTCGCCGACCCCGTCGACATCACCGACATCGCCGACCGGCGCAGCGAGCTCGCCGAGATCACCGTGGCGATGGCGGACCTGCCGATCCGCCAGCGCGAGGCGGTCGCCCTGCGGGACTTCCTCGGGCTCTCCTACGAGGAGGTCGCCTCCACGCTCTCCGTCTCCGTGCCGGTCGTCGAGTCGCTCCTCTTCCGCGCCCGGCGCCGGCTGCGCGACACCGTCCGGACCGTGCCGCGCTACGCGGCGGGGCTCGCGGCCGTTCCGCTCGCGCTGCGGGCCGCCGTCGCGCGCGAGGTCCCCGACTTCGACACGGCCGGCTCGGTGGTCGGCGGTGCCGCGGCGGCGCTGGCAGCTGGCCTGGCGAAGCTCATCTCCCTGCCGTTCGCGGGCAAGGCCGCGACGGCGGTCGCCGTCGTCGTCGCCGGCACCGTGGCCGCGCCGTTGCTCGGCCCGCCGAGCCGGGCGCCGGAGGCGGTCATCGCCGCCCCGGCTACCGTCGATCCGTCCGCCGGCCCGGCCGCCCCGGAGCTTTCCTCGCCAAGCGCCGAGTCGAGCGACCCGGCGCCGGCCCCGTCCTCCGAGCCGGCGCAGAGTGACGATAGCGGCGGCGGCGGCGGCGGCGGCGCAGAAGCTGTCACCGAGGACTCGGCCCCGGCTCCTCCTCCCCCTCCGGCGGAAGGCGAGAGCGCCGAGCCCGACCGGATCGAAGCAGGCGCCGGCACGGGCGCGCCCCCGCAGATCGAGCCGCCGCAAACCCCTCCCGACGGCGCCGAGGAGCCCGCTCCCGCCTGCGAGGCGGGCGACGGGGCGTCCGGCTGCGCCGACGAGGTGAACGCCGAGGACGCCGTCGCTGCGGACGAAGCAGAGCAGAGCGACAGCGGGCCTCGCACCGCCGGCCAGCACCGGCTGCACGACACCGACGAGCCCGAGGACGCCGACGAGCCAGACCGCGCCGAGGCGCCCGTGACCGGGAATGAGAGCCCGGACGGCGCCGAGGAGCCCGTGACCGGGAACGTGAGCCCGGACGGCGGCGAGGACGGCGACGAGGCTCCGGTCGAGCCCTCCTCCTAGGCGAGGAGCTCCGGGTCGCCGGCCGCCTCGGCGACCTGAGATGCCGGAACGTGCCTGAGCTCCCGGAGGTCGAGGCACTCCGCCGCTCGCTCGACGAGCCGGTGCGCGCCGCGCCGATCGAGCGCGCGGGCCCGGCGCACGTCGCGACGCTGAAGACGTTCGACCCGCCGCTCGTCGCGCTCGAGGGGCGCCGGCTCGCCGGCGCGCGCCGGCGCGGCAAGCACCTGCTCTTCCCGACCGAGGACGGCGAGCTCGTCCTCCACGTCCACCTGATGAGCGCCGGGCGGCTCGCGTACGCCGCTCCGGGCGCGAAGACGCCGAAGGCCCCCGCGTTCCGGCTCACGTTCGCCAATGGCGGCGCCTTCCTCCTCACCGAGCCGGGGGCGAAGAAGCGCGCGCGGGTCGGGCTCTTCCGGCCCGCCGGCATCGAGGCGGAGCTCGCCCACCTCGGCCCGGACGCCCTCGGCCTCGGCGCCGCCCGCCTGGGCAAGATCCTCGCAGCCGAGCCTCGCCGGCTCCACCCGCTCCTGCGCGACCAGCGGGCGCTGGCCGGCATCGGGCGGGCGTGGTCGAACGAGATCCTCCACCGGGCCCGCCTCTCGCCGTATGCGCTATCGCAAGACCTGACCCCCGACGCAGTCGAGCAGCTCGCGCAGGCGATCGACGAGGAGCTCTCCCGCGGGCTCGGGCTGCGCGAGCGCGGCCTCCCGAACGGGAAGGTCTACCGGATCCACGACCGCCTCGGCGAGCCGTGCCCAGACTGCGCGACGCCGATCGCCCGGATCGACTTCGAGGAGCACACGATCTACTACTGCCCCGCGTGCCAGACCGGCGGGCGGGTGCTCAAGGACCGGAGGCTCTCGCGGCTGTTGCGGTAGCGCCCATGAAAGGGCTGGCCGACTGAGGTCGATGGCTCAGGCGTGCAGTCGCAGGCGGATCTGAACTGTCTCGGCTTTCGCGCCCGCCGCCGCCGCTCGCACGACGAGGGTGCAGTAACCGTCGAAGTCGGGGGCGAACTTGAGCTCGACCACCATCCGCCTCGCCCCGGCTCGGCCTGTGGCGCGCCACCGATCGACGACCTTTCTGGCCGGGCTCAGGAGCCTGCCCGTGAGCGTCGCCCTTCGCGAGAGCGTGACCTGCATCGACAGGTAGGGCCGCCCGTCGCGGACGAGCGTCTTCGCCTTCCGCACGCGCAGCCCGAGCTCGGGTCGGCGGACCTCAACCGCCAAGGCCTGCGAGACGCCGGTGTTGCCGGCCCCGTCCGTCGCGACCGCACGGACCTCGTAGCTCCCGGGGCGCAGGCCCGTCGGCTCCCTCGCCGACCATGGCGCGGCGGTATCGGTCACGATCGTCCTCCAGGCGTTCGCGCCGAGCGGTGAGATCTGGAACTCGACGGAGGCGACCCCCGAGCTCCCATCGGAGGCCGAGGCGCGCAACGAGGAGACGCTGGCGAGGAACGCGCCCGGGTCGTCGAGGGACACAGTCGGCGCGGTCGCATCGATCTTCACGGTCGCGGTCTTGGTCCGCTCGACGTTGCCGGCCCTGTCGGTCGAGCGGTAGACGAGCGTGTGCTCGCCATCGCCCCCGACGAGCACGCTCGTCCCGGGCAGGAACGAGCCACCGTCGAGCGAGTACTCCGTCTGCGCGACACCCGAGCCCCCGTCCGTCGCCGTCAGCGTCACCGTCACGGGCGCGTTCTGCCAACCGGACGGCGCGTCGTCCGTCGTGGCAGGCGCCCTGTTGTCGACGAGAAGCCCGGTCAGGAGCCCCGACACGGCCACGTTGCCCGCCAGATCGGTCGCCACCGCTCGGAAGTCGTATCGCCCGTCGCCGAGCGTCCCGGTGTCGAGCAGGCCTTCGAACGGGCTCGCGGTATCAGCGCCGATCACCTTCCACTGCCCGGTCCCCCCACGCGCGCGCTCGAACGACACGGAGACGACGCCCGAACCGGCGTCGGCGGCCTCGGCGAGGAGCGCGACGTCACCGGAGAGCGGCGTCACCGGGTCGTCGAGGGACACGGTCGGCGCGGTCGTGTCGACCTTCACCGTCACGATCTTCTCCAGCTCGACGTTGCCCGCGAGGTCGCTCGAGCGATAGGCGAGCGTGTGCTCCCCGTCGGCCGCCACGAGCACGCTCGTTCCCGGGACGAACGGGCCACCGTCGAGCGAGAACTCCGTGGAGGCGACACCCGACCCGGCGTCCGTCGCGGTCAGCGTTACGGTCACTGGCGCGTTCTGCCAGCCCGTCGGCGCATCGTCCGCCGTCACCGGCGCCGTGTTGTCCACAACGCGGTCGACGATGACCGCGGAAACGGTTACGTTGCCCGCCCCGTCCGTCGCCACCGCGCGAAGGTCGTAGCCCCCGTCGGTCAGCGCGCCCGTATCGAGGGCGGCCGCCCAGGGCACCTCCGTGTCGATCGCGATCGTCGTCCAGTCGCCGTCGCCCGCCGGCGAGGACTCGAAGGCCACGGAGACGACTCCGGCGCCGCCACCGTCGTCGGCGGCGGGGGTGAGGAAGACGGTGCCGGCGAGGAAGGCGCCGGGGTCGTCGAGGGTGACCGCGGGGGGCGTGTTGTCGATCCGGCGGCCGGAGACCGTAGCCACCGAGACGTTCCCGAGGGTGTCGGTCGCGACCGCGCGCACGTCGTAGAGACCGTCGACCTGCGCCGTCGTGTCCAGTTCGGCCTCGTACGGCTCGGACGCGTCCGGAGAGATGAGAGACCAGCTTCCTGCGCCTGCGGGCGACAGCTCGAAGGTCACCGAAGCGACGCCGGCGACGTCTGAGGCGCTGGCCGCCAGACCGACCGTCAGCCGGATCGCGGCGCCTGGATCCGCGAGCGTGAGGATCGGGCCCGAGTTGTCGACGCGCCGCTCCTCGACGACCGAGCCTTGTGTGTTGCCGGCGCGATCGGTCGCGAGCGCTCGCAGGTCGTAGAGGCCGTCGGCGAGCGCCGTCGTGACGAACGTCGTCCTGTACGGCGCCGACCCGTCGGTGCCGAT
>Ga0326597_10013636_pt1 | contig 10674 bp, 10 predicted proteins | sample RVTome_12_FD_203789 | JGI IMG/M metagenome (GOLD analysis project Ga0326597, IMG submission 203789) | Soil microbial communities from uranium-contaminated site in the Upper Colorado River Basin, Wyoming, United States - RVT100D185 | ecosystem: Environmental > Terrestrial > Soil > Contaminated >... | reverse complement strand
TCGAGCACCATGTTCGGGCTGTTCAGGCTGTCGCGGATGGCGCCGAGATAGTCCTTGGCCGCCTTCTCGCTCATCCCCGCCTTGAGCCACAGGTCGAGGTTCTCGAACTGCGACGTGCGGTAGGGATTGAAGCCGGTGATGCCGATCGTCACGTCGACGTTGGCCTGCTCGGGCTGGCTCATATAGGCCAGGAACGCGTAGGCGGCGTCCTTGACCTTGGGATCGCTGGCCGCGTTGATGGCGCCGGACCAGCCGCCGAAGGCCGCGAACGGCGCGTGGTTGATGCCGTCGACGGCGTGCGGGCAGGTCGCGGCGTCGCAGGCGACCAGCTTGCCGCTGGCGCGGTCGAGGACCCGCGTCGAGCCGGGCAGCACCACCGCCCCGACCTTGTCCTGGACCTTCGACGTCGCCGGGTCGATGGCCAGCGTGCCGATGTCGCCCCAGTCGATCGACAACGCGCAGCGGCCGGTCGTGAACAGCCCGCGCGTGTCGCCGACGTCGAGGTTGATCTCGTCCGGCGGCCCGTATTTCGTGGTTTCGGCGTAGACGTTCAACGCCGCCTCGAAGGCCTCGTTGTTGACCAGCGGCTGCATGCTGTCGGCGTCGAAGAACGCGCCCTGGCCGGTGCCCTTGCTCTGCACGTAGCCCGACGCGACCGACATCACCATCCAATAGGACTGGGCGTTGCGCTTCTTGGCGATGCAACTGCCGTAATCGGCCTTGCCGTCGCCGTTCAGGTCCTTGCCCTGGAAGTTCTTGGCGATGGCGATGTAGTCGTCCCAGGTCTTGGGCGGCGCCAGGCCTTCGCCTTCGAGCAGGTCGCTGCGGTAGTACACCATCTGAAAGTCGCCATCGAGCGGGATGGTGAAGATGTCGCCCTTGTAGGTCGCGCTGAAGTCGCGGAAGAACGGCGCGATGTCGTTCCACTTCAGCGCCGCGTCGCCCTTGACCCGGGCGGTCAGGCCCTCGAGATAGCCCGGCTCGATGAAATCGACCATCCACTGCGGCGCGAACACGGCGCCGTCGAAGCTGTTGGTGCCCGTCGCGAAATCGGTCAAGACCTTGCTGTACAGATCGGAGAACGGCACCGTCACGACGTTGACCGTGGCGCCGGTCAGCTCCTTGAACGCCGGCGCGCGGCGCTGCAACGGCTCGGCGATCTGCGGGCCGGTGAAGGTCACCAGATTGACCGTGACGCCGTCGAACATCTTCTGCGCCGCCGCGTCGCCGGCCGACAGCCCGGCGACGAGCGCCGCCGCCCAGGCCCAGCCCTTAGTGTCCCGTCGCCGAAATTCGTGCGACGAATTTCGGCGTGAACGGGCCACCAAGTGTTTGAATCTAGTGGCCTGCTTACCCCAGAAATTCGAAACGAATTTCTGGGGCGGGACACTAGGGCCGATAGCCGGGATCGAACTCGCCCTCGATGTCATTTCCAGTCCTCCCTGTTGGCGGAACCGCGGCCGTTCCGGCGCGGCGGTCCCGCCCACGATGTTCGCCCGCCGGCCGCTTCTGTCAATGGGATTCCGAGCGCCAGGCGGGACCGTCGGGGAAGCTGAATTCGCGTAAGGAGTCCGGCTTGATCGCGATGCTGTAGCCGGGCGCCCCCGGCGCCATGTAACGCCCGTCGCGGACGACGCAGGGGTCGATGAAATGCTCGTGCAGGTGATCGACGAACTCGACGACGCGATCCTCCAGCGAGGCCGAGACGCAAGTGTAGTCGATCATCGCCAGGTGCTGCACGTATTCGCACAAGCCGACGCCGCCGGCATGCGGACAGACCGGCACGCCGAACTTGGCCGCCAGAAGCAACACCGCGAGCACCTCGTTGACCCCGCCCAGGCGGCAGGCGTCGATCTGGCAGAAGTCGATGGCGCCGGCCTGGAGGAACTGCTTGAACATGATCCGGTTGTGGCAGTGCTCGCCCGTCGCCACGCCGATCGGCGCCACCGCCTTGCGGATGGCGGCGTGGCCGAGGATGTCGTCGGGGCTGGTCGGCTCCTCGATCCACCACGGCGCGAACGGCGCCAGCTCGGCCATCCAGGCGATCGCCTCGGGCACGTCCCATATCTGGTTCGCGTCCAGCATCAGCTTGCGCCCGGGGCCGATGACCTCGCGCACCACGCGCAGGCGGCGGATGTCGTCGTCGAGGCTGCGGCCGACCTTGATCTTGAGGTGGTTCCAGCCTTCCGCGATGGCGGCGCGGCTCAAGGCGCGCAGCTTGTCGTCGGGATAGCCGAGCCAGCCGGCCGACGTCGTGTAGGCGGGATAGCCGCGAGCGACCATCTCGGCGACGCGTTCGGACTTGGTCGCGGCGTTGCGGCGCAGCATCTCCAGCGCCTCGGCCGGCGTCAGCGCGTCGGTGATATAGCGGAAGTCGATGCAGGCGACGAACCGCTCCGGCGTCAGGTCGGCGACCAGCCGCCACAGCGGCTTGCCCTCGGCCTTCGCCCACAAATCCCAGACGGCGTTGACCACGGCAGCCGTCGCCAGGTGAATCGCGCCCTTCTCCGGCCCGATCCAGCGCAACTGGCTGTCGCCGGTGACGTGGCGCCAGAAGCCGGCCATGTCGGCGGTGAAGCCCTCCAGGCTGCGCCCGACCACCAGCGGGGCGAGGGCGCGGACGGCGGCGACGCAGATCTCGGTGCCGCGGCCGATGGTGAAGGTCAGGCCGTGGCCCTCGAGGCCCGGCCGGTCGGTCGTCAGCACGACATAGGCGGCCGAATAGTCCGGGTCGGGGTTCATGGCGTCCGACCCGTCGAGGGCGCGCGAGGTCGGGAAGCGCAGGTCGGTGACGACGAGATCGGCGATCGCGATCGGCATGTCGTTCCTCAGGCCGGCGCGGCCGCCAGGCCGTAAAACCGGGCGGCGTTGCCGCCGAAGATGCCGGCCAGGGCCGTGTCGTCGAGGCCGGACAGGCAGGCGGCGAGGGCCGCCAGCCACGCCTCGTAGGTCGCGGCCAGGGTTAGCACCGGCCAGTCGCTGCCGAACATCAGCCGGTCCGGCCCGAACACGGCGACCAGGTGGTCGATAGTGGGCCGCAGGTCGTCGGCGCGCCAGCCCGCCCCGGCCTCGGTCGCCAGGCCCGAGAGCTTGCACAGCGCCGCCGACCCTTCGGCGACGGCGCGGATGTCGTCGGCCCAGGCGGCGAAGCCGCCGCCGGCGATGTCGGGCTTGGCGCCATGGTCGACCACCGTCTTGAGGTCGGGGTGGCGTTCGAGCAGGCGGCGCAGGTTGCGCAGGTGCCGCGGCTTGACCAGGGCGTCGAAGCGGAGGCCGGTTTCGGCGACCGCGCGGAACGCCGGCGCCGGCTCGGCGCGCAGCATCCAGTCCGTATCGGGGATATCCTGGATCATCGGGCGGACGCCGCGCAGGCGCGGGTTCTCGGCGAGCGCGGCGACGGCGTCGGGGGCATCGGGCGCGGCCATGTCGGCCCAGCCGACGACGCCGGCGACCAGCGGCTCGGCCGCCGCGATGTCGAGCAGGAACCGTGTCTCGGCCGCGGTCGGCGCCGCCTGCACCAGCACGACCGCGTCGATGCCGGCGGCGGCGAGGTGCGGGCGCAGGTCGTCCGGACCGAAATCGCGCATCAGCGGCGCGAGCTCGGGCGTGATCCAGCCATAGTCGCCGCGCGCCAGCTTCCAGAAATGCACATGCGCGTCGATGCGCCGGGCCGCCGTCATGGTCGCCCCGTCCCTTCCCTCACGGCGTCGGCGCGTCGGCCCGCATCAGCCCCTCGGCCTTCAGCTCGCGCCACAGATCGGCCGGGATGGGGTGCGCGAACAGGCGCAGGTTGGTCGCCACCTCGGCCGGCGAGCGGGCGCCGGGAATGACGCTGGCCACGGCCGGGTGGCCGAGCGGGAACTGCAACGCCGCCGCCGCCATCGGCACCGCGTGACGCGCGCACACCGCCTGGATGCGGCGCACCCGCTCGAGCACCGCGGGCGGCGCCGGGGCGTAGTCGAACATCGCGCCCGGCCCCGGCCCGGAAGCGAGAATCCCGGAGTTGTACGGCCCGCCGACGATCACGCCGATGCCGCGCTCCCGGCACAAGGGCAGGAACACGTCGAGCGCCGCCTGCTCCAGCAGCGTGTAGCGGCCGGCCAGCAGGAAACAGTCGAAATCGCCGGCCTCGGCGAAGTCGCGGCACGGTTCCCATTCGTTGACGCCGACGCCGATCGCCGCGACGACGCCGTCGTCGCGCAGCCGCGCCACGGCGCGATAGGCGCCGTCCATGGCCTCGCGGAACCGCCGCGGATAGTCGCCGCCCTGATTGCGCCGGTCGACGTCGTGGATGAACAGGATGTCGACGCGGTTGCGGCCGAGCCGTTGCAGGCTGTCCTCGAACGACCGCAGGGCGCCGTCGTAGCTGTAATCGACCATGCGCTCGAACGGCGGCGTATCCTGGAAGATGCCGGCGTCGACGCTACGACCCGGCGCGGCCCGCAGCCGCCAGCCGACCTTGGTGGACAGCACCAGCCCGTCCCAGGACCCGGCGCGCAAGGCCGCGCCGACACGCAGCTCGCTCAACCCGTGGCCGTAGAGCGGCGCGGTATCGACGTAGCGCACGCCCACCGCGAGCGCCGCATGGATCGTGGCGGCGGCCTCGTCCTCGGCGACCGCGGCATAGATGTTGCCGAGCCCGGTGCCGCCGAAGCCGAAGGTCGTCACCTCCAGCGCGGTACGCCCGAGCCGCCTTTTCATCAGGGCCTGGACCGGCATCCCGACGCCTCCCCATCGTGTGCGGACCAAATTGGCGCAACTCCGTTCGTATCGTCAACTACAAGGCGACGGTTCCGATTGCCGCGGCGAAACGGCTACAATGCGCGAAGCGGCGGGCGGGCGCCCGGCGGCAACCCGAGGCAGCGGAGGGCAACGGACATGGCAGCAACGACGCCGATTTGCGATTTCGGCTGGAAGGCCGTCGATTTCGACCTCGAGGGCGTGGACGGCCGCCGCTACCGGCTGGCCGACGTGCGCGGGCCGAAGGGCACGCTGGTGATGTTCATCTGCAACCACTGCCCCTATGTGAAGGCGGTGATCGAGCGCATCGTGCGCGACTGCAAGGAGCTCAAGGGCCACGGGATCGGCGCCATCGCCGTCATGTCGAACGACGCCGAGGCCTATCCGGAGGATTCCTTCGAGCGCATGAAGGAAACCGCGCGGCGCCTCGCCTTCCCGTTTCCCTATGCGATCGACCGCACCCAGGAGGTCGCCCGTGCCTATGGCGCGGCCTGCACCCCGGACTTCTTCGGTTTCAACGCCAAGGACGAGCTGCAATACCGCGGCCGACTCGACGCCTCGCGCAACGCGCCGGCGCCGGGCGCGCGCCGCGAGCTGTTCGAGGCCATGGTTAATATCGCCGAGACCGGGCGCGGGCCCGCGGACCAGACCCCGAGCATGGGCTGTTCGATCAAGTGGCGCGACTGACGGCCGCGCCGGCGGCCGGGCAAAATCCCGGTGACGCCGCGGCGGGTCTGCGCTATCGTAATGGCCGAGCGGCGTGCGCCGACCGGCGGTCGGCTCGCGCTCGGCAAACGGAGGAGGTTGTCATGTCAATAGACGTGCGGCTGGAACGGCTCTACGACCGCATAGAGCTCGTGCCCGGCGTCGGCGATCCGCGGCGCGGCAAGCTTTGCGTGATGTCCCTGGTCGCCTTCCTGGCCGGCGAGGCGCACAGCGACACGCCGCGCACGGCGTCGCCGCTGATCTGCACCTATGCCGTCCCGGCGAATGACGGGATGGATTCGTTGACGCGGCAGAAGCTGAAGCCCTTTGCGCCGCGCATCATCGGCACCGCCGACGGGCGCGACGGCGAGCGGGCGGCCCTGCTCTACAAGGCCATGGTCGAGGAGGTGTTCCCCGAGGCGCTACGCGACCTGCAGCAGGGCTTCGCGCCGATCCCGCGCGGCCGGGCCGCGGGCCAGCTCTTTCTGCTGTGGCCGCAGCTCAGGACCGCCGAGCCCGACCGGCTGCTCGCGGCGCTGCGCCAGGCCGACCGCGACGATTCGCGCCTGATCGACGCGCTGCGCAACGTCGTGCGCGCCTATGTCTGCGGCATGTACGGCCCGATGGCCGAGGCGGCGGCGCGCCTCATCGTCGTCGCCGCCCAGAACGCCCCGAGTCCGAGCCGCGAGGTGTGGTACTGGAACAAGGCGATCGATCTTCTCGACCGGCTGTGCGACGTCGGCGCCGACGAGCGGGTCCCCGACGTCAAGCACGACCGCGTCGCCCTGATGGAGACGATCCTCGACACGCGCGACAAGGGCGACAACGGTCCGCGCGGCCCGATCGCCGGCGACCCCGCGAAGGCAACGGGCGCGACGCCGATCCTGTCCAAGTTCGCGCCCTGGAGCGCCATCTAGGACCCGTTGCGGCCCTCATGCCGAGCTTGTCGAAGCATGAGGGCCGTCGCGGCGTCCTCCGTATTCGCGAATCGCGGTACTAGACCCGGGAGTCGTCGACCGCGGCAGCAACCTCGGAGCGAGACCCGCATGCCCATCGTCGAGCGCGACCCGTGGCGCATGCAGTATTTCGAGGGCGTCGCCTGCCCGGACGATCTGTTCATCCCGACCGAGGACGCCGATTCCTACCGGCTCTACCCCGCCCACCGCTGGATCTACAACAAGCTGCTGATCTGCGAGACGCAAGGGCTGGAGCACGGGCCGCACGGTGTGACGCCGCCGCGCTTTCCGGTGTTCAGCAAGCCGATCTACAACATGCGCGGCATGGGCAGCGGCAGCCGCATCCTGCGCTCGATGCAGGACTACACGCGCTGGCAGACGCCCGGCCACCTGTGGATGCCGCTGTTCGAGGGCGAGCATGTCAGCAGCGACGCCGCCGTCGTCGACGGCCGGGCGACGTGGTGGCGCCACGTCGTCGGCAAGTCGATCGGCGAAGGGATGTTCGACACCTGGACGGTGCTGGCCGAGCCGCGCCCCGACATCGAGGCCTATTGCGGCGAGTGGCTGGCCCGCAACCTCAAGGGTTATTCCGGAGTCGTCAACATCGAGACGATCGCGGGGACGATCATCGAGGCGCATCTGCGCTTTTCCGACCAGTGGCCCGACCTCTATGGCCGCGGCTGGATCGACGCCCTGGTCGAGCTCTACGCCCACAAGCGTTGGACCTATCGCGACGACGACCGGCGAACGGGCTACAGCGTCGTCCTGTTCGGCGAGCACGGCATCGACTACCGCGACCGGGTCGACCGCGCCGCCGTGGCCGAGCTGGTCAGGCTCGACACCGTCTCCAGCATCCAGATCACCTTCCACATGGACAAGCCGCCCGAGGCCCATGCGATGCCGCCCGGCGGCTTCCGCCTGGCCATCGTCAACTGCTGGGACCTGGCGGCCGGCCGGGCCGCGCGCGAGCGGCTCGCGCTCATGTTCTGGCCGACGCAGAAGCTGCGCACCCGCCGCGCCCGCAAGGGCGCCGCCATGCTCGGCCGGCGGTAGCCCGGATTTCTCAAGAAGAGTCCGCGCGTCGGGCGCGGGCGCACCGCTTTCGGCCGTCGCGCGTGTGCTCCGGCGAAACATCCGTATTATCTTCGCGGCGTTGGGCCACAGTCGGGCTTGATTTCATATGGAAAAAATGTCATATTGAGTGATGCGCGATCTAGTTTGGATGGGCAGGAGCCTAGAGGACGTCTCCGACTTTCCGCGCGACGTCAAGCGAGCCTTCGGCTTTGCCCTGCGCGAGGTGCAAAAGGGGGCGACGCCCGCGGGTGCCAAGCCGCTCCCGCAGCTCGGATCGGGAGTCTACGAGCTGCGCGACCGGTACAGTGGGGACGCCTTTCGTGCGGTCTACGCGGTGAAGCTTGTCAGGGCGGTGTACGTGCTACACGCGTTCAAGAAGAAATCGAAATCGGGTATCGCCATACCACGCGCGGACCTGAACATGATTTCGCAGCGCCTGAAGCGGGCGAAGGAAATCGACCAAGAGAAGGATGAGGGCCGTGAACGATAGTCCCGCCCGCAAGGGCAGCGCCAATATCTTCCGCGATCTGGGCTTCGATGAAATTGAAGCCGAGGAGGCATTGGCGAAATCGGAGCTCATTTCCGCCATCGCCCGAACGATCAAGGCGCGCAGGCTGACCCAGGCCGAAGCCGCCAAGCTGTGCCGAACCGACCAGCCGACCCTGTCCAAGGTGCTGCATGGCCGCATGGAAAGCATAACGATCGACAGGCTGGCTGCTTGGCTCAGGGCGCTCGGTCGCTCGGTGGAAATCAAGGTCGGCAAGCAGGTGGGGAAACACGCGGGTCGTCTGGTCGTCTCCGCCCCCTGATCGAAGTGCTACGGCCTCGGAGAGGGTTCGGTCCCGATTCCTTTCGCTGCGCCATCGACCCAAAGCAACTGTGGTCGATGTTTCTCCGCTGAATGTCTTAACCTGGGTTCAACCTGCGCTCAATAACTTGCACCATAATCCTCTGAAGTTCCCGTAGCGCGTTTCGGACGGTCTCGCCATCGTTCCACGCACCTTTGCCACGATGGCTAAGGTTGTTGCGAACCATGTAATAGTAATTGACCGATGAATTCGGATCGTTCGGGTCAAGGCGCGCGTGGTCATCAGGATCTCGCGAGTCGTATATCTGGGCGGTTCTGTCCACGGTCTCTTTTAGCGCCTCAGCGAACGCTTCGTCGGATCCCAGTTTTTAATTTTTTCCATCGGTTTGAGAGCGGGCCCATAGGCGAGCGCAGCAAATCGTTCGGTCACGGTCCAAAGTAGGAGATAGGTCATTTGAACGCGGAAGAAGCGAGGCCAGTCAAAATCATTCGAAGGAGCAGGACTGAATTCTTTCGTGCCCCACTCTTGTGTCAACTCACACACGGTCTCGAGGCCGACGGTCAGGACAGGGTCGCGTCGCCCTGTCCACTCCTCGTCCTCGTCAAAGACAATGGAGCCTTTTTTCGGTTCTCGGCCGACCAAGACGTTGGCCGTTTCTTCTTCGCCTTTAGTACGAATCGTGGCTGCCTTCCATCGATAGTGCTTTTTTGGTTCGAAGATCGAGATTGCTTTGTAAGCATCCGTCGATGTTCCAACTCGGAACCGCATGAGGTGACCGGAGACAATCCCTCTGTCACTCAGGACTAAGAGTGGCAAGCCATCGCGTACATAAAGCTGACCCTCCACATGCGCCGGAACGGGTGCTCCATCGACGAACGGCTCGATTTGGCCATAGGCCAATTCGCCCGGCTTCAGCAAGCCATATGCGAAGTAGGCCTGGTTCAACAAACTCGGTAATGGGAGCCCTGAAGCCGCGCCTGTACAGCCAGACATGCGTGCGATCCTCCGGCAGGAATATTACCGAAGACCGTTCAGCCTAGAAAGCCTTGCACCAAACAACCTGTTTAACGGAGAAGGTTCGATCCCAGGCCCCTCCCGCCGCCGTTCGCGTAGTAACGGGCCTTCTCTCGTTTGCCGATCTGCGTCGTGTGACCTCGGCGGAGTCCGGAATCTCTGGGGAAAACGTCCGAACCACCGACCCCGTTCAGGCGCCCGGGGGATAGCTTGATCCGTTCTCATGATGTTGCCGTAACGATCAGTTCCAGCGCAAGCGCGCGGCGCGAAGCCACCTTGGGTTCGCGGGCCGATCCTCAAAGCCGATCGAACTCCTCCGGGCTGATGCCGGCCTGACGGAGGATGCTCCGCAAGGTGCCAACGGCGACCTCGCGGTGCTTCGGTACGACCGCCGTGCGGACGCCAGTCGCCGAGCGCTTGGCGAACTTGACATGGCTGCCCGTCGTTCCGACCTCGACCCAACCTGCCGCGATCAATCGTCGTTTGACTTCGCGGAACGGCAAGTTCCTAAGCGGCACGCACCTTCACCTCGACGGGTCGCAGCTTTGGCGTCCGCGTCGCGACCGGGGGATTGAAATGGAGCGCCAGCGCATCGCCTAAGTTCTTGAGCGCCGCATTTTCGCTCCTTCCCTGGCTGGCAACGTCGACTTCGAGACATTGCGCGACGTACCACTTTCCCTCGCGCCAGACGCTGGCGGTAAACTTCCTTTTCCTCATGCGTCGCCTCTCCCCGTCCTTCGCTCGAACAGAAGCCGTTTCCTTCCGATCGTGCCCGAGTCCCCTGTTCGACGCAACGGAGTATCCCGGATAAACGAACGCGCAACCTGAAACGCCGGGCCGACCCTTCCACCGCTTGGAGACGGTTCGACACGGGTCCCTCTCCCCCCGCTAACTGTCATCCGCGCGTAACCTTTTGCGTCCGTGGTCGGCCGCTTCCGCCCGGCAGGTAGTCGGAGCCCTCACGGTTTCCCTGCGGCGATTGGGCGCGCCCGGGCGCATGGCCCCTGTAGGAGATCCGAGATGAATCGGTCCCGGCAGCCCCGGCCGCGCTCCGCCGGCGCCGTTGACAGGCACCCCGGCGGAGGCGACCTTTGTCGTCCCTTGCCGGAGGGTCGTGCGTTGACGGTCGTCGAATCGTTTCCGCGCCAGGTGCGGGAGATCGAGAACTGCTGGATCGTGCTGTCGGACGGTTGCCGCCTGGCCGCGCGCATCTGGCTGCCCGATGACGCCGACGCCGCGCCGGTCCCGGCGATCCTCGAATACCTGCCCTATCGCAAGCGCGACTTCACGCGGGCGCGCGACGAGCCCATGCACCACTACTTCGCCGGCCACGGCTATGCCGCGGTGCGCGTCGACATCCGCGGCTCGGGCGATTC
>Ga0326597_10013635_pt1 | contig 10676 bp, 12 predicted proteins | sample RVTome_12_FD_203789 | JGI IMG/M metagenome (GOLD analysis project Ga0326597, IMG submission 203789) | Soil microbial communities from uranium-contaminated site in the Upper Colorado River Basin, Wyoming, United States - RVT100D185 | ecosystem: Environmental > Terrestrial > Soil > Contaminated >... | reverse complement strand
GGAACCGGCAGCCGCAATGCCGATACTCGAGATGGCGATGGCCCAGTAGCCGAAGGCGGGTTTTCGGGAAAAGACCGGAATGATTTCTGAAACCACCCCCATCCCCGGCAGGACCATGATGTAAACCGCCGGATGGGAATAGATCCAGAACAGGTGCTGGTACATGATCGGGTCGCCGCCCCGGGCGGGATCGAACAGCCCCAGGCCGATGATCCGCTCCGCCAGAACCAGGATCAGGGTGATGCCGAGGATCGGCGTGGCCAGGATCTGCACCCAGGCCGTGGCGTACAGCGCCCAGAGGAACAGGGGCAGGCGGGACCAGCCCATGCCCGGCGCCCGCAGCCGGTGGATGGTGGTGACGAAGTTGACCCCGGTCAGGATCGAGGAAAAACCGATGAGGAAGACACCAAACACCGCCAGGGAGATATTGGTGGGTGTTTCGGCGCTGAAGGGCACATAAAAGGTCCAGCCGGTGTCGGGCGGCCCGCCGCCGCTGAACAGCGAGGCGACGGCCAGTCCGGCGCCGAGCATGTAAAGCCACCAGGAAAGCAGGTTCAGGCGGGGAAAGGCGACGTCCCGGGCGCCGATCTGCAGGGGCAGCATCAGGTTGCCGAAAGCTCCCGGAATGCCGGGGATGATGAACAGGAAGATCATGATCACCCCGTGCAGGGTGAACAGGGCATTGTAGGTCTGCGCCGAGACGATCGTGGCTCCCGGAGCGATGAGTTCCAGGCGCATCAGCACGCCCAAGGTGGCTCCGACCAGGAAAAAGAAGATCACCGAGTAGAGATAAAGCAGGCCGATGCGTTTGTGATCGGTGGAAAATATCCAGTCGAAGAGTACCGGCTGCCGGCCGGAAGGGGTCAGGAAATTACTGTCTGCGCTGCCGTTCATAAAAGATCCGTTTCTTGGCTGTCAGGGGGCTGCCCGGCGACCTCCCGGGGAAAACTCATTTTTTTCGGCTGCTTACCACGAGAAAAGCGAGAAAACCGACCGCCGTGAGCAGCACGGCGGTGGCGGCAAGGCGCAGGTAGTTGAACACGTACTGTTTTTTCTCCGAATCGAAGCTGAAACAGAAACTGGCCATCTTGCGGATGGTGGTCCCCACCCGCCCTTCCTCGGCTTCGATCAGGGCCAGGGTCAGGTCCATGGGCAGCAGACGGGTGCCGTGGAGATAACGGACGATGCGGCCCTCCCGTGATACGACGAAGATGACCACCGGATGGATGAAGTCGTCCCCCTGGCGCATGAAGTGATAACCGGCGGCATCGGTCAGGGCCCGGATCGCCTGCGTATCGCCGGTAAGAAAACGCCACCCGTTCGGGGGATAGGGGCCCTCCATGGCGGTCAGGTAGGTTTTGCGGGCCGCGCGGGCCGCCGCCGGGGTTTCCCGGTCGTCGAAGCTGATGGACAGGACCCGGTAGTCCTGATCCGGTTCGAGTTTGACCTGCGGCAGGGTGCGAGCCATGTCGACCTGGAGAAAATTGCAGACGTTGGGGCAACGAAAGTAGACTGGCGCGATGATGGTCGGTCCGGTGATCAGGTCCTTCAGGAGCACGGGATGCCCCTCCTCATCGCGGAAGGTGAGGTCCAGGGGGATGGTTTCGCCGAGCCGTTCCTTCAAGCCGGTTTCGTCGCCGGCCGGCGGGTCGGCGACGGGATGCACGTGGGTGTTTTCCGCCGAAGGGACGGACCCGTGGCCCTGATGATCAGACTCCTCGATCCTGTCGCCGGAGGTTTCGGCATTCACCGAAGTGGCCCGGCCCGCAAAGGGCAGCAGCAGTGCCCCAAGCAGCAGGCCGACAAAAATCGGCAGGAGGAATAACCGGCAGCTCAGGCGACGCGGGTCTGATGGCGGCTGACAATTCATGGGGGCCCCTTCCAAGATGGCGTCGCAAAAACTCACCAACTGCTGCGTTGCTGCAATTGCTCTCGTCACTGCGGCGTACCAGAGTACGCCTCATTCCTCGACAATTGCGCGCCTTGCATTTGGCGCTTTTTGCTTAGCCATTCACTCTTTGGCTTTCTTGCGAAAGCATCTCCCATAGGAGCGCAATAAAGCAGGCCGGGGAGGCAATTTATAATCGGATATTCCACCTTTGCGGAGCTTCGTCTGGACCAGATAATCGCGTGAAATTATACGTGAAACAGACAGGTATTGCAACGCAACGGCAGGCTATGGCGTCGCAAAAAGTCCGCCCTACGGCGTTACGGCGTTTTTTCAGGATCTCGACATACTAGATGTATGCCTTCGTCCCTGAAAAACCACCAAGCCTTGTAGGACGAAATTTTTGCTTAGCCATTCTGTGAATTATGGCCTGTCCCTTGAGTATTGCGCGGTCGGAAACCTTCTGCTAGCATGGCCGAATGACGAAAAACGAAAAAATGGGGAGGAACATGCAGGAAATAATCGACCGTCTTACCGACCTGGAAATCCGTTATACTCACCAGGTTCACCTGATCGAGGAGCTCAACGATGTTGTTAGCGAATGTAACCTGCGGATCACCCTGCTAGAGCGGGACAACCTGCGTTTCCAGGAAATGCTCAGGTCCCTGGCGCCGGAAACGGCGGAATCCCCCGATGAATAGTGTGCCGTGGAAATCCGGCCTCTGGCGCCTGGTGCGCAATGCGGTCCTGATTGCCATCCTGGCGTCCGCCCTCGGTCTCGCCCTCAACAGCCGACTGCTGTGGAAGGTGTTAACCGGACGCGCGGTAGTCGCCTCGCAGACTTCCCCGGAGAGAGGTGCCGAGGTGGCCCTGCCCCTGCCGGTCGAACTGGAGGAGGTGCGCGAACTCCTCGGCGGCAACGCCCTGCTGATCGACGCCCGTACCCGGGATGCCTATCTGGAAGGGCATCTGCCCGGCGCCCGGTCCCTGCCGCGGGGTGCAAATGACGAACAGTTGGAAATCTTCCACCGTCAGGTGCCTCCCGATCGGCCGCTGATCATTTATTGCAGCGGTTACGGCTGCCCCGATTCCTTTGTTCTTGCCGAGCGACTGCTGGCTGACGGTTATCGGGATGTGCGGGTGTACGAGGGGGGACTGCCCGAATGGGCCGACGCCGGCCTGCCGGTGGAAAGGGGGCAGCGGTGATGCGTTTCGATCGAATCCTCTTTCAGGTCTGTCGCCAGACCCTGGGTGGTATCTTCCTCTATGCCGGTCTGATCAAGGCCCAGGACGTGGTGGCTTTCGCCGGCAGCGTGGCCAATTACCAGATACCATTCCTCTCCTACCAGCTGAATTATCTGGTGGCGGCCAGCCTGCCTTATATTGAAATGGCCGCAGGCCTGCTGCTGCTGATCAATCGCCAGGTGCGTCCGGCCGCCTTGTTGCTGGGAGTCCTGGACATTATTTTCATGGTAGCCCTGGTTTCGGTACTGATCCGTGGCCTGGATATTGACTGCGGCTGTTTCCGGCCCGGCGGAGAGGGACATACCACGGCCCAGGTTGCTCTGCTGCGGGATGTGGGGTTTCTCGCCCTGGCGGCGGTAACCTTTTTCCAGCCCTCCTGGAAAAAACCCTGATTCATGTCGGTGCTGCTGCTCCACCCTCCGGCGGTCAAACCCGCCAGTCCTCCCCTGGGCCTGGCCGTGTTGCTCGGCCATCTGCGCAGCCGCGGAATAGCGGTTTCGGCCATCGACGCCAATCTGCAAGCCTATCTTTATCTGCTCGATCCCGAGCGCCTCGTCGCCCACGGCGGTCCCCAGCCCTCCACCCCCCAGCGACGGGCCATCGGGAACGCCTCCAGATCGCTGGCGCTGCTGCGGTCGCCGGCGGCCACCGCCTCATTTGCCCGCTACCAGACAGCGGTTCGCCACCTCAATACGGCCCTGGGAGTCTATCGTGGCCCCGGCAACGAGGAACGGTTGACCCTTGGCGATTACAGTCACGACCGCCTTTCGGAATTTTCCTCCGAGCATCTGGCGGATCTGGCCGACGGCACGGAATCGACCCTCTTCGGGGAATATTTCCGGGACGTTCTTCTGCCCGCCGTGGTCGAACGGCGGCCGCGCCTCATCGCCCTGTCCGTCAATTACCGCCACCAGGTGCTGCCGGCTTTCGAGCTGGCTGGGATGCTGCGGCGCTCGATGCCCGAGACGGTGCTGGTAGCCGGGGGAGGCCTGTTGACCTCCTGGAAGACGGCGCTGCTGAGCCGGGGGCTGCCTCTCGAGCCCTTCGATCATATCGTTTTCGGTCCCGGCGAAGCGCCTTTGGCCGAATTGGCCCAACATGCGGCCGGGGACGATTATTTCCTCGAAGGACCGGCGGAGTTCGCGTTCCACCCCGATTTTTCCGATCTCGATCCGGCCGGGTACCTGAATCCGCATCCGGTCCTGCCCCTGTCCGCCACCCGGGGTTGCTACTGGCAGCGCTGCCTGTTCTGCCCCGAGGCGGTGGCTCCGACCCATCCCTTTGCCGCCACCAGACCCGCCGATTTGCCCGACCTGCTGCTGCGCCTCGCGGCAAAATGGCGAACGGGATATTTTCATTTCACCGACAATGCCCTGCCGGTCCCCCTGCTTCGCGCCCTGGCCGCGCGCCATGCCGATCTCGGCGGTCTTTCCTGGTACGGCTTTGCCCGGTTCGAACCCGAACTGATGGAAGAAGCCCTGATCGCCGATCTGGCCCAGGCAGGCTGCCGGATGCTGCAACTCGGCCTTGAGAGCGGCTCCCAGGCGGTGCTCGACCGGCTCGAAAAGGGCACCCGGCTGGAGACCGCCGCAGCCATTCTGCGCAACCTCCACCACGCCGGTATCGCCACCTATGTCTACATCATGCTCGGCACGCCGGACGAAACCGACGAGGACCGCAACCTGACCCTGGCTTTTCTCGAAGAACATGCCGAAAGGATCGGTTTTCTCAACCTGGCGATCATGAATCTGCCGCGCGATTCGGCCCTGGCCGAACCGGACCAACTCCCCGGTACGACCGATCAACCCCTCAGCCTTTATCGCCAGGTTGATGAAGAGGCGGTCCAGCGTCGGGCCGCGCGACGCTTCCTCCACCAGCGGCTGCTCGCTTCGCCAGCCATCCGCGCCATCGTCGGCCGCACCCCGCCGCTGTTCACCTCGAATCATGCGTTCTTTTTTGTTGGGGATGAGCACAACGACCAACGCTGCTGAGGTTTGAAAGGTTTTTACCAACAACACCCTTAACGCAAATTTCGGAAGAGAAAAAAGGTTGTTCATGTCACGGAACCGGTCGAAAGAGCTAACAGATCGCGGAAACCACTGACACCATTCCCTCTGCTCCTCAAGAGTTGCTTGCTGCCCGTATCGACCCACTGCAGGTGCAAAAAGGCCATTTCTTTGGTTCCTTTCTTTTGGGCCTTGAAAAGAAAGGAACCCGGCTGCCGGCCGGGACCGGCGAAGTTGAAGTTTCAGGTAGGTCAAATTCACCAATATGGCTCATACTCCAGTAGGAAAATTTGCCCCGAGCTGCGAATTGGACCTAACCAGGATTTTATATGAACGACTGGCAGCACCAACTGGCCCAAGCCCTGACCGATCCAAAGGATCTGGCCGAACGGTTCCCGATCGATCCGTCCCTCCTGCTGGAGGTCGTGCGGCGCTATCCCATGCGCATCACCCCCTATTACCTCGATCTGATCGAAACGCCGGGCGATCCCATCTGGCGTCAATGCGTACCCGATCCCCGGGAACTCGACCCAACGGAGGCGTCGACCGACCCTCTCGATGAAGAGCGGCTGTCTCCTGTGCCGCTGGTGGTTCACCGCTACCCCGATCGGGTGCTGCTGCTGGCCAGCGGCCGGTGCGCCGTCTATTGCCGGTTCTGCACCCGCAAACGCAAGGTCGGCTGCGCCGCCATGGGCGTTACCGAAGCGCGGCTCGATGCGGCCCTGGACTACATCGCCCGTACCGGCCGGATACGCGACGTCATCGTGTCCGGCGGCGACCCGCTGCTGCTGGAGGACGACCGGCTGGAAAACCTGCTGTCGCGGCTGCGGGCCATCCCCCATGTGGAAATGATCCGACTCGGCAGCCGAGTGCCGGTCACCCTGCCGGAGCGCATCACCGACAGCCTGTGCGCCATGCTGCGCCGCTTTCATCCCCTTTACTTCAATACCCACTTCAATCATCCCCGGGAACTGACCCCCCAGGCTGCCGCGGCCTGCGCACGACTGGCCGACGCCGGCCTGCCCCTCGGCAACCAGACCGTGCTGCTGCGCGGGGTCAACGATTCCCCCGCCGTCATGCAGCAACTGGTCAAGGGACTGCTGCGGATCCGGGTACGCCCCTACTATCTCCATCATATGGACCTGGCCGCCGGTACCGGGCATTTCCGCACCCGCATCGAAACCGGGCTGGACATCGTCGCTGCCCTGCGAGGACCCGTCTCCGGCCTGGCCGTCCCCCAATACGTCATCGACGCCCCCGGCGGCAAGGGCAAGATCCCCCTGCAGCCCGAGTACCTGCTGCGCCTCGGCGAGCAGGCCCTGCTGCGCACGCCCGATGGCGAAACCATCGTTTTTCCCAATGGGACAATTACGGATCGGTAGAGATGATCCCGTGCAAAGACGGGGAGACGGGCGGAAAGCAATGATGATTTCCGGCGCTATTGAGCCGGATCAACCCGGAGGCTGGCCAAGGGCCCCCAAGGTCTTGATCAGAACGGCCTTCCGCTCTTTCAGGATTCCCCGATAGTCCTGGCTGTCCGTATCGGCGATTTCCATGCGCAGGTCGGAAAGGCAGACTTCCAGGATATCGGACAGGATCTCTTTCTCCTCGGGGTTGAGTTCCAGTTGAAACATGCGAGACCTCCCATTTCTGAAAGTTGTGATCACGGCCAAAAGCCCGATCGAGCCTCTGCCTGGTGCCAAAATCATGTCGTAATATTAATATCTTAGATCAATTTTCCGGGAAAGCAATCCGGTCCCCCGCCGCCCGTCGAAACTGCCCCGTCCCTCACCGGGGCGCCAATTAATCCCTTTGGCGAATGATCTTCAAGTGTACAAAATGAGTAAAATATATTAAAAAGGATGGCGTCATTCCAAACAACTGTTCGGTGGACAGTTCCTGAAATGATCATCGGGTACGGTTTTTATTTTTGAATGGGGGGATTTGTGATGAAAGTTCTTTTTCGCACCGGTTGGGCTTTTCTTTTGCTGGTTGTTTTGAGCACCGCAGGTCATGCGGGGTTCAGCTCAGGGAACCGAAGTGACTTTTACAAATTTTCCTATGAGGTGCAGGGAGAGATCGAGGTCAAGCCTGATACTGCGGTTCTGCCTCTTGTGATCACCGTGCGGGCAAAGACCCACGCCGCCGCTTTGAATCAGGCAAAGCAGCTTCTTACGGCCGTCACGCAGGAGGTCAAGGCCCTGGGTAGCGAGGTCTACTCCTCTTCGCCTTCGGATTTCTTCAAGCCGCAAACCGGAAACCGGAAAATGGTCGAGGTCTCCTTTTTCAAAGGGAACGAGGAGGAGACTCAAGCCAGGATGGTTTTCAATATTTACGTGACCTTCAAGGAGGAGCACGACTTCTGGCAACGCGCCGGATTCATGGCAAAGGCGAACGATTTCGTTGCCGCGCTAGAGAGAAAATACCAGAAAAATGAAAAAATCAACGTTTCTTCACAAGATACCTATTATGAAATATCTGACATTGAACGATATCGCGGAGAAATTATCCGGTCGATTTACGCAAAAGCTCACAACATGGCCAAGATAGTGGCCAAAGCAGAAGGGACAGCGCTGAAAGTGGATCAGGTCTCCTTTGATCAGGGGATCAAAAGCGAGGTCATCAATTTCAGCCGCGCAAGCCTCAGTATAGTTTCCAGAATCGAGTTCGCCTTCGATAAATCTTCTCGCGCAGGAAAATAATTGCAACACGGTGAAATACCACCACACCTTCCATGTTTGCGGTAATTTTCCTCTGTGCATAATCCGTCGCACATGCCCAGGATTCCGACGATGACCCGAAGATTGCTCTCCATGGCCGTCCTCTGCCTTCTTCTCTCCCTTTCCCTCCAGGCCCTTGCGGCGGATAAGGCTGACGGCGTGCTGGTGAACAAGAGCGAACGGAAGCTGTACCTGAAATCGGGGGACAAGATCCTGAAGGCCTATCCCGTTGTGTTCGGGGCCAACCCGGCCGGGCACAAAGAGCAGGAGGGGGACGAACGAACCCCCGAAGGGCGATACCTTCTCGATTGGAAGAAAAGCGACAGTGCCTTCTACAAAGCCATCCATATCTCGTACCCGAACGAACAGGACAAAAAGGCTGCGGCGGAACGGGGAGTATCTCCGGGGGGAGCGATCATGATCCATGGCCAACCAAACGGGTTCGGCGGGCTGGCCTTCATCATGCAAAGCTTCGATTGGACGGATGGGTGCATTGCGGTAACCAACGAAGCCATGGATGAGATCTGGGAGGCGGTTCCGGGAGGAACACCCATCGAGATAGTTCCTTGAGGACATTTCCCATGCTGAAAATTCTGCTCTTCCTATCGATGCACCTGCTGATTTTGCTTTCGGCCGGCAGGGCGGATTGCGATCCGGTGCCGGATCTGGTCCAAGCCGCCCGCAACCAGATCGGCAGGACCGTTCTTTACGATCCGGCCTATTACGGACTGGCCTACCCGAACGGAGACCTGCCCCTCGAACGAGGGGTTTGCGCGGATGTTGTTATTCGTGCCCTGCGCTCCGCTTATGGACTCGATCTGCAGAAACTCATCCATGAAGATATGAAAAGGGATTTTCCGGGCTACCCCCGCATCTGGGGATTGAGACGTCCGGACAAAAACATCGATCACCGGCGGGTGCCGAATCTTCAGGTGTTTTTCAGGAAGAAGGGGTGGTCTCTGGTTGTATCGGATGCGCCCGATGATTACCGGCCGGGTGATATCGTAACCTGTACTATCCCGCCCCATCTGCCGCACATCATGATTGTCAGCGAAAAGAAAAACCGCCGTGGGATTCCCCTGGTCATACACAATATCGGAGCCGGGGTACGGGAAGAGGATCGACTTTTCGAATTCAGCTTGACCGGGCACTATCGAATTCCCGCCGCCAGTTCCAATGCCACGGTGCAGAATGTAGCGGTTTTCAAGGCAGAGGAAATTCGAAAAATGAGTCGATGTGGGCCGGACCATTCGCCTGAAACTTGAGGGAGCGGAGTATATGACCCAAATACTCGTAGGTAAAGGCGAGCAGCCTGTTCAATTACTTGCCAGGTATGGCAACCGCCATGGCCTGATTGCGGGAGCTACCGGTACCGGGAAGACTATTTCTCTCATGGTATTGGCAGAAGGCTTCTCGCGGATGGGCGTTCCGGTATTCATGGCCGATGTAAAAGGCGATGTGGCCGGCTTGGCGCTGCCTGGCGTCATGAACGAGAAGATCCGGCAGCGGGTGGATCAAATCGACATGGAGGGCTATGTCAATGAAGCCAATCCGGTGCTGTTCTGGGACGTGTTGGGCGTGGCCGGTCATCCCGTACGAACCACGATCAGCGAAATCGGCCCGAGTCTCCTCGGGCGGATCCTGGAAATTAACGATACCCAGATCGGGATGCTTGAGATCGCTTTTAAATTGGCGGACGATCAGGGCCTGCTGTTGCTTGATCTCGATGACCTGCGTGCTCTGCTCGGTTTTGTTGCCGAAAATCGCAAGGAGATCTCGAAGCAATACGGGCTGGTAAGCACACAGTCCGTGGCGGCCATCCAACGGGCGCTGTTGTCGCTGGAGCGGGAAGGTGGGGACGCCCTGTTCGGCGAGCCGGCGCTGGAAATTAACGATTTGCTGCGCACGGACCTCAGCGGTCGCGGGGTTATTAACATCCTGGCTGCAGACCAACTGATCCTGAAATCAAGGTTGTACTCGAGTTTTTTGCTGTGGCTGCTGTCCGAGTTGTACGAAAACCTGCCCGAGGTGGGCGACCTCGACAAGCCGAAGCTGGTCTTTTTCTTCGATGAAGCCCACCTGCTGTTTGACGACGCACCGCCGATGTTGCGACAGCGGGTAGAGCAGGTGGTGCGAATCATCCGCTCCAAGGGCGTGGGGGTTTATTTCTGCTCCCAATTCCCGGACGACGTGCCGAACGATATCCTGGGACAACTCGGAAACCGCATTCAACATGCTTTGCGGGCTTATACCCCCCGGGACCAGAAGGCGGTGAAAACCGCGGCTGAAACCTTTGTCGGCAATCCGAAGCTTGATGTCGCCGAAGTCATATCCCGGCTCGGTGTCGGTGAGGCGCTGGTGTCGACCCTTCAGGAAAAGGGCGTGCCGATGCCCGTAGAACACACGTTAATCTGTCCGCCGCGGTGCCGGATCGGGGCGATCACTCCCGAGGAGCGCGCTGCCGTACTGGCCCGCAGCCCGCTGGGGAGCAAGTACAATTCACCCGTGAACCGCGAGTCGGCCTACGAGATCCTGAGCCGGCGGGCTTTAACGCAGCAGACAGCCGGGTCGGAGTCAAGTCAGGCCAAGACAGGGAAGTCTGCCGAAAGCGGCTCTGCCATCGGCGATTTCCTGTGGGGTACCAAACGCCGGCAGGGTATGGTGGAAACCATGGCCAAACAGGCCGCACGCAGCGTAGGCAGCCAGATCGCACGGCAGATCGTCCGCGGCGTGCTTGGCGTTCTGGGAGGCGGATCGCGCCGTCGCTAGTTTCACGGCGGGACATTGGCCTGCAAAAAAACCATGGCCACCACGGTT
>Ga0326597_10013633_pt1 | contig 10676 bp, 9 predicted proteins | sample RVTome_12_FD_203789 | JGI IMG/M metagenome (GOLD analysis project Ga0326597, IMG submission 203789) | Soil microbial communities from uranium-contaminated site in the Upper Colorado River Basin, Wyoming, United States - RVT100D185 | ecosystem: Environmental > Terrestrial > Soil > Contaminated >... | reverse complement strand
GTGTACCGTCGTCGAAGCCGGCGTAGGCGGGAAGCGAGCAGCGGGTGGGGCGGTCCATGCGGTACCCGAGCACGTAATCGGCCTGCATCAGCTTGTGAATCTCCCTCGTCCCTTCGTAGATCACCGCGCCTTTGGCGTTGCGATAGTACCGGCCGACCGGGTACTCGTCGGAGTAGCCGTTGGCGCCGTGTATCTGCACCGCGTCGCCGGCCGCGCGCTCGGACGCGACCGTCGCGAACCATTTCGCGAGGCCGGTCTCGCGGGTATTGCGCTGGCCGCGGTTCTTCAAGCAGCCCGACCGCAGCCACAGGAGCCGGGCGGCCTGATAGTCGGACTCCATCTGCGCGATCATCTCCTTCACGAGCTGATGACGTCCGATCTCGACGCCGAACGCCTTGCGCTCCCTGGCGTACTTCACGCTCGCGTCGCGGCACGCGCGGATCAGTCCGGTGGCGCCGGCGGCCACGGTATAGCGGCCCTGATCGAGGGCGAACATCGCGATCTTGAACCCCTCGCCCGGGCGGCCCAGCAGATTGTCTTCGGGCACCTCGACCTCGTCCAGCTTGAACCAGCCGGTGTCGCCCGCGAGGATGCCCCACTTGTCTTTCATCGGCCCGCTCGAGAACCCCTTGAACGCACGCTCCACGATGAACGCGCTGAGGCCGGCGGGGTCGCGCTCCTTCCGCTTCTGCAGGTCGGTCCAGGCGATCACGAGAAAATGATCGGCGACGTCGGCGAGCGAGATCCACGACTTCTCGCCGGTCAGCACGTAGGCGCCGCCCGTGGCGACCGCGGTGGTCTGGAGTGCCCGCACGTCGCTGCCGGCGCCGGGCTCGGTCAGCCCGTAGCCCGCGATCTTCCGGCCCTGCGCCTGCGGCACGAGGTACCGCTGCTTCTGATCCTCGGTGCCCCACGTGAGCAGCGACAGGCAGTTCAGGCCGGCATGGACCGACATGACGACGCGCAGCGACGTGTCGATGTACTCGAGCTCCTCGCTGGCCAGCCCGAGACAGATGTAATCCATCCCGGCCCCGCCGTACTCCTGCGGCACCGAGATGCCGAGCAGGCCGAGCGACGCCATCCCGCCGAGCACGCGCTCGCGGTCGAAGCGGTGCTGCCGATCCGCCTCCCTGATGTGCGGCGCGATCTCGCGGGCGCCCCACTCGCGGACCGACTGCTCCAGGAGGCGCTGCTCCTCGGTGAGATCGAAGCTGATCATGCCAGATGACTCGCGGGGCCGCCGGGCCGGCGCGCGGCGGCCCGCGCAAACGGCAAATGCTATCACGCGGTGCGGGCAACCTGCAGCGCGGCGCCCCGGCCGGCGCCGAGCTCGGCCGCGGCGCTGCCGCCGTTCACCGCAATCTCGAGGTGATCGGAGCTGCCGAACAGCGCGCACAGCTCGCCGGCGGCGGCGTCGGCGTAGGTCGAGACGATCTTCGCGATCGGCCTGGCGCCGACGCTGATCGCCACGCCGCCCTGCGCCGCGAGCTTGTCGAAGGCCTTCCGATCGATGTTGCTCACGAGGTTGCCGAACCGGTCGACGCGCAGCACTTCTCCCTCGATCGCCTCGGCGCCCACGCGCGGCTGCGGCACGTCGAGCCGGTGGATGGCGCCGGCCGGCCGGCCGAGGGCCGCCAGGTCGATCCCCTTCGCGAGCCACGCGGCCGCCGGCGCGAAGCGGTCGCGCCCTTCGAACGTCCGGCTCACCGTCGCCCGCGCGTAGCGCCGCTCGCTCAGCTCGACGACCCGCCTCGGCGGCGTCTCGTCGAACGCCGCCGAGAGCACGCCGTTGTCCGGCGCCACGAACCGGTAGTCGCCCGCCTCGGCCGCGATGCCGCGGCGCGACGAGCCGACGCCGGGATCGACGACGACGAGGAAGATCGTGCCCGAGGGGAAGTAGCGGAACGACGCGGCCAGCTCCAGCGCACCCGCCAGGACATCGTGCGCCGGCACCTCGTGGGTGATGTCGACGAGCGTCGCTTCGGGGCAGATGCCGAGCGCCACCCCCTTCATCGTCCCCGCGTAGTGATCGCGCCCGCCGAAGTCGGTCAGGAGGGCGATGACCGGCCTGCTCATGCCGGACCACCCGGATCACCGCCGGGCCGCACGGCCGGAGCCCGGACGCGCGGCGCGCGAGGGAAGCCCCGCGAGCCGCCGCCGCTCACGCCGGCTTTCGAAACAGGATCTCGCGCAGGTTGTTCTGGAGCAGGAACGAATCGGAGACGCGCAGTCCCGAGAAGAGGCGGATGATGTCGCGGTTGAGAAGAATCGCCTGCCGGCCGCGCGCCGCCGGGTACGTGCGGTGCTTCAGGTTCACTTCGTCCACGATGATGTACTTCGTGTAGCGGGTCTCGCGCGGCTGCGCCGTGCCGAAGAACCCCAGCAGTGCGCCATCGGGGCGCAGGACGCGCGTGAGCTGTTCGGCCAGCGCGGCGGCTGAAGGGCGATCGAGGTAGTCGATGATGTCCCAGCACAGCACACCGTCGACGGCGCCTTCGCCTTGAGGGAAGCGCCGGCTGAGGAAGTCGGGCAGCGCGCTGATCTTCCCGTCGCGCACATGCCGATCGATGTCGGCGAAGATGTCCTCGACGTGGATCTTGCAGCCGATCTGCTCGCCGAAGAACGTGACATTGCTGCCGACGACCGGACCGAGATCGAGCAGCACGCGCGACTCGTGCGCGGTGAGCGAGATCAGGAATTTGCGGAGCGCCTTGGTGGCGAACACCGGATCGTCGACGACGAGGTTCGGCACGACGGCCGGCTCCGAGTCGGATCGACGAGGCGCAAGACGGTCTAGCAGACCCAAATCTGAGTATCCGGGAATCGTGGAATCCGAGGATCCGAGGACGCGGCCCCCCAGATCCCCTCGACTAGTTCGCCCAAGTCACCGTCAGGCACCGACCCGCTGGCCGGCCGCCACCTGGCTTGGCGACGTCTGCTGAGCCACTGGCTGCGGCGGCGGTGTGGCCGCCGGCGCGCCGGCCGGCTTGCCCGCCTGGGCCTGCGCCGCGCCGCCCTTGCGCTGCATGTCGACGCTGCCGCGGAAGTGCGCTCCCTCGGCGATCGCCACGCGCGGCGACACGATGTCGCCATCCACCGACCCGTTGTCGCGAATGTCGACCTTGTCGCTCGCCGTGACGTTCCCGGCGACCTCGCCGAGGACGATCACCGACTTCGCGAACACCTGTGCCTTGATGCGCCCGTTCGGTCCGATCGTCAAGACGTGGTCGCGCAGCTGAATCGTGCCCTCGACGTGTCCTTCAATGGTCAGATCCTCGCTGCCGTTGAGCTCGCCCTTGATGACGACCGATTTGCCGATGTTCACGATGTCCTTCTCCATGTTGTGAACCGCCTCCGGACGATGACCGGGGGCCCCCGCCGCCGTCGGGACCGCCGGCTGCGACGCAACCGGTTGTCCGCTCGCGGGTCGGACCGCTTCATCGCGTTTCCACATGTATACCTCCGCCTGGCCTCTATGCTGGGGCGCTAGGATGTCGGGCGTCGTGAAATGCCGGGGCCGAGAAGACCCAGTCAGTATAAGGAAGCCGCCGTACGTTGTCTAGTCCTTTTGTTACCGATGGTTAGCGGCAATGGTACAATGAAGGACTCCTCATGCGTATCTATTTGGACTACAACGCCACGACGCCACTCGCCCCCGAGGTCGTCGACGCGGTGGTCAGCACCACGCGCGAGCTCTTCGGCAACGCGTCGAGCGTTCACCATTTCGGTCAACAGGCCAAAGGAGCCATCGACGACGCGCGCGCGGCCGTCGCGGCGCTCCTCGCCGCCAACCCGTTCGAGATCGTCTTCACGAGCGGCGGGACCGAGGCGGACAACCTGGCCATTCGCGGCGCCGCCGAGGCGCTCGAGGCGACCGGGCGCCGCCACCTCGTCGCGAGCGCCATCGAGCACGAGGCGGTGCTGAATACGCTCAAGGCGCTGGCGCGCCGGGGCTGGCGCACCACCCTGGTACCGGTCGGGCAGACGGGGATCGTGGAGCCCGGGCGCGTCCGCGAGGCGGTCGGCGACGACACGGCGCTCGTGTCGGTGATGCACGCGAACAACGAGATCGGCACCATCCAGCCGATCGCCGAGATTGCGGCGATCGCGCACGAGCGCGGCGCGCTCATGCACACCGACGCGGTGCAGACGGTGGGCAAGATTCCCGTGGACGTGAAGGCTCTCGGCGTGGATCTCCTGGCGTGCTCGGCGCACAAGCTCAACGGACCGAAGGGAGCGGGCGCGCTGTGGGTCAAGAGCGGGACCCGCATGCAGCCGATCCTCACCGGCGGCAAGCACGAGCGGAACCGCCGCGCCGGCACCGAGAACATCCCCGCGCTGGTCGGTTTCGGCGTGGCCGCGCGGCTGGCGGCGGCGAAGATGCCGGCCGAAGCCGCGCGGGTCGGCGCGCTTCGCGACCGGCTCGAAGAGGGCATCCTCCGCCAGGTGCCGGGCACCGTCGTGAACGGGGCGCGCGAGTCGCGCGTGCCCAACACGACCAACATCAGCTTCGAACGCGTGGAGGCCGAGAGCCTGTTGATCGCGCTCGATCTCCAGGGCATCGCGGTGTCGACGGGGTCTGCCTGCTCCTCGGGAACGCTCGAGCCGTCGCACGTCCTGCGCGCGATGGGCTTTTCCGCGCATCGCACGCAGACCTCGCTGCGGTTCAGCCTCGGGCTGTTTTCGACCGAAGCCGAGGTCGATCGCGTGATCGAGGTGCTGCCCGCGATTGTCGAGAAGCTCCGGGGCCTCACGAAGAAGACGCGCCAGGCGGCTGCGATCAACGGCTGACAGGCCGCGGCTGGGAGAACGATGCGGATTGTCGTGGCAATGTCGGGCGGCGTGGATTCATCGGTGGCCGCGGCGCTGCTGGCCGAGCAGGGCCACGACGTCGTCGGTCTGTCGATGCAGCTCTACGACGCTTCAGGCGACGCCGGCGGCGAGCGCGCGTTCGGGAGCTGCTGCTCGCTCGACGATCTGCACGATGCGCGGCGCGTCGCCGCCGTGCTCCGGATTCCCCATTACATCCTGAACTTCGAGCGGCAGTTCGACGAGCAGGTCGTCTCGAACTTCGTCCGGGAGTATGCGGCCGGGCGGACGCCGCTGCCCTGCGCGCGCTGCAACAGCGATCTGAAGTTCGCGACGCTCGCCGTGCGGGCCCGCGGCTTCGGCGCCGAGGCGGTCGCCACGGGCCACTACGCGCGGGTCGAGCGCGACGCGGCCACCGGCCGTTATCTGCTCAAGCGGGGCGTGGATGCGTCGAAGGACCAGGCGTATTTCCTCTTCTCGCTCACGCAGGACCAGCTCGCCGGCGCCGTCTTCCCAATCGGCGGGCGCCCCAAGGAGGCGGTCCGCGAGTACGCGCGCCTCCATCGGCTGCCGGTCGCCGACAAGCCCGACAGCCAGGAGATCTGCTTCATCCCGGACGACGACTACGCCACCTTCGTCGGCGAGCGCGCAGCGGGCGGGGTGGCCGCGGGGGCGATCGTCGACGAGAGCGGCCGCGTCCTCGGCCGGCACTCGGGCATCCACCGGTTCACCGTGGGCCAGCGCAAGGGGCTCGGCCTGTCGGCCTCGCCGACGGGGGCGCCGCAGTACGTGATCGCGCTGAAGCCGGTCGACGGGCAGGTGGTCGTGGGCCCCAAGGCGTCGCTCGAACGGACCGCGCTCAGCGCCTCGGGCGTCAACTGGATCGTCGGGGAGCCGACCGGCCCGATGCGCGTCGCGGCGCAAATCAGACATCGTCATCCGGCGGCGCCGTCCACCGTCCGCGCTACCGGCGACGGACGGGCGGAGGTCCTGTTCGACGCGCCGCAGGTCGCGGTCACGCCCGGCCAGGCGGTCGTCTTCTACGATGGAGACATCGTGGCGGGCGGAGGGTGGATCGACTGACGCTCAAGCCTGGGTCTGCAGATGCTGCGGGACCTCTTCAAGGTACCGTTCCGCATCCAGGGCGGCCATGCACCCCGACCCGGCCGCGGTCACGGCCTGGCGGTACACGTGGTCCTGCACGTCGCCGCAGGCGAACACGCCGGGAACGCTCGTCTTCGCTCCATCGTGCGTGATGAGATAGCCGTTGGCGTCCATCTCGAGCTGGCTCTTGAACAGCGCCGTGTTCGGCGTGTGGCCGATGGCGACGAACACGCCGCTCACCGGCACCTCCTTGCGGGCGCCCGTCTCCGCGTGCCGCACGATCATCGACGTGACTTCGCCCTTGCCCACGTCGTTGATCTGGTCCACTTCGGTGCTCAGGAGCCATTCGATCTTCGGGTTGGCGCGCGCCTTGTCCTGCATGATCTTCGAGGCGCGTAGCGAGTCGCGACGGTGCACGATGGTGACCTTGGTCGCGAACCGCGTGAGGAACACCGCTTCTTCCATCGCCGAATCGCCGCCGCCGACCACCGCGATCTCCTGCCCGCGGAAGAAGTAGCCGTCGCAGGTGGCGCAGGTCGACACGCCGTGGCCCATCAGGGCGCGTTCGGAGCTCAGCCCGAGCAGCTTCGCGGACGCGCCGGTCGCGATGATCAGCGTCCTGGCGGCATAGACGGCGTCCGCCGTGCGCACCGTGATCGGCTGCGCGCACAGATCGACCTCCGTCACGTTGTTCTGGACGAGCTCGGTGCCGAACTTCTCGGCCTGGGCGCGCATCTCCGCCATCAGGTCGGGCCCCATGATCCCGTCGCGCCAGCCGGGATAGTTCTCGACCATGGTGGTCAGCATCAACTGCCCCCCCGCCTCGACCCCCTCGATGAGGAGCGGCCGAAGGTTGGCCCGGGCCGTGTACAGGGCCGCGGTCAGGCCGGCCGGACCAGACCCGACGATGACGACGTCGCGCGGCGTCATCCGAGGTGCTTCTCGATCACTTTCTTGAAGTCCTCCTTGGGCGCCAGCCCGACGACCGACTCGACGACCGCCCCATCCTTGAACAGGAGGACCGCAGGGATCCCGCGAATCTGGAACTTCATGGCAGTGTTCGGGTTATCGTCGACGTTCAGCTTGCCAATCGTCACCTTTCCGGCGTAATCGGCCGCGAGCGCGTCGATCGTGGGCGCCAGCCGCTTGCACGGACCGCACCATTCGGCCCAGAAATCCACCAGTACCGGCGAGCCGGCCTTCAGTACCGCGGTATCAAAATTCCCATCCGTGAAAGTCTGCACGTTTTCAGCCGCCATTGATGCTCCTTGACTGGGGTTGACCCTCGAACTTCACGTCCTGGCGAAAGCAGGCCGCCTCGAGGTGCCTGCCGTGTCATATATCTTGACGTACTCGGCCGCAGAACGGTCCCACGAATGGTCCTGCGCCATGCCCGTGACCTGGAGCGCCCGCCACCGGAGCCCGTCGGCGAACGCGCCCAGGGCGCGGCGGAGGGCCTCGAGCAGCGCTTCGGGAGCATAGTCGTGGAACACGAACCCTGTCGCCTCGGGCCCTCTCTCGCGGACCGTATCGGCCAGCCCCCCCACCGCCCGGACGATCGGCACCGTGCCGTACCGAAGACTGTACAGCTGGTTCAAGCCGCATGGCTCGAAGTGGGAGGGCATGAGGAACATGTCGGCGCCCCCTTCGATCGCGTGCGCGAGCCCTTCGTCGAACCCGATGCGCACGCCAATCCGATCGGGGTGCCGCGCGGCCAGGCCGCGCCACATGTCCTGGTATCGCGCCTCGCCCGTTCCGAGCACGACCCACGCGGCGTCCAGCCGCGGCAGCTCGTCGGCCAGCTGCGCGATCAGCTCGAAGCCCTTCTGATCGACCATCCGCGAAATCATTCCGATCAACGGCCGCGCCATCGCGGCGGCGTCAGCCGCCAGGCCGTATTTCGAAAGCACCGCTTCCTTCGCCGCGCGCTTGCCCGCCAGATCGCGGGCGCTGAAGGGCGCCGGCAGGAACCGGTCGGTGGAGGGATCCCAGGCACGGGTGTCGATGCCGTTCAGGATCCCGACCAGATCCGCAGACCGGCGGCGAAGGATCCCGTCGAACCCGGAGCCGAGCTCCGGCGTCTGGATCTCCTCGGCGTACCGCCGGCTCACGGTCGTGATCATCTCGGAGGCGTTGATGCCCCCTTTGAGATAGCTGATCCGGCCCCAGAACTCGAGCCGATCGGTCGCGAGCAGCCCCCACGGCAGGTCGACGCGCGGCAGCCAGTCCGGCGCGAACAGCCCCTGGAACGCGAGGTTGTGAATGGTGAAGACGCTCGCCGTGCCGCTGAACGCGGGATGATCCGCGTACAGCGTCTTCAGATAGACGGGCGCCAGACCCGCCTGCCAGTCGTGCGCGTGCACGATCGACAGCCGCAGATCGCGCCGCACGGCCACTTCGAGCGCGGCCCGCACCAGCACCGCAAAGCGGCGCGCGTTGTCGGGATAGTCCACTTCGCCGAGTCCGTAGAGCTCCTCGCGGTCGTAGAGCGGGGGCACGTCGATCAGCAGCGCGCGCGCGCTTTCGGCCAACGGCGCTTGGTACACGCCGACGTCGGCGGAGTAGCCGCCGACGATCACCGTGAAGCGCTCGGCGAGGACGCCGGCGGTGACCGACCGGTATCGGGGAACGACGAGCGTCACGTCCCACCCGAGGTGCGCCAACGCCGGGGGAAGGCCGCCCAGCACGTCGGCCAGTCCGCCCGTCTTGGCGAAAGGCATTGCTTCCGAGCCGATGATCAGGACCGACGGTTTGCGAGCCAGGCGGGAAGGCCGTTTCTGCAGCATGCGCGATTCGACCTCCATTCTATCAAGCCGCTTCTCGAGGCCGTCCCCGCGAGCCGCTGCCCGCGTCCGCGTCAAGGCACGCTACAATCGCTGCGTGTCCGAGCATCCTCCTCGCGCGCCGCGCGCCGAATCGCGGGAAGTCGTCGAGCTCAAGCAGCTCAAGCTCGCGCAGCCGGAGCTGGCATCGGCGGTCGACCTGCAGCTCGCGCTCCTCGACATGCAGCGCCGCGTGCAGTCGCGTGTGCCGCTTCCCTGGATTCAGGCCGATCCGCAGTGGGTCGCGTCGCAGCAGCGCGCCGGCCGCCCGGCCGTGCGTTTCGGCGACATCCCGCTCGACTGGACCGATTTCCGGCTGACGCTGCGTCAGACGGCCGACATCCTCCACCGGCATGACGCGCTCGATCGCGCCGAGCACGAGCAGATACTGGCGATCGCGCGCGACGGCGACGCGCTGCCGCCGCTCGTCAGCCGCTGGTATGCCGCGACGTCGGGCGTCGACGAAGGCGACGCCGCGCAGCCGCCTGCCGAAGGGGCGCCGCCGAACCTCGACCAGGTGCTGGTGCTGGCGATCCGCCCGTTCCTCGCCCGCTGCGCCGAAGCGCTGATGCAGCGCGCCGATTTTTCCGCCTGGCAGCACGGCAGCTGCCCGTTCTGCGGCTGGGAGCCCGATTTCGCCGTGATCACGCCGAGCGCCGACCGGCGCCTCATCTGCGGCCGGTGCCTCGCGCAATGGGACTTCCCGCCGCTCACCTGCCCGTTCTGCGCGAACGCCGACCGCGCCTCGATCACATCGTTCGCCACGCGCGACGGCCGGTACCGCGTGTACGCCTGCGACGCGTGCCGGCGGTATCTCAAGGCGTACGACGGCCGGAACGCGTCACGGCCGGTGATGGTGGCGGTGGATACGATTGCGACGCTACCGCTCGACGCCGCCGCCATGCAGCGGGGCTACACCGCGTAGGGGGGTTCTACTCCAGCGGCCCGGCGACCGACTGCGCGAAGATCGACGACGCCTTCGCCGAGAGCCAGTTGAACATGTTCTGGACTTCCAGGAAGCGGCCGGCGTTCGAGCGCGCGCCGAGGACGACAACGGCCACCTCCACGCCGCTCTGCGGCAGCCGCAGGAGCGTCGCGAGGCAGTAGCCCGACTTGGAGATGAACCCCGTCTTGCCGGCCATGACGTCGAAGTCCGGGCGGCCGAGCAGGTGGTTCGTGCTGCGGAACGTGATGCGGCGTTTGGGCGTTTGAATCGAGTAGCTGCTCAACTGCATGATCGACGAGATGAGCCGGTCGGCCGAGGCGTGGGCGATGAGACGAGCCATGTCGTAGGCCGACGACAGGTTGTCCGACAGCAGCCCCGACGGATCCGCATACCTCGTGCTCACGAGCCCGAGCTCGGCGGCCTTCTCGTTCATCCGCTCGATGAAGCCCTGGGACCCATACGGCGACACGCGCGCCAGCGCGCGGGCCGCGGCGTTGTCGGACGCGATCAGCAGCAGGTGCATGAGATCGCCCGTCGTGACCTTGTCGGCCGAGCGCAGATACGTCGTCGACGCCCGTCGCACATCGGGGAGGGCGATTGTGACCCGTTCGGTGAGATCGGGCGCGTTCTCGAGAAACACGATCGCCGTCATCACCTTGGTGATGCTCGCGATCGAGCGCTGGCTCTGCGAGTTCTCTTCCCAGAGCACTTCCCCCGTGACCGGGTTGTAGATGATGGCGGCGGCGGCGCGGAGATCGGGCACCAGATCGCCGCTCGCGTCGACCTTGTAGCGCGGAACGACCGTCTCGGCCATCTCGCGCGCGGAGGCGGCCGCGCGCGCCTGCGCCAGGGTCTGTCGGCGCTGCCGGGCTCGCGTCGCCGAGTACACGTTCTTCGGCGCGGGCGTGGCGGCGGCCGGCTTGTCGGCCGGAGCCTGCGCCGCCTGGCCCGCGGCGCTCGGCCCGACGCCGACGCCGAGGAGGCCGACAAACGCC
>Ga0326597_10013632_pt1 | contig 10677 bp, 8 predicted proteins | sample RVTome_12_FD_203789 | JGI IMG/M metagenome (GOLD analysis project Ga0326597, IMG submission 203789) | Soil microbial communities from uranium-contaminated site in the Upper Colorado River Basin, Wyoming, United States - RVT100D185 | ecosystem: Environmental > Terrestrial > Soil > Contaminated >... | reverse complement strand
CCGCCCCGGAGGGTCCAGGCGGACCGGCACGCGGTGTTATTAGAACTTATATCCCAGCGTGAAGGCCACGACGTGCACCTCGTAGCCCGGATGCTGCATGCCCAATACAATCGTCCTGGCATCCGATTGTCCGATGGCAGAAACCGGCAAGCCCGCCAGAGCCGGTCCGATGCCATCGGTGGTGAAGTCCTCCTCCTGGTACCGCTCGTACTGGTAGCCCAGCTTCAGGGTCCAGTTCGGCGTGAGGAAGAGCCGGGCGGCCACATTCACCACGTGGAACAGGTTCTCGATGTCCTCCACGGCTGCCGGCTCACCCGATGCGGCCCCCCCGGGCGCTCCGGCCACCGCGTACTTCGAACGCCCGAAGCTGAAGCGGTAGCCCAGGCTCAGATCGAGGCGCTTGGGGATGATGTCGAGGTTCAGGCCGGCATGGACGCTGTCGAGCTGGTCCCGCGGCCTCACGAAAAAGTTTTCCACCCCGGTGAGAACGTTACACAGACCCGACCCGGCACAACTCTGTTCTCGGGACGTGTATTCATCGTGGGCGAACCCGAGATACAGGCCGAGCCGCTCCATGGGCGCCCAGGAAACGTCCGCCGACCAGCCAAACGCCTTGGCCTCCTTGAGCCCGTACTGCGAGTTGAAGTAATCGTCCGCCTGTACGAAGAAGGACCCGCTGACCGTCAGGGTATCCAGGGGGGTGACCTGAACGTACACATCGCCTTTGCGTCGGGTCCGGTCCGCCTGGTCGAACTTGCGTAACTGCGGTAGTCTGTCAATCATGAGGCCCAGGACCTCATATCCCCCGGCATGAATGGTCCGCACCCCCTGACCGTAGGAAAAGCGTCCCAGGAGCCAACTCAAAGGCCGGACGTCCACCACCCCCCGGAAGGTGTGCTCATTGCTGCTCTCTACCTCCCGATGGTGCCGGTTCCAGTGCTCCCACTCGTACCCGCCCTTGAGCGTGACCTGGGGGATGATCCGCCAGGCGACCTCCTGGCTCGCGTTCTGCTTCCGGAATTCCCGCGGCTCGCTCGTCTCGACAAAGGCGGCGGCGGGGGTCGTGTCCGGGGCCCCCTCTGGCGCGAACACGTTGGTAAAGGTGTGCTCCGGGGTCTTATTGTTAAGCTCATAGTAGCGGTAGCGCGTGGTGGTGGTGACAGTCCGCAGGGGCCGGGTGGTGAGATTCAGGTTAGCATTATAGACATCGATCTTGCCATCCGGGCTGCTGGCCCCGTCGTCAGAAGTGTTCCCCGCGGTCGCGAACCCGGCCGGTGGCACCGTGCCCCACGGCAGGAACGTCTCATTCTGCCGCCACATGCTGAACGAGCTCCCGCCGGTCAGCCGGGCCCCCCACCAGGGGAGGGTCACCCCCCCCGCACCGGAAACGGTGTGGGCATAGTTATCCGGATAGGTCGAGCGGCGCCCAATCGTCCCTTGGACATTGGGAGCAGTGGTGCCGCAGACACTCCCCCCACCGCAGGGGTTGTCCCACTCCCACTTGCTGATGTCGTTCTCGAAGGCGGAGAAGGCGTAGTTGACCCGGAACTGGTACCAGTCCCGGGCGTATTCGGCGCCGAACTTCGCCTCGTGGAATCGCTCATCGCGAGGGGCGGCAAACTCCACCGCGTTGCCCCTCGTGAAGGCGCCGCCCACGGGGATATGCCCATCCCGGGTGGTCATGGAGTAGCCGGCACTCAACTCCAGCTCGGGCAGCGGCAGCCAGGTGAGCCCGAGCCGGGCGCTGTCGTTCTGGAACCCCAGCTCCGTGGGGCGCAGGAGGGCGTTCACCGCATTCACGACGGCGGCGAGCTGGGCCGCGGTGGGTGTTGCGGCAACCGCGTTCAGGGCAGTTGCCAGCGTAAGCCCAGGGCCCGCCGCGGTCCCTCCGGGGATGCGGAAGATCCCGGGAGAGACCTCGTCGTAGATGGTCTGGGCGGTGTGAGAAATCACGTGCGGGGTGCGGTCAAACTCGAAGGTAAATCGAAGGTAATTGTACAAGCCGGCGTTCAGGTAGTAGTTCGCGTCCATCCGGGTCAGATTCGTCCCCCCGAATTCCAGGAATTGGGTGCGAGCCTTGTCCTCGCCCCTGAGACGCAGGTAGGGAACCACGGGGATATGGCCGGCCCCGCCTCCGTCCGTCCGGTCGAGGTCCCGGTACTCATCGAAGGTCGAGGATGTGCCACTCCCCCGGGGCTGAACGATCTGCCCGCCGGCCTCGATCTCTCCTGTCAGGTCAAACGGCAAATTCTTCTTCCAGTCGGTCCAGATGGACTCCCCAGCCACAACAACCCCGGGTGCCGCTAGGAGCAAGACCCCTAGGAGGGTCGCCAGCCCGATCAATAACGTCCCATGCCTTCTCATGGCCGCCTCCGATGTCCGAGGATTCATCTGTGTCATCGAAGTGCCCCCCTTACCGCTGGAACATGAACCCTCGCGGATGGTTCGACCCATGGATGAAGCTATGGCAGAGCGCGCAGCTCCGTCCCAGGAAGCGTCGGTCATTACCAGGATCCGTCGTTCCCCCGGCAAAGGCCGTTCTGGGATGGCCCCCCTCGTTGTGGCACTGCTGGCATAGGCGCGGCTCACGGATCTTGAGGAGCCGGATGTTGTTGCTGCCGTGCGGCTTGTGACAGTTCAGGCAGTTTTCCCTAACCGGGGGATGTTCCCACAGGAACGGGCCACGTTTGTCCATGTGGCAGCGGTAACAGAGCTCGTTGACGCTGTTCTCGGGGATCAGCTTCTCGGTGATCGTCCCATGCGGGTTGTGACAGCTCGTGCATTGTAGCTTGCCCTCGCGCACGGGCATGTGGGACCAGTTCATCTGCTGGGCCACGAACACCGGGTGGCACTGCTTGCACAGGTTGAGCTGGTCCGGGGCCTTGAGCTGCGCCCGCGCCGAGCTTGGCGACATGACCGAGTGACAGGTGACGCAGGAGACGTCACGGCCCTCGTGCTGGCTCCCCTGCCAGAATAGACGTCTGCCTTTCTGATGGCATTGCAAGCACACCGTGTTCTGCTCCGTGACGGATTGTACGGACTTCGGGCCAAACCGGATGTTGTTGGCAGGATTCGCCACATCCTCAAGATGCTTGCTGCCCGGGCCGTGGCAGGCCTCACAACCCTGCCTCTCCAAGGGGGAGCGAGCGTTCTTCAGAAAGATCTTGCCCATCAGCGTTTCGGCGAAAGCCGCAAACTGCTCCTGGTGGCAGCCCTGGCAGACCTGGGACCCAAGGTAGGTCGCGCCAGGCGGCGGCCCAGCCGGAGCCGCGGCGGCCGCCTGCCCGGCGGCCGCGGGCTGCGCCGAGGGCAGAACCGCCCCGCCGGCCCCCATCGGCCCTTCACGGGCCAGGCAGGCGGCCAACAGCATCGAGACTCCGATGAACAGTAGATGCCGCGTGACAGCTCTCATGAGCGCACCCCGTTACGCGCCGCTGGTCACCCGGTCGGCGCCGCCTGCAGGACAAAGGTTTTCATGAGCCTTTCGCGCCTCCACCTCCCCGGACCCAACCCGGGGATCTCCGCCACACCCCTGTTTCACCCGGTACTCCGCCTGGGGATTCGGCGGTGCGGAGCGGATGGCCGCGATCAGATCCTGGGGGCGATTGCCCGCGATGGGCTCGCTGCGATGGAGCAGCACCCGCTCGGCACCTGGGCCAATGGTCACGACCTTCGAGGATGGGCGGCTCTGCATCACGTCGAGGATAGCCCGCGCATTCCTGGCGCTGAGTTGACCGACGATGACGATGACATCCGGATTGAAGGTCGCGATTTCCTGGCGAGCATCTCCGCGGGTAGATGCCGCCCCCACCAGCCGCAGGTCCTCGGACTGCGTGAGCAGGGTTTCGATCCAGCGACCCAGCAGCGACCCGTCCTGAAGGATGAAAACCTGTTCGCCGGTCATGGCCCCCGCGGCCGGAGTACAGCACGCCGTCCATAATCTATGCCTGGCGCCAGGAACAAGGAAATCCCCCGATCTCCTCATTTTTGAAAGAAAAAGGAACTACCCCGCCATGGGTCATTCGCCTCAGGGAAGGGGACGCGAAGGTAGGAAAAACGGCTGGGGTTCCGCCTGCGCCGGACGCGCCAGACTACCGTTCCGCTCGCGTGGCCAATGGCTAGGACTGTGGGGGATCTAAGCTTCGCAGCGGGAACGAGGCCGGCTCAGCTTTCGGTGGGCCGTTTCCTGCCGAGGCCCGCTTCAAAGGCATAGGCCACGGCCTGAGCGCGGTTCTGGATATGCAGCTTGTCCATGATGTTCTGCAGATGGTTCTTCACGGTATGGATGCTGATGCAGAGGGTCGCGGCGATCTCCTTGTTCGTCGCGCCCTTGGTCAGCAATTCGAGAATCTCGGTTTCCCGAGGGCTCAGCTTCCCTAGCGGCGGTGCCTCCTGCGGGGCGGAGCGCTGGCTCCGCCGGGCGAATTCCCTCAGGATCTTGGAGGCCGTAAGCCGCGAGATGGGCGCCTCCCCCTTGAAAACTCCCCGGAGCGCTTCTAAGAGGGGACGCGGCTCGATGGTCTTGAGCAGATACCCGTGGGCCCCGCTCTTGATGGCCTCGAACAGGCTCTCGTCTTGCTCGGCCACCGTGAGGATGATGATTTTCACGTACGGGATCTCGGCCTTGATCCGGCGCGTGGCCTCCAGGCCGTCGCAGCCGGGCATGGAGATATCCATGAGGATGACGTCCGGCATGAGGTCGCGAGCCTTGTTCAGGGCTTCCTCCCCGTTTGAAGCCTCTCCCACCACCTCGATATCCGTGTGCGATGCCAAGGCGCTGGCTACCCCCTTGCGAAACAAGGCGTGGTCGTCAACCAACAGGAGCTTGATCGGCTCCATCGCCTTTCCTCTCCCAGCGCGGCCCGGGCAGCCGGATGGTAACCGTCGTTCCCGCTCCGGCCCGGCTTTCGATCTCCAAGCTCCCGCCGAGCCCTTCCGCCCGCTCACGCATGGTCTCCAGGCCGAAACGACTCGCTTCCCGTTTCCGGATCCCTTCGGGCTCAAAGCCGCGTCCGTTGTCGTGGATGGTCACCTCCCAGTGTCCGTCCCGGACCTCAAACCGGACCAGGGCACGAGTCGCCGCGGCATGCTTCCAGACGTTAGCAAGCGCCTCCTGGATGATGCGAACCAGTTGGGTTTCCTCGGCAGAGGAGAAGCCTGGGACCCGGTCCTCCTGGACCTGAAGGTCCACCTGAATTCCATGCTGGGCGCTGAATTCGTGCAGATACTCAGCGAGTGTAGGGATGAGCCCCAAGCTTCGCGAGACCATCGTCCTGAGCCCGAAGATGGACTGCCGGACCTCCTCAAAGGCCTTCCCTGCCACGACCCGCAGCTCGGCCAACTCGGGCGAGGCGGGTGGTTGGCCGCCATCCTCTAGCCTGTCCTCCAGCGTCCTGAGGCGAAAACGAAGGAAACTGAGGGCCTGGGCCAGACCGTCGTGCATCTCCCGAGCGATCCGCTCCCGCTCCTGCAGGGTGGCCAGAGACCCGACCTCCGCGTAGAGCCGGGCGTTCTCGATGGCGATGGCCGCCTGGGCCCCCAGGCCGTCCAGCAACTCCCGGTCCTCCGGCTGGAACGCTCGCGCCTCCTTCCGCCCGACGCACAGCGCCCCGACGACGTTGTCTCCCCGCTTCAGAGGAACGGCCAAGCCCGCTGCCGGCGGCCGGCCCTCCAGCATCATGCAGATGGAGCAGGGTTCCGAACCGGGGCAGAGGCATCCCTCCGGCTCCGTCAGGCAGCGGGGCCGTCCCTCTCGGACCACGAGACCGGAGGCTTCCACGGATCCACTCACGGCGTGCACCTCCAGGCCATCACCCCCTGGCCGGAAGAGACAGAGGACAGCCCCCTGGCTCTGGAGGAGGTCCCGGGCCTTCTCCACCACCGAATGCAGAACCTTGTCGAGTTCCAGCATGGAGGAGATTTCCACCCCGATGCGGTAGAGGGCCTGGGTCTCCATCATCCGCCGGCTGAGTTGCGCCTGAGTTCCCTTGAGCTCCGCCTCCCGCCGCTGCAGCGTCTCGGCCATGTCATTGAACGACTGGGAGAGTTGGCCGATCTCATCCTGGGAGCCGATGGGCACGCGCTTCCCGAAATCACCTGCGGCGATGTCAAGCGTGGCCGATACCAGCCGGCGGAGCGGCAAGGCCACTGTCCGTGAGAACAGGACAATCCCCACGATGACGCAGGCGCCCCCGACCAGGAGAAAGGCCAGGTAGGCGCCCAGGATGACCTTCATGCGGGTGATTCCCCGGGTGATCAGTCGTCGGATCTTCGCTTGGTGGATCTCGTTGAGTTGCTGAGTAAGCACCGGGAGCTGATGCGCCACGGCATCCAGGACCTGGAGATCATCCGATCGGGCTCGGGCCTTCGCCGCCAGGCGGGCAATGGTCCGGTTCGCCGCCGCATCGAGATCGTGGTAGAGCTTCTGAATGGTCCGGATATTCACAACCTCCGCCTCCTTCTCGGCAAAGGGCTCTTCCTCGTGGAGATGTTCTTCCAGGAAGGCCGCGATTGTGCTCCCGGCCCGGTTGGTGAGGTCCGCCATGTGGGATTGGCGGTCGAGGCTCCCCTCGATTATGGCCCGGTCTACCTCACGAATCAGGTGATGGATCGTGGCGTGGATAGTCTCTGTGACCTCGATGTGGTGGCTCTGCCCAAGAATTTCCTGCGTGCTCGATAGGATGGACCACGCCAGGAAAGAGGACAGACCTCCGATGGCCAGGATCAGGACGAAGAAGGCAGCGACAGCCAGTCCCAGCCGGCGACTGATGCTCCCCGGAAATGGGCGAGGCAGAGGCGATGTTCCCGATGGAGAGTTAGCGGTCATCGCGTCTTTCTACTCAGGGCTCCCCCTCACCTTCGCCTCTCCCCCTCCGGGGAGAGGAACGGGTGGGAGGCAACTCAGCGCTGAAGGATCCCCCGGCGCCATCGGGCAGGCCAGGCACGCCTCCGGGCTCGCGGGTGTCTGCGCCGCGACCTCGCCCAGAGATCAGCCAAGCCGCGAGGCCTCGCCCTCCACGAACACTTGAAGGAGCTGTGCCACTGCCATGTAAAAGGGGTGACGCGCTGCCTCTCGCAAACCCTGCCCGAACGCCGGGACCCATGGTGCCAGGTGGTCCGCGAAAAACGCCCGGGCGGCGTCCGCAGCCACCGCGGCTTCCCCGGCGGCAGCGCGGGCACGGGCGTCGGCTTCTTTCACCAGCAGAAGGCTGAAAAACTCGAGCTCCATACCGATATGATCCGGAAGCTCGGCGGCCACGGGGGCCGGCCGAAAGCCGAAGGCCTCGTAGAATCCCGAGATGTCCGCAAGCACCGGGCCCTTCCGCGCTGCCCGCTGGGGGCCATATTCCGACTCGTAAGGCGTTGCCGAGAGCTCCGTGCGGAAGAGCCGGTGGTATTCACCTTCCAGGTCCCCACCGTCACCCAAGGCCTGCGCCGCTTCCTCGGCGCCCGCCCGGAGGGCAGGACCCTCCTTCAGATACGTGGCGGCCTCCGTCACTTTGGAGGCCAGGCCGTCCTTCAGAAAGCGCAGCACTGGCCCTACTGGTGGGGCGAAGGCGAGGGCGAGTGCCCGGGCCAGGGCGGCCCGCACGACGAGGGCGGTAGGATCAGGGGATACGGCGTTCGGTGGTTCGGGGGTTCGAAGGTTCGGTTGTTCCTCGAACTCCCGAGCTATCGAGCCATCGAACAGTCGAACGCTCTTTCCTTGCTCCATGGCTACCGCCCTGCCTGTTGGAGGCGGAGGGGAATCCAGGTAGAGATGCCCTTGCGCGAGCCGATCTCTCCCTTCCCCCCGTCCCACACCGCGAAAGACGCCGGGACGGTTCGACCGGGAGCCCAGGACGGATCGTTGGGATCGCCGGTGACGAAGGGGCGCACGATCACCACGCTCCACTCACCGTTGGCGTAGATCCCCTTGCCCGCCGCGCTCTGCCGCTCGCTCGTTGTGAGGGTGCCGAAGCCCTCGGCGATCTGCTCCTCCACGGCGGTGCGCTTGGCCGGCTGGGAGCGTGGGTTGCCCACGACCCAGCCAGTCAGGTATCGCCGGGCCTCGGGGTTCGTCCAGGCGGTGATATCGTAAGGCAGCTCCCCGGGGGCAAAGGGATACCAGTCGGCCCAGGCGTTGGGGTAGAGCTGGGCCACATCCTGGAAGGTCTTGTCAATATCTTCTTGCCAGTCGGCCTTCCAGTGCAGGATCAGGACCCGTTTCCCCGCGGCGCCCATGGTAATGTCCGCCTCCTTCGCCACCGGCACCATGATCGCCACGGCGTCCCGGAAGGTATCCGTGTACATCACGGCATTTTTGGTGGCGTCTTTCCAGGAGAGGCGGAACGCGATCCACGTTCCATTGTGCACCGCCTTCATGGTGAGCCGCGTGATTGAGGGGGTGAGGGCCCAGGGCTGGGCGATGACCTGGGGCCCCAGCGGCACCTCCAGGGCCGGGGCCGACTTCCAGCCGGTCCATCCTGGATCCACCGGGATGACAGTCTTGACGAAGGGGACCGTCAACCCCTTCTGCTGGGCCAGGACAATGACAGGGGCCATTGTCAAGGCGACTGCGGTGATTGTGACGAAGAGTTTTCGGGTGCGCATGGCATTCACCCTCACCCTTGCTCTCTCCCATCGAGGGAGAGGGAGCCAGAAATCTTCCCCTCCCGAAAGGGAGAAGGGGAGGAAACGGTCAGGAGATGTTGTGGCGGTAAACCTGCCGGGCGGCATCGTAAAAGGGCCGGAGGTAGTCCGGTTCCTTGATCGGCACCCGCACGATCTCCCGCCCTTTCTTGTCGTAGCCCGCGGCCTCGCCGCTGGCGGGAAACGTCCTGAAGGACTCGATGATCTCCTTGGTGTCGCCGAAGAGGTGGAGCAGACCCAGGAGCTCCGGATCGTCCTTCCCCTTCAGGTAGGTCTCGATGGCGTGATCCACCCCGGGGCCAAAAAGCTGGCGCAGGAATTCCCGTCGCACGCTGACCGGCGGAATGTAATACACGTTGGGCTCGAGGCCAAACTGGGGGTACAGGGGGAGGGCCACTTTCCGCAGGTGGACGAGGAAGTCCATGGGGCGGTCGGCCTTCGCCTCTTCGGGTTTCGAGAGGAATCCCATTAGCCGGATCTTCCCGATGCAGGTGGTGACGCAGCGGGGCTGGATCCCCTGCTCCACCGCCGGGTAGCAGCCGATGCACTTCTGGGAAATACGCAGGACCGGGTTGTAGAGTACCTTCTCGTAGGGGCAGGCCTTGACGCACTCGCGATACCCCCGGCAGCGGCTCTGGTCCACCACCACGATCCCGTCCTCGGTCCGCTTGTAGATGGCCTGGCGGGGGCAGGCGGCCAGACAGGCGGGATAGGTGCAGTGGTTGCAGATCCGGGGGAGGTAGAAGAACCAGAGCTTATGCTCCGGCATCGTCTCGTAGGCGCCCTTGTCCAGGGTGCCGGCCGCCTCGTCCTCGCCGGCATTGGAGTAGCTCCAGTCCAGCTCCTCCGGAGTGAAGCCCAGGACCCGCTCCCCCGTGGGAGCGGCCTCGAAGATGGTCTTCCCTGCGAACCGCGAGCCTTCCCACGGCTGCGGTCCCAGCTTCTCCAGGAGCCTCACATCCCACCCCATGGGGTAGCCGCCGTAGGGCTTGCACTCCACGTTGTTCCACTGCATGTACTCCTGGCCCTTCCCCACGGTCCACGTCGTCTTGCAGGCCATGGTGCAGGTCTGGCACCCGATGCACTTGTTCAGGTCAAAGACGGCGGCGAATTGTCGCTGGGGACGAGTCTCCGGGTACGGGTACGCCATCTCGCGACCGATCTGCCAATTCTTCACCGTCGCCATGGCTCACCCCCTCACCAGAATGAATTCGCCCCGGAGGAATCGTTTTAACGCCTCGTTCTCGTAAGTCGGGCGGTAGCCATGGGCGGCGGGATGCCACAGGCCCTTGCCCCCGATACCGCCCTCCTCGGCCTTCTGGATCTTCGCCATGGACTCCCGGGGCGCGCCGATCACCGTGTGGACGTCGGCCAGAAAGCCCTTGCCGATGAGCTGGCCGAACACCTCCTTACGCACCAGGGAGTCGGTGGAGAGGGTCGGCCGGAGCCAGGCCCGCGTGACCGACTGATGGCTCCCGTGACGGAACATGGCCTGGTAGTTCGTGGCCGGGTTCTTGGCCAGACCGTCGGGCCGCGTCGCCTGGCCTCTGACCGAGCCGTGGGTCGCCCCGTACATGTTGAACCACATGCGCATGACGCCGCGTGGGGTGCCCGGATAGTAACGCACCCGGCACATCAGCCGGGCGACGGCGTACATGGCGTCCCCGGACTTCCATCCGCGGTAAGGCCGGTCCTCGCCCCAGCCGTCCACCCAGATGTAGTCGCCGTCGTGGACGCCCAGGGCCTTGGCGTCGGCCGGATTGATATCGGCGTACCCCTCCGCCAGGAACGGCATCCGCTTGTCCCGGCGATAGACGTCGCTGAAGGGGCCGAAGACCATGGCCAGGAAGTCAGTATCCACCCCCGTGGTGTGGGCCCCGTGGCGGTACTTGGGGGTGTGGAAGATGAAGGGGTAGCCCGCCTTGACCAGGGGGCTCACCTCTTTCTTGAGGTCCGCCCACGGCATGACGAGGGTCAGGATCTGACGCACGTCGGATTTGGCGTGGTCTGCCGCCGTGATGCCGAACCGGTCCGGCGGGACCGGCC
>Ga0326597_10013631_pt1 | contig 10678 bp, 10 predicted proteins | sample RVTome_12_FD_203789 | JGI IMG/M metagenome (GOLD analysis project Ga0326597, IMG submission 203789) | Soil microbial communities from uranium-contaminated site in the Upper Colorado River Basin, Wyoming, United States - RVT100D185 | ecosystem: Environmental > Terrestrial > Soil > Contaminated >... | reverse complement strand
TTGCGGGCGGCGTTCATGGCCGGGATATTCCTCGTGAGTCGCGCCGCGGGTCTGCCACTGTCCGGGTGGTCGGCGTTGGGCTTGTCAGTCTTCGGTCTTTTGGTGTGGTCGGCGGAGATGGCGGGAAGCGTCGGGTTTCAGTTATCGGTTGCCGCCACTCTCGGCGTCTTGGCGTCTTCGAGGGCTTTCCCCAAAATCCGCCCAGCGTTCCTGGGGTCGGCGATCTCGGTGACGATGGGTGCGCAGCTGGCGGTGGCCCCATTGCTGCTCTACCACTTCGGTTCTGTCCCGGTCCTGTCACCGATCGCCAATGTGGTGGCTGCTCCGCTTGTCGCGGCCGCCACTGCCACCGGTGGGGTGGGCGTCCTCGTAGGTGCGGAATGGGTTACGAGGCTGGCCGTCGGGCTGGCATCGGTGGTTCTGGCGATCGCCCACGCCGCCGCAGACTGGCCGCAAGTGGGATGGGTGGGTTTCGGGGTGATGATGATCGGGTTGTGGGTGCTCCGGTACCGGGTCTTCAGGCCGGCCGTGCTGGTGGCCGTCGCTCTCTTTCTCGTTATCAACGCGAGGCACGGAGGGCGACCAGATGGGGCGGCGGTGGTGTTTCTTGATGTCGGGCAGGGCGATGCCATTCTCGTCTTTGGGTCCGGTGGCGAGGTGATTCTCCTCGACGGAGGACCGGATCCTCCTGAGCTGATGGCCGGGCTTCGACGCTATGACGTCGACCACATTGACTTGCTCATTTTGTCTCACCCTCATGCCGATCACCTGGCCGGATTCCTGGGCGTGATCGAGCGGTTCGAGGTTGGATCGTTCTGGCACTCCGGGTCGCCCGAGTCCGGCCCCCAATTCGATCAGCTGGAGGAGGTGCTGTCGGCCAAAGGCGTGCCAATCAGCATCCCGCCGTCACGCGGCCGATTCGGCCTAGGTGACGTTCAGATCGAAGTGTTCGGGCCCCTCCGTCGTTACGACAATCTGAATGATCAATCGATGGTGCTCAGGCTTACGGTGGCGGGGACATCCATCCTTCTGGCCGGTGATGCGGAGGCCCTGGCCCAACATGAACTCGGCGGCATACTGTCGGACATTCTGAAAGTCCCTCATCACGGTTCGGCCACCAATGACCCGAATTGGCTTCTCGCATCACGTGCCACCACCGCCGTGATCATGGTTGGCGAGAACTCGTTCGGTCATCCCGATCCACTCGTCTTGCAAACCCTTATGGGTGCCGGCATGAAGGTGTGGCGAACCGACCTCGATGGCGACGTTGTTATACGGTTGCCGTCTCAGGAAAGTCGGTCTTGACGATCGATCTGAATCGAGACACGAGCTCCTCGACGCCGGATAGGTCATTGGGAAAGGTCACCGTTGTTGTCGCCCAACCACCCGGTTCGATCGCGAACGGGGACGCGTCGAGCTGCTGGGTCAGCTTCGTGGCAAAAATGGCTGACCCCTCAGGGCCGGTCTCGGGGAGAACCACACTAAAAAGGTCAACCCCATCGTCGGTGGCGTGGATGACCTGGTCAACGGTCCGGGCGCCGCTGCGAATACTCGCGGCGATTTCCTTTATGAGCCGGACCCTGGATTTGCCGGTGGCATCCAGCCTTTGCTCGATGGTGACGACCGAGAAGATCTTTTCGTATCGGACGGCTCGCGACTTCTCGAGGTCGATCGTCTCGATGAGATAGCGGGAATTGTAAAGGCCGGTTTCAGTGTCGATGTGGTCGTAAAGGTCGAGCTTGGTGATCGAGGTTTTGAGCACCGAGGAGGCCCACCCGCCCGCCGCACCGAACGACAGGTAGCCAACGGTCCGGGTCACCAGCAAACCGGCGAACCGATCGGCACCGACCGCGTCAATGGCGGGATAACGAAGATACAGGTAGGCCAGGGAAGCGAGAATTCCGGCAAACAAGCCGCCGCGCAGTCCGAACATGAGGAACGACATGAAGACCGGAAGAAAAAGGATCGTGGCGGCGACTTCTACCGGGTCGATCCGGCGAGCGAACATGATCGCCGCAATCCCGCCAAGGATGGCAAGTCCGGCCAGGAGGAGCAGCCAGCGGGTACGTTCGTAATTCAGTCGTTTCATCGGCGCAGCCATCGGCCGGGATAGTAGCCATCGGACCCCGAGGAAACGTGACTAACCTTCCCCGAAGTCCAGCCAGGTCTGTGTCGATGCCGTCCATTTTGAAATCACGAGTTGCCATGGTGGCCTTGCTGGCGGTGTTCATCATTCCGCTTGGTACCTCGTCGTTGCGGGGCCTCACTCACATCGCCACCTGCGAGGCGGCGGTCGAAAAGCCCTTCTCCGTGATCTTTGAAGATGGCGAGGCCATCGTCCTTTCCTCGGTGACGATCACCGCTGATCAAGCCGAAACGGAAGGCATTTGTGGCGGGCTCAAGGTAGATGTTCAGGCGTCGTCTTCCGGCCTTGAAACCGCCGATCTAACGCTCATCGTGGTCAACAACTCCGAGTTCACCTGGCGGGGTACCGTAGCGGTTGCTTTGGGAGACCTGGGCTCGATGGGAAGCCAGATCATCCCCGTTTCGATCGGCAGGGTGGCGCCGGGCGCTACCGAGTCCGAAACCGTTTCGTTCCATCTCGGAGAGGGATTCCACAAGTTCAGCGGTTCGCTGCTGATCGGCCCGTGAAACCGATCCTGCATTTGTATTGCAAGCGGGACGGTCCCGGCGAGCGCCAACAACTGTTCGAGCAAGCCAGCACCGCCATCGAAACGTTCGGGGCCACCAGTCGGGTTCGCATCGACGTACCCCAGCGGGGTTCGGAAGGCGACACCGAAGGTCCTATGCGCTCGGAGCTCGAGATTGCGATTCCGGCAATTCAATCAGGGTCGCTCTTTGGTGATCGTCAGGCTATCGAGTTTGTGAACGCCCAGTGGATCCAGAGCCACGAGGGGGTAATCCTCTCTGACCTGATCTCGCTGATGGATCCTGAGGCGTGTTTGGTTGTCATGATCGCCTTTGGAGCGTTGCCGCGGAGCCTTAAGTTGGGGGAGTTGGTTACCAAAGTCGAGCTTGCCCCGCTTAGCGAGAAGGGGGCCCTCAATTGGCTTGGTGAAGAGCTGCGGTCACGGGGCATGAGGATCGACAATCGGGCTGCGGAGGCTCTCATAAGTCGGTTCGGGACCGACGTGGCGTCTGTTGGTCAGGCCCTGGATCAGCTGGCGATGGCTGGCGAACCGATTACCAGGGAGCTGATCCTTGATCGTTTCAAGAACCGGCCGGACGTTGCCACATTCGGTTATGGGGACGCCGTCGAGGCGGGCGACGTGGGACTGGCGCTCAAACACCTGGAGGATTTCCTCGTTCACGGTCACCCGTTACAACTCGTCGGCCAGCTCGACGCGCAGTTGCGGGCCCGATCGCTGGCGGCCGTAGCCACCGACTTCGAAACCTTTACGAAGCAGGTTCGCATGCCGGTCTGGAAAGCCAAGAAGCTGTACACCTCCCGGACGAGCCTTTCCGAGGAGAACCTGCGTCGGTCAGTCGCTGCCTTGGTACGAGCCGACAATCTTCTCAAGACGGCTCCGGAAGATACCTACCGATTGACGATGGAACGACTCACGGTGGCTCTTTGTCGCTGGGCTGGTTGATCGAACCTACCAGCTTTGCTGGTCGGAGCAGTGTTTGGTAGAGTGAGCGTCCGCAGACGTATAAGCGCGTCTCGACCGAACGACTTCTCTTACTTCACCGGGATTCTTATGGCCAATATCAAGTCTCAAATCAAGCGTAACCGCCAGAACGAAAAGCGGCGCGTTGCCAACAAGTCGGTGCGGTCCGAGCTCAAAACCAGCATCAAGTCGGCGGTATCTGCCGCCGAAGCTGGCGACTCCGCCGTGGCAAAAGACGCGTTGCGTCTGGCGCAGATCCGGATCGACAAGGCAGCCTCTTCGGGCATCTTGAAGAAGGAGACTGCCGCCCGCCGCAAATCTCAGTTGACGAAGCAAGTCAATTCCCTCCTGGGCTGACGTTTCTCGTCAATCTGTTACCGGCCCGTTCGGGCTGTCGGGCGTGATCGATGTCTGACCACATCCGCAACCTGTCGATCATCGCTCACATCGATCACGGGAAATCAACTCTCGCTGATCGGCTCATGGAATACACCGGAGCGGTCACCGAGCGCGAGATGCGCGAACAGCTGCTCGACACCATGGACCTCGAGCGCGAACGCGGCATCACGATCAAAGCCCAGTCGGTGCGGCTCTCATACGCGGCCGACGACGGTCGCCAATATCAGATCAATCTGATCGACACTCCGGGGCACGTCGACTTCTCCTACGAGGTTTCCCGATCGCTGGCTGCCTGTGAGGGCGCCGTCTTGTTGGTCGATGCTGCTCAAGGTGTGCAGGCTCAGACACTCGCCAACGCCTACCTGGCGATCGAGGCAGGACTCGAAGTTGTCCCGGTCATCAATAAGATCGACCTTCCGTCGGCCGACCCGGCGGCGGCGGCCGCCGAAATCGCCGCCATTCTTGGTGGAGATCCCGATGACGTTCTGGGGGTCTCCGCCAAAACAGGGCAGGGCATCAAAGGACTCCTAGACCGGATTGTCCAGCAGATCCCGCAGCCGTCCGGAGATCCTGCGAAGCCGCTGCGAGCTCTCGTGTTCGACTCGTACTTCGACACGTTCCGCGGCGTGGTCTGTTCGATCAGGGTCGTCGACGGTCGGATCCGCAAGGGTGAACAAGTTCTGTTTATGGCCACCGGAGATAAGCACGCAGCCAATGAGCTGGCCGTTTCGACTCCGCGAATTGTCCCGGTCAGCGAATTGAGTGCAGGCGAAGTAGGTCTCTTGATCACGGGCGTGAAACACATCGATCAGATCAGGGTGGGCGATACCGTCACCCTTGTGGCCGACCCGGCCACCGAGCCGCTCGAAGGCTATGACGAACCCAAGCCGATGGTGTTCTCGGGTCTGTTTCCGTCCGACGGGGATGACTTTGAAAGGTTGCGGGAGGCCCTCGAGAAGCTGCAACTCAACGATGCGTCACTGGTTTGGGAGCCCGAAACGTCGCGGGCTCTGGGCTTCGGGTTCCGGGTTGGTTTCCTCGGGTTGCTACATATGGAGATCGTGCGAGAACGTCTCGAACGTGAGTACAACCTCGACCTGGTGTCGACCGCCCCCTCGGTCGCCTATCGGGTGACGCTTACCGACCGATCGGTGATGGAGATACGTTCCCCTCAGGATCTTCCTGACCTGTCGAGCGTCGCAGAACTTGAAGAACCGTATGTGCGCGCCATGATCATCGCCCCTTCCGAGTACATCGGGACGATCATGGAGTTGGTTCAATCCCGGCGGGGCTCGATGCACCATATGCAATATCTGACCCCGGAACGGGTCGAGCTCATCTACGAATTGCCGCTCGCCGAAGTCGTCTTTGACTTTTTTGATCACCTCAAATCGCGGACCCGCGGGTATGCGTCGCTCGACTACGAACCAGTCGGATACCGGGTTTCGGATCTTGTGAAAGTCGACATCTTGCTAGCCGGCATGCCGGTCGACGCTTTCTCGACGATTACGCACAGAGCGAAAGCAGTTCTGTACGGCAAGGGAATGGTCGAAACGCTGCGGGAACTCATTCCCCGTCAGTTGTTCGACGTCCCGATCCAGGCAGCCATCGGCAGTCACATCATATCTCGCGAGACGGTCAAAGCCCGCCGCAAGGATGTTCTTGCCAAGTGCTACGGCGGTGACATCTCCCGAAAAAGAAAACTGCTTGAGAAGCAAAAAGAAGGCAAGAAGCGGATGAAGATGGTTGGCGCCGTAGAAGTGCCCCAGGAGGCGTTTGTTGCCGCGCTACGGGTCGACACCAGCGACCGCTGATGACCCATCCGCAACCACGGATGCGTCCCGATTCGCCGCAGCTCGCTGATCAGGCGGGACGATGGCGATCTGCATACATCCACATCCCGTTCTGCGGGCGGGTCTGCCCGTATTGTGACTTTGCCGTTGTCGCCGGCCAGGACGATCTCGTGCAGCGTTATCACCGCGCTCTCATCGGCGAAATCGAGATGTCTGATGAGTGGGGGTCCCTCGACGCCGTGTTCATCGGCGGTGGGACCCCATCCCGCATTCAGCCTGAATTGATCGGTTCGGTTCTCGACGCCCTCGCTTCGAAATTCGGGTTGGCGAGCGATGTTGAGATCAGCATGGAGGCGAACCCCGAGGATATCAGCGCAACCTCCAGCCCGGGCTTCTTGAAAGCGGGGGTCAACCGGCTCTCGCTAGGGGTGCAGTCTTTCGACGACGTGGTCCTACGCGAGTTGGGGCGCCAGCACACTTCTGACGAGGCTCAGACCGCCGTTGCAGCCGCGCGAGCTGCCTTTCCACGGGTCTCGATCGACCTTATCTATGGCCATCCGGTCGAGACGGACTTGTCCTGGGAGCGGACGCTCGACATCACGGTGGCGCTCGGAATCGATCACGTTTCGGCGTACTCACTCACGGTCGAACTGGGCACAGCGCTTTCGAGGGCAGTGGCTAAGGGGTATCCGGCTCCCGACGACGATATTCTGGCCGATCGGTGGGAGAGAGCCGCCGAGCGACTCGGAGAGCAATTCATCAGATACGAAGTGTCCAACTACGCCGCTGAGGAACCGTGTCGCTATAACCTCGCCACGTGGGCCCAGGGTGAATACAAAGCCTTCGGCCTGGGCGCCCACGGTCACCGGGGTGGGGTACGGACTCGCAACCTTCGGCGTATCGACCGCTACATGGAGGCCGTCGAATCCGGGAGGCGGCCCCTGGCAGGCGAAACTGCCGTATCGGGTTGGGACCGCGAACAGGAACGGCTCATGCTCGGGTTGCGGCGGGCGGCCGGGGTCCTCACGGGGCCGGCCGGTCGCCGGGTTTTGGATCTCCATCCCGAGTTTGTGAAAGCAGGGATCGTGAAAGAGGAGGCCGGGCGGATCGTCGTGGCCCGGCCTTTGCTGACTGACACCGTCATCCGAGAAGTCTTAGCGATGCCGCCGCCAGAGTGATACCGTTGATCTATCTTGGATGACACGATGTTGGATGGCCGGCATGCTGGATGATCGCAAGATCGTCGTTCTGCAGACATTGATTGAGCAGTACATCGCGACCGGTGAACCGGTCAGCTCAGGCGCGATTGCCAAGGAGAGTGGCCTGGCGGTGTCAACCGCCACCATCCGCAACGACCTCACCTCACTCGAAGCCGAAGGTTATCTTCTACAGCCTCACACCTCGGCCGGGCGGCTGCCGACTGCCAAAGGGTATCGCTATTACGTAGATCACTCCGAACCGGGCCATCTCCGGCGAGGTACCCAGAACCGCATCAACACCTTTTTTTCTTCCGTCCAGCTTGAATTATCCCGTCTTCTCAAAGCGACCACCGAGTTGGTCGCCGACGAGACGACCTATCCGGCCGTCGTCCTCGGTCCTGGCCTCGGCGGGGACAAAATCCGGGGGGTTCACGTCGTCCAGACCGGCACCCGCACCATCCTTGTCGTTCTGGTGACGGTCAATGGGCAAGTCTCCCAGGACATTGTCAGTCTCCGAGACGATGCCCAGGAACCTATCGTCACTGAGGTCGAGGAATTGCTCGCCCAACTGGCCGTCGGTCACAGCATCCCCGAGGCAGCCGCTCGCTACGCCGAGCAAGAAGTTGCGGTGTCACCCGCGACGACCATCATTCTCGATCGAGCGTTTGAGGCGGTCATGCGCAGTGATCATTCGACCCGCCAGATATACGTTGGTGGTACGGCGCGAATGGCCTCGGTTTGGGAGGACGTCTCAACCGTCAACCGGGTGCTTGAAGTTCTCGAACGAGAAGCGACCCTGTTGGCGCTCATGATCAGCACCCATCCGGGGACCTCGATCCGCATCGGTGAAGAGATACCCGGTCCGGCGGGACGTGACCTGGCTGTCGTCTCGTCCAGTTACGAGCTGGCCGGTGGTTCGGCAGGCTCCATTGGCGTCGTCGGACCGATGGCCATGGACTACCGGCGCACGATCAAAATCATCGAGGAAGTGCGAGACGGTCTCGTCGACCGGCTTGGCTCGTAGGGTTCCTAAGCTGTCGCCGACATGAGCAAAGACTATTACGCAACGCTGGGCGTCACCCGCGATGCTTCCATCGACGAAATCAAGAAGGCGTTTCGGCGTCTCGCCCGTGAGAATCATCCGGATATCAACCCTGATGACGCCGAGTCGGAAGCGCGCTTTAAACTCGCCGCCGAAGCGTACGAGGTCTTGTCCGACCCTGAGAAGCGGCGTGCATACAACCGGGGCGAGACATTCGATTTCGGCGACTTGTTCGGCGGGGGTGGTCTCGAAGACCTTCTGAGTTCGTTCTTCGGTGGTGGGGGCTTTGGGGGTGGTCGCGGACCGGAACGGGGACGGGATGTCCTGGCTGGTGCTTCCATTTCGTTGAAGGATGCCGCGTTCGGGGCGACGATCGAAGTTGCGTTTCGCGGCGCGGTCAAATGTGGGACCTGTTCAGGGACGGGAGCCGCCGAAGGCAGTCGTCCGATCACGTGTAACCGGTGTCGGGGAGCCGGGCAGGTACGAGTCCAGCGTAAGACGATTCTGGGAGCGATGATGACCGTTGTCGCCTGTGACCAGTGTTCCGGCCTTGGTCAGGTCGTCGAGAGCCCTTGTTCGACATGTGCCGGAGATGGTCGGGTCGTGGAGAATCGAACCGTTTTGTTGGAGGTACCGGCCGGTGTCTCAGAGGGATCTCGTTTGCGGCTGTCCGGGCAGGGAGAGGTTGCGAGGCGGGGAGGTCCCAGCGGCGACCTTTATGTTGAACTCCGGGTTGAGACTGATAGCCGATTCATCCGCAACGGTGACGACCTGATCCACCGGTTGAGTATTGGTATTGCCGAGGCGACTCTCGGCACCCGTCGCTGGGTGCCGACCATTGACGACGTTGATGTGGAAACTGACATTGACCCTGGTACCCAGCCCGGAACCGTCATTACGTTCCCGAATCGCGGTATGCATCGGTTGGGCCGACGCGGTCGGGGCCGACTTCTCGTGGAGGTGGGCGTGGCGATCCCTACCGACATCACGAGCGAGCAAGCGGACCTTCTTCGGCAATTCGCCGAGATCAACGATGAAACGGTGGCGGGTTCTCGACGGCGGCGTAAAGCTCGTTAGTCGAAATGGCACACGTTCCACACCTGCTTGTCAACGATTTCAGTTCCGACCTCGTCGGACTCGACCAGGACCAACGGCATCACCTTCAGAAGGTCCTGCGATATAAGTCCGGGTTCCCGTTGTCGTATACGGATGGGCAGGGATTGCTGGGCACCGGGATTTGGAATGGTATTGAACTGGTCCGGGGCGATGAACGAAAAGTGGCTGATCGTCGTTCCGTGACCGTGGCCGTTGCCCCTCCGAAGGCCAAGGATCGTCAACGGCTGATTGTCGAAAAACTGGGAGAGCTGGGTATTTCCCGCCTGGTCTGGTTGTCGACCCGGTTCGGTCAGGTGGCCCCGCCTGTCCGGGCCAGGTGCCGGGTGTGGGCGGTCGGCGCCCTCGAACAGAGCCGATCGGCATTTCTCATGGAGGTGGAAACAGGATCCTTGGATGACCTTCCTGGCATTGTCCTGGCTGATGCCGGTGGCGGTGAGCTTGGTCTGAATGTCGATACTCTTGGAATTGGACCCGAGGGGGGATGGCATCGAGACGAGCTGGTCGGGCACCAGACGGCTTGTCTGTCGGACCAGGTGCTTCGTACCGAAACTGCGGCCATTGTCGGAGGTGCGTTACTTCGGCGGTCCCGCATGGTAACTTAAGCGGGGCTGGGAGAAGGTCACCGAGAGTGAGAGCTTCACGCGCGGTGTTCCGATTGCTATTGTTGTGGTAAGGAGGGGAAGCGTGACTGAAACCTACAATGAGGCGGTTGGTCGGCGCCTTCGTTCGATCCGAAAACAAAAGGGCTTGTCTCTCCAGGACGTCGAGGCCAATTCCGGCCAGGAGTTCAAGGCATCGGTTCTCGGAGCATATGAGCGGGGCGAGCGAAGCCTTTCTTTGCCTCGCCTTCAGCGCCTGGCAGCCTTTTATTCGGTGCCGGTTGATCAGCTACTGCCGCCCGATGGCCGGGGCGTTACCGACGGACTCCCGGCGTGGAGTTCTGGGGGGATCTCCATCGACCTCAACGCTCTCGAATCCGATGAGTCAGGTTCCGGGATCATCGAACGGTTCCTCAAAGCGATTCAGATCATGCGCCAGGACTTCAACGGTCGGGTCCTGACTATCAGGAGATCTGATCTGCAAGTGCTGGCGGGACTGCTGCAGGAGTCTGAGCAGTCGATTGCCACGATGTTTTCCGAACTGGGCGCTACCGCCCTGTAACCTCAACAGGCGCTTCCACCCAATATGCTGCATATGCTGCGGCACCGAGGACCAAGCCTCCTAGACCGCTGACACGTTCGGGTTCCCTGCCAGAGCCACCCGGAGCTTTCTGGCAGCCTCTTCCAACTCCTCATCGGTTACCGACCCGTCGGCGTTGGCGAAATTGAGGTCTCGCTCGGTATCGATCGGTATGACATGAACATGGAGGTGGGGTACTTCGAGGCCGGCGATGATGACTCCCACCCTGGCCGGGTGAAACGCCGACATCTGGGCCTGGCCGATCTGAGCCGCGACGTCCATGATGTGGTTGCGCAGATCGTCTGGAGCGTCGATCCA
>Ga0326597_10013630_pt1 | contig 10678 bp, 11 predicted proteins | sample RVTome_12_FD_203789 | JGI IMG/M metagenome (GOLD analysis project Ga0326597, IMG submission 203789) | Soil microbial communities from uranium-contaminated site in the Upper Colorado River Basin, Wyoming, United States - RVT100D185 | ecosystem: Environmental > Terrestrial > Soil > Contaminated >... | reverse complement strand
CACCGCCAAAAACATCAGCCAGAAAGCTTCTTGAAAGAGTTTTTGTTCGACGCAAAGGACGGTGGCAAAGGCGATGACCGCGCCGAGAGCTGTGTACAAATGTACGAGCCAAGCGAGGACGAGGCTTGAGGGCATTGACCCGGTCAGGTCGCGGACGCGGCGAAACTGGGCCGCGCCTTGAGGCGAGCGATCCACGCTGTCGCGTTTGCGTATTTGGGGTCCACGGCAATTTGAAAACGATCCAGGAGATCGAGATTTGCCATGAAGGCGATGTCGGCGAGGCTGAAAGAGCCGGCCAAATACTCTTTGCCTTGCAGCTCCGTCTCGAGCCGATCGAAGCACTTGTTGATATCCGACTTGGCGGTTGCGATCACGTCGGCGACCCGCTCCCCTTCCGGCTTTCGCATCTCGTAGATAATTTTGACGCAGGGCGGATTGAAGTGGGTATCGCGAAAGTCTTCCATCATCCGGGCGCACGCCCGGCCCTCGGAATCCTTTGGCATCAACGGCGGATAAGGGTACTCGTCTTCGAGGTACTCGTTGATTACCGTGGAGTCATAGACGACAAACCCCTCATCATCCAAAGCCGGCACCTGCCCGTAGGGATGAATCTTTAGGTATTCGGGCTGTTTTTGCTCCCGTTTCGACAGGTCGACGTTGATCCGCTCAAACTCCAAGCCCTTTTCCAGCAAGGCGATTCTGACTTTTCTTGAGTTGGTCGAAGGTGGGAAGGTATACAGTTTGATCATCAGCGGCCATCCTCCATTAATTTGTATTACCTTAGCATATGCTCGGGGTACCTGCGAGCATTTTTTTCGCAATTTGGCGGAAAATTGGGATCTTTTGTTGTGCAGAAAGGCGCCGAAACTGTCGACCCGCTTCGCGGTGATCAGCCGCTTTAGCCGCGCGTGCGCAGGGTCGCCTTGACGGTAATCGGGCTGCCGGATCGAACCACAACGATCTCGACTTCTTCTCCCGGCATTTTGCCGCGCAAGAACGCGGCGAGGTCGTCCAAACTTTGCACCTTGTTGCCGGCGAAGCGAACGATGAGGTCGCCCTCACGAAGACCCGCCAGTGCCGCTGGGCTGCCCTCGGCCACTCCCGCGAGCCGCACGCCCTCAGAATTATCACCGAAATCCGGAATGCTGCCGAGATAAGCGCCGTATCCCTGACCCGGCCTTCCATCGTCACCCGGCGGGCGCGAAGGCAAGCTGACAAAACTCAACGGCTCTCTCATCAGCGCGATCCTTTGCGCAGTGGCCGAAACAAGCTCCACTACTTTCGCGATACCGTCGATGTTGAGTTTCTCCCAGGTGTCGCTGGGGCGGTGGTAGTCGGAATGATTTCCGGTAAAAAAATGGAGCGCCGGGATTTTCTTGTTGTAGAAAGACATGTGATCGCTCCGCCCCACACCGTCCGATTCGGCGATCTCGAGGCCGAGATTGCGCCCCTCCTGTAATACCATCGCACTGAACTGTTGGGCCGATCGGGTACCAAAAACCGTCACACGATTGTCCCGCAGCCGTCCGACCATGTCGAGGTTGAGCATCGCGACAGTTGACGCCAGCGGGAAAGGCGGCTGGTTGACGTAATGGCGGGAGCCGACCAGTCCCGACTCTTCGCCCGAAAAAGCAGCAAACACGGTGGTCCTGGCCGGCTTGGCGCCTGAGCGCGCCAGTGTCTCCGCGAGCCGCAAAAGCGCGGCGGTCCCCGAGCCGTTGTCGTCGGCGCCATGATGGATTTGCCCCTCGGTGCTGGAATCGAGCGTGCCGAAATGGCCGAAGCCGAGGTGGTCGTAATGCGCGCCGATCACGATGTTTTGATCCTTTAACGCGGCGTCGGCTCCGGGAAGAATTCCCACGACGTTTTCAGTTCGTTGGCGGACTTCTTCCATGGTTACCTGAAAAGCAATTTGGGCACCCGGCAACGCCATCGACGCCGGCTTTTCCTCCCGGTCTATTTTCTCTTTTGCCGCCGTGAGGGACAGGCCCTTCGTTTCGAGCCATGCTTCGATAACCCGGCGTTTCACCTGGGCCGCGACCAGGCTTTCTCCGCCACGCCATAGAGTGCTTCTCGTCGAGATGAGTTCTTGTCGCACATCGCCGGACTGATGAAGGTCGACCAAAATCATGCCCGCTGCGCCGTGGTCGCGGGCGTTGTTCGCCTTGGCGCGCAGCGCGGCGTGGATTGAGTAATCCGGATGCTTGCGAAACGGACTTTTATCGTCCTTCGGCGGCGGTTCGTAGCGCAGCACCAAAACGATCGTGCCCTGGACGTCGATGCCGGCGTAGTCGTCGTAGCCATAATCCTTAGCCGTAATTCCATAACCCGCGAAAACGACATCCGCTGCGACGCTGCCTGAAGCCGATGAACCGAGCGGCGTCCATTGTTCATTCAAGGTCAAAAGAGTGTCGCCGCCTAACTTAAGCAACGTCGGTTGCTTGACCGTCACACCGGTGGCAACCTCCAAGCTTTGAAAGTAGGTCCCATTGTCGCCGCCTGGGCGAAGTCCATAGGAGGCAAATTCTCGGGCGATATAATCGCGCGCCAGTTTGATCCCGGGCGTATCGACACCGCGGCCGGTGAGCTCGTCTGACGCCAGAAATCTTACATGTTTCGCAAGCGCGTCGCCGGCGGAGGGGAGTAAGCTAGGTGTTTCAAACGCCCACGCGCTTAGTCCGCCCAGGACCAGTAGACATAAAACGAATCCGGCTAAACGAGAGCGGAGGTCGACGAGCATTGACGGGTGCGACTTCATATCGGTGACCACAAGATTAGCACGACTTACCATGCGGCTTGAAGAGGAGGAGCCTTAACTGCCCCGCCATGCCACGGTTTTTGATTTTGTACCTATCTGCGGCGGCACCCACAGCGCTATTGGCTTCAAGGTGGAAGAGGCGGTAAGCTAGAGAGAATCGATCGAGCCGATGCTCTATCACTCCATTACTCCAAGGGGCCGGAGTGGTTTGCACTATTTGGAGCGTTGGAGTGCTGGAGGATCGGCTTGTTGGAAATTGGGTAGTTGTGAAAATTTGGCGTCAGTGGGGAGGGGAAACGCATGCAAGGCAGAGTTGTCATTGTTACCGGCGCCGCCAAGGGGATCGGGCGCCACGCGGCGCATACTTTGGTAAGAGCGGGAGCCAGAGTCGTACTTGCCGACACGGATGTCGAGCGAATGCGCAAAACTTTCAACGAGCTTCAGGCCCTCAAAGCGGAGGCCCTCGCCATCCCCACGGACGTGCGCGATGAAAAGGACGTGCGCCGCATGGTCCATGAAGTCGTCGATCGCTTCGGCGAGATCGACGCCCTGATCAACGACGCCGGCGTCGTGCCCCATTTTAATTGGGGCATCCCGCGCTGGCCGAGGGTGCGACACTTAAGCAAAGAGTTTTGGGACAGCGTCATCCAGACGAATCTCGGCGGCACTTTCCTCTGCACCAAATATGTCGTGCCGTTCATGGAAGAGCAGCGCTCCGGCAACATCGTCAACCTCTGGGGCGGCGGCCGGCCGGAAAACCACGGCGCCTCCCCTTACGTCGTCAGCAAAGACGCCATCCGTACCTTTACCAAGTTTGTCGCCGAAGAAGAACGCGAATGGAACATTTGCGTCGTTGCTTTCAGCCCGAGGCAGGCCATCGCCACCGAAGACGCGCCCGAAGAAGCGCGCAAACGTCTGCCCGGGCCGGAATCTTTGGGCAACGCTCTTGTTCTCGCGGCCCAAGCGGGGATGGAACTCACCGGCAAAACGGTCGAACACCGCGACGGCAAACTACTCGTGGTCGATTAGCGAACTCCTTACGGGGGGCGGTGCCTCGATCGGTCTACGGAGTGGGGGTCGGAGTGGGGGTCACGCTTGAGTTGTTGACTGACTATGTGTGAGGGACAGTACGGGAACACGGCTATCGAGCTTCTGGGGCCGCGGCGTTGATGCAGCGGGCGCGGTAGGCTCTGTTGCTGATCTTCACTGTTAGAAGCGTATCCTGAAAGGGTGCAACAATGTTGACGCTTACGACAAGGACGATAGAAGAGCAGGTCCCGTTGGAGTGTGTCTGCGACCGATGCGGGAAGAAAATCACTCCGGATGACATCGCCGAGTGGGAGGAAAAATACTTAATTCGCTTCACCGGTGGATACGGTTCGGTATTCGGCGATGGAGAGCAGATTGAATGTGATCTGTGCCAATCTTGCGTCCATGAACTTATTGGCCCATTCTGTCGGCGCGTCTAACTCCAACAGCTAAGCCACCCACAAATTTGTCGCACACCGGAGTCAATCCTTTTGCTTTGATCAGCCGTGAACCGGTGATATGATTCAGCGAAGCTGATGGCAAGCAATTTTCACAATCGAGTAACGGTACAACGCCGGCGCGATTGACATAATTCTCCACGATGATCGAAGCACTGCAGCCGCCGCGCCCCACGGGATTGATTCGTGAGGTTCGCGTCGTCCTCGAGTTTCCGCTCCTGGTGTTTCGCTCTGTCGAGCTCGCACGCCAACCCCGGGGACATGGCGAGCCTGTTCTCGTTCTGCCCGGCTACGGCGCCGGCGACGGATCGACAGCGATTCTCAAAACGTACTTGCGGTTTCTCGGCTACCGGGTAAGTGGCTGGCACCTCGGGCGTAGTTCGGGCAACGTAGCGGAGCTGCTGCCACGGGTATTGAGGCGAATCCTCTCCATGTCTCGCAAATCTCAGCAACCGGTCCGGGTCATCGGCTGGAGCTTCGGCGGCTATCTGGCGCGCGAAGCGGCGCGCGAGCGCCCAGAGGCCATCCATCAAGTAATCACTCTCGGAACGCCCGTCGTCGGCGGTCCCAAATACACGGTCGCCGCGCGCGCGTTTCACCGCCGCGGGGTCGATCTCGACGCGATGGCGGCTGAGATCGAATCCCGCAACAAAATCTTGCTTCGGACGCCGGTGACCGCCATCTACTCGCGCGCCGATGCGTTCGTCGCGTGGGAAGCCTGTATCGACCATCGCGGGTCGAATGTGGAGCATGTCGAGGTTCGCACGACTCACATGGGTTTTGGTTTTTCTCCCGAGGTCTTCAGGATCATCGCCCGGCGGCTGGCGAATGAGGTTCAAGTCGGCCTGAACCCTTCCCCGTCGAAACCCCGGCGCCGACTCCGGCACTGATTCCAATCATCCGCCGGTCGCTTCCAGCTCTCGATGGACCCCATCCTATTCTATTGGCTCGTTGCTCTATCGCTTGTGGTTCTCGGCGTGGCCGGCCTCGTACTCCCGGCGATACCCGGCGCTCCGCTGCTCTTTCTCGGTCTACTCGTCGCGGCATGGACGGAGAATTTCATGTACGCCGGTGTGCGCACCCTCGCGATTCTCGCCGTGCTCACCTTACTGACTTACGGCGTCGATCTGTGGGCAACCATGTTCGGCGCCAAACGATTCGGCGCGTCACGGCGCGCCATTATCGGCGCGGTGATCGGTTCCATCGCCGGCGTTTTTCTCGGCATTCCCGGCGTGATCTTCGGCCCGTTCATCGGCGCCGTAATCGGCGAATTGCTCGCCCAACGGAGCGTTCAACAAGCGGCGCGTGCCGGCATTGGCGCCACCATCGGCTTGGTGCTCGGAGCGGCGCTCAAGCTGGCTCTTGCCTTAGCGATGATCGGCATCTTCATCGTCGCGCGGTTTTTCTGAATCGGTCGCTGCGTTGGGTCCGGCAAAAACATCTTGCCGTGATTTGTGATAAGGTCGATCAGCCTCACTCTGAAAAACTGATCATTTGAGAAATGCTTGAGTCTCTATCCAGTCTTGCCTACGGCTTCACTATCGCCCTGCAGCCGCTGAATCTTCTTTACTGCTTTATCGGCGTCACCATGGGAACTCTCGTCGGCGTGCTTCCTGGAATCGGTCCAACGGCGACCATCGCGCTTCTCCTGCCTGCGACCTTCAAGCTCAATCCGATCTCCGCCATCATCATGCTCTCCGGCATCTGCTACGGTGCGATGTACGGCGGCTCGACAACTTCGATCTTGCTGAACATCCCAGGCGAAGCGTCTTCCGTCGTCACCTGTCTCGACGGCTACCAGATGGCCCGCCGGGGCCGGGCGGGTCCGGCGCTCGGCATCTCCGCTTTCGGTTCGTTTATCGCCGGCACCGTCAGTATTTTCGGTTTGATCCTGCTCGCCCCGACGCTCGCCGGCTTCGCGCTCAGATTCGGCCCGCCCGAATATTTCGCGCTGATGGTCATGGGGTTAGCCGTCGTCGCTTATCTGGCGCGAAAATCGATGGCCAAGGCTTTGATGATGGCCGTCGTCGGAATCATATTCGGATGCGTCGGCCTGGATTCGATCACGGCGACACCCAGGTTTACCTTCGGCATCTTGGAGCTCGCCGACGGCATCGGCATCGCGCCCGTGGTGATGGGGCTTTTCGGCATCGCTGAAGTGTTGGAGAATCTCGGCGTGCTGACCAAGGCTGATGTCTTTGCCGGAAAAATCAAAGGACTCTTTCCCAACCGCGAAGACTGGAGACGCTCCATGGGGCCGATCGCGCGCGGCTCTCTGTTGGGATTTTTCCTTGGCCTGCTGCCGGGGGTCGGCGCCATCGTGCCGCAATTCTTAAGCTACGCCCTGGAAAAAAAACTGTCGCGCCACCCGGAGCGCTTCGGCATGGGCGAGATCGAAGGCGTCGCCGCGCCCGAGGCGTGCAACAACGCCGCCGTCGGCGGCACCTTCATCCCGCTTTTGAGCCTCGGCATTCCCTCGAACGCCATGACCGCGATTCTTTTGGGAGCGCTCATGATCTACGGTCTCACGCCAGGGCCTTTGCTGATTAAAAATTCCCCGGATCTCTTTTGGGGCGTGATCGCCAGCATGTACATCGGCAATATCATGCTCCTGATCCTCAACCTGCCGCTCATTCCCCTGTGGGTCAGCGTCTTGAGAATCCCTTACTCGTATCTTTCAGCTTTCATCATTCTGTTTTGCCTGATCGGCGCCTATAGTCTCAACAACAGCACCACCGATATTTACATCGCGGTCGTTTTCAGCCTGGTCGGACTGCTGCTGAAAAAATTCGCCTTCGAGCCGGCGCCTCTGGTGCTCGCCTTCGTCTTGGGTCCGCTCCTGGAGACCGCCCTGCGCCGCTCCTTAATCCTCTCCGACGGGAGCTTTCTGATCTTTCTGCAACGGCCGATTTCAGCCGCTTTCATATTGTTCGCCCTTTTTGTATTCTTGGCTCCGCTATTCAGCAAAATGAGACCGGCGCGTGGACTCAGTGAAGAAGACTAAAGTCACTATCGCAAGCGTCGCGCTCTTCTGGGTTGCTCTGGGCATCCTGGTATGTTACGGAGCGAGCCGGCTCGGCGTCGGAAGCGCATCCGAGCCAGGCTCCGGTTTTATCTTCTTCTGGTCGGGGCTGATTCTCGTGGTCTGGTCGCTCATCGCACTCGCCGAGTCGCTGCGCGACGGCGAGGAAGCAATCCGGGAAATCGGCGCGATGAATTGGCGAAAAATAGTTCTCGTTCTTTTAGCTCTTCTCTCATACGCTTTCTTTTTGGAAAAGCTCGGATTTGTTCTGACGACGTTCGTCCTTATGAGCTTCCTGCTCGCTATGATCGAGGGTAAACACTGGAGCAAGTCACTCGGCGTCGCCGGCGCCGCGGCGGCGGGAAGCTTCGTGATTTTCGAATTGTGGTTGAAAATCAGGCTGCCCCATGGAATCTTTGGTTTCTAATTCGAAAGGAGAAAAAGATGGTTCGCTTACAGAAAAAGATTTTCCCGATGCTCGCTCTGATAACGGGAATATATCTCGCTATAAGCCCGACTGTTTCCCAAGCGCAAGAAAAATATCCGTCGCGGCCCATCGAGATGGTCATCGCCTTCCCTGCCGGCGGCTTCGCCGACGTCACCGGAAGGATTTTCGCCGAAGAGCTGTCGAAGGTGCTAAACGCTCCCATCGCGCCGATCAACAAAGGCGGCGCGACGGGAAGTCTTGCCGCCACGACGATGCTCACCGCGCCCAAGGACGGCTACAGTATTTTGGTGAACACCCTGGGCGGCATGGTCTTGGCGCCGGTGACTCTCAAAGACGTAAAATACGATACCAACAAGGATTTCTATCCCGTCGCTTTTATCACGTCCGCGCCGGACGGACTTACAGTAAACGCCGATTCGCCATTTAAGACGCTGCACGATCTGATCGACGCGGCGAAAAAAAACCCGAACAAACTATCCTATGCGACCGCGGGGACGGGCGTCGGCGGCCACTTCAACTCGCTGATCCTTTCGCAAGTCGCCGGCATCAAAATCAAGCATGTGCCGTACAAGGGCGGCGGCGAATATATTCCTGCCCTCTTGGGCGGCCACTTGGATTTTGTCATCGGTACCGCGATCGCGACTCTGCCCCAGGAAAGCGCCGGCAAGCTCAGGACCCTGGCACTCATGGGCGGCAGCAAGATGAAAGAACTTCCCAGCGTCCCGACCACGGTCGAACTGGGCATCAAAGGCGACTACATGGATAGCTGGGCCGGCGCCTTCGTCACCGCCGGCACGCCGAAGCCGATCATCGATGCGCTGACGAGCGCCGCTGAAAAAGTGATCAAGGCGAAAGAATTCGGCGCCCGCATCGAAAAAACCGGCGGTGTAGTTCGCTTTGTCGCTCCCAGCGAGTTCCGCTCCATGATCGAGCGCGACAAAAACACCGCCCTGGAGATCGCGAAAAAAGAGGGACTGCTACAGGCGATCAAGTGAGAGAGACTAAAGCGCAGCGTCGGCAAATTCCTTGAGATTCTTTTCAATGCCGCATACCAATCGTGGAGTCCAACGGTCGCGGTCGTTGGGGGCCGGACTGGGATATCTCATGTGGTGCCAGAAATGGCACGGGATATTTTCTAACATCTCGGCCCCCTGCTTGTCTCACGGTGGTTGGCTAGGAGGACTGGAAAAATGCCGCTTTGATCGTCGTCAAAATCGCGCTTCGCCATCCCGATCTGAGGAGCAGGAAGATCGCCTTAATCAATGACGCCCTGATCGCTCTATCCTGCCGCGATATTGGCGCAACCCCGGTAACGCTCAACCTTGAGGACTTCGAACTTATCCGTGGATTTGTCAGGTTCGGCTTCCGGGCATTCTGAATCAGGATTCGTTTAGTCCAGATCGATATCCTTCAGCGGCTTGGTGATCGGCTCTTCCTTCGCCTTCTTGAACAGCTCTTGGAATTTCGCTTCGAGCACTTTGGATTTGTTCTTCTCCGCTTCCGCGATCTGCTGGTACTTCTCGTCGCGCTTGATCGCCTCATCCTTGACGAACTTCGCGGCGTCCTTCAACTGAGTGACGATTTGCGGTCTCTCCGGCAACTTATGGGTCAACACGGTTGATAAGCTAGGGTCGATCGTTAGGATCGCATCGCAGCATGGGCAGGAGACTTGGATGTTCTTTGTTTCGTTAGTGGACATGACGGTTCACTCCCATCAGTCGGTCTAGCGTCTAGAGTCTAGGGTCCAGGGTTTCTAACTCTAGACCCTAGACACGAGACTCCAGACGCAGTTTTATCCTCGCAGTTCAATCTGCTCCCCGTCCGGGCCGCCGAAGACAACGCGGCGCCAGCCGTTTTCTCGCGGCTCGCGGGCGGCGGTGTCATGGGGCGCGCGGACTAGCCGCACCCCGTCTTGTTGCAACTTCGCTACCGTTTCGTCGAAGTTGTCGGTCTCGAGGCAAAAGTGAAAGCCCATCATGGCGCCGTCGGTTCTGTGCGTCAATTCCAATACCGTGTCGCCTAGTTTGAGGTAGGCGATCTGCATCCCGCCGCCGCCAGCATGCTGAAAGTATTTTTTGAAGCCGAAATGCTTCTCGTAAAAGGCGACGGAGCGGTCAAGATCGGCGACGTGGATGGCGACATGGTCGACGCGCTTGAACATGATTTTCCCCGGCCACCAGGATAGTCCCCCAGAGTACGGTTTTGCAAGCGCTTTATTTCGGGATGAAAAAAATCCCGTGAGACAGTAAAATAGGCGTATTCGACTGGCCATCTTATGCCGATCTTTCGACTTGTAGACGAGCCGATATTTCCACCACCGGATTACGCCGACGCGAGCGGGCTGCTCGCGGTGGGCGGAGACTTATCCAGCGAGAGGTTATTGGAAGCCTACCGGCTAGGGATCTTCCCCTGGTATTCGGACGATCAACCGATTCTTTGGTGGTCGCCGGACCCCCGCCTTGTGCTCAAACTGGACGAGTTCAAGGTTTCGCGCAGCCTGCGCAAGACTCTGAGAAAGGGTGTCTTCAAGGTGACCTTTGACCGCGCTTTCGAGGAAGTCATCCGAGGCTGCGCGTCGGTCCCGCGCGAACACCAGAAGGGGACTTGGATCACGCAGGAGATGGAAGAGGCCTATATCAAGCTGCACGGTTTAGGGTACGCCCATTCCATCGAGGCCTGGTGCGGCAACGAGTTGGCGGGTGGGCTCTATGGGGTTTCTTTGGGCAAGGCTTTCTTCGGCGAATCGATGTTTCACCGCAAGACCGATGCGTCGAAAGTGGCCCTAGCGGTTCTGGTGGAAAAGCTCAGCGATTGGAAATTCCACTTTATCGACGCGCAAATGACGACGGAACATCTCCTGGGCTTGGGCGCGACGGAAATGTCGAGGCGTATTTTTTTAAGGCGCCTGCAATCGGCTTTGCGCCATCCGACCAAACGGGGAAAGTGGCGAATCGATAATTAAA
>Ga0326597_10013629_pt1 | contig 10678 bp, 12 predicted proteins | sample RVTome_12_FD_203789 | JGI IMG/M metagenome (GOLD analysis project Ga0326597, IMG submission 203789) | Soil microbial communities from uranium-contaminated site in the Upper Colorado River Basin, Wyoming, United States - RVT100D185 | ecosystem: Environmental > Terrestrial > Soil > Contaminated >... | reverse complement strand
ACCGGCGACGGCATCACCGTGATCAACGGCGACCGGTCGGGGTCGGCCGCAATGTCTGAAATGCTGAGTTCGGCCAGGATCGCGGCGATCCGATCCCGGATGCGGCGCAACGGGTCGCGGACTGTGCACGTCGAAAACTGATCGCACTGGTCGTCGCCGTGCGTGCAGGCGGTCATGCTCAGGGGGCCGTCAATGGCTTCGATGACGGCTGCCACCGAGGTCGCCGCAGGGGGCTGCGCGAGCTCGTAACCCCCGTGGACGCCCTGGTGAGAGGTAAGCAACCCCGACCGCACGAGCCGCGTCAGCACCTTGGCCATCAGATCAACGGGAATGTCGTACGTTTCAGCGATTTCCCTGGCGCTGGCCCCCCCGGCGCTGCGGGTCGGACGCAAGGTGCTTCATCGCCATCAAGGGGTAATCCGTCTTCTGAAATATCGGATATCCGACAAATATAGTCGCATATTAATATGAAAGCCGATGTGGACGCAAGCTCTGGTGCAACTTCCTCCTTGGTGACGGGCGAGAAGCGCCGTGCCCGCGGCGGTGTCCGCCGCGAAATTCCTCCAAATTCGCAGACCGGGCGTGCTGGACGTCAGCAGGTGGCGCTTGAACCGGCGCGAGGAGGTTACGGTTCAGCAGCCCCGAAAACAACCGGTTGTACCAGGCTTACACCGAAACCATTCGGACGCCAAAAACGCCTGCACATTCGGGACGAAAGTGCCTGAGGATTCACCAGGGGTTGTCCCACAGCCGGGTCCGGCCTAGACTGCGCCTATGCAAGGCCACAGTCCCGAGGGCGTCATGTCCACAGGCAGTTCTGAACTGGTCGTCATCCGGACGTACCTCACGAGAATCGATGCCGAACTCGCCCAAAGCGTACTCGACGCCGCTGACATAGATGCTCTCGTTCAGGCCGACGACGCGGGAGGCATGCGGCCAGGGTTGTGGATGAGTGGCGTTCGACTCCTCGTACCAGCGGAGGACTCCGACCGAGCCAACGTCGTATTGGGCAAGGCAAACTGAAGCACAGCCGGGGCCAGCGCGTGACTCTCGCGATGGAAAGCTGAAATCGCAGCGCACGGCTGGAGCATCGAGGAAATCGTCGGCCTACTGGACAGGCGGATTGAACGAGCGGCGCCAGGAAGAAATGACGACTGAAAAGCAGGCTGAGTGGTGGATGGGCCTTGCGTGTAAGAAGTGCGGCGCGCCTTTGGCCGTCCAGCGATTGGATGATCCATCGAAATCTGCCGCTGCCATTTCGGCGGTAGGCTGGCGCGTGTCCTGTACAAGCTGCGGGGAAACCGAATATTACCCGCCAGGAACGCAGATGCTGAAAATCAAGGCCTCAAACTGAGGCACTACCCGCAAGACGCAACCCTTGACTTTTCAAGATGGAACCCTGCCTATCGTCGGAGCCGGCACCCGGCCCGCACTGATCCAGCGAGCCGCCGTCGATTTCGATTTGACTACGTGAGCCTCACATCACCCCTGAAGATCGTGAAGACGAGGGCGACACCGAGCACGGCCACGATTCGACGCCCTCCAGCCAGAAGGATTTGATCGAAGCCAACACCATCTACCGAAATGGCGAGGTCGACGCCATGGCCGCCGCGAAAGCCGTCGTGCGGGCGCACACCGACGCCCATCCGGAGTTGATGGCGATCGATCCGAAAGAGCGTCAAGCCGCGCACAGTTAGCCGCGACTCCACTACTCCCGTGGTAAAGAGCGCAAGTTTGGCTGCGCGCCGCGACAACAGCCCACACGGTACCGGAGAGCCAGGTCTTAGGGACCGGTCATGCTCGCGGGCTAAATGAGCGTCAGACAGCATGCTGGCGGAGCCTCTACCGAAGAGATCGCCTGCCGCCGGACGGTGCGAATAACTTGACAACGCCGGTGATTAGTGAATGCTGGGGTACTCTGGAGCACGCCGGGTTCGCAGCTCTACTGCGTTCTGCTTGGCCTCCCACGCGGCAAGACCACAGCGGACCGCGCCAGCGCTCCCACGCACATCTGGCTTTTTGGGGGTGGCTTGAAGAAGTCTGTCGTTGTCGGGAGACATGTCATGAACGAGGCTGATTTGGTTGTCGGAATCGGCGGCGCAGCAGGAGACGGTGTCGCTTCGGCTGGCAACACCCTGGCCGTGTCCGTGGCCCGGCAAGGCCAGGCGGTGTTCGCGTACAACAGCTATCAGTCCGTGATTCGCGGCGGCCATTCCTGGTTGCGCCTGCGCATATCCGCCAGGAAGCCATTGAACCATGGCGATCAGGTGGATGCGTTCATCGCCCTGAACCAGGACACTCTGGACCGCCATCTTCAGGAGCTGAAGGCCGGTGGCCTCGCGCTTTACAACAGCGCCAAGCTCAAACCGCGGTACGAGCCCCCCACCGGCGTGCAGCTCTGTCCATTGCCCGTGCCGGATTTGACCCCCGCCTATCAGGATTTGCCGATCATGCAGAACACGGTGGCTGTCGGAGCCGTGATTGGTCTGATGGGGCTGGATTTCGCAGGTCTGGAGTCAGTGCTCGAGTCCACATTCGCCAAGAAACCGCAGGTCGTCAAGATAAACGTGGAAGCGGCCAAGGCCGGCTATGACTACGCGGCCGCCCATTTCCGGCCGCTATCCAGGCAACTCCAGAAAAACAACCAGAAGTGGGCTCTGATGACGGGCAACGAGTTGATGGCGATGGGCGCGGCATTCGCCGGCTGTAAGTTCTACTGCGCGTATCCGATGAGCCCCGCGACGCACATCCTGGAATGGTTTGCCGGTCACGCCAAGGAGTATGGCATCTGCGTCCGCCAGGTCGAGGACGAAATTTCTGTGATCAACATGTCCATCGGGGCCGGTCACATGGGCGTGCGGAGCATGTGCGCGACTTCTGGCGGCGGCCTGGCCCTGATGACAGAGGCGATTGGCATGGCCGGAATGATCGAAACGCCTGTCGTGGTCGTGAACGTGATGCGGGCGGGTCCCTCCACCGGCGTGCCGACGAAGACCGAACAAGCGGATCTGAACCAGGCCTTCGGTGCCAGTCAGGGCGACTTCCCGCGCATCGTCATCGCACCGCTCAGCATGACCGATTGCTTTAACACGCCCGCGCTGGCATTCAACCTTGCCGAGCGCTACCAGTGCCCAGTCATCATCCTCGGCGATCTGCTCATGTGCGAGGACAACGAGACCGTCGATCCGGCACACTTGAACGTCGCATTCAAGATCGACCGTGGCCAGCTGATTACCGAAGCAGACGCGGAGCCCGGCAGAGAGCCGTATCTCCGTTACAAAGACACGCCATCGGGCATCTCGCCACGAGCCATTCCGGGCCTGCCCGGCCACCTCTATGTATCCGGCACGGACGAACACGACGAAGACGGAGTCCTGCTCAGCGACGTGTTCACGGATCCGGTGAGGCGGAAAAAGATGGTGGACAAGCGAGCGCGCAAGATGGACACGGTGCTCGATCATGTGCCAGCGCCGAAACTGGAAGGGCCAGCCCAGGCCGAGGTGACGCTCGTCGGCTGGGGCTCCACCTGGGGTGTCCTCGTGGAGGCGGCTGAGCGCTTGAATCAGGCGGGCATCTCCACCAACCACCTCCAAATCAACCTGCTGATCCCCTTCCATGTGAAGGAAGTCACCGACATCCTCAGCAGGAGCAAGAGAATTGTGATCGTCGAGAACAACTTCAGCGGTCAGTTCGCTCGCCACCTGCGGGCCGAGACTAGCCTCGTCGCAACGGGCCACATCCGCAAGTACGATGGAGAGCCGTTCGAGCCCAAGCACATCGTCGCTGGTGTCAAGGACATCCTGGCTGGCAAGAACCTGGTTCAGGTGCTTTCGACCGAACCCGGGTGGCAGACAAACCATCCCACGGGCACGAGCGGAGACTGGTCAGGACGGCTGATCGGCGCGGCAGTCGACGCGTAGTTTTGGTGCGAACGACTCGCAGCACCTTAAGGAGTCCAACATGGCCGCGGTAGTCACTCTAGAGAATAAAGTTGTAGTGAAAGACTTCAAGCCTGAAGTGTCACCCGATTGGTGTCCAGGGTGCGGAGACTTCGGCGTCTTGAACGCGCTGTTCCAGGCCTGTGCCGAAATCAATCTTCCGCCGCGCGATCTGCTGGTGGTGTCCGGCATCGGCTGCTCGTCGAACCTGCCAGGCTTCATCCGCGCATACGGCGTGCACAGCCTGCACGGTCGGGCGCTTCCATTCGCTACCGGCGCCAAGCTGGCGAACCAGGCGATGACAGTGATTGTCACCGGCGGAGATGGCGACGGCTACGGCATCGGCCTGAACCATTTCATCCAGGCAATGCGTCGCAACATCAACGTGACGTATATCGTGATGAACAACGAAATCTACGGTCTCACGACTGGCCAGGTCTCGCCCACCAGTGAAACGGGCATGAAGACCAAGACGACGCCCCACGGCAATCTGGAGGGGATGCTCAACCCGCTGGCCCTCGCGTTGGCCAGCGGTTGCGGTTATATCGCTCGTGGATACAGTGGCCAGCCCAAACACCTCATGAAACTGTACGTGGACGGTATCCGGCATCCCGGGTTTGCGCTGATTGACGTCTTCAGCCCATGCGTGACGTTCAACAAGGTTCAAACCTACGACTGGTTCCGCAAGCGGGTATACAAGCTGGAGGAAACCGACCACGATCCGGCGAGTTTCCATGGCGCGATGGACAAAGCCCTCGAATGGGGCGAAAAGATTCCGATCGGGCTCTTCTATCGCAACCCGAACCCGCCGCCGAGCCTCGACGCGCAGGACCCCGGTCTCCAGTCGGGTGTATTGGTCCGTCAATCGCTAGGCATGAGCAGGGAGCAACGGCAGAAATGTATTGAGGAGTTCATGTAGGCAGGCCGTGCCGTGCCTCTTGTCATCACTGACCCGCGGTCCAAGCGCCAGCACACGACCAAGTCGACCCGTCGCCACTCAGGAGTTCTGAAGGCGGTTCTCTGATTCCTGGTCGAACGTGCTCACGTGAGCGTACACGGCCGCTCTCATGCGCTCTTCTCAATCTCTCCGGTCCGGCCCCCGTGACGCGCGTCACGCGCTCACGGAGTACGTCCCATGCTGCCTTGTAGAATCCGGACCGGGCGAACAGCGGATCATCCTCACTGAGTCGATCCGCCAGCCCTTGTACGAGCCCACCAGTTGCAGCGATGGGGACGGGCGCTCGGCGTCACGGCCTGTCCTTGCGCGGCTGCATCTTCTAGAGCGCCGAGACTGCGCGGGCAATCGAGCCCTCGGGCAGCACAGCCTCGTCGGCCGGGGTTCGGGCGTTGCGACGGACCTGGGCCGCTCGCCCAATAGCAACGCGGTGACTGGCCCGCGCGTAACACCGAAGGCTTGATCGACTCGTCCGAACGCCCAGTGCAAGGCTTGGTGAAGAGGGGCCCGCACAGGTGAGCCGGCATGTCAAAGACCGTCCTCCACGTCCCACTGGTGCCTTCTGCGCGTGCGCTGCCGCAGCCGGAAGACGTAGGCCACGAACGCCAGGGCGAGGATCAGCGTCCAAACCGCCGTGCCGCTGGTGAGGAACGGCAACCACGTGGCGAGCGTCCGGTACGTGCCCCACGCCTCAGCGGACGCCTGATCGGGAGTCTCCCCGGTTTCCAGCTCAAAGGCTCGCCCAAACGGGACGCCCCCAGCGACCCGGGCGGCAATCGCGCCGGGGACGGCGGCGCCGTGCCGGCGGCGGAGATCTTCGATGAGCGCCGTGGCCAGCCGATAGGCCTCCGCCATGTGGGACCTCTCCTCCGACTGAAACAACCGTGTGAGGTCGGCGATCGCCGGACCACCGCCAGCGGCGAGCAGGAGCCGAACGCTGTCCGTCACGCCCCAGCCCGTCTCGATCGAGACCGCCACCCCCTCGTGAAACCAGCGTGGAAGCGGCCGCCCGCCCGCGCGGGCTGACAGCGCGAGGTGCACCACCTCGTGTCGAAAGACGGACTCGAGCGAGTCGTACGGATACGACGCCACGCGCCCCGGGAGGATCAGGACGTCGCCGGGGCCGAACGCCCGGGCCACGATCCAGGAGGGCGTTGCGCGCGCCAGGGGACTATCCTCGGCGACGAGCGTCACGCGCACGACCGGCGGCAGCGTCAGCCCCGCTCGCCGGAGTACCTCATCAAGCGCCTCAGGGTCGACGCGATCGAAGCGCCTCGCGGCACCGGCCAGCGAGGGAGGCGCGTCAACGGTCAGGTCCCACCCGCCAACCGACGCGGGGATGGCCACCAGGCCGCCCAGTAGGGTGAGGAGAACGATCAATCGGCACCCCGGTGGCCGCCGCGCGGATCGTTTCGACACTGGGCTGACGAAGACACGGTCCGAAGGTGGCCCGGCGCGCCAAATTAGCTCACAATAGACCATGACCATCGAACGCGGCGCGTGAGGCCGAGGATCGCCGCCCGAATCACCGATCACGTCCGGGGCCTTGAAGCCATCGTCGGACTGCTGGACCATGCGGAGGCGGACACACACGCGGCATCGCTGAAAGTGAGCGGCCATGACTGAACCCGGCTGGTACTTCGGGTTCTTGTGCAAGAAATGCGGCACCAGCCTTCCCGTCGAACGCAGCGACAAAGCCGCAGCAGACACCGGAGCCCGAGCGATTGCGATTGGCGCATGGGAAATCAGATGTCCCGCCTGCGGTCTCGTCGACCACTACGGCGGAGGCGGCAAGGCGATGACCCGCATGCTGATTGAGGAGAAAGAACATCACACGTAACCACTCGCCGAACAGTGGGCGACAGACGAACGCCGCGTACGGGAGGCGGACGGCTGGCGCGACCCCAAAGGTGTTGCACCATGATCGCGCGAGAGAATCTCGACGAGCGTCAGCGGCGCCTCCTCCACTTGCTCACCGCGCTCTTTGAACAACAGTCGTTCGTGGACACGACCAGTGCCGCCGCGGTGTACCCCCGGCTGCGAGTGGACCTCATTGCGGCAGGAGCCACGGACAGCGACTTCGAGTGTCTGACCGAGCACCTCATCGGCCTCGTCATCGAGCACGGATCAGCCTTATCGCCGCGCGAGACGTGGAGAGTCCTGCTCGATCTCATCAGCACCGGCTTCGCCTGCCGCGGTTTCTCCGTGCTGGTTGAGCGTGGCGTCCTCGTGGCCGTCGACTTCGCTGCCCCACCTACGAAACATTGAGCCTTTCGCAACACCTCAGGCGCGCCCTTACCGGCGTGCTGTGGTCCCAAGGTGACGCCGGCCGTGTGGGAGACCACGTGACACCATTGCCGGGAACCACGGCGCCGTGTTGCGTGACTGACTACCCTACGGAGTGCACTCGGCGGGCAACACGAGGGAAGGTTCGGCTCCGTGGTGATCAGGAGATTGGACGGAAGTTGTGCTGCTGTTTTTGGTCGGTGGGTGCCGGTCGATTCTTGAACTGTTCGCGATCGTGGTCGGCGCCGGTGTCGTGGCACTGCGCATCAACGACCGCCGCACCGCGACGACACACACCACGATTAACCCAAGCAGGCGCAATCGGCTCGCCATCTGGACGCACCTCCGTCGCGCGTCACCGACACCCGACATGAACGTCCGCGTGGTTCGCGGGTCATCGCTCGAAGCCCAATCCTCGCTGGAGGCGATGCCGTCGCGCAAACGCCGCCCGCACGTCCTGATTCAGAAAGTGGTCACTCTTGAACAGGTCGCTGTTGCTGCGTTCAGCTGCAAAGCAGTCGTCTATCAATGGGAAGGAAGCACGACGCGGTGTCTCTCGCCGGTGTTCTGGCAACGGATTTCAGGCGCTCGGCAGAGACGTGTGAGCGTGCGGGTCTAAAGGGTCGATTCTGGCATGATGGAACGCATCGACCCAGATGGATAGAGAGATGCTGTACAGATTTCTAACGGTCGCACTCCCAATCGCCGCCCTGCTCGCCATTCTCGGATTGCTCGTGGTGGCGTGCGAGCGAGCGCTTCGTACATTGGCCCGCGAATTCTGGCCACTAGAAACCAAATACACCTTTGCGTGCGCCGATCCAACCCAGCTCACGTCCATACCAAGGTTCCTTCGTCAGGAACGCAGATGCAGGCTGCGGTGTGATCTGTTTCTCTAATCGTGCAAGACGACCGTCAGCAGCGAGTTGTTGACCTTGAGCCCATCTGTGTACTCGATGAATCCCAGTCGCTGGAATTTCTTCATAAAGAACTTCACGCGCGATCGGGTTGTGCCGACCATTTCCGACAGCGTCTCCTGGGAGATCGGCGGGACGGCCCGCACGGGCTTGTCGTGCTTGCCGTACCGCGCCAGCAGCAGGAGCGTTCGGGCCAGCCGTTTTTCACTGGAGTTGAAGAACTGGTCGATCAGGTCCTCTTCGATCCGGATGTTGCGCGCCAGCATGTGCGCGATGAACCGATCCGACAGCGCATGCTGCTTATGCAGGAGGCGCACCATCCGATCCTTATCCACGAGGAGGACGGTACTGTCCGTCGTCGCGGTCGCACTCCCCATGCGGAGAGGTTGACCCGCCAAGCATCCTTCGCCAAAGAACTCGCCGGGGCCCAGCATCGCCACGACGGCCTCTCGACCCACCTTCGAGAGCACCGAGAGCTTCACGCCACCCTTCTGGAGGTACAGCACGTGCTCGCACCGGTCGCCCTGGCTGAAGATGACGTCGGCTCGCCGATACTCCACGATCTTTCGTGCGACCCCAGCCGAGCCGAGAAACGTTTGCGCATCGAATGTGCCGTTCTGCTTCGATTTCATGGCGAGGCCCCCTGAAGAACATCTGGACCGGCAGACGAGGACGGCTCCGTAAGCGGGTCGCGCGATGTGCGCTTCGACTGAGGGCTTACAAAATTGGGCGCGGGCGCACACCCACCAACGCGGGGGGACCACACGACGTCAACTGACTCAATTCGGATGATCGTACCACACTCGAACGCGCTGAAAGGATGGGTCGTTGGTCAGTTTGATTTCGTCGGAATTTCGGGTCGTGGGCTACTGTGCACGAGGCCGTACGCCGAAGTCGGTTCCGTGCTCGAAATGACGTTCAACGCCTTCACGACTGAACGGGTGTTCCGGCTGGGGCAAAATGACCGAGCAGACGACCTCATGGCCGGCAAGCTGCGCAGTCAGAAACGCGTCTCCGTTCGGAAGCTCCGCGTACGTGAATTTCACGAGCTGGCCGCGTGGACTGACCTTGGTCCATTCATCGTGCATGACCCCGCCTTTTGGCCTGACGGACGCGCAGCTCTTCGAGGAGCCCACGCGTCATCCAAATCTCTTCCTCGACCGTCCTTTGAAATTCTTCCGCCTGCTGGCGTAGTCGCTCGACGCGCACGAGCAGGTTCTCGGGCTCACCCGAGGACGGCGACGATTTCTTCGATGGCCCAGACATGGTCGGAGAGTCTGTCGACCGCTTCCCAATACCCTCCGTCGCCGTCCGTCGTGCGCTGAATCCGATTCGAGATTCGGCCCGAGAGGTCGTGCATGAGATCGTCGGCTGTCGCCAGCGAGTCGTCTCCAATGAGTATAGAGTGGATGCACTGATGGCCACCCAGTCCGGAAGCATCCTGCTCGGCGCCGTGGATCGGATGGTCTATAGCCCTGTCAACTACTGGGTGGTGATGCTGAGCGACCTGGCCGCGGCGTTGGCATTTCTGGCCCTCGGACTCCATCGATTCTCCGGCCCGTGGGTCATGGCGGGCGGGGTCGTTCTCGCGGGATTCCTGTCGTGTGGACTGCTCGAGTACGTCGTGCATCGGTGGGTCCTGCACGGCCCACCCTCTCTGGCGAGGCGCGGCCACGCGCAACACCACGCAGAGCCCAGAGCGCTCATCAGCACGCCACTCTTCGTCATCATGACCGGGGCGCTGGCCCTGTGGGGGCTACTCGGGCTCGTGCTTCCAGCCGGGCTCGCCGCCCTTCTGGTCTTCGGGCTGTATGCCGGCTACAACTATTTCGCCCTCGTGCACCACCAGCAACACCATCGCGGGAAGGACGTCGCGTGCGTCGCCTACTGGCGACGTCTCGAGCAACTCCATCACCTCCACCACCATCGACCGGCTGTGAACTTCGGCATCAGCACCACGATCTGGGACCGCCTGTTCGGCACGTTCAAGCCGACGCATGCGCCAGCGACGGATTACGTCTTCTGGAGCACGATTAGATCGTACTGGATGAAGCTGACGTGCAAGCCGAGCGCGACGAGCTGAGAATAAAACGCCATCTTCACCCACGCGTGGCGTTCGGCGGCGCTCAGGCGCGAGAAGGGCGCCGTCTTGAGGATCTGCCAGACGGCCATCTGGGCACCGGGCCGGGTGTGCGTATTGATGCGGCGCACGGATCGGGTGCGGAAATGCCTCTCCCACGCGGTCCGGTTCGACGAGTGGGTGCCGACCCGTCGCAGGTCCTCAGCGCGTCGCGTCAGGAACCCGGCGCCATCGGCGAAGGCGATGTCGGCCAGGACCACCAGGCCGCCCGGCTTCAGGACCTGCGCCACGCGCTCGTAGAAACGCGGCCGGTCGAAGTAGAACGCGCACTCGATCGCCAGGACTCGGTCCACGGATGATTCCTCGACACCGGAAAGGCGCTCGGCCTCTCCCAACTGGAACGACAGCTTGTGTGCGAGGTGTTCACGTATCGCCCGCTCGTTGGCGTACCGCACCTGTCGTTCGGAGATGTTGAAGCCCATCAGGCGCCTGAACTCGCACGCAG
>Ga0326597_10013628_pt1 | contig 10678 bp, 10 predicted proteins | sample RVTome_12_FD_203789 | JGI IMG/M metagenome (GOLD analysis project Ga0326597, IMG submission 203789) | Soil microbial communities from uranium-contaminated site in the Upper Colorado River Basin, Wyoming, United States - RVT100D185 | ecosystem: Environmental > Terrestrial > Soil > Contaminated >... | reverse complement strand
TGGAGGACGACCTTCTCCAGGAAGAGGGCGAAGACGAAGAAGGAGAGCACCCAGGTGAAGAACTCGTCCATCCGGAACAGCTGGGAGGCGACCCGCATCTCGAAGCCGATCCCCTTGTTGGAGGAGAACACCTCGGTGAGCACGGTGACCTTCCATGCGATGGAGAAGCCGAAGCGGAGGGCGGTGAAGATGAAGGGGGCGAGGAAGGGGATGACGATCTCGCGCTGACGGCGCGCGGTGGACACACCAAACGCCCGTGACATGTCCATCAGGTCCTTGGGCAGGGCCCTGATCCCTTCGGCGATGTTCACCGTGACCAGAGCGAAGGTGGTCATGAAGATGGCGAATATCCAGCCCTGGGGCTCGAAGCCCCAGATGACGAGCCCGACCAGGGCCCAGATCAATCCCGGGGAGACCAGGCTGATGGTGGTGGCGTCTTTGAAGAACCCGTCTATCCATCGGCTCTGGGTGAGGATGCCGAGGATGATCCCGAACAAGAAGGCCAGGCCGAAGCCGACCCCGATCCTGGTGAGGGTGGCGCCGAAGCTGCTGAAGAAGCGACCGCTCTCGATGAGCTGGGGGAACGTCTCCACGATCCGGGTCGGACCGGGGAGGAGGTTCTCGTTGAGCATCCGGCCGGAGAGGAACTCCCAGACCCCGAGCACGACCACGTATCCGGCGATTCGCCAGAACCATCGGCGTCGGGTGTCGCGTTTGCGCAGTGCGAGCAGACGCTCCTCTTCAGCCGACCGGGCGCCTGGTGCCGTCTGCTCGAGTGTTGTGGCCACTTGGGTCCTCTGTGCTGAGTCGATTTGTGAGGTGAGTGGGCTGTCGCCCACTCACCTCACGAGTATCTCGTTCTCGATCAGGGAGCCGGCACCACTTCGAACCGAGGTTGTTCGAATCCCGGCTCGAGGTAGTTCTGGTTCTCCGGGTTGAGCTCGGTCATGAAGTCCCAGATCGCCCGCTCCGACTCGACCCACTCCTCGGTGAGATAGACCGAGTCGACGAACCAGTCGCCATCACCGGACATGAAGTCCTGGATGAAGGCCACGTCCTCCTCCTCCTCCACCGAGAAGTGCTGCGGATAAGTGGAGATGATCTCGGCCTGGATGGCCGGATCGGACCAGGCGTCGATGCCCCGCTGCCACAGAACCAGGAACGCCGCCGCCGCCTCCGGGTTGGCGTCGTAGAACTCCTCGGTGGCGGTGAACAGGTTGGACATGACGTGGTTCTCACCGTCGTCGACGGTGGAGAACTGGGTGTACTGCTGGAACGGCATGAGACCGTCGTACATGAGCACGAGCTCACCGGTGCGAAGGTACGGAGCCGCCGCCTCGGGGATGATCACCGCCGCCTCGCAGTCACCGTTGAGCAGGTTTTGCGGGTTGACGAAGTGGTCGTTGACGATCAACTCGTAGTCACCGCCACCGACCCGGTAGTCGATCCCGTGCAGCTGGTTCATGGCCACCGACCAGTACTGGGTGTTGGACACCGGGCTGCTCACACAGATCGGCGATCCGGCTGGGACGTCGGGCAACTCGGTGTAGCCGGTGTCAGCCCGGGTCATCATCGGAGACCGCTGGAAGTTGTACTTCCCGAAGGTCACCGTCTTGATTCCCGTCTCCTGTTCCAGCACCGGGATCTCCTGGGTGCCCATGGAGACGATGTCACCATGTCCACCGGCGAAGAAGGTGAACTCGTCCCAGGTCGAGCTGGTCACGACTCTGGTGTTGAACTCCTCCTCCCACTCCACGATCATGCCCTGGTCGTTCATGTAGTCCCAGACCGGGTCGGGTGCGAAGGCGAAGCGGATGACCGTTCTTGCCTCTTCGGCGGTCGTCGTGCCCGTCCCTTCCCCGCCTTCGTCGCCGCAAGCTGCGGCCAGCAGTGCCAACATGGCAATGAGTGTCACCCATCGCCAATTCGATCTCGGTCGCACCTTTACCTCCCGATTCGTCGCTTTCGGTTGTGTGCGCCCACCCCGGGGGGCGAGACGAGCGCGATCATATATCAGACAATCCATACTTTGTAGCGTGAATCCCATGTCCTTCGAAATCGGGAGAGGAGTTCGACGGTGAAGGTACGGATCCGGGGTCTCGGATTCGCCTACAGAGGCGAAGAGACCGAGACACTGGTCCTGTCTCATCTCGACCTCGACGTGGAGAGCGGAAGTGTCCACGCCGTCGTCGGACCCAACGGTTGTGGCAAGAGCACCCTGCTTCGCATTGTCGCCGGTCTGGAGAAGCCGACGACGGGGCGGGTCGACTTCATCGGCCCGCAACGTCACGAGAAGCGGACGGCCCTGGTGTTTCAGGACCCGCGCCTCCTCCCCTGGTGGACGGTGGAGCGGAACATCGCCATCAGCGCCGAGTTCAGCGACAAGCCCGACGAGATGTACGAGCGAATTCGCGACTTCCACACAAAGCGGATGGGTCTGGGACGCGTTCGCACCCAGATGCCCGACACCCTCTCCCTGGGTCAACAGACCATGGCCGGATTGGGGCGGGGCATCGCCCACGATGCCGAGGTTCTGCTTCTAGACGAGCCCTTTGCCCATCTCGACGCCCTCAACCGGGGAAAGCTCCACGAGGAGTTCGAGACCCATTGGCAGATGGACCCGCGCACCATCCTTCTCGTCACCCACGACATCGATGAGGCAATCACGCTGGCCGATCGGGTGTCGGTGATGAGTCAGGGCCCGGGACCGCTGATCGACACCATCGAGGTCGACGCCGAGCGGCCCAGGGTGGGCATCTCACCGGCTCACCCCGGTCTGCGCTCGGCGACGACCTGGGTCTGGGACGCGCTGGAGAGGAGTTGGCTGTGAACGGAGGCTCACCATGACGACCGTCGGGTTCATCGGCCTGGGACGGATGGGCGGGGCGATGGCAGGGCACCTGGTCGCCGCCGGCCATCGGGTCATCGGTGTCGACCCTTCGTCCCAGGCGAGGGACGAGGCGAGCCGCAGCGGGGTAGAGGCCGTGGAGGCGATGATGGACTTCCAGGTCCCGGTGGTGTTGAGCTCGTTGCCCGGCGATGCCGAGGCCGAGGCGGTCTATCTGGGCGGTCTGTTCGATCGTCTCGAGCCAGGAGCTCTCTGTCTCGATATGTCCACCATCGACGTGACCGTCTCCTCGCGCATCGCCTCGGTGGCTCGTGACTCGGGCCACCACTTCCTCGACTGCCCCGTCAGTGGCACCTCGGTCCACGCCCGAGCCGGGACCCTGGCGGTGATGGTCGGGGGCGATCCCGAGGCCGTGGAACAGGCACGCCCCTATCTGGGCGCTTTCAGCTCGTCGATCCACCACCTCGGCCCCAACGGGGCGGGGCTGGAGATGAAGTTGATCACCAACCGGCTGCTCAACGCCCATGTGGTGGCCATCGCCGAGTCGATCCTGGAGATGGAGGAGGCCGGTCTCGACACCACTGCGTGTCTCCAGTTGCTCCGTCAAGGGGCTGTCCCCCGACTCCTCGACTACAAGGCGGGGCCGATGGCCGAGCGCGACCACCGCCCGCTGTTCACCGTGGCCCTGATGGCCAAAGACCTGGGTCTGGCCGATGCCCGCCGGCCCCCCGGCCCGGTGTCGGCGGCCGGAGCGGAGATCCTCCGTCTCGCCCGGGACCGTGGTTGGGGAGACAGCGACATCGGCGCCGTGATCGAAGTGCTGAGCCAGGGGGGTTAGGGCTCGATCCGCAACAATCGCGCCGCGTTCCCACCGACGATCAGGGAGTGGTCCTCCTCGGTGAGCCGGGCGCCGGCCAGAAATCCGAGGGGGTCTGTCGGGCCCATGTCGAAGGGGTAGTCGGTGCCCATGAGCACATGGTCGGCGCCGAACTCGGCGACCAGGTACTCGACGGCCGAGGGGGCGAACAGCGTGGTGTCGAAGTACAGCTTGTGCAGGTACTCGCTCGGGGGCCGGGAGATGTGGCGTCTCGTCTCGGGTCTGACCTTGTAGGCATGGTCGGTCCTGGCGAAGTAAAAAGGCAGGTACCCGCCACCGTGGACCACCAGCATGCGCAGGTCGGGAAACCGCTCCCATACCCCGCCCAAGATCATGCGTGACACCGCCACCGTCGAGGCCAGCGGCATGCAGACCACGTTGATCAGGTAGTAGTCGTCCATCCTCCGCGGCTCGGTCCAGCCGTGAGGGTGGAGGATCACCAGCATCTCCAGTTCCTCGGCCTTGGCCCAGATCGGGTCGAGACGGTGGTCGTCGAGATCGCCACCCTTGACATCGGCGTTGACCTCGAAGCCATTGAAGCCGAGATCGGCATTGACCCGCGTCATCTCGGTGACTGCTGCCTCGGGATGGTCCATGGGCAGGTTGGCGATGCCCGCGAACCGGTCGGGGGCCTCCCGGGTCATCTGGAATATGGCGTCGTTCTGCATGGCGTTGACCCGGGGTCCGGTCTCGTCGTCGAGCCAGTGGAAGTACTGGGGCGGGGCGATGGCCAGAGCCTGGATGTCGATGCCCTGAAGGTCCATGTCGGCGAGTCGGACGTCGGTGTCGGTGAACTTCGCGGTCTGGGTGGCTCTCAGCTCCCGGTTGTACCGGGTGCTCTCCTCGGGTTGGAACTGCATGCGCGGGTCGTACTCGGGTTTGAACAAGGGGGCGGCGACGGCCGCTGCCGCCGGCACTTCGACGTGGGTGTGGATGTCGATCGTGGGGTAGGGCGGCTTGGTCGCACTCGAGGACTTCCAGCGTGGCCCCAGCTCAGGCCACCACTCCTTCGGGGCGTCGGCGGGCAGTGCGGAGGGCGGGGATGAGGTGATCACCGCCGGCAATATATTGTGCAACATCGCTACCGGCCCACGTCTCCTCCACCCGTTCGGGGTGGCCACCTCCTCCATGGAGCGTCTCGGCATGGCGATCAGTGCCGGCGCCCTGGGCACACTCGGCTTCTCGGTGACCGCTCCTCTCCTCCCCGATCTGGCCGTGGCGTTGGACGTGAGTCGGGCCTCGATCGGTGTGATCCAGGCGGCAGTCTCCCTGCCCGGTGTCCTCCTCTCCATCCTCATCGGCTACTTCGCCGACCGCTTGGGGAGGAGACGGGTGGTACTGGTCAGCCTCCTGCTCTTCACCACATTCGGCGTGGCCGGGTTCTTCGCCCGCTCCTTCTGGAGCCTGACCGTGGTCAGGTTCATCCAGGGGGCGGGGACCTCGGGGATCCTCGGGCTGGGGATCGTGCTCGTCGGCGACCTGTTCGAGGGGCCGGCTCGAACCAGGGCGATGGGCTTCAATCTGAGTGGCACCACGCTGGCCAACATGATGGGGCCCATCGTTTCCGGGATCGTGGGCCAGGGTGGTGTGTTCCGCCCCTTTCTCCTCTTTCTGGTCGGGTTCCCGCTGGCGTTGTGGATCACCAGGATGCCGGTCGACCCGCCACGTTTGGTCGAGTCCCCCCTGAGCCACGCCGACGAGGCTCTCGGCTCGCTGCGCCGGGGCGGCCATCTGGTCGACTATGTCGGGGTCCTGGTGGCCACGGTTGGGGTCACGGTGGTGATGCATGGCCTCGGCTTCACCACCGTGCCCCTGTTCCTCGATGGGGAGTTCGGCATCGCTTCGGCCGGGCGGGGGTTCGTGATCGCTGCCTTCCAGATCGGTGTGGTCCTCGCCGCCATTCAGATCGGACGGCTCCGCACCCGTCATCGCGGGTCGCGTCTGGTCGGCGTCGCCTTCGGGCTGATGGCTGTGGGCATGACGGTGATCGCGCTGGCCCCGCGCTGGTGGGTGGTCCCGATCGGCCTGGCCCTGGCCGGGCTCGGCTTCGGGCTATTCGTGCCCCAGGCTCAGGATCGGGCCGCCACGTTGGGCGGCACCGTCTACCGGGGATTGACCGTCCTCACCTGGGTCACCTTCGTCAGGATCGCCCAGGTGATCGGTCCCCCCGGTGGCTCATGGTCGGCCGAGGCGGTGGGGCCGAGACTCACCTTTGCCGTGAGCGCCCTGGTCATGTTCCTGGCCGCCGGCGTGTGGATACCGGTTCGGCGACTGGCCAAGAGGAGGGCCGCCCCAAGCGCCCGGTTCTGATGCAGGATGCATCATGCACGATGTACCATCGGCGCCGATGCGGTTGGCCAATTACGAGCTGGATGGGGAACGCCGTCTTGGCGTCGTCGTCGACGACAGTGTCGTCGACCTATCGGAATCGGGGCTGCCCAACGACACCGTGGAATTGATCGCGCAATGGGATCGAGGGAAAACCGATCATGCCTTGACCGAGGCGACCCGGATTCCGCTGACGGATGTCCGTCTCCTCGCCCCGCTGGTGCCACGAAAGAACATCATGGCCGTCGGGCGCAACTACCGGGACCACGCCCGAGAGTTCTCCGACTCCGGCTTCGACGCCTCGGAGAAGCAGATGATCCCGGATCACCCGGTGATCTTCACCAAGGCGCCGACGTCCGTGATCGGGCCCGACGAGCCGATCGTCCTCGCCAACGATCCCACCGGCACCACTGACTACGAAGGGGAGATGGCGGTGGTCATCGGTCGCGCCGCCCGCAACGTGGCCGCCGAGGAGGCACTCGACCACGTCTTCGGATGGACCATCGTCAACGACGTCACCGCCCGTGACCTGCAGAAGAAGCATGTGCAATGGTTCGTGGGGAAGAGCCCCGACACCTTCTGTCCGATCGGCCCATCGATCACGACCATCGACGAGCTTCCCGATATCGGTGCCTCATGGTTGAGGACGACGGTCAACGGGGAGCTCCGCCAGGAGGCCCCGATCAGCGCCCTGATCTTCGATGTCCCTACCCTCATCGCCACCCTGAGCGAGGTGATGACCCTGGAGCCCGGCGATGTGATCGCAACCGGCACCGGGTTGGGGGTCGGGATCGGTTTCGATCCACCCCGATACCTGGCCCCCGGTGACGTGGTGGAGATCTCCATCGACGGGATCGGCACACTGCGCAATCCGGTGATCTGAGAGGAGAAGTGTGGAGGACATAGAGACAACCGAGGTGGGCGGACCGACCGCGGTACTGCGCCGGACGGCACGACCGCGCACGGCGACCGATTACGTGTTGGACTCGCTGCGCCGGTCGATCCTCAATGGGGACCTGGTTGGCGGCACCAGGCTCAGCCTGGCTGAGATCGCGTCCACCTTCGACGTGAGCACCACACCGGTCCGTGAGGCGCTGCGCGAGCTGTCCTTCGAGGGGCTGGTGCGCATCGACAGCTACCGGGGCGGAGTCGTCAGCCCGGTGACCAAGGCCGAGGTGGAGGAGATCGTGCGGATCCGCTCGGTCCTCGAGCCGATGGCAGCCCGTGAAGCAGTCGAGGGGATGGTGCCCCAGATCCTGGGCGAGGCACAGGACATCCTCGACGAGATGGCGGCGTCGGACTCATGGGACGTCTGGGTCCAGGGGAACCGGGCGTTCCACCGCAAGCTATACGAGGCCTCCTCGTCGCGGAGGCTGGTGTCCCTGATCAACAGTCTGCAGGACACCCAGGTGGTGTTCACCAGTGCCACCCTGAGGAAGAGCCCGCTCTTGAAGGAGACCGCGATAAAGGATCACAACGAGATGATCGAGTCGATTCGCTCCCGTGACGTCGATCGTCTGATCGAGATAACCCTCCGCCATCTGACCATCCCGATCCGGGACTGACGGTGGCCTCGATCCCGACCTGTCTGCCTCCGGTTGGTGACACCCGACGGGCCGGCCTCTCCGTGCCTGCCGGGTCGGTCGACTGTCACACCCATGTGTTCGTCGACGGATACCCCCTGATCCCGGAACGGGGATACAACCCGCCCGAGTCGACACTCGATGACATGTTGGCCATGCACGAGATGCTCGGGATCGAGCGGGTCGTCTTCACCCAGCCTTCGGTGTACGGGACCGACAACTCGGCGATCCTCGACGCCGCCGCCCACATCCCCGAGCGGGCCCGGGCCGTGGTCGCGGTCAGGGGCGACGTCAGCGACGAGGAGCTCGGCGAGCTGCACCGTCGCGGTGCCCGGGGCATCAGGCTCAACCTGGACAATGTCGGGGGGATGCCGGTGGAGCTGGATGAAGTTCCGGCGTTGGCGAAAAGGGTCTCCGCCATGGGCTGGCATGTCGAGTTCCTCTTCGCCGGTCACGAGCTGCCCGGTCTCCTCCCGCTGCTTCGCTCCCTCGACGCCCCGATCTCCATCGGTCACTTCGGCTACATGCCGGCCGGCGAGGGGGTGGGCTATCCGCCGTTCCAGGACCTGCTCGGGCTGGTGCGGGAGGGCAACACCTGGGTCAAGCTCTCCGGTGCCAACCGGCTCGGGGTAGGCGATCTCCCGCCGTGGCCCGATGTCGTGCCCATGGCCACTGCCCTGATCGAGGCCAACCCGGACCGGATGCTTTGGGCCACCGACTGGCCCCACCCCAACAAGTTCGTCGAGCAGCCCAACGACGCCGACCTCCTCGAGCAGCTCGGATTGTGGGCGCCGGACGAGGAGATGCGAAGGCGGATCCTGGTCGAGAACCCGGCCAAGCTGTACGGGTTCTGATGGCCATGCCCGAGGTGGCCGTCATCGGACTCGGCCTCATGGGCTCCCGCATGTCGGGGCACCTCATCTCCGCAGGGCATCGGGTGCGGGGCTACGACCCCGACCCGGCCCGATTGGCCGAGCTCGAGAGCAAAGGCGGGGTGGCGGCGGGGTCACCCGCCGAGGCGGTGCAGGGCTGCTGGGCCGCATTGCTCTCCCTGCCCACCTCCGACGTCTCCCGTGAGGTCTGCCTTGGGGGAGGCGGCATCGGTGCGGCGGGAGTCTCCCACCTCTATGTGTACGACACCACCACCGGTCGACCCGGCGACGCCGTCGAGATCGCCGCCGCTCTCGTCGATGCCGGGGTGGCCTACTCCGATTCCACGGTCAGCGGGAACAGCGAGGTGGCGGAGAGGGGTGCGCTGGTGGTGATGGTGGGCGGGTCGAAGGAGGCATACGACAGTGGGCGGCCGATCTTCGAAGCCATCGGGCGCTCCCACCATCACGTCGGGCCGGTCGGATCGGCCTCTCGGATGAAGCTGATCGTGAATCACGCCCTCACCGTTCATCGCATGGCGCTGGCCGAGGCCCTGGTCGTGGCCGAGCTGGCCGGCATGGACCTGGAGACCACGCTCGAGGTGCTGAAGGACTCATTGGCCTACTCCAAGGCGATGGACGTCTGGGGCGACCGCATGGTCCGCGGGGATCACGAGCACCCCTTCGCCCGTCTGCGACAGAGCCACAAGGACGCCCGGCTCATCGTGGAGCACGGGCTGGAGCTGGGGGCGACGATGGACCTGGCCCAGGTGGCCCGAGCGGCGCTCGCCGAAGGGGAGGAGAGCGGGTTGGCCGATCTGGACAACTCCTCGGTGGCCGAGGTGGTCCGGCGCCGGGCGGGGCTAGGGCGGGTCAAGTGACAGCGGGGGAGAGCCCGGCGGACTGGGTGGCGGCCTGGGGCGCGACCCGGGCAGCCCGGCCCGCGCCGCGGGTCATCGACGTGCACAGCCATCTGATGGTCCCCGAGTCGGCCGAGATGACCCGGCCCCATCTCAGAGCAGAGGACGAGCCCCGCACCTTCTTCTCCTCGCCGTTGACCAAGGAGCTCAACAACGAGTTCTACGGGCTGGCCCACGACAAGTACACCGACCCGGAGACGCGGCTGGCCGACATGGACGCCATGGGCGTCGACGTGCAACTGGTTGCCCTGACCCCCTTCCACTACTTCTACTGGGCCGATGCCGAACTGGCTTCGACGGTGGCGTCGGTTCAGAACGAGCGGATCGCCGAGGTGGCCTCGTTCCGCCCGGATCGGTTCGTCGGTGCGGGCACCCTGCCACTGGCCCATCCCGAGGCGGCGGTGGCCGAGGTGAAGCGGGTTGCCGATCTCGGGTTCCCCGCCGTCGAGATCGGCGCCGACGTCAACGGGCTCGACCTCGACGATTCGCGGTTCGGGCCGGTATGGGAGGCGTTGGAGGCGTCTGGCCTCGTCGTCATCCTCCACCCGGCCGGGTTCACCGAGGCGCGGAGGATGAGCGACTACTACCTGGTCAACGTGATCGGCATCCCCCTCTCCACGACGCTAGCCGTGACCAGGATGATCCTCGCCGGGGTGTTCGACCGGCACCCCGGTCTGCGCATGGTGCTCGTCCACGGCGGTGGCTACCTGCCCTTCTACTGGGCCCGGACCGATCACGCCTTTCGCCATCGTCCGGAGATGCGGAGTCACATCGACCGGCTCCCCTCGGAGTACCTGACCGGCTTTCATTTCGACATCACCGTGTTCGACCCGGACCTGGTGGCACATCTCGTGACCCGCTTCGGGGCGGATCGGGTCCTCCTCGGGACCGACTACCCCTTCGACATGGGGCTCACCGACCCCTTGGCTTTGCTCGGGGAGACCCGAATCGACCAGCGTCAGCGTGAGATGATCGCCGGAGGCAACGCCATCGAATTGTTCGGGCTCATGTAATGGCGTGTGCAGATACCCACCGCCACGGTGGTGGATTGCACACGAGATCTGTGCGCGCGGTCCTGTGTGCAGATACCTACCGTCATGGTGGGAGATTGCACACGACACAGGAGTGGGCAGCGACCGGGCTGATCCTATATTGTGCATGATATGAGGAGACCCACTTGAGTACTGGCCGTGTCATCGACATTCACTGTCATCGGGAGTGCGGGCCGGCGGCGGCGTTGGTCAAGCCCGAGT
>Ga0326597_10013627_pt1 | contig 10679 bp, 11 predicted proteins | sample RVTome_12_FD_203789 | JGI IMG/M metagenome (GOLD analysis project Ga0326597, IMG submission 203789) | Soil microbial communities from uranium-contaminated site in the Upper Colorado River Basin, Wyoming, United States - RVT100D185 | ecosystem: Environmental > Terrestrial > Soil > Contaminated >... | reverse complement strand
CTGTCCAAGCCCGGGGGCGTTGCCGGTGCCGCTAGGTCGGCACCAGGTCGGCACCGTTGCCTATTTGCGGTTGGCGCGAAACCGGCTATCAGCGTCGCCGCGGCAATTGCGTGAGGCGATGGTGGCGATAATCAGCGAAGCGACGGTGGCGCTCGTCGAGGGGATCGCGGCGGAGGCGGAACGGATCGAGACGCCGTGCGGCGACGGAACCATGGCCTGGCGGGTGTGGGGCTCGGGGCCGCCCTTGGTGCTGTTGCATGGCGGCTATGGCTCATGGATGCATTGGGTCCGCAACGTGCTGCCGCTGGCGCGCCAATTCACCGTCATCGCGCCGGATTTGCCCGGGCTCGGCGAATCGGCGACCCCGCCCGAGCCGTGGACCGCCGCGGGGCTTGCCGCGATCATCGTCGAGGGGCTCGACATCGTGCTGCCACAAGGGGCGCCGCCGCATCTCGCCGGGTTTTCCTTTGGCGGGGTGATCGGCGGCAATGTCGCCGCCCAGCTCGGCGACCGGCTGCGCGGATTTACCGTCGTCGGCTCGAACGGGCTCGGGCTCGAGCGCTCGCCGACGCCGCTGCGGCGGGTCCCGCCCGACGCCGATGAGGTAGAGGAATTCGCCACCCACCGCTACAATCTGAACCAGCTGATGATCGCCGACCCGGACAAGATCGACGAACTGGCGCTCTACCTGCAAAAGACCAACCATGCGCAGGCCCGGATGCGCAGCCGGCGGTTCTCCCGCTCGGGCGCGCTGGTCGAGGCGTTGCCGCGGATTTCCGCGCGGCTCGACGGCATCTGGGGCGAACGCGACAGGACGGCCTATCCGCATGTCGACGAGCGCGCGCGGATCCTGCGCGGTTTTCAGCCCGGTGTGCGGTTTGCCGTGGTGCCCGGGGCCGGGCACTGGGTCCAATACGAGGCGGCCGACCGGTTCAACGCGCTGATCGCCGAATTCGCCGCCGGCTGAGGACGGCGCCTGTGGCGCTCCCCTTCAGTGGTGGAGCGGGACGAGCAGCAGGTAGCCGTTGAGAGTCAGGAAAATGCCGGACACCGCGAGCAGGCCGCTGACGGCGAGCAGCGCCGACGAGACCGCGACGATCGCCACCGAGCCGAGCACGATAGCGATCTGGAACGCCGCCTCGGCGTATTCGAAATTCGGGATCTTTGCCGCCGCGTGATCGCGCTTGGCGTCCCACGCCTTGGCTTTGGCGATCAGCTCCTTTTTGCCCTCCTTGGTCTCCGGTTCGCTCTCATAGCGCGCCACGGTGTCGCGATAGCGCTTGATCAACTCGGCGGCCTTGGCCTTGTCGGTTTCCGACAGGGCGGCCGCGCCAGCGGCGAGCAACTCGAGCTGTGCCGTAGAGGTTTGGTAAAGAGTCTGTCGGATATTTTTGGCTTGATAGAACGCATAGGTGTCCGACGCATGGATGTTCGAGTTCAGCATGTCCTTGGTTGCCTCGGCGCCGCCCATGGTGGCGATCGCCAGGAGCATCGCGGTCACGCCGATATAAATCGCGGCGATCCGGCGAAACCAGTCATGGGTCGGAGCGGCGTGAGCATGGGGTTCCGAGTGCTCATGGATCTGCTCGGCGATCTCGCGCGTTTCCACGTTTTACACTCCGCACTAATGCTAAAGGTCAGGATGTCTTTACCCGGAGCGTATCATGCTCGCCAAGCGGATTAGGTGGCCGGAAACCGCTCGACCGGGGTCGGCGTTCAATCTAGCATGGCAGCATTGCCGCCCGCGACGGTGCGGCGCCGCTCCCGGCCGGCCGCCCGGGACAGTGGGGCTGGCTTAGAAATACGCGTCTATGGATCTCAATCAGCTCATTGCGCAAAACGGCGCGTATTTCTACCTCATCATCTTTGCCTGGACCTTTCTCGAAGGCGAGACAGTCGTTCTTTTTGCCGGCTTTGCCGCGGCCCAGGGTCTGGTTGATCCCGTGCTGCTGCTGATCGCGGCGTGGCTCGGCAGTTTTGCCGGCGATCAATGCTATTTCTGGCTTGGCCGCAAGTTCGGGGTCAAGCTGCTCCATCGCTTCCCGCGCTGGCGCCCCGGCGTCGATTCGGCGCTCCATTGGCTTGAACGCTACGATGCCGGGTTCATCCTGTCGTTCCGCTTCATTTACGGGGTGCGCAATTTTTCGTCGTTTGCCCTGGGGCTGAGCGCGGTTCGCTGGGAGCGGTTTCTCTGGCTGAATTTCACCGCTGCCGGGTTGTGGGCGGCGAGCTTTGTCGGCGTCGGATATTTTCTTGGCCATGCGTTCCGCGCCGTGCTCGGCGACATTGCCCGCTCGTTCAGCCTGGTAATGCTCGGCGTCTTTGTCGCGATCGGCGCCGGCATGTGGCTCCTGCACCGGTTTCAGCGCCGCCGCCGCCAGCTCAGGGTCCCGCGGGCCGCCGGCGTGGTCCTCCCGCCACCCTGAGAGGGCGTCATCCGAGGATCTCGATCGCGCTGCCGACCGCGAGGTTTAGCGCCCGGTCGGCGCGCCCGGTATTGACCGCGACTTCGACGAGCCCGTTCGAATTGACGTACCAGAATGGCTCGCCCCTCGGCATCCCTGCGAAATTTTCGGCGTGGCCAATCGTGCGCCCACCGACGCCGAGGCGCGCGGTCGCCGGCAGGCATTCGCCGCGCAGCCCGGTCAGCGCATTGCCGTAATGATCGATGTAGACGACTTCCGGTAGATCGTCGGGCCAATCGGGATATCCGCTCGGTGCGGCGGGGACCGCCATCGCCGCCGGCGGCTCGCCCCGCGCCAGCATTGCGGCGACCGGCGCGAACAGGTCGCGGCCGTGAAACGTCGCCGACAGCGCCGGCGGCCGCCAGGTGATCTCCCAACAGGAGGGGCTCGGGGCGCGGCGCAGCACGAGTTCGAAGAGGCCGTTGTCCGGCCCGACAAAGACCCGGCCGCCGGCCTCGGCGATCAGCCCGCGCCGCGCGCTGCCGACGCCGGGATCGACGATGCACAAGAGCACCGTCGCCGCCGGAAACCACGCGGCATAAGCGGCCAGGAGATACGCCGCCGGCTTGGGCCGTTCGGCCGGGGCATCGGCAAACAGCTGGATTACCGGCACCCCCGGCGCGGTCTGCTGCAGCACCGCCTGAACCTGGCCCGCATAGGGACCGGCGAGGCCGAAATCGGTGAACAGGACGATCATCGCCCGACTATGCCGCCGAGCTATTCGCCGCGGCAAGAAGGCCCGTTGCTCAACCCCGCTGCCGGCAGGATTCGCCGATGCAACGACGCGGCCGGCAAGACGATCGATGCACAGCTTTTCGGGTTGCCCATGGCTCGGCTGTCGATCCGGCGAACGAATTGCGTTCCTGTCCCGCGCGATTTGCGACTGAAGGTCGGAAAAGCGGAAGAATCCTTCCGCGATCCCTGGGCGGTACTTGCAAACATTACGGGTTTAGGTATCGTTGCGGGTGCTGGGGAGTTCCACCTTGGGGGAGAGTATGAAGAAAATTGTCCTGATCGCGGCGCTGGTCGCGGCCGTTGCGGCCCAGCCGGCCTGGGCGGCAGAGAAGAAGGCGAAGGCGAAAGGCAGCTGCTATTCGCCGACCGCGATCGAGGCCGAGGAGGGGATCCGCTACATGACCGATCTGATGATCGTCAGCTCGGTGTGCCAGGACACGGTTTATGCCGAGTTCCGGTTGCGCAACAGGGACACGATCATAGCCTATCAGAAGGCGCTGATGGCGCATCACCGCGGCGCCGCGGGGTTCGACCGCTGGAACACCTCGCTCGCCAACGCGGCGGCGCAGAAGCAGGGCGGCAACCAGCAGCTCTGCCAGCAATCGATAGCCCTGTTGCAGCAGGCCAAAGGCTTGGACCAGAAGGCGTTCCGCGCCTATGCGGCGGCCCAGGCGGCGGCCAACACGCAGGCCGTCAAGTGCAGAAAATAATGCGCTGAACCGGCGGCGGGGCGGGACAGAAGTGATGCCCGCCTCGGGCAAACTGCGCTACACTGGGCGAGAAATCGAACAGGAGGAGCGCGATGGCGCAAATCGTCCTTGGGATCGGCACCGCGCACACGCCGATGCTGAACGCGCCGCCGACCGACTGGCCGCGCTTTATCGAGCGCGACAGCCGCCGCACCAATCTGCTCGACACCGACGGGCGGCTGACCAGCTATGACGAGCAGCTTAAGCACGCGCCGGCCGGGATCGCGGCGGAGATCACCCCGCAGCGCATGGAAGCGCGGCACGCCGCGGTTCAGGGGGCGATCTCCCGCCTCGGCGATTTCGTGCGCGAGGCGAGGCTCGACACGCTGATCGTCGTCGGCGACGACCAGGAGGAGCTCTACCACCACGACAACATGCCGGGCATCCTGGTCTATTACGGCGAGACGATCCGCAATGTCCCGCTGGCGCCGGTGGCGGAACCCAACTGGGGATGGCGGGCGAGCGCGCGCTGGCACGAGGAGAAGGTGCCGCGCGACTACCCGGTCGATGCCCGCCTGGCGCGCCACCTGATCGACCAGCTGATCGATCGCGAATTCGACGTCGCCGCCTCGAACGCGACACCCGACGGCGAGGGCGAGGGGCACGCCGTCGGCTTTGTCCACCGGCGGATCATGCAGGAAGTCGTGCCGATCGTGCCGATCTGCGTCAACACCTATTACCCGCCGAACCAGCCGACCCCGCGGCGCTGCTACCGGTTGGGGCAGGCGATCCGCGCCGCCGTCGAGGCCTATCCGGGCGATGCGCGGGTCGGCATCATCGCCTCCGGCGGGCTCTCGCATTTCGTCGTCGACGAAGCCCTCGACCGCAGCCTCTTCGACCTGTTCCGTAAGAAGGACGCCGCCGCGATCGAGGCATTGCCGCGCGAAAAGCTCAACTCGGGCAGCTCCGAAATCCGCAACTGGATCTGCGTCGCCGGCGCGGTCGAGCATCTCTCGCTCGAATGGTCGCTCTACGAACCCGGCTACCGCACCCCGGCCGGCACCGGCACCGGCCTCGGCTTCGCGTTCTGGGCGTAAATTTACAGCCACCCGCTTCAACCATTAAAGCCCGTGGCCGGGCTTGTCCCGGCCATCCACGTCCTCCTTCGGCTGTCAGCTTGCCCGTCGGAAGACATGGATACCCGGGACAAGCCCGGGCAAGGGGCTGAAATAGGGAGAAAACGATGAACCGGAAGGACAGCGAGGATCTCGTCCGAGTCGGGCCGGGCACGGCGATGGGCGGGCTGATGCGCGAGTATTGGCTGCCGGCGGCGATGTCGTCGGAACTCGAAGCGGACGGCGCGCCGATGCGCCTGGCGCTCCTCGGTGAGAAGCTGATCGCGTTCCGCGACAGCGCGGGGCGGGTCGGGGTCATGGACCACCGCTGCCCGCACCGCTGCGCCTCGTTGTTTTTGGGGCGCAACGAGGAGAACGGCATACGCTGCGTCTATCACGGCTGGAAATACGATACAGAAGGCAATTGCGTCGACACGCCGAACCTCGCCGGCAACCCGGATTTCAAGAACCGCATCAAGGCCAAGGCCTACCAGGTTGCCGAGCGCAATGGCCTCATTTGGGTCTATATGGGCGCCCGCAAGGAAGCCCCGGCGCTGCCGCAGATCGAGGCGACCCTCTTGCCCGAGGCCGAAGTCACGATCTCGTTGGTGCAGCGCGAATGCAACTGGCTGCAGGCCTTGGAAGGCGATATCGACACCTCGCATTTCGGCTTTCTGCATGCTGGTTCGATCCAGCCCGACGACGTCCCCGACGATAGCCTCTTCCGCTACACGGTCACCAACCGCGCCCCCGACTACCACGTCGCCCACACCGAAGCCGGCACGATGTACGCCGCCTACCGCGAGGCCGATCCCGGCAAGATGTATTGGCGCTTCGCCAATTTCATGCTGCCGTTCTGGACCCAGACCCCGCAGGGCAAGTTCACCGAGCACCTGCACAACCGCGCCTGGGTCCCGATGGACGATACCCACACGATGTTCGTCAGCCTGATGTGGCGCCGCCATCCGCCGTCGATCGGCCCAAACAAGCGCGGCGAGCTGATGCCGGGCTTCAAGCGCGCCTTCGACTATCTGCCGAACAACTCGGACTGGCACGGTAGGTGGCGGCTGGCCGGCGGGCCATCCAACGACTGGCTGGTCGACCGCGCGGCGCAGGGAAACGGCGGCAACTACACCGGCATCACCGGCATCCACGCCCAGGACCAGGCGGTGACCGAGAGCATGGGCCCCATTACCGACCATCTGTTCGAGCATCTGGCGCCGAGCGACCGGATGATCATGGCAACCCGGCGGCGCCTCCTGAAGGCGGCGCGGGCCCTGGCGAAGGACGGCACGGTGCCGCCCGGGGTCGACGATCCCGACATCATGTACGCAGTGCGCAGCGGCGATTTCGTCACCGACGCAAAACTGCGCTGGCGCGACGCCTACGACCGCCAGATGCGCGCCGCAATCCGGCCCCTGCAGGAGGCGGCGGAGTAGGGGTTAGTTCACAATGAGCTGGTGAGGCAGCGAGGCAATTCAGCTATTCGATTGCGGTGTAAGACGGTCGCTTAACCGCATTCCCGGCGCAGACCGGGCTTTCGGCGGGACGACAATGGTTTGCGGGCGAGGTCGCGAAGTGATGCTACGGAGCGGGGCCGGCCCCCACCCTCCCACGACTTCGCCGTGGGCTCCTCCCTCCCTCGTGATCCCCGGGTCAAGCCCGGGGAGGGGAGGGTTGGGGTGGGGGCTTTTCTGCGAAGCCGGTAGAGCGCGCCGATGATCGCCTACGCGCTGCGGCGCATCATGCTGATGATCCCGACGTTGCTCGCGATCATGGTGGTCAATTTCTTCATCGTTCAGGCGGCGCCGGGCGGGCCGATCGACCAGATGATCGCCCGGCTCAAGGGCAGCGAAATCTCGGCGACCGAACGGGTCAGCAGCAGCGGCGGCGGCGAGATCAAGGGCTCGTCCTCCGCCGGCGAAGCGCAATATCGCGGCGCCCGGGGCCTCGACCCCGCCTTCATCAAGGAACTGGAAAAGCAGTACGGCTTCGACAAGCCGCCGCTGACCCGCTTCTTGTTGATGATGAAGAACTATTTGACCTTCGATCTCGGCACCAGCTTTTTCCGCGACCGCCGCGTCGTCGATCTGATCCGCGACAAGCTGCCGGTGTCGATCTCGATCGGGCTGTGGACGACCCTGATCACCTACCTTATCTCGATCCCGCTCGGCATCAGGAAGGCGGTGCGCGACGGCAGCCGTTTCGATGTGTGGACCAGCGGGGTCATCATCGTCGGCTATGCGGTGCCGAGCTTTCTCTTCGCCGTCCTTTTGATCGTGCTGTTCGCCGGCGGCAGCTATCTCTCGATCTTCCCGCTGCGCGGCCTCACCGGCGACAATTGGGTCCTCATGGACTGGCCGCACCGGGTTCTCGATTATCTCTGGCACATCGCGCTGCCGATCGCCGCCCTGGTCATCGGCGGGTTCGCCACCTTGACGATGCTGACCAAGAACTGCTTTCTCGACGAGGTTAACAAGCAATACGTGCTGACCGCGCGCGCCAAGGGCCTGACCGAGCACCGGGTGCTTTACGGCCACGTCTTCCGCAACGCAATGCTCCTGGTGGTCGCCGGGTTTCCGGCCGCTTTCATCGGCATCCTCTTCACCGGCTCCCTGCTGATCGAGGTCATCTTCTCATTGGATGGCCTGGGCCTCCTCGGCTTCGAGGCGGCGATCAACCGCGACTACCCGATCATGTTCGGCGCGCTCTATGTGTTCACCCTCATTGGGCTGGTGCTCAAGCTGATCAGCGACCTGACCTACATGCTGATCGACCCGCGCATCGACTTCGAGCGCCGCGCCGCCTGACGGCATAACCGCACCGATCCGATTTAATCGAGATCAACCGGCGCCGCCCTGGCTTCGAGTAGGATCCCCGTTGCATTCGCGGGAGATTGGACATGGACCAGGTGATGCGGAACAAAATCCTGGAGCTGCTGGATCAACACCGGATCATGACGGTCGCGACAGTGCGGCCGGACGGCTGGCCCCAGGCGACCACGGTCGGCTATGCGAATGACGGCTTGACGCTGTACTTCCTGTGCAGCCCGCAAAGCCAGAAGGCGCAGAACCTGGCGCGCGACGACCGGGTGTCGCTGACCATCGACCACGACACGTCGGACCCGATGGCGATCACCGGCCTCTCGATGGCGGCGCATGCACAGCCGGTGCAGGATCCGGCCGAGGCCAAGCACTCGCTCGAACTGCTCGTGAAAAAATATCCCGAATACATGAGCTTACCGATGCCGACCCCGGAGCAAATCCGCACCTATCGCGTCACCCCAGTGGTGATCTCCGTCCTCGATTACGCCAAAGGCTTTGCCCACGCGGACCTCATCGCGCTTTGACCGTCCAGGAACGTCGCGAGCCGAAGGCGGCGGGGCTATCCGCTCGCGATCTTTGACCCGGCGCGCGCGGCGCACCACAATGCGCGTGCAACCACCGGAGGAGATCGCGTGATGAGCCGGTTCCGCATCGCGCTCGTTCAGCCGCTGACCGCGCCGCCGCCCGACGTGCGCGCCTTGCGCGCCGGCCGCGACGGCAACGACGCGACGCCGGGCTGCGGGGCAAAACAGGGCGTCCTCTCCGAGCAATGGCAGCGCCCCGAGCTCTACGACAGCTTCTACCCGCGTCCGGCCGCGCCCGCTTTGCGCCGAGCGGCGGAATAGCCCACCCCCTCGCGAAACCGGGCACAAAGGCGTCACGCGATGAAATATGTCGAGCAGGTGTTGCAGCCCGGCGAAAAGGTGATCTACGCCACCAGCCTGCATTGGCTCGTCTACCTGCGGTCAATTCTCCTGCTGATCCTCGCCCTGGTTGCCCTGGCTGCATCCTCAACCGTTCCCGAACAACCGGGCCTTTCACTCGGGCTGAAGGCCGCGGCGGCGGTATTGGGCCTGTGGGCGCTCCTGTCGGGATTGAACGCGGTCATCCGGCGCTCGACCACGGAACTCGCCGTGACCGACCGGCGGGTGATCTTCAAGACCGGCGTATTCCGGCGCAACAGCATGGAGATGAACCTGTCGAAGGTCGAAACGGTCGGCGTCAACCAATCGATCCTCGGCCGCATCCTCGGCTACGGCACGGTCACCGTGCGCGGTACCGGCGGCAGCTTCGAGCCGGTTCCATTCATCGGCGACCCGCTGGCCTTCCGGAGCACCATCACGGCGGGCTAGATGGAGGAACCCCGCACAGCCACAGCCACCCTGCGGCGCCCCCTCAGGGACAATCGCGGCGCGAACCCGGGCGAGCCGCCGCTGCGCCGCCGCGGGGCGGCGCTGTCGATCGGGCTCTGTGCGGCGATCGTCGCGGCCAGCGTCCAGGAGCCGCGCGTCCTGACGATCCGGCTCCCATCAGGCCGGCTCCCGTCGGGCAAACTCCAGTCGGGCCGGCTCCCGGCTGGGCGCGGCGATCCCGACGCTGCCGAGGCGCTGCCCTCGGGGCCGCTCGAAGCCGAGCACCGCACGCTGGAGATCGGCCTGCGCGGCTGGGTCGAGCGCCAGACCGGCCAGCGCCTCGGCTATGTCGAGCAGCTCTACACCTTTGGCGACCGCGACCGGGCCCTGGGCGATGCGGCCGGCGATGCGGCCGGCGATGCGGCGCTGGCGCTTCCCGCCCTGGTCGTCGCCTATCTGGCGCTGGTGCGCGAGGCCGGCCCCGCCGGCTCGGGCGATGCCGGCAACGGCGTCGCAGAGTGGCGCGGCTGGTACCGCTATTTCCCGTGGGAGGATTGGCGCCAGGGGAAGCCGGCGCTGCTCGAACCGCTCGAGGCGCGGCTGGAGCGCTGGGCCGCGGCAGCCGGGGGCGAGCCCGAACGGCGGCTGCGCGCCGAGCGCCTCGGGCTTGGCTTCGGCCTCTCCGGCGCGTCGTGGAATGAGGAGCTCGTCCTCGAACGCTACGAGCTGCTCTACGAAGCGGGGCTGGTCGCCGAGGCGGCGCGGGTCCCCGGACGGCTCCCCGGAACGCCCGCCTTGGCGGGCGGCCGTCCGGGGACGGCCAGCGCGGGCGTTCCGGGGATCGGCCGGACGGCGGTGCCGGCGGGCGGGAGCCCCCGGGAGGTCGCCACCGGGATGGCGATGGCGTCCGACCATCGCCGCATCCTGGCGACGGCGCTCGGCCGGCTGCGCGGCAAGATCAAATACCGCCCGGTGGTGTTCGAGCTGATGCCGCCCGCCTTTACCCTCCTCCAGCTGCAGCGCACCGTCGAGGCGCTCGCCGGCGTCCGCCTGCACAAGCAGAATTTCCGCCGCCTCGTCGAGCAGCAGGGCCTCGTCGAGGAGACCGGCGCGATCAGCGCCGCCACCGGCGGCCGCCCGGCCCGCCTCGTCCGCTACCGCCGCGAAGTCCTCCTCGAACGCCCCGCCCCCGGCCTGCGCCTGCGCCCGGGACGAAGGGCGGCGGGCGGTTGACCGCCGCGCCACGTGAGAACCTGATGCATCGAGCGCAGCCGAGCGACGCACGGCCTAACCCGATTGTCCGGTTCAGCGTACGACGACCACTGGGCAAGCGGCGTGGCTGATTACCTTCTGTGCAACGCTGCCGATGAGAAGACCCACGAGCTGTCCATGACCACGGCTACCGACCACGACCAAATCGGCTTGTCGGTCCCTTGCAAAGGCGATGATTTGCTGCGCCGGATCACCGAGGATCGCCTCGGCTGAAATCTGCTTTACA
>Ga0326597_10013626_pt1 | contig 10679 bp, 22 predicted proteins | sample RVTome_12_FD_203789 | JGI IMG/M metagenome (GOLD analysis project Ga0326597, IMG submission 203789) | Soil microbial communities from uranium-contaminated site in the Upper Colorado River Basin, Wyoming, United States - RVT100D185 | ecosystem: Environmental > Terrestrial > Soil > Contaminated >... | reverse complement strand
TGGAAAATCTCTTTTCCAAACAAAGTTTCTTACACCCTGTTTTTCAAGCAATCTCTCTACTTCTTGTCTTGAACGAACAGGATCTACATCACTTGTTTTATAGGCATCTCCTGTAGGAATCATTTCTCAACCCTCAAATCTGTATCTACATAAATCATATGTCCAAGCTGGTTTGCGAATCTTACAAAATCCTCCATATCACCAAAGTTTTCTATGGAATGAACCACAGATCTCTCCATACAAATGATGTGACTAGGAGTCCATGGTACAGCAAAAAGTGTTTTATCAGCATCATATTCGTTACCACCATACATCTTTTTTAAAGCTTCGGTTGGGAGCTTTTCAGTGGGTACTCCTTCCCTTATTACATATTTGTTATCTCCAAGATCTACTACAGATGTAAGAATTGGGATATGCTCAAACTCGTTGTTTTTCTTTTGGAGTATTTTTTCAATCTGTGTCCTGTGATATAGTGTAAGCTGGTGTTTTGTATCATAGAGTATAAGATGCGTGTTTACTGCTTTCTTGAGGAAATTATCCCTTATAGTTTCATAGCTTGCATTATCAATGTTGTATGATTGCATTGTGATGTTATTAAAAAATCTAGGTGCACATGATTCATAGTAAATCTTTCTCTCTTCGAGGACATTTACATCCTGATATAGAGTCATCAGAATATCCCTTTCCTTTGGTCTTACACTGTTATCATGATGTAGTACCAGTCCATAAATCAAAATATCAGCTGGTGTAAGATGTTTTGTATCATCCTTTTCTCCTTTTTTATACATCAGCCAGTGAAGGTTTCTAGCTTCCATATTATGATAGTTATAGTAGATTCTAGGCATTTTTGCAACATGCCCACTGAAATTCCATTTAGCTGTAGGATAGTGTTCCTTGAATTGTAATTTTAGATTTACTGGTTCGTTGATGTCAAGCTTTGTTATTTCCCTGTCAAGATTAAGTACAAACTCGTCAATATCTCCAGTGAGATAGGCATCAGCTCCAATCATTATGAAAACCTTGTATCCTTGTTTGTAAGCTCTCTCCATGGCAAAGTTAAGCTTTTCCTGTTCTGGAGCTGGTTCATGATAGAAATAATCTATAATTGGATGCTGTTCACAGAATAACACAAGCTCGTCTGTAGAACAATCAGCGTTATCAATCTTTGGAAATTCCCTATCTGGATACTTGAATCTGCCATCTCCAACCATTACCTTTAATCCTAATTCATCGCATGATGTCCAAGCCCTTTCAAAAGATATGAAATCATTATAGCATGGAATAAAAACTATCAAGTCCTTCTTAGTGAGCATGTTTTTTGATTATCCTTTCTCGTATTTTATGACATGTTTTACACTTTCTCTTATTTTCTGCATCTATATACAGATTATCTCCTGAATATGGGTGTCCTTTTGGACAGTGGGTTTTTCTTGAATTGGAATTAATACCTCGTCTGACATTTTCAATATGAGTAACAGCTTCGAGATGAGCTGGATTGACACAAGCTCGATTTCTGCATAGGTGATCTAGTTCATTATATTGTGGTATGAATCCTATAAATATTTCGTAGGATAACCTATGAGGTTTTATTTGTTTTTTATTTAATCGAAACTGACCATAACCATCTTTAGCTATATAACCCTTCCAAATCCAACAGCTATCTGTGAATTTTATTTTATCAATGAATCTAGCTAGATAATATTCTTTTTTACCAGTCATTAGAATAATTTAAACCTTTTGATCTTTTCTTGAAAAATAAATGCTTCGCGTGGAACATTCCAGTCCTGATACTTCTCCATCAGAACATTCCTCTCTTTTGATCGTAGTCCAGCATCATGATGTAGTACCAGTCCTTGTATAATTCCTTTTGGTTTTAATACATAGTTAGAGTCTTTTCTGTAGATACACCAGTGATTGTTTTTTGCTACTAATCCATCTGGTTTGTAGAAAACTACAGGCTGTGTATCTACTTTTTGTTGCCATTTATGATCTGGTTGATGTTCTATGTTTTTTAGTTTGAATATATCACTCCTTCCTTCAATTACGTTCTTCAAGTTAAGACTAAAGTTTTCAACATAGCCTTCCAACCAGCAATCAGAACCAAGAAGAATCATTACATCATAGCTACGAATAGAAACTGATTCAAATGCCAAATTCAAAACATCTTCCTCAAACATCGGTTCGTGTTTGAAATAAAGTACATCATTCTGTAAACAGAATTCCTCTGTGGTTTTATCTTCTCCAAGATCTTCGAATCCCTCGAATCTTCCTACTCCAAGCATTGTTTCCAATCCTAATTTCCTGTTATGGAAAACTGCATTTGTTACTGCTTTCAAATCAAAATATGTTGGGATGTATATTATGATATCAGATCTCATCTTTCAGTTCAAACTCCTCTATGATTTTCTGCAAGATGAAGTTAAACATCAGTCCATCGTGGTTTGTTCCCCATACATAAATCTGTGAACCTCTTCCTGAATCATCATGAGTTCTGTCTATTATCCCTATCCTGTTTAGCTGTTCAAGTGTTTTTTTTACCTTTTCGTAAACCATGCCTGAAGCTAGACCAACATTTGATGTGTTTCTTACAGTCTCACAAGCTTTGAGAACAGCTGATATTTGTTTTAATTTACTACGTATTTTTTTAGGCATTTCTTCTCCATATCCAGAACCTGTATTTTACTCCATCTCCAGCAGATGTAAAATTATCTGGAAGTTTCTTGAAATCCCACTCAGTATAATCATGTGCCCAATACATCTCATTTTTTTCAGTCTCAGCTTCAACAAGTATGATCTGGTACATGGTAATATCTTTCAATTCTGATATAACTCTAGCTGTAATATCCAATGGTAGGTGATCTAATACAGAAACTGTAAAAGCTGTATCATAGTAATACTTTGGAATAAATTGGAGTTTTGTTTCATCTCCAACCATTACTGAGTTTTCCAATCCCCTTACTTTAGCTCTATGAATTGCAGATGGTGATATATCCATTCCACCAACAATAATTCCATCTTTTAATTCCTTCAAAAGCATCAAATTCTTTCCATTTCCACATCCAAACTCGAATACTTTTTTTACTTTGGGATCTTCAACAAGCATTTTTGCAAGCAAGTAATGTAGGTCTCCTAATATCCAACCATTATCATAATCTTTGTAGAATTCCTTTATTTTTTCAAGTGTAGGTCTAGCCAATTTCCCTTATCACCTCAAAAGCTTCTGCATATTCCACTCCAATCTGAGTACCATAGAACCGAGCTGTTGCAATTATTGATTCTGCATCAAAGTAGTGTTTTTCTGATTGTGAACTATAACAGGAACACGCCTTTAACTTGGTTTGTAGGTCTTCTTTTGTTATTTGCACATATCTGTTTGGAGTAAAATCCTGATTACTTCTTATCGGTTCAAAACTGTAAACTGTCTGCTCTAAAAATATTGATTTACAAGCTTCTCCTACTGCCTTATGATCTGGATGTATTGATTTTGGTGATGTACAATATACTACATCTGGTTTCATGTTTTGTTTGATTTCAAAAAGTATATCCCTTAATTCCTGAAATTTAGTCCAGATATGCATTGTTTCAAACTTTCCCAAAGTCAGATGTGCATTATAAATTCCACAGATGGATGTTTTTGTTTCCTGTATTATCTTTGAGTTGCCTCCAATAGTTGTAGAATCAGAAGCTATGTAAACTGCCAAGTTTTCAAATTTTGTCATTGAAGCTCCTATGGAAATTTCACAATCATCTGGGTGTGCAGTAACTATCAGTGTTTTCATTTTATTTTTCTCATCTTTCCATTTCCAGCGTAAACGTAAGTTCCAGCTTGTATAATGTCTTTTCTAACTATAGAACCATCTCCAATTATAACATCATCACATATTTTTACATGGGGATGTATGTTGCTCAGTGGTAGAATTTCACAGTTGTCACCAATTTCTACTGAACCACAAAGATTTACATTGTTATGTATCATGCAGTTCTTTCCTATTATAACATTGTGAGAGATATGGGCTTGGCAGTCAATTTTTGTACCTTCACCAATTACTGTATCCCTCCATCTTCCATTATCTACAACTACGCCAGTTCTGATCCTGACATTGTCTTTTATTATTATTCCAAATTTATGAGGTAGTTCTTGTAAAGTTCCATCTTTTTGTCTTTCATACCTGAATCCATCTTCTCCTATACTAGCTCCATATTCAATTACTACGTTTTCTCCTATCTCACTGATCTGTAACAATTCCATCCCTCCCTATATTTTCAAGTTTTCCATAAGCTTTGTTCATATCCTTGTGAAAACTGCTTACTGGAAATTCTGCTTTTGAATCATTTACTATTGCCTGTAATATCTCCACAACACACATGGCTGGTGCAAATTCTGTACAAACCTTTCTTCTGATAGTTTCAATTGCAACATCCTTTGATTTTTCAATGTCTATTTTTTGTATGTCTGTTGCATGATGTACCATATCCTCATCATGGCTTCCTACAACAAAACAGTCAATATCTTTTCTGATCTTACCAGTCCTTTCATGGATGATCTGCTTGTATCTAGCTGAATCCAAGGAATTACCCATGCCAATTATTCTTTCTGGAGGAAATCCTGTCTGCTGATAAACAAAGCTTACCATTGTATCCATTGGATTAGTTACAACAATTACTACAGCTTTTGGTGCATATTTTTCTATGATTACAGATGATGCGATTACAGGCTGCAAGTTATCCTCAAACAAGTCCTTTCTTTTCTGTCCAAATTTTCTTCGTTTTCCAACTGCAATAACCACAATATCAGAGTTTGCAAACTGTGAAATATCCTCTCCAGTGACATCTCCAAACCTGTTCAATACTGATAACGTCTGGTTGATATCCATAGCCTGACCTTCAGCAAGTTCTGATTTCACATCATATAGTTTGATTTGTCCTAATTCCCTTAATGCTGCAAATAACGCTATATGCGAACCTACCCTTCCAGCTCCAATAATGCTAATTATCAGGTTTTTGCACCTTCTTATGAACCAAACTTATCTGGAATACAAACTGTTGAAATGGTAACGATGCACTTGCCTGCTGATAGTTATCAGATACAATATAGCTCATCAATGAACCATCTTTCAATGATTCCTCTATTTGTTTTAATGCCTTCAATACTGCACTATCAAACATTGATTTGATATCCTCATTTAAGTTTGGCAATTAGGACCTCTTTCGTATTCTGCCTTGCAAAGCTCATCAAGTTTCTCGATAATTTTATTGATAGTCTGTTTAATTTCAAGAACTTCGTATGGTGATACAGTCGAACAAACCATATCATCCTCAAGTTTTACAATTCCACTCATTCTGATATTGCACACTCTAGGTGTTTTCCTCTGTTTCTATCACTTGCATTTTCCATTACATTATCACATACTTTGCATCGGATAGGAAGTCTCATTTTACAATCTCATCCTCATTTATTTTTCTATAAAACTTACATGGACTACCCATCCATACTTCATAATCTGGAATTGATTTATTTACTAACGTTCCTGCACCAACTATAGAGTTCTTTCCTATTACAACGCCTGGCATTAATGTTACTGTAGTTCCTATTCTTGCAAACCTCTTTATCATTGGAGGCTGTTTGATATCTACACCATGGAATTTATTTAGTTTTGGATGATTAGTACAAATCAAACTGTGACCTAAATCGTTATCACCTTCTATTATTGTGTCTTCACATATTACAGAACCCCCTCTTACTTGTACGTTGTCACCAATTTGTGCACCTTTATCGATTCTAGTGTATTCTTTTATTGTAACATTGTTACCAATTTTTACCTTGTCTGATATCTTTACAAAACTTTGAATCTCGCAATTCTCACCAATCTCAATATTTCCTTCCATAACAATTAGCTGTCCTTTGATGAAATCATATCTTGATGGTAATGTATAGACTGATGGAATATTATGGCTTAATTTCAACTGTGCTCCACCTTTCATTTACGCATTTTATGGGATTTCCATACCACAACTGATTAGCTGGAATAATTCCTCTTACATAACTGCAAGCTCCGATCTCTGAATAGTTTCCTATGACTGCACCATGATCAACTAAGGTATTTGCGTTGATTGTAACATAATCACCAATTTTTGCTGAACCACTGATACAAACATAAGGTCCGATTTGACAGTGTTTTCCAATCTGTGCATTATGCCCAATTTGACAATGTCCAGCTATTTTTGTTCCATCTCCTATTACTGTATCCTGCAAGCTTCCACGACACACACCTGATGGACCATGGATTGAAACATTGTTTCCTATTACAACCTTGCCAATATGTGGAAAATGAACTAATCTTCCTTCTTCATCTCTCTCATATCCAAAACCATCTGTACCAATTATAACTCCTCCATAAAATTTTACATTAGCTCCAATCAAAACAAAACCAAGCTCCAGAGCATCGGCAGGATAGAGAATCTCCTCAGAATCCTCAGTATTAATCAGATTATTGATAAATTTGAATCTGTTGGAATTTCTCACTAGGGTTGCAAGGAACTACCGATTAATAAAAGTGTCTGTAAAAAACGTTTAACTATACATTATACCATCGAAAGACAGACTGCTTCCCCATTTGGGTTTTCTAGTCTTCTTCTTGATCTTCTTCTTCATAGTTCTGCCTTTCCATTTCATCGATCGGATTTTTCTCTTCGGGTATGATTTGGTCAAAATCCAATATCTCCATGTTATCTCTTACTTGGTTTTTTCTTTAGAGAATTTTCCATCTTTACCAGTCTTTTATCCAGCTTATCTATGAGTTTTTGTACTTGGGATTGCCAAACCTTGAAGTAGTCCAAAGCCTCCATTACAGAGTCATCTGTTTTTCCCATTTCATCAACCCTGCTTATCACGTCATCTAGCTTGATAGCTACTCCCATCAGGTTTAGCTTATTTGGATCGCTTATTTTTTCCATTTTTCTTCAACTGATAAACTGTATGTGTTTTACATGTTGGGCATGTCATTTTTTCTAAAATACCACTATTGACTAAATCACGTATAATTCTACTAAGATTCCCTCCAGAGGTTTTCATGATAGATATTAATTCAAATTCACTTAGAGGTCTGTTTTCTTGATAAAATACAGTAAATACTCGCTGTGGCATACTTTGTTTTGAAGGCATAACCTCTTTTGGAAATGGAATGATTTCTTCTCTATCCATGCGCAAACAACTTGTCCAAATATGGGTTGAATGTAAGTGTAATTGTTCCAGTTTCTGCATTTCTGGAGTAATATGGTCTTGTTTCTGGATAATTTGTATATCCAATAGCATATGTTTCTTGGAAAGTTCCACAACTTGCAAACCAGACTTTTCTTCGTTTTAACATCAATTTTCCATCTTTTTCTATTCCTGTCTGAAGCGTACTCTTATCTACCTTGGTATCATGAGAATCTCCAGTGAGGTATGCATCAAAATTCTCATGTGCAGCTGGAAATCTTTTCTGTTGGTTTAGTTCTCCACCAGACTGTGATCCCTTGTAACCACCATGAGCTGTGTAAACCATATAATCCCTCAAGTGTTTTCCTCCATGAGAGAATTTCACTTTGATATATGCCATTGTTCCAAGATAATTGAATCCCATTCCTGGAACTTCTCCACTGTCTTCTGGAGGATGTACAGAATTACAGTACATCATTTTGAATTCATCTTCTGTCATCTTATGGAATCCATTATACTCATGGTTTCCAATGGTAGCTCCCCAACATTTTGTATTGTCTTGGTTTTGCTTCCAAATTGGCATTAATAATTTTCTTAATAGTGAAAACTGAGCTGTTGGAAGTACATTAACACCAGAGATGTTTTTGATATCCATTTTGAATCTCTTATCTCCAGGTGCGATGTTATCTGTATTGTCACCAAGAAGCAGAGTAGATCTATCCTTATGAGATGCTATTCGTTTTACAACCCTGACAAATTTTTCTTCATTAAAATTGGGATGTCCAACATGAATATCAGAAAGGGGTTCTAGATTCCAATCATCATCAATTTTCAGACCTTTTTTCTTCAGGTCAATATTGATGATAACGCCTTCCAAATCTACTATCCTTCGAATCTGATATAATTAAACCTTTTTGTAAAACCTTTTATTCAAAATTATCACAGAAGTTACAGTCAATCCTAAAATTAAAACTGCTAATGCACCAAATTCAGGAATTATAGTTGGTTCTCCTATTTCTGGTTTGCAGAAATCAGTCCACATATACTTACCGAACTTTTGTGTGATATCTGGATATGGCTTCAGATGTGATTCGTAAATCTTCTTTGCCAAAGGACAGTATCCCATAGTTGGCTGTTCAAAAGTTGGTGTTCCAGCTGTAAGTATCTGCTTGTTTTTTACTGTGAATATTCCTACATTATTCTGTAATTTTGTATAATTATCATAGCTTAGAATCAATCCATTATCCCTCCCAAAAGCTGGATCTGGATATATTATGTCAAATTTTACATTAACCTGTGATGCCAGTCCTGCAATTAATGCAAGTGCCAATGGTACTGATATTATTATTTTTCCTTGTCTATTCATGATCTTATCTTCTGTACTATTATCCTGTCTATAGCGACAATCTTGATTTTAAGCTCACTCATCATACCAATCATTCTTGATAGCTCCTTATTGAGAGCACTCTTTCTATTCTGTAAATCGTTTACTGTCATTTTTTTGTAATCTGTAATCTGTTCATATTTTGGCATTGGTTCTATCGTATGTGGTTTTGCTTCAAGTTTTGCAATATCAGCTTCTATTCTTTTTGTTTCACTAAGATGCATTTCAAGAATTTGATTTTTTGCAGCTAATCGTAATGATATTTGGGTTTTGCTTAAGGAATCAAGTTTGTCTGTCAAGGTTGTATCTCTTTTCTAGTTTTTTGATATTAAAGGAAGCTATTTGATGTAAATGTATTTTATACATTTTACATGCAAATACGAGATACCATAATATATCTCCAGCTTCATCAATGAATTCATCTACATTCTCTGGTTTGAATTCTCCATCCTGATCACGATAAACTTTCTTTACTTTGTTTACTAATTCTCCAGCTTCTCCAGCTATACATGCTATAGCGTATAATGGATTGTCTGTATGATGGTTTGAATAAGCTGTTCTCATAGCTAATTTTTCATATTCTTCAAAATTCATCATTCCACAGGTTTTCCTACTAGTTTGGCATAGATTGATTTAGGTTCTAACTGAGGATGCTTTTCAAAGATTCTTCTTAATACTAGCTTCCAGATTACTGAGTGAAAGAAGAATATTAACCATGATATTGTTATGTAGTGGGTTTTAAAAATTACATCTGTAAAATTGTTTCCCCAAACTTCTAATAGATACCAGTTTAGAATTATTGCTGTAGGTGCTGCAAATCCTGCTGCAATAAACGATTCAAAGGTTGAACCTATGAAAGATTGTTTAGGTCGTAAATATTTCAATTTCATTTCTCCACTTCTGAATAATTAGGTAAATCGTTTAGTTCTTTTGGTAGTAGTCCTCTTTTGATTAATTCTTCAGTGTGAATTGCACCTTGGGCGTTCCACATTACAGCAGCTAAATGATCCTCATCTCTTTTACCTTCCAAGTAATCAAAGAAATGTCTTATACCAGAATCAATGAATGAGCTTAGTTTGATTCCTTTCTCCCAATTTCTATCGGAATATTTTAAAGCTCCTGACTCCGTATGCTGAGCTAATCTTTTTAATGCTATTGGAGATAATAGATCAAATCTACCTTTACCTGTTATTACATCCCTAACTGCTCCTGATTCAAACTCCCTCCTTTTGCCTGAATCTTTAATGATGAAATTATTCAATATACACCACTATCTTGTTAGCCTTGGAATAATGTGCAGAAGTTCTCAGAGGGATTCCATTACAGTTTGGACATTTTGTAATGTTCTTTGGAAACCTCTCCTTGCATCCATTGATGCAGTAATTCCAGTTAAGATAATCTCTCGACAATTTTTTTGCCCTCCTTTTTTTTCTGTGTTGTATTATGTAAAGGAAACTCTACATCCCAAAATATGATTAATTTTCTTAAAAATTCAACATACTGTCTCACTTCATTTGGAGTTTTTCCCAATAATCCTGTAATATCAAGATTTGATATTCCATTTGCACGTTCTTCCAACCTATGTACAAAATCAAGTACATCCATACCCAAGCTGGTTATGCTGTAAATCTTTCTTTCTTCATTATGCTTTACAAGACCAGCATGTTTTAGATATCTTATAAAATAACAAAATTTTCCAGATTCATTGTTACCTTTATATCCAAATGCACGAAGTAAATCCATATACCCAATTTCACCATGATCAAATATTATCTGTAATAATTTTCTCTTATGTTTTGATGAAACTGTATTGAAAAATGACTTGTAGATATCATTTGAAAATTTTGATGTTGCTGTCACTTTTTACACCTTATCAAAGCAGGGATATAACCTTTTAGTTTCTTCTGTTTTGTGTGAATGACTCTCCATGATAGTTTTTGCCCACAGCAAGGACACCATCTTCCATCTATGTTGATTCTGACATCACACTGTCTGCATTTAGGCCAGTTTTTACGATTACATAACAATCCTACTGTTTCATATTTTAATTTGCAAGTTCCATTACAGGTTGGATTCAAAGCTTGCCCTCCCTCCTTT
>Ga0326597_10013625_pt1 | contig 10679 bp, 9 predicted proteins | sample RVTome_12_FD_203789 | JGI IMG/M metagenome (GOLD analysis project Ga0326597, IMG submission 203789) | Soil microbial communities from uranium-contaminated site in the Upper Colorado River Basin, Wyoming, United States - RVT100D185 | ecosystem: Environmental > Terrestrial > Soil > Contaminated >... | reverse complement strand
GCCTCCGACCCCGCGAGCCAAGCAGAACCTAGTGGGAAAGCTTCTCGACCCCGCCGAGGAACCGGGTTATCGTCGGGAGCTGGGAGCCGGTAGCTCAGTTGGTAGAGCAACGGACTTTTAATCCGTAGGTCCTGGGTTCGATCCCCAGCCGGCTCATCGTAGTAACCACAATGACTCAGCCCCTTCGGGAAGGCTCTCCTGGAGGGGCTTTGTCGTGCCACTTGCTGCCGATTTGTTGCGGGAGCATCGGGGGGTCAAGACGGACGCCCTCGGGAGGGGTCCGGCGGGCCGCCTGGCGGGCGTCGAGGGAGGGGTGGAGAGGGTAGGACCGGCCCGGCCCCCACTGACAACGAGCGTCGGGGTTACTTCATTGTATCGTTTCTCGCCCACAAGGAAGGTTGGACGTCGGTTAGCGGCCGGTCGAAATCCGTGATCGTGAAGCTTTCGGCAGCACCCGGGAGGTTCTTGAGAGTCTCGAGTATTCCCTCTCGGTACTCCGGGTCGAGCGTCTCGAAACGATAGAAGATGTGCGGCCCCTGGCCCGCGTCCGATCTCCGGCTCCCACCCCTCGAAGCTCCACGCGTAGTCCGCCAGAACGTCCAGAAACAGCACCTTCGCGGGAGTGGGCCACCCGGCCAGCTCCGGCACACCGGAAAGGGCAGCGGGCCACAACCAATCCCTTTTCCCTTGCTGCACTTGCGGCCGCCCGGCATCTTGCCACTGGTTCGTCGGAGCCTTGGCCAGAGCGTCGCAGCCTTCGCCGGAGAATGGTCGATCGAACGGGAGGAGGTCTCATGAACACACGCACGTTTATGCTCGGTACGCTGGCCACAGCCGGAGTCGGGTTCCTCCTCTCCTTTCTGTGGCACGTGCTTCTGATGAACGACTTCTACGCGGCGACCTCACCCGCGCCGATGCGCGAGGTGCCGGCCTTCTGGGCCGTGATTCTCGCGTATCTCGTCGTCGGCGCCATCATGGCCTACATGTATCCCAAAGGTCACGAGGGAGGCTCCCCGGTGGCCGAAGGCCTCAAGTTCGGGATCATCATCGGTGTCCTCTGGTGGTTTCCCACTAATCTGGTGCTCTACGGAGCCATGGAAGGCCCGTTCACGCTGGTCCTCGTGGACAGCGCCTGGCACCTCGTGGAACAGGGGGTGAGCGGCGCAGTGCTCGGCCTGGTGTATGGACTCGGGCTACAAAGCAAAGAGGCCACGCCCGCCGGTGAAGGACACCCGCCAGCCGCGTCGTGACGGACCGACCGTCCGGCCTCCTGGAGCGTGCCCTGCATCCAGTACTGCGAGTCCGGCTGATTACCTGGCAGACATGATCGATCCCTAGACCCAGGCGCTGCCTCGTCAACGTTGGAGTCCCCGAGGAGTTGGAAAAAGCGGACGCGGAGAAACTGAGTGGTCTTGCCGTCGTCGTCTGGATACAGATCATGCGCCGAAAGGCGGCCGAACTGTCCGCCCTTTGGTCGTCGAGCTGGACGCCCGGATGACCGACATGACCCTATCGGCGATCCGGGATGGGAACGGTACGGCAGACGTCAGATGTGACTGTTCATCAGGTACTGCCAGGAATCCAGGTGGAGGCCAGAGTGCGCCTCAGCGACCGGGAGCAGGATCACCTGATCATGGTAGCCACCCTCCGCAAACTTCATGGCATCTGCTCCTCCAGCTACTGGGCAATTGACATCGCCGGGTTCATGCTGGCGCGCCAGGGCACGCATGATCCTTGTGAGCCTCATGGGCGCTCATGGGTCAGAACCTGCACCAGTCAGAACCTGCATTAGTAGTTCGTCTCCACTAATGCAGCATTACTCCCGCCGAGGTGGTGGAGTGCTCTGTGCAGATGGTGCGCGACTGATTCGATCCACCTGAGGGCGTCCAGCTGCCCAAGCGCCATGTCGGGGTCGAGCTTCCCGCTGGCGGCGGCCAGAAGGATCCGTTCCCGGTTGACTGCCACTGCCCGCGTGAGTTCGGTCGCGAGGAGACGGGATTCCTCGCCGGGTATGCCTGCCGGTTCGTCAGCCCAGGCGAGCGCCAAAGAGACAATGCGCTGCAGATCCGTGCGCAGTCCTTCGAGCGCGGGGTCCGTGGTCGCAGTCCGGCGGGCGTCGAATGCGCTGTCGGCCGCGACCAGTTGCTCGAGGTGATCGACGGAGTGCAGGACCGAGACGTGCCGCGCGTGGGTCTCGTCGGACTCCGCCTCGGCGCGCACCCTGGCGAGGAACCGGCGTACTGCGGCGAGCGCTTCTCTCTTCGCCTGGCCGTCGGCGCCCGATGTCGCGCTCGGCGGGGTCAGCACGACCCCCGCGACGCCGCCGAGGACTTCGCGCAGGGTACGGTGGGCCGCCTCGATCGCGACCGGTGCGAGCCGAGTCACGCTCTCATCGAGGTGGCGGGTGAGTTGCGGCCCGGTGTCTGGGAGCAGGCGTTCGACGAGCCGCGAGAAGCGTCTCACGTGCGGGAGCACCAGAGCGACGGCGAGGACATTCATCGTGGTGTGGAATGCCGCGAGGCTGACCGCCCCGTCGGCGCCGGCCGGATCGTCCACAAGGTGCTGCATCGCGACGATGAAGAGCGGGATCAGCGCAAAGCCGATCGCCCCGGCGAAGACATTGAAAAGCACGTGCGCGAGTGCCGTCCGCCTTGCGGGAGCGGCTGCTCCGACGGCGGCGAGTCCGGCCGTCACCGTCGTGCCGATGTTCTGCCCGACGACGAGTGTCGCGGCCTGCGCGAGGTTGATGGTCCCGGTCCCAAGTGCGGCAAGAGTAGTTGCCACGGCGGCGCTTGACGACTGCATCACGACCGTCATCACTAATCCGGCGAGGAGGAGCAGGATCCGACCGCCGAGCCCTCCCATAGGGAGATTCGCGAGCGCGAACCTTCCCGCGAGTTCCGACATCCCCATCTGAAGAGTCGATATCCCGACGAAGATCAGCCCGAACCCGGCGATGGCGAGGCCGAACGCGGAGAGCTTGCCGCGCGTGAGGATTCGCAGCAGTGCGCCGATCCCAACGAGTGGCAGCGCGGCGGGGAGAACGCTCATCTTGAGTCCGAAGAGCGAGACGAGCCATCCGGTGCTCGTCGTGCCGATATTGGCGCCGAGTATGACCCCCAATGCCTGGGGGAAAGCGAGGAGCCCGGCGCTTACGAAGCCGATGGTCATCAGTGTCGTTGCGCTCGACGACTGCACAAGTGCCGTAACTCCCGCACCCGCGGCGACCGCCGAGAGCGGTCCCCCGGTGAAGCGCTCGAGCGTTCGCTTGAGTGCATCGCCGGCGGCGATCTTCAGCCCGTCTGTCATCAGCACCATCCCGATGAGGAAGAGTCCGATTCCGCCGAGTGTGTAGGTCAGCATCCTTTTCGCCGGGCGCGGGGGCTGCAGAAAGCGGTCACGTGGTGAAAAGCCGGGATGCGAGGAGGAGTACTGCCGCGTTTATCAGGAACAGCATCACCAGGTTGATCCAGATCCCTGCGCGCGCCATCTGCGGGATCGTCAGTCTGCCCGTACCGAAAACTATTGCGTTGGGCGGGGTTGCGACCGGCATCATGAATGCGCAGCTCGCGGCGAGCGCGGTGGGGATCGCCAGCGTGAGGGGATCGACCCCCATCCCGACGGCGACCGAGGCGACGATCGGGAGGAAGACGGCCGCCGTCGCGGTGTTGCTGGTCAGTTCGGTGAGGAAGAGGACGACGGCGGAGACCACGAGCATCACGAGTACGAGAGGGAGTATCTGCAACCCGGTGAGCGACGTTCCGATCCACCCGGCGAGACCACTCGCACTGATCGATTGCGCGAGCGAGAGCCCGCCGCCGAAGAGGATCAGCACGGACCAGGGGATCTTCTCGGCTTCGCGCCAACTGAGCGCGGGCCGCAGGCTTCCACGCGCGGCAGGGATGAGGAAAAGGAGCGTCGCGCCAGCAATCGCGATCCCGGCGTCGCTCAGCCCGGGGGCGAACTCCGAGAGCAGAGGGCGCATGACCCAGGCCGTCGCAGTCGCGAGGGTGACCGTTCCGACGACCCACTCGGCGAGGCTGAGTGGTCCCAGCGCAGCGGACTCGGCCCTGAATGCTGCGGCGCCGCCCGTTATCTCGGCGGTGGGGAGGGGATGAAGCCATTTGACGAGAAGGGCCCAGGTGATCGGGAGGGCGACGATGACCACAGGTACGCCGAGGAGCATCCACTGCGCGAATCCGATCTCGCGGCCGTAGGTCTCCAAAACGAAACCGGCGAGGAGTGCATTGGGGGGGGTGCCGATGAGGGTCCCGAGTCCGCCGATGTTCGCCGCGTACGCGATCCCGAGAAGGAGCGCGACGGCGAACGCATTGCCCCCTGCCGCCTCGTCGCGTTCAGCGAGCGCCATCACCGAAAGCGCCATCGGGTACATCATCACGACCGTTGCGGTGTTGCTGACCCACATGCTGATGAAGGCCGTAGCGACCATGAAGCCCGCTACGAGGTTGGCGGGGCGGGTGCCTACCAGCCCGATGGTCGCGAGGGCAATCCTCTTGTGGAGCCCGCACTGCTCGAGCCCCCGGGCGATGATGAATCCCCCCAGGAAGAGGAAGATGATCGGGTTGGAATAAGGACCCGTCGCGTCCTCGATTCCGGCGATCCCGAGGACGGGGAAGAGGACGATGGGGAGGAGGGCGGTCACTGGGATAGGGAGCGCCTCCGTGACCCACCAGACGGCCATCAGGATGCCTGCCGCGGCGACCTTCCACGCGGCCGACTCCATCCCCGCCGGGGGCGCGGCCGCGAGGAGAGCTGCGAAGAGGAGGGGCCCTGCGACGAGGCCGATCCGGGGCCTCAGTCCTGGTGAGTCGTCGTCCTTCGTGAGCAACATTGTCATCTCGCGATCAGGGGAGAGAAGAGTGTCAAGCGTGAACGCGCGGACGAGCGTGTTCAGGTCACCGAGCGCCGGTATGGCACGTTTGAGCGCTCCTTCACCCTGCCCGCCTCGGCCGACTCGGAGACGATCAAAGCGGACTTCCGGGATGGGGTCTTGAGGGTGGAGATCGCCAAGCGTGCGGAAGCCGCAGGGAAGAAGATCGAGATTCGATCGAACTAGCACTCTGGTCTACCCGACCCTGACGTAGGTCGAAGTGATCATGGCTGGTCGTTGCGGGTTCTCCAATAGTATGTCCCTGTGCCTCTCTAAATTCTGTCCTCCCCTGGGGGTGAGTCAGGCAGCATCAGAGTCTGAGTTGACCTCCGTTTTGAGGTGACTGGGGCTGGCGAACCCGCGTGTCCGGTGCTGGATCTCCTCGAGATCTTGAGGCACTGAGGGAGTCGGCCTGCGCTCTGCACCCTGGGGCGCGGCGGGCGTCAACGAGCGAGCTGCCGCGGGCGGCCGGCGCCCTCCCCTCCCTACCATCCGGGTACGAGGTTCAGCCCGAAGTGGCCGCCGCGCTCCGGCCGCTGGAACGGATACGCGTAGAAGACTTCGAGGATGAGGGCGCCCAGGAGGTTCACCCGGGTGCTCACGCCCACGCTGGACACCGGAACGCGGTCGGCGCTCTCGCGGTCCCAGCGCAGGTCCGCTCCGTTCCCGCCGCTCCAGGCCACGCCGGCGTCCGCGAAGAACGACAGCTCCGTCGGAAGGGCCGGGAACGACGCGATCCCGTAGCGGTCGGTTCCCAAGAGGGGGATGCGGGCCTCCAGGTTCACGACCGCGATCCGGTGACCGAGGAGCCTCTCGAGCTCCGCGCACTGCCCCTCGGGGGTGACCGTGCACTCGGTGAGCCGGAAGGAGTGGCTCGCGTATCCCCGGATGAGGGACTCCGTACCCAGGAAGATCGGCCGAGGCACGCCGTCGATCCGGTCCACGTCAGACCCGTACCGTCCGACGTGCATCGCCCGGGCCGCGAGGGTGAGGTGACGGTGAGGCGCAAGGTACCGTCGATGGTCGAGGGTGAGCTGCGCGAAGCTCACGCTCCCCCCTGTGTAGCCCACCTCGTAGCGGGCGCGCCAGCCCCGGACGGGAGACGTAAACCCGAAGAAGCTGTTGTCCTCCACGAACGCGAGGAATCCCCGCCCCAGGTTCAGGGCCTCGGGAGTGGGGAGGGGGAACCGTTCGTAGTCGATCAGCCGCCCCTGGGCGTCCACGTAGAAGATCTCGCGCCGCGCGTCGAATCCGTAGCGAGTGTACCCGCCGCCCCACTCCATGCGCCGGACCGTCGAGAACGGGTAGGCCATGATGCCCTGCGCCTCGGTCACCCGTGTCCGCTGGTCGTCGCGCACCCAGGCGACGTCCCCTCTCGGCGGGTTCAGGTCGGGGGTGGTCTGCAGGTACCGGAACGGCACGTGGGACGCGCCGACCCCCCAGTTCCACCTCCGCTTCTCGTTCATGTAGAACACCTGCCCTCCGATGTCCCGCAGCTCGCCCTGGGCCTGGACCGCGGTGTAGAGGGTGCGGTCGCCCAGCATGTCCGAGAAGACCGCCGAGATCGCCCCGGCGAGGAAGGTCCCAGACTGGTCCATCCCGACGCCCACCGCCGCCTGCCCGATGAAGTCGAGTCCCAGCGAGGAGCGGAAGGGCGCCGCCTCCTGCGCCCGGTAGGTGCCCGGCGCCGGGAGCCCCACTTCGGCATCCCCGAGCATCCGGTTGATCCACGCGTCGGGGGCGGCGGCCCCTCCCGGAAGGCGACGTTCCTCCGCCACCGCCGCGACCGGGGCCACGACAGGCTCCCCAGTGACCTCGGCCGCGTCCAGGGCGTACACGTGGAATTCGCCTCCGTCGAAGACGGTGAATGACACCGTGCCGGCCTCCCGCGCGACCGTGAGCGCCGGCGTCGCGTCGGTGATCCCGCTCACCGCGGTCGTGACGCGCGTGACCCTGAGGAGCGATCCGTCCGCGAGATTCACCCGGTAGATGTCCCGGAACCCGTCGGGGTCGGCGAGGAAGTAGAGTCCCTGTCCGTCGGGGGTGAACTGAGGGCTCCAGTGACTCGCTCCCGTGAGGACGTCGGCGATGTTCGCCGCCAACTTTGAGACATTCGCATCGACGGTATCGGACGAGGTGCGCGCTGCCGGTCCTCGGACGCGGCAGGACGGTTGAGTGTCGGATGAGCGAGCTGGCCGTCTGGGTCGGCTCGGCATTATCGTCGTTGGCGAGATCATTCCGCAGGCTTACTCCTCGCGTCATGCGCTGAGCGGCACGGCTGTCTCCCCTCCCTCCCGTCGACCGGCTGCTCCTGCGGACGGTGTCATGGCCATCGGTCAGGCTGCTCGACTCCTGGATAGGTCCTGAGGGCATGCCCTGGATGCGCGAGCGCGAGCTGGGCCGGGTGCTGGCGCACCATGCGCGGGGCGAAGGCACCGAGATCAGTCGCGCCGAGGCCGCGTTCGACGATCCGGGAGCTCGCGGGCGAGCGGCCGATCCGCCGATTCTACCGCGACGAAGGGCTCGCGGTGCGGTGGAAGGGTCGAAGGCGACGGAGCCGGGTGCCGAGGCCGGTGCGTGACCCGCTAGGGCAGCCGAACGAGCGGTGGAGCGTGGACTTCATCACGGACACGCTAAGCACGGGCCGATGGGGCCCCGTAGCCGTAGCGGTAGCCGTGCGCGCTCGGAGCGACACCCGCGCCCTCATCGGGCGGACGCGAGCCTGGCTTTCAGGCCGGCGATGTCCTCCGGCTTCCACCCGGGCGGGTCGGTCACCGCGATCCAGGCGTCGACGTAGTCTTCCGGCGCGTAGTTGTGCCCGAAGCCGACGGGCGTGCTGTTGGCCAGCGCCACGTCGACGGTGAGCTGGAGGAGCGTCACGACAGGGAACCAGCGCAGCCTGGGCGACACGTCGGGCCCGCGCTCTCCCTCCATCCACGGGGGCTCGCGCCAGGCCGATCGAGGGTCGAAGAACGTTATCGGATCACTCGCGTATTGGAGATATATGATCCGCATCGGCCCCCAGGCCGCGTCCTCCTGCTCCGGCGTGACCCCCTGGTTGAAGAAGCGGACGATCGAGCCGTCACGAAACCGCGGAAGCCAGAACGGCGAGGCCGGCACGCGCTCCTCGGTAACCGACCGCCAGGTCGGGCTCGTGAACGGGGGGCCGGCCCAGAGGGCCCCATGGAATGGATCGGCGATCACGTCCCACAGGTCGCTGGCGAGGTCGGAGTTCATGGCGCCCAGGCTGAGGCCGTGTAAATAGAGCCTCGGGCGGCTCTCCCGCGGCAGACGCGTCCAGTGTCCATAGACTTCGCGAAAGAGGGCCCGCGCGGCCTCCGCGCCGTACGAGGGCTCGACCAGGAGCGCCAGGTGGCTCGCCAGGTAGGAGTACTGCATGGCGACGCTGGCGACGTCACCCCGGTGAAGGTACTCGAGGGTCTCGATCGCACCCGGGTCGATCCACCCCGTACCGGTCGGCGTGACGATGACCAGCACGGACTTCTCGAAGCCCCCGGCGCGCACGAGCTCGGCCAGTGCGAGCGCGGCCCGCTCCGCCACGGACTCGGCCGAGTTGAGACCGGCGTAGACGCGCACGGGCTGCTCGGCGGGCGTCCCGAGAAATGCCGCGAGCTCGACGCTGGATGGCGTGGATGCCAGGAACTCTCGCCCCCTCCGGCCGACTCCCTCCCACGCGATGAGGGAGGCGTCCCTTCCGGTCCGGTCAGGATCGACGGGGCGCTCGACGTCGCTTTCGATCAGCTCGTCCATTTGCTGGTACGAGGCATCGAGGCCGCGCAGGGCGAAGCGAAGGAGCACCCCGTCCACAAGAGACCATGCGAGAGCGATGGCAATCACCGCTCCGATGATGTTCGAGAGACGCCCGGGGACGTGGCGCCCCGCCCGGGCCGCGAGGAAGCGCTTCAGGCGCCGGAAGATCCGTGCGAGCACGACGACGGCGGCGAATACTGCCGCGGCGATTCCCGCGACCTCGAGGGGCCGCCCGCGCTGGACTGGGTCGAGACCCATGAGGAGGCGCACCGAGTCCTGCCACTCGGATGCACGCCAGAGAAAGAGGCCCACGATGGTCAGGCAGACGGTGCTCGCCACCAGCTTCGATACCGATGCGGTCCGCGGCTGCGGCTCGCGAAACCCGAGCCAAAGCCAGAGCCAGCGCAGGAGCACGCCGAGCCCGTATCCAGCGGCGAACGAGAAGCCGGAGAGCACGCCCTGCACGGCGAAGGGCCGCGGGATGAGGCTGGGGGCGAGCGAAGCTGCGAAGAAGAGCGCCCCCAGGAGCACGCCCGCCGTCGAGAGCGATCGGGTGAACCTCGGGATGATCTCCGTCGGCATCGAGAAGGCGCAGTCCCCCTGAGCGTTTCGGTCGGTGCCTGGGTCGGTGCCTGGAAAGACAAGATAGGGAACCGTACCGGGCTGCGGGAACCCATCGCGCCCGGGCGCGCGAGGGCATCGAGAAGAGCGGAGCTTCCTGGGCGCTGCGGACGAGGAGGCCGGGGTCGCGCCCGGAAACCGGGAGGGATCAATGCGCGTCGCCAGCGTGCCCATGCCGGCCTAGAGCAAGTCGATACCCACGAAGAGCACGCCGAATCCCGCGAGGGCGAGCCCGGCGGAGTCGGACCGCCCCTTGAGCAGGAGTCGCATGAGCGCGCCCAAGCCGAGGAGGGGCAGGGCCATCGCCGCCACGCTCACCTTGAAGCCTACCACGGACACGATGCAGCCCGTGCTAGTCGTGCCCAGGTTGGCCCCGAAGACGACGCCCAGCAGTGCACTGAGCGACAGAGCCGGCTGGCGCAGGGGTGCTCGAAGAGCGGGGCTGGGTAGGCGTATGAGATGCTTCCGTTGTTGCCCGAACTCAGGCCGCCGGACCCCTGGCTTGAAGCCGTGTTGCATCCGTGTTGCGGGACGCGCCAGAAAGGCCAAAAAGAAGCCCTAACTCGGGGCTGTCTTCATGGACACAAAGCTTTGCAGGACAAAGCGAAAGCTACCACGGCGAATCGGGCCGTAAGAGTAAGAGTGTGACTTTTAATCCGTAGGTCCTGGGTTCGATCCCCAGCCGGCTCATGCGTCCCGATCGACCCCCTCGAGATACGGATCCGCGCGTACCGGGGCTCGGGGCGCCGAGGGCGCGTTTTTGCTTGCCCCTCCCGGCATCACGCGACATCTTGCAGGCGATCCAACCCCTTGCCGGGGAGACGGGCCGTGGCCCACGTGCCTGCTCCAGATCACTACCCGCCCGACGCCTGGATCTAGTTGGCCGTGAAGACAACACCCTTCGAGAGCGAGGAAGCCCCTTGCGGGCAGATGATGAGCGGCGAACGGCATCGAGATTGGGACGGTGAGGTGCTCCTGACCGAAAAGACGATCTACCTTTGCGGCTGCCAGGTGATTCGTCACGAGTACCACGACGGCACGTTTGCCCGCTCGACGGTCCATCACAACGGGACTGTCCTTGTCGACCGCGTGAATCCGCACACGTGATAGGCGGCGCCTTCGGATCGTGACGGCTTCCCATGACGTAGTGCTCGTCGGGGGCGGCGGCGCCGGTCTGCGCGCGGCGATCGCGATAGCCGAGACCCATCCCGACCTCCGCGTGGCAGTGATCTCGAAAGTCTATCCGATGCGGAGCCACACGGTGTCGGCCGAAGGCGGCGCGGCAGGCGTCATCCGGCCTGACGACTCGTTCGACGAGCACGCGCACGACACGATCTCGGGCGGCGACTGGATGTGCGACCAGGATGCCGTGGAGATGTTCGTCAAGGAAGCCCCT
>Ga0326597_10013624_pt1 | contig 10680 bp, 10 predicted proteins | sample RVTome_12_FD_203789 | JGI IMG/M metagenome (GOLD analysis project Ga0326597, IMG submission 203789) | Soil microbial communities from uranium-contaminated site in the Upper Colorado River Basin, Wyoming, United States - RVT100D185 | ecosystem: Environmental > Terrestrial > Soil > Contaminated >... | reverse complement strand
CTACCTATCCCCGGCCATCGTGGAGGACATCCTCAAGCAGGAGAGCGACCTGGCCCTCGGCGGCTCGACCGTGGAGTGCTCGGTGCTTTTCTCGGACGTGGTGGGCTTCACTCCCTTCAGCGAGGCCCTCCGCCCCGAGGAGCTGGTCGAGCTGCTGAACGAGTATTTCACCCTGATGGCCGAGATGATCTTCAAGAACTACGGCACCCTCGACAAATTTATCGGAGACGCCACCATGGCGGTCTTCGGGGCGCCCGTCTACGAGCCCGACCACGCCGCCTGGGCCGTCAAGGCGGGGCTCGACATGATCGCCGCGGCGGACGGGCTGATGGAGAAGTGGAAAGCCGAAGGGAAGCCCACCTTCAAGATGCGGGTGGGGGTGAACTCCGGCCCCGTCGTCGCGGGCAATCTGGGCTCCCCCCAGCGCATGGACTACACCGTCATCGGCGACGCCGTGAATCTCGCGAACCGCATGGAGAGCGCCGCGAAGCACAACTCTGTGGCCGTCAGCGCCGCCACCTGGGAGAGGATCAAGGACTACGCCCAAGGCGAGGCCCTGGGGCCGGTGAAGGTGAAGGGGAAGTCCGAGGAAGTGCCGGTCTACATCGTCAAGAGCATCCAGCCCCCCTCGCGGGAGGCCGGCCAGGTCAAGCGCACCACCCCGCGCGCGGACGTGGAGCTCTTCGCCATCTACGTGCAGGAGGGAGTCAGCGGCACCCGGCAGGGCATCATCCGCAACATCAGCGTCGGGGGGGCGCTCCTCCAGACGAGCTTCCCGGCGGACGCGGGCAACTCCATCCGCCTGAACTTCACCATCGCCGGCGGGGGAGGGCAGGTGAAGGACCTCGTGGGGCATGTCGTCCGGGCGACCTGGACCGAGGAGGGCGGCCGCAAGGGCTACATGGTCAACCTGCAGTTCCTCGACATCGGGGAGGAAGCCCGCTCCGTCGTCTCCCAATACGTCGCCAAGAAAAACGCCTAGGACAGCCCTGCATTGTCATCCGGACCGCACGGCGACCTGATCCGCGTCCGCCGCATTCCCGCTCCGCCGGGCCTCTTCATGGATCACGTGAACGTGATCCTGGTCGGCCGGAAGCCCGTCGCCCTCCTGGACGCTGGCTATGCCGAGACGGCGGGGGAGCTGGCGGCCTGGCTCAAGGAGGCCGCGCCGGACGGGCTCGACATGCTCATCCTCACCCACTTCCACCGGGATCACATGGGCGGTGCCGCCGCCGTACATGAAGCCACGGGAGCCAGGATGCTGGCGCACCCCATCGAGATCCCCCTGATGAAGGACCGGCAGCCCTCCCTGAAGGAAATCGAGCCCATCGAGGAGGGCGCCCGGCTGCGCTTCGGGGAGATGGAGCTGGAGGCCCTCCTCACCCCGGGGCACTCGCCCGGGCATCTCTCCTTCTGGTGGGAGGAGGAGCGCGTCCTCTTCGGAGGGGACAACGTGCTCCTCCCGACGACGACCTCCATCCAGCCGCCCTTCGGCCGGCTGCTCGACTACCAGCGCACCCTGGAGCGCCTCCTGGCGCTCAACCCCCGGACCATCTACCCGGGGCACGGGCCGATCGTCCGGGACCCGGCCCGGCGGATCCGGGACCTGCTCCTGCACCGGGCCCAGCGCGAGGCGCAGATACTTGGATGCTTGGCCGGGGGGCTGGATGCCCCGGAGCTTATCACCCGGCAGGTCTATCCCGACCTCGAGGAGCGGCGCCTCGGCATGGCCGCGCAGATGGTCCGCGCGCAGTTGCAGAAGCTGGCCGAAGAGGGGAAGGTGCGGGAGGAGGAGGGCCGGTACCGCCTGGCCGGGCCATGAGGCCGTCGTGAGGAAGCCTTCTTGCTGACGAACTGCCACACGCTGATCCTGCGCCGCCTGCTGGGGCACAGGGAGACGCCTCCCGAGGAAGAGCTCGATCTCTACGTCTACAACGTCTCGCCGGACAGCCTGCCGCTTTCCCAGGAATTCCGCGCCCGCGAAACCCACGTCTTCGCCCCGCCGGCGGGGGCGCTGACGCGCTACCCCAAGCTGGTCTGGGTCAAGTGCCACATCGTGGTGGACAACTTCTGCCACTACGGGACGCGCGAAAAGGCGGCCTCCGGCCTCGAGCCCCACGAGAAGAAAGGCTACACCTACTGCCGGGGCGCCGGCCTCATCCCCCTGGTGCGGGACTTCGCCCGCGAGATGGGCCAGGACCTGGACCTTCGGTCGGCCCACTACCTGGCGCACGTCCTCGTCGAAATCGCGGTGGACTACTGCATCTACCGGGACGACCGGAGCGTGCCCCTGATCATGAGCGGCATGCGCACCGGGATGACGGACGAGCAGCGGCGGGAGTTCGTCGAGGGCATCGCGCTCCTGTACGGCTGCGAGCCCGCGAAGGTGGAGAGGAGCCAGGGCGCCCCGGCCCGGTTCTACGGGAGCATGTACGGCATCGACTCCCTCTACCTGGACGGGCGGACGAAGATCATCCTTCGGAAGCTCCGCCTGCCCTATAGCGAGGAGAACACCGCCCGGGCGCGGGAGCTCATCCTCGCCGCGGCGGAGAGGGCGGGGGATTACGAGGAGTTCGTGGAGGGGGCCGTCGCGGCGCTCGCGGACCGCGGGGCATGGGCGGGGGAAGGAAGCCTGGCGGCGGAAGATCAATAGGGCGCCTGGCCCCGGCCGAAAGCGAAGCAGGGGAGCCTCGGCTCCCCGCCCGCGCTGCTTCAGCTAAGGTACGCTTGCTCTAGCGTGCTACTTGACGGCGCTCTTGAGCCCCGCTCCCGCCTTGAACCGGGGAACCTTGGACGCCTTGACCTGGATCGTCTCGCCCGTTCTTGGGTTCCTCGCCTTGCGCGGGCCGCGCTTGGAGATGCTGAAGGTCCCGAACCCGGTCAGGGTGACCTTGTCCCCCTTCTTGAGCGCGCCTGTGACCGTGGAGACGAAGGCGTTCACGACCGCCTCGGCCCCCGATTTGCTCAGATCCGTCTGCTTGGCGATGGCTTCGACCAGATCCCCTTTATTCATTTCTCCATCTCCTGGTCCGCAAGATGCGGTTCCATGGGCGGAAAATGCGGGCTCGACACAGGGCGGCTTTCGTCCCGGTCAGCGCCGGGGGTGAGAATCGCGGGCGGGGGTCAATTCCGGGGCGGAATCTTAACGAGAATCCGCTGGATTTGCAAGCCTGATCGCCCGAATCCTCAATAAAATTGCGGGAATCAGGGCAGCGGGAACCTCCAGTAACGCCCGCGCCGGAGCATCGCGTCGTAGGAGAAGACCACCACCCCGTCCGCCCCCGACCGCAGCGCCCCGCGCCACTGGCGCCAGAGTGGCTCCGGATCCTCCCCGAAAAGATAGGCTCCCAGGCCGATGAGCACCCGGCCTTTCCGCCGGCCGTTCTCCTCCTCCGCGGGAAGGCGCCACGCCGAGGCGCTGCGGCTGATCCGGTGAGCCAAAATCTCGTCGCGCGTGTAGTTCATCAGCACGGCCTTGTCCAGGAGCCCCTTCTCCAGCCAGCCGCGCCAGTCCTGGAAGGCGGAGAGGTAGGCGCGATCCCCCCACGGGAGGACGGCCGCCGAGAGCAGAAGGCCCGGGTGCCGGGCCCGCAGCGCCCGGTCCACCTCCCGGACCGTCTCGGTCACCTGCCGCCGGCGCCAATCGTCCCAGGCTTGGTGCTCGGCCGTGCTCCGCTGGACGCCGCCCGCCGGGGCCGCGAACCCTGTCTCCGCCCGGAAGCGCTCCGCCGGGACGCGCCCGTAGCCGAAGTCTAGGCGGGGCGCGAAGCGCGAGCCCGGCGAGATGGGCAGGGCGTATGGGTAGCGGATGTAGTCCAGGTGGACCCCCGCCAGCCCCGGGTAGCGCCGGGCCAGCTCGGAGGCGATGTCCGCCAGGCGGCGCCTCACTCCGGGATGCCCCGGATCGAGATAGATGCCGGGCGTTCCCAGCGTGAAGCCGGAGGCCCAGGAGGGCCGGCCGTCGGGCGGGTAGTCAAGCAGGGAGCGGCCGTGCAGGTCCCGGAGCACGGCCTCCGGCCCCAGCTCGCGCAGGAGGGGGGCCTCCCGGTTGCGGGCGAGCGCGAAAGCATTGATCCAGGCATGGACCCGGATCGGACGCCCCCCGCCCCCAGGCGCGGAGGCCAGCTCGAGGAGGTAGGCCAGGGGCTCCCGGCCCGCCCGGCGCGAGGGCGAATCGTCCGCCAGGCTCGTCGGGAACCAGGCGCGGCCGCTCCGGTACACCTGGACATACAGGTCGGTCACGCCCGAGGCGCGGGCCCGCTCGGCGAGGGCGAGGATCCTCTTCGGGTCGTCCAAGGTGGCGTTCTGGCCCTCCGCGGGCACCCAGAGGCCCACCTCCCCCCGGGGGGGCGCCGGAGCCGCTTCCGCAAGGCAGCCGCTCCCGCCCGCCTGGAAAAGGATAAAGAAAGAAGCGGCGAGGAAGAGAAAGCGCATCAATTCTCCATCCCTCCCCGGGCCGGGCCCGGCGGCGCGGCAGGGCGGGCGGATTGAGCGGCCACGAAGGAGGCCCGGGCGAGGGCCAGGGAGGCGGGGCCGGCCAGCCCTTCGCCGCCCTCGGCCAGGAGGGCCTCGATGAGATGGATACCCAGGGGCATCTCGGGGGCGATCGTCCCGAGGATCGCGCAGGCACCCGCCGCCAGGCCGGCCGCCAGCTCTCCCCGGTGGAGGGCGGCGAGGGCGGAGAAATCGGCCCAGTGTACCCGGGGCCCCCCGTCCGGAGAGGCGGGAGAGGACGGTGAATTCACCAGGAGCCTGCCGCCGGGGAGGAGGGCGTTCCCCATCGGCGGGATGACGGCCAGGGTAGGATCGGACACCACTTCGAGGTGGAACCGCCAGGGCGCATTCAGGTCCAGGATCGGCGCGGGGCTCAGGCGGGCGAAGGCGCGGTCGGGGGAGCCGGGCGGCTGGGGCCAGGCCGGGGTGAGCGCCTGGGCGAAGAAGCCGGCCCTCTCCGCCGTCCGGCCGAGAAGCCGCGCGGCCCGGAGGAAGGCGCCGCCCCCATCCATCTCCCGTCTCCCGTGGAAGCAGATGGCGCGAATGGCGCTTCCTCCAACCCATTCAAATGTTTTGGAAAAAAAGACCTTTGGGCGGAACGTCAAGTTGACACGTTTAGAACCCTTTCGCAATATGGATTTTTACCTTGTCCCTTGAACCAGGGAGCTTCCGTTGGCCAAGCGCTTTTCGATTTTCACCTACGGCTGCCAGATGAACCGCTACGACACCGAAACCATCACCGGCCATCTGGAGCGGGAGGGCTACGAGCGGTCGGAGAATTTCGAGACGGCCGACCTCATCCTGCTCAACACGTGTTCCATCCGGGAGCGGGCCGAGCAGAAGGTTTTCAGCCAGCTCGGCCGCCTGAGCCGTCTCAAGAAGGAGAAGCCGGGCCTCAAGATCGCCGTCTGCGGCTGCTTCGCCACCCGGGAAGGGGAGGGGATCGCGAAGCGCCAGCCGGCCGTGGACCTGGTGTTCGGCACCCAGAACATCGCGGAACTCCCCCGCCTGCTCGGCCGGATGACGGAAGGCCGCGTCGTGGACGTGGCCCCCGTGGAGCCGGATTTCACGGAAGTCGCCCCCATCCGGAGGGAGGGGGATCTGAGCGCCTGGGTGAGCATCGCCCGGGGCTGCGACAACTTCTGCACCTTCTGCGTGGTTCCCTACACGCGCGGCCCGGAGTGGAGCAAGCCGAGCCCGCTCATCGTCGAGGAGGTGGAGAAGGCCGTCGCGGAGGGCTTCAGGGAGGTCACCCTGCTCGGCCAGAACGTCAACTCCTATGGCCGGAAGACGCCGGGCGGGCTGACCTTCGGAGGCCTCCTGCGGCGCTTGGTCGAGGTGGGGGGCCTCCTCCGCGTCCGCTTCATGACCTCCCACCCCAAGGACTGCGACTTGGACATGGTGGCGGCCATGGGGGAGTGCGCGAAAGTCTGCGAGCACCTTCACCTGCCCTTCCAGGCGGGCTCGGACGAGGTGCTCCGCCGCATGGAGAGGGGCTATACGGGGGAGGAATACCTGGCGAAGGTGGATTTATTCCGCAAGCACGTGCCGGGTGGGGTGCTTACCTCGGACGTAATCGTGGGATTTCCCGGGGAGACGGACCGGGATTTTGAAAAGACGCTTGAAATTCTTCACCGGGCGCGCTTTGACAGCATTTTTATGTTTAAATACTCACCGAGGCCCGGGACGCCGGCCGCCGCCATGCCAGGCCGGGTGCCCGAGGAGGCCATGGCCGAGCGCTTCGAGGAGGCCCTCCGCCTCCAGCGCCGGATGACCGAGGACCTTCACCGGGAGCTCGAGGGCCAGGTGCTCGAGGTCATGGTGGAGGGCGCCTGGGAGGGCGCCTCGCCCTGCCAGGGCTGCCAGGAGGACAGGGGGGTCGCGGGATTCTCGGGTCGCAGCCGGGGCAATCACAGGGTACAATTCATCGTGGATGGTCCGGCGCCCCGGCCGGGCGACCTGGTGGACGTGAAGGTTCTGCGGGGCGGTTTGCACGCCCTGGGCGGAATTTGGCCGCCTGATTCGGTACTGATGGAGGATTCAGGCCCATGATCGAAATGAAGGTCAAAGGTCTCACACTCGACCCTCTGACCAACGTACCGATCGTCATCCTCCGGGAGACGGAGGGTGAGCGGGCCCTCCCCATCTGGGTCGGGATTTTCGAGGCCCACGCGATCGCGCGAGAGATCGAGAACTTCCAGACCCCCCGGCCCATGACCCACGATCTGATCCGCAACCTCATCAGCGGGATCAAGGGCAAGGTGAGCCGGATTGTGGTGAACGATCTGAAGGACAATACGTTCTATGCGGAGATCTACCTCACCCTCAACGGTTCGGAGATCGTGATCGATTCCCGGCCGTCGGACGCCATCGCCATCGCCCTCCGGACGAAGGCCCCCATCTTCGTCGTCGAAAAGGTGCTGGAAGAGGCCAAGAGCATCGAGTTCAACGAGGCCGAGGCGAAGGAAGCGGAGGGCGGCGGGAAGGAGGGCGAGAAGGAAGGCGCCGAGGAAAAGATGCAGGAGAATCCCGAGGACGTGAAGCGCTGGCTCGAGAATCTCAAGCCCGAGGACTTCATGAAGTTCGAGAACTGATCCCGCCCCCACCCCCGCCCGGCCACCGGGCGCGGAGTTCAGGCCCTTGCTCCTCTACCTTCTGCGCCACGGCGAGACGGATTGGAATGTCCAGCGCCGCATCCAGGGCGTCTCGGGAACCCCGCTGAACGAGAGAGGACGCCTCCAGGCCAGGGCGCTGGCCGAGCTCGTGCGCGGAAAGCTCATCACGGCGGTCTACAGCAGCCATCTCACCCGGGCCCGCCAGACGGCCGAGGTGATCGCCGCTTCCCTGGGCCTCGAAGTGCGGCTGGAACCCCGCCTGGCGGAGCTGAATCAGGGCGAGCTGGAGGGGCTCACCACCGAGGAGATCGACGCGCGGTTCAACGGCTTCATGGACGACTGGCGCAGCAACCCGGCCCGCCTGCGGATGCCCGGAGGGGAAACCCTGGCCGAACTCCAGGAGCGCGCCTGGGCCGCTCTGGAAGACATGCTCCTCGCCCATCCCCACGACACCGTCGCCGCCGTCAGCCACAACCTGGCCATCACGGCCATCCTGTGCCGAGCGCTGGGGATCGATCTGAACGCCTTCCGCCGCATCCGCCAGTTCAACGCCGCTCACAACCTCGTCGAGCATTCCCCCACGCGCGGCTGGAACGTCGTCACCATGAACGGGCTGGCGCATCTGAAGGGCATCACGAACACGGAGGGGAGCCCGTACCTCTGAGGCCATGGCGCGCGGCCGTGGCGATCGGCGGGCGAAGGATGGACCGATTTACTCGACGTCTTCGCGCTTGCCTTCCGACACCCGGCGGTAGTAGCGGTGGATATCGTCGACCAGGCGGTCGATCTCGCTCTTTGGTTTTTTCGGCCGGGCGGCCTTGAAGCGGTAGAGAAGATAGAAGGCGAGAAATCCCAGAAAGAACCCGAGGGCCATGCCGTCGAGGAGTGTCTGGTAGTTGCGCATGGGCGGGCTCCTCAAGACTCCTGAATTAAAGTGTATTCCCGGCCCCGATGGGTGTCAATAAACTCCTTTTCCGCCGGGCGAAGAGGCCGAAAGGACCATGGCAGAACCGCGAAAATACACGCTCAGGCGGCCCCCCCGCTCGCTTTCCGGGCGTATCGATTACGCCGCCGAGCTCAACCCCCAGCAGCTGGAGGTGGTCCTGGCCGGGGAGGGTCCCCTGCTCGTCATCGCGGGCGCGGGGAGCGGAAAAACCCGCACCGTCACCTACCGGCTGGCCCGCCTGATCGAGGAAGGCGTCCATCCGGAGGCCATCCTCCTCGTTACCTTCACGAACAAGGCGGCGCGGGAGATGCTCCACCGGGCCGCCACCCTCATCCAGAGCGACGTGCGGCGGGTCTGGGGAGGCACCTTTCACCACGTGGGGAACCTCATCCTCCGGGAGCACGGGCGCTTCATCGGCTTCCCTCCGAACTTCACCATCCTCGACCGCGAGGACGCCGCCGACTTGGCCCACGAGTGCATCAAGCTCGCGGGCATCGACCCGAAGGAGAAGCTCTTTCCCAAGGGGAACGTCCTGGAGTCCATCTTCGCCTTCGCCGCTGACACTGACCGGACGGTGGCGGACGCAGTGCTGGGAAAAACCCCATACCTAGCCGACCGGATCGGGGACATCGAACGCGTGGCCGAGCGCTTCGCCCAGCGGAAGCGAGATGTCAATGCCATGGACTTCTCGGACCTCCTGGCCTTCACCCGGGGGCTTCTGTCCGAGCGCGAGGAGGTGAGGCGCAGCTACCGGGAGCGCTTCCGCTACATCCTGGTGGACGAATACCAGGACACGAACAAGGTGCAGGCCGAGATCGTGGACCTCATCGCCGGGCCGCGCGGCAACCTGGCCGTGGTGGGGGACGACGCCCAGAGCATCTACAGCTTCCGGGGGGCGCACTTCGAGAACATCATCAGCTTCCCCGAGCGCCACCCGGGCACCCGGCTCTTCCGCCTGGAGACGAACTACCGCAGCACCGAGTCCATCCTCGCCCTGGCCAACGCCTCCATCGCCCGGAACAAGCGCCAGTTCGAGAAGCACCTGCGGACCACCCGGGGCCCGGGCACCCTTCCGGCCCTGATTCCCGCCCGGGACGTGCTCCAGCAGGCCGATTTCGTGGCCCAGCGCATCCTCGAGCTGCAAGACGAGGGTACCCCCCTCTCGGAGATGGCCGTCCTCTACCGGGCCCACTACCACTCGATGGAGCTCCAGATGGAGCTCACCCGGCGGGGGATTCCGTTCGAGATCCGCAGCGGCCTGCGCTTCTTCGAGCAGCGCCATATCAAGGACGTCACCGCCTTCCTCCGCCTGGTCAGCTCCCCGGCGGACGAGCTGGCCTGGAAGCGGGCCCTGCGCCTCCTGCCCAAGGTGGGGGCCGCCACCGCCGACCGCATCTGGGACCACCTCCGGGTCCAGAAGGACCCCGTCCGCTGGCTGTGGGAGCAGGGGGCCGGCATCGTCCCCAAGGGAGCCCGCCCCGCCTTCGAGGATTTCCGCGCCCTCATCGCCGACTTGGCCGGGCTCAACCGCCCGCCCGAGGCGGCGGCCGTGCCGCCGACCGAGATGATCATGCTGGTCCTCGACCGCTTCTACGAAGGCTTCGCCGAGGCCACCTTCGACAATGCCCCGGCCCGCGCCGAGGATATCCGCCAGCTCGCCGAGTTCGCCATGCAGTACGACACGGCCGAGCGCTTCCTCTCGGAGCTCGCCCTGATGGGCACCGTGGCGGCCGAGACGGCGGGGCCGGGCGACGAGGGGCCCGAGGAGAAGGTTGTGCTAAGCTCCGTCCACCAGGCGAAGGGACTGGAGTGGAAGGTGGTGTTCCTCATCTGGCTGACGGACAGCCGCTTCCCGAACCCCCGGGCGCTCTCGGACCCGGAGGGGGAGGAGGAGGAGAGGCGGCTGTTCTACGTGGCCGTCACCCGGGCCAAGGACGAGCTCCACCTCTGCCAGCCCATGACCGAGAGCGACACCGTCCGCATGCGGTCCTTCTCCCGGCTCTCGCGCTACGTGGCCGAGCTCCCGGAGGGGGCCTACGAGCGCTGGTCGCTGGAGGAGGAGCCTTCGGGGGCGGGCGGGGCGCCCGCGCCGGAGGGCCGGGAAGCCGGGCGGGTGAGGCAAGCCGACCCGGACGACCCGGCCGGCCTGCGCTACGAGTACGAGGAGGAGTTCTGACATCCGCTCCCCTGCCGGCGCGCCGCCGGGGGAAGCGGGCCATCGCCACCCGCCGGAGGGGCGGGGGCGTCACCGAGGAGACAGGGACCGGATGAACTACATCAAGCTCGACGCGGCCGGAATGGACAGGCGCCAGGTGTACCGCCTCATGGTCGGCTCCATCGTCCCCCGGCCCATCGCCTGGGTGAGCTCCATCAGCAGGGAGGGCGTCCCCAACCTCGCCCCCTTCAGCTTCTTCACCTGCGTCTCCCATTATCCGCCCATGGTTTCCATCTCGGTGGGGGCGCGGGACGGGGACTACAAGCACACCACCCGCAACATCCTCGAGACCCGGGGCTACGTCGTCCACGCCGTCAGCAACGGCCTGGAGGAGCAAATGAACGTCTGCTCCGGCGACTTCCCGCCCGAGGTCAGCGAGTTCGACGAAGCGGGGCTCACCCCCATCCCCC
>Ga0326597_10013623_pt1 | contig 10680 bp, 5 predicted proteins | sample RVTome_12_FD_203789 | JGI IMG/M metagenome (GOLD analysis project Ga0326597, IMG submission 203789) | Soil microbial communities from uranium-contaminated site in the Upper Colorado River Basin, Wyoming, United States - RVT100D185 | ecosystem: Environmental > Terrestrial > Soil > Contaminated >... | reverse complement strand
AGCGAGTGGCGGCGAGCACCATCACCATCGTCGCAACGAGGATACCGGGCATCAACCTGCGCCTGCCGGCGCAGAACACGCCCACGAAGCCGGCGGCATCGAGTGGGAAGACGACATGGTCGCGGTGATCCGGATGACCACGCCGGCCAACACACGATGGAAGCTGATCGATCGGGCGACGGGGGCCGAGGGGTCGGCGATCGACTGGCGGTTCCGTATTGGCGACCGGGTGAAGATCCGGCTGGCCAGGCGTGTGGATGGCCCACTGCCACATCGCCGAGCATCACGAGAGTGGCATGGTGTTCAGCTTCAGGGTCGACCCGTAGCCGACCCTGGTGCACGGGGTGGTCGCGTCAGGTTCCTGCGACATCGACCGAGCGGACGAAGCATGCGGATGGCGCCCTTCCGTGGCGCCAGTGACCCGAAATCTGACCACAGCGGACCGGACGGGATGAGATGAGTGAGGATAATCGCGGCAACCCGATATCGAGGCGTCGTGCACTCGCCGAGCTCGGAGCGGGTGGCGCGGCGCTCGCCTTCCTCGGTCCCGCCTGGCGCTTCCGGGGATCGGCGTTGCGCGCGGCGAGCCGGGCTATCGAGATCGTCGCGGGCGCGATCAGTCCGGCGACGCTGCGCCTGAGCCTTCTGCCCGCGGGTGACCGCTCGCCGCAGCCGATTCCCGGCGATGGCTCGCTCGTCGACACGACGTTCTCGCCGGGAATCCGCCTCTCCAGCGGTGCGACCTCGCCGGTCACGATGGGCGATTTCGTCGTCGAGGTGCGGCCGGATCCGTTGCAGATCTTCGTCCGTGGGACCGACGGTCCGGTCTTCCAGACACTGGACATCGACGAGGCCACGGGCGCGATCGGCTTCGACATGGGGCGCGGCCCACTGCTCGGCATGGGCCAGGGTGGCCCGCAGTTCGACCGGCGGGGCTCGACGTACTCGATGCGCAGCGGGCAGGGCGGCTACCAGCTGCGCACGCACGGGGGCGTGGTGCCGATCCAGTGGTTCGTGAGCACGGACGGCTGGGCGCTCTACGTCCACCATCCGCTGGGCACATTCGACCTGACGGGCGAGCGCGGCCGGTTCGATCCGCCGCAGGACTCGCCGCTTCCAATCGACGTTTTCATCGTGCAGGCCGACCCGGTGCAGATGATGGCGGAATGGACGAGGCTGACGGGGCGACCGGAGATGCCGCCGCTCTGGTCGTTCGGCTACATGCAGTCGCACCGCACGCTCGGCGGACCGGAGGAGGTGGTCGAGGTCGCGCGCACGTTCCGCGCGAAACGGCTGCCGTGTGATACGCTCATTTATCTCGGCACCGGGTTCACGCCGTCGGGCTGGAACACGCTGAACGGCGAGTTCTCGTGGAACCCATCCAACTTCCCGGATCCGAAGGCGATGCTGGAGGCGCTGCACGGCATGCATTACCGCGTCGTCGTGCACGTGGTGCTCGAAGGCCGGCGGCTCACGGGTTCGGTCGCGGATTCGTGCCCGGGTCCGCCGCCCGGCGGCACCGGCTCGGGGCAGAACTGGCCGGATGACCAGCGCGTCGGCTGCTACTGGCCGACGCACCGCGGTCTGTTCGAGCAGGGCGTCGATGGCTTCTGGCCGGACCAGGGCGATGGCCTCGATGCGGCTTCCCGCCTCGCCCGCATCCGCATGTATTTCGAGGGCTCGCAACAGTGGCGGACCGACGAACGACCGTTCGCGCTGCACCGCAACGGCCAGGCCGGCATGGCGCGCTACGCGCCGTTCCTCTGGTCGGGCGATGTCTACACGACGTGGGAGACGCTGCGCACGCACGTGTCGGTCGCGATCAACACGGGACTCAGCGGCATTCCGTACTGGGGCACCGATATCGGCGGATTCGTGCCGACGCCGGAGTACACGGGCGAGCTGCATGTGCGCTGGTTCCAGTTCGGTGCGTTCTGCCCGCTGTTCCGCGCCCACGGCCGGACCTGGCACCTGCGGCTGCCCTGGGGCTGGAACACCGGCGAGCTGGGTCACGACGAGATCGCGAATTACCGCGGTGGCGCCGGAAATCCCGCGTTATCCGAGCTGCACAACGCCGAGGTCGAGCCGGTCTGCCGGAAGTACCTCGAGCTGCGATACCGGCTCATGCCGTACCTTTACACGGCCGTGCGCGAGACGCACGACACGGGCCTGCCGATCATGCGCGCGCTCTGGCTGCACTATCCGGACGATCCGCTCGCGGCGGCGCGCGGCGATGAATACCTCTGGGGCCGCGACCTCCTCGTGGCTCCGGTCGTCGAGCCGCGCATCACGACGCGCAACCTCTATCTGCCGGCCGGACTGTGGTACGATTTCTGGACCGGCGAGCGCGTGGTCGGCGGGCGCGAGATCGGACGCGCTGTCGATCTCGAGACGACGCCGCTCTACGTCCGTGCCGGTGCGATCCTGCCGCTCGGCCCGCTGAAGCAGTACACGGCCGAACCGGTGGATGGCCCGCTCACGCTGATGGTACACCCGGGCGCGGATGGCGAATCGAGCGTGTACGAAGATGATGGCCACACGTTCGGCTACCGGCGAGGCGAGTGGACGCGCATCCTGATGCGCTGGGATGATGCGGAACGCGTGCTCGCGTTGCGGCTCGCCCCCGGCTCGCGCTCTCTCTCATCGCCTCGCCCCATCGAGGTCCGGGTCGCGGGCGCGAGGGAAACACGACAGGCCACGTTCGACGGAACGCCCATCGAGGTCCGGATCCCATGACGCGCATCAAATCCTTCCTCGTGGCCACCGTGGCCGCCGGCGCATGGCTCATCGTGCGCGACGCGACGACACCGTCGGACGGAGCAGTCCTCGACGTGTCCGGCGCGCGTGTGAATCGAGCCGTCATCCACGACGTTTCGGCGCCGCTCGGTGCGTTGCGCCACGGGTTGTCCGCTGCAGCGGATCCCTGCGATGTCGAACCGGATGACTGCGGCCTGCTGCCCGCACACGCCGCGGCGCCACGCTCCGCGATTCAATCGGAGCCGGAGCGACCCTTCGACGCGGCGCCCGTTGCGGCCGGCGGCTCCGCATCGGCCGTAGCGCAGGGTGCGTCGATCGAGCAGACCGCTCAGGGTGCACGTGCGTCCGCGGTGCAGCTCGAGAGCTTCGATGGCCAGGGCTTCGGCATGGTGGGCCCGCACGGCACGGGCGGCGGCCGCAATCCGTCGGACAACAGCATGGCCGCCGGCCCGGACCACATCGTCGAGATCGTGAATTCGCGGATGGCGGTTTACACGAAGCGCGGCCGGCTCTTCGCCGAGACCGGCAAGGTGCTGTTCGGCCCGATCGGCACGAACGTCATCTTCAGCGGGTTCGGCGGCCAGTGCGAGCCGCGGCCGAACGGCGATGCGGTCGTGCGTTACGACCAGCTCGCCGAGCGCTGGCTCTTCGTGATGCCGCTGTTCCGCCGGGCTCCGAGCGGGCCGGGCGAGCCGCCCGGCCCGTACGGGATGTGCTACGCCGTGAGCGCGGGCCCGAATCCGCTGGGCCCGTACTACCGCTACGAGTTCGAGCGCACGCTCTTCCCCGACTATCCGCGCCCGGCGATCTGGCCCGACGGCTACTACATCCCGACGAGCACGGGCGATGACGTCATCGAGAAGCACGCGTGCGTGCTGGACCGCACCCGCGTGCTGCTGGGTCTGCCGGCGACCGAGCAGTGCATCATCATCAAGGATGTCAACTTCCTGAACAACGCAGACATCGACGGGCATGGCCTGCCGCCGGCCGGCGCGCCGAACCTGATGATGGCGGCCGGCGGAACGCAGCTGCGCAAGGATTTCGATGACGATGGCATCTACGTCTGGAAGTTCCACGTGGACTGGGAGAATCCCGCGAAGACGGCCATCACGGGCCCGCAGAAGATCGCTGTCGCGCCCTACCACTATCTGTGCGATGGCCAGCTGACGCGCTGCGTGCCGCAGCCGGGCACGGACATGCGGCTCGACGCGCAGGGCGACAAGATCATGCAGCGGCTGGTCTACCGGAACATCGGCGGCCGCGAGTCAATCGTCGCGGTGCACTCGGTCAACACTACGGCGGGCGGCGGCGGCGTGCGCTGGTACGAGTTCCGGCTCGACGAGAGACGCGAGCCTCGCCTGTACCAGCAGGGCACGTACGCGCCCGACGGCTTCTACCGCTGGATGGGCAGCCCGGGCATGGACCGGCAGGGCAACATCGGCATCGGCTACTCGTTCGGCGGAACGCCGAACTTCGCGGGCCAGCGATTCGCGGGGCGGCTGGCCGGCGATCCGAAGGGCGTGCTGACTTTCCACGAGACGGTGCTCGTGCACGGCCAGGCCGCGCAGACGAACACGCTGCGCTGGCAGGACTACACGCAGACGTCGATGGATCCGACCGACGATTGCACGTTCTGGTACGTCGGCGATTACCTCAAGGAAGGCGCGGAGAACTACACCACGCGCATCGGCTCCTTCCGCTTTCCCGGCTGCCTGCAGGGGACGGTCAGCGGGACCAGCTTCTTCGATGTCAACCACAACGGCGTGCGCGAGCCCAACGAGGCCGGCCTCGAGAACTGGCCGGTCACGTACGAGGGCGTGCGCCGCCAGCGGGACGCGATGCTCGCGCCGTCGGCGACGCTGCTGACGGACTCCGCGGGCCGGTTCTCGATCCAGTTGCCCGCGGACTCGGCGTACTCCGTGCCCGTATACCGCTTCACCGCGGCGGTTCCCTCAGAGCGCTCGTGGTCGCGCATCCGGCGTGGCACGGCGTACTGGAGCGGTGGCGCGATTCCCATGAGCGATGACGCGTACAGCGTGGCGGTCCGTGATCGCGACGATGTGGTCGGCGTCGATTTCGGCCATGTCTGCGTCATCGCGAACAGTGGCGGCGAGGATCCCGGCTTCTGGGCGACGGGCGGAGGCAGATCCGTTCTGGCGGCGAACGACCAGCCGTTGCCGGAACCGGGCGGCCGCGCGGGTGGCGCCGGCCGCGGACGTGGCGGGACGGGCGGCTGGCGGGCGACGATCGACAACCAGCTCTGGCTGGTGGCGGCCGACGGTAATCGCTTCACGGTGCCCGGGCAGGGATCCTTCGAGGCTGCCCATGCGCGGCTCGCCGCCTTCCTCGACGGCGCGGTAGCCGGCGGCGAGGGGACGCAGCCGGGGACAGCGCTCCATCGACTGTCGGTCCAGCTGACCGCGACGGCGCTGAATATCGCATACGGCCGGCAGGCCGGCGAAGCGACCGTGCACGAGCCGGTGCGCGACGACTGGCCGACGATCATCGCGCTCACGGACCGCGTGAGCGCATTGTTGCGCGAATCCACGGAAGCCGGCGCGGCCCCGGCAACGACAACGGCAGACGCGCATACGACGCTCCTCCGGGAGATCAATCGCAATAACGCGATGGTCACGCCGGCGGATCCCGGTCGGTGTCCGCCGGCTCGATGATGGGGCCGCGCGCAGAGGCGGTCTCATCGAGGAACGTGCGGATGTGCACGGCCCACGCCGGCCGCGTGCACGGCATTCCCGACAGAACCGTTCCGGTCTTTGCGCGACCGGCGGATCGATTCCGCGGGGTGGGGCATCGACGTGAGCCCGGGAACGCTTATCTTGTGTGACGAACCCGGGCATTCGCCCGTCAGGAGACTGCCATGAACGTATCCCGCCGCACGGCCCTCAAGATCGGCCTGGGCAGCAGTACCGCCCCGTTGTTCGTGCATCTGCCGCTGAGCGCGCAGGAACCGAACACCGCCGCCGCGGAGACGGTCCGCGTCGTAGCCCGACCCCTGCCGTTGAACCGGGTCCGGCTGACCGGCGGACCGCTGGCGCACGCCCGCGACCTGGATGCGCGCTACCTGCTGCAGCTCGAGCCCGACCGCATGCTGGCGTACTATCGCGAGCGGGCAGGGCTGCCGAAGAAGGCGGAACCGTACGAAGGCTGGGACGGCGGCGGGCGCAACCTCACGGGCCACATCGCGGGGCACTACCTGTCGGCGGTGAGCCTCATGTACGGCGCGACGGGTGATGCCCGCTTCAAGGAGCGCGCCGACACCATCGTGAGCGAGCTGAAGGTGGTGCAGGACAGGCACGGCGACGGCTACCTGAGCGCGCTCGAGAACGGGCCGCGCGCGTTCGGCGCGCTGCAGCGCGGCGAGATCCGTTCGGCGGCCTTCGACCTGAACGGCGAATGGTCGCCCTGGTACACGCTGCACAAGACGTTCGCCGGCCTGCGCGACGCGTACCGTCACACGGGCAACCGGACCGCGCTCGATGTCGAAGCCCGCTTCGCCGCCTGGGCCGAGGGCATCCTCGCCGGCCTCGCTGCCGAACAGATCCAGCGCATGCTGAACACGGAACACGGCGGCATGAACGAGGTGATGGTCGACCTGTACACGGACACGGGCGACACGCGCTGGCTCGACCTGTCGTTCAAGTTCGAGCACGACGAGTTCATCCAGCCGCTGGTCCGCCACCAGGACAACCTGGGCGGCAAACACGGCAACACGCAGATCCCGAAGCTGATCGGCTCGGCGGAGCGGTACGTGCAGACCGGCCGGGCGACCGACCTGATCGCGTCGAGCTTCTTCTTCGACCGCGTGGCCCAGCATCACAGCTTCTCGACCGGCGGCCACGGGACCGACGAGTACTTCGGCCCGCCCGACCACCTGAGCGAGCGTGTGGATGGGCGCACGGCGGAGTCGTGCAACGTCTACAACATGATCAAGCTGTCGCGCACGCTCTTCTCGGTCCGGCCCGATCCGGAGATCGCGGATTTCCACGAGCGCGCTCTCCTGAATCACATCATGGCCTCGATCGACCCCGACGATGGCCGCGTGTGCTACATGGTGCCGGTCGGCCGCGGCGTGCAGCACGAGTACCAGAGCCCGTTCCGCAGCTTCACGTGCTGCGTCGGCACGGGAATGGAGAGCCACGCGCTGCACGGGTACGGCCTGTACTACGAAGCCGGCGACCGGCTCTGGGTCAATCTGTACGCGCCGTCCACGGCGGAATGGACGGAAGCCGGTGTGAAGTGGACCATGGAGACGGACCTGCCGGATGGCGAGCGCGCGAAGCTCGCGTTCTCGGTCGATTCGCCGCGCGAGTTCACGCTCGCGCTGCGGCGGCCGTACTGGGCCGGCGATGGGTTCGCGGTGAGGGTCAACGGCGAAGCCGTCGCGACGGGCGCTGCTCCCGGCGCTGCGGAGCCGGAGGCACGGCGAGGCAGCCGGCTGTACGACTGGCCGTACGAGGCCAGCACGTACATCGAGGTGAAGCGCACGTGGCGGACGGGCGACACGGTCGAGCTGGTGTTGCCGAAGACGCTGCGTATGGAGGCGACACCGGACAACGCGCGGCGAGTCTCATTGATGTGGGGACCGCTGGTGCTCGCGGGGGATCTCGGCCCGGAGCCGGCCAGGCGTTCGCAATCGGAACAGGAGGAAGAGGATGAGGACCTGACCGCGCAGGTGAAGGTCCCCGTGTTCGTCGCCGCGGATCGGCCGCTCTCCGAGTGGTTGAAGCCGGTGGCCGGAGCGCCGGGCCGGTTCCGCACGGCCGGTGTCGGTCGCGAGCCGGACGCCGCGAGCGCCGCGCACGACGTCGACTTCATGCCGTTCTACAAGCTGCACCGGCGCACATATTCGACGTACTGGGACCTGTTCGCGCCCGGGGAATGGGAAACCGAGCGGGCCGCGTACGCCGCGGAGTCCGAAACGCGGCGCAGGCTCGAGGCGGCGACCGTCGCGTGGCTGCAGCCGGGGGAGACGGTGTTCGAGCGGGAGTTCAACTACCAGGGCGCCGAAGACTCGACACCGCAGCGAATGATCGGGCGGCCCGGGCGGCGGGCCGGCAGCTGGTTTTCGTACGACGTGCCCGTCGAGGCGACGCACCCGATGGTCCTGATCCTGACGTTCTACAGTGATGATCGGCGTGGCTCGCCGGGCACGTTCGAGATCCAGGTCGATGGCCAGACGATCGGCGAGCAGTCGGTGGGGCGGTCGGAGCCGCGTCGCTTCTTCGATGTCGAGCACCCGATCCCGGCGGCGCTCGTTCAGGGCAAGTCGAAGATAACGCTCCGTTTCCAGGCCAGGCCGAACAGCCAGGTCCCGACGATCTTCGGCCTGCGCGTGATCCGCGGCGACGCCGAACGATAGGCCGAGAAGTCGATGCCAGCGGAAGCGGAGGCTTCCGCCGGGTCGGTCGATCGTCTCACAGAAGCCGGGGATCGTCTGCGCGTGATCCCCGACGAGTGGTCAGCGCTTCGTCGGCGTCAGCGCGGGTTGCGTCACGAGGTGCTGCTGGATGTATTTCGCGACGGCATCGATGTCGCGGCTGGTCAGGCCGACGAGGCCCCAGTGCGGCATGCCCTTCTCGTTGCCCGCGAAGATGTAGGCCCGCAATCCGTCCAGGTCCCTGGTGAAGCGCCAGTCCGGCTCGCGGAACGAGGGCGGGTGGAGCGTGTCGCCGCGCAGCACGAAGCCGCCATCGCCGAGCGCGGTCGGGCCGTGGCACTTCCGGCAGCTGAAGTTCCAGACGACGTCGCCGCGGCTCACGGCCAGGCTGTCGCCATCCCACTTGATGGTATCGAAGACGACGGCATCGAAGGCGGCATGGGCCATCTGCATCGTATCGGCCTGGGCCGCGGCTCGAGCCGCCTCATCGGCCGCCTGGCGGGCCTCCGGATCAGCGCCGCACGCAACCAGCCACAGCGTGGAAACCACGCCCCACGACCAGCGCATAGAACCTCCTTGTTGCCGCCGCGCCGGTTGCTGCAACGCCGCAAATGGCCGGCGGCCGGGCGGGCGATGGAAGGATTCCGTCGGACCCGGATCCATCGTGGTTCGGAGAGAGGGGCCTTGTCTGTCCGGCAAACCGACCGGTGCGCGTGGTTTTCCGGCAAAACCGGGGCTTGCTTGCCGACCCCAAGGCGTGTCACCATAAGAGCAGGTGTTTCCTGACAGGGAGGTCGGGACCGCCGTGGAGGTGGGACAACCCCGACGGCCGGTTGGCCACCGGGTGTTCCCGCAGGTGATGCCTTCTTCCCCGGAGGACCCGCCATGCAGCGCTCTCGTTTCCTCATCCCCATCCTGCTGCTGGCCGCCGCGCCCGTGGCCGCCCAGCAGCCCGATCCGTTCAAACCGTACGATGGACCTCGCCGCCTCGAGTTCAGTGCCGGAATCGGGTATTTCTGGTCATCGGACTGGAGCAACCTGGTATTGTTCGAGTCGTTCGGCGCGACGGGCGACGAAGCCCGCAGAGTCCTGGTTCCCGGCCTGTCGTCGGCGCCGGGTGCCGGGGGTCAGGCCGCAATCACCTACTGGAAGGGCCGGCTGGGCTTCCGGCTGTTCGGCGCGTACTCGGAGTCCTGCGTGACTTCGGCGACGCGTTGCGGCGACAACCGGCCCGCGCCGACCGGCGGCGGAATCCCGGCGATCACGCCGGTCGAGGTATCCCTCAAGACGTACTCCTACGGCGCCCAGGGCATTGTCGGGCTGATGGAGTATTCCGAGGGTCAGTGGTTCCGGCCGTACCTGGTGGTCGGCGGTGGCGGCGTGACGTTCGATCCGGCCGAGTCGGTGCCGAGGTTCCTCGCGGCGCCGGGCGGCGCGGGTACGCCGGGCACAGTTACGCTGGCGGGGCCGACCCAGTACACGTTCACGGTGAACCAGGCCGGACTGGAATCGCGGTTCGCCGTCAATCTGGGAATCGGCACGGATTTCCGGCTGCCGGTGGGTCCCGGCGGGCTGAGCGTCCGGGCGGAGGTCTCCGACCAGGTATCGCAATCGCCCCTCGGCCTGCGGCTGACGCGCGTCAATGACGGCGGCGCGAACGTCCGGTCCGATTACTTCCAGCAGGTCGATCTGGGCGTCGGCGTAGTCCACAACATCCGCGCGACCGTCGGGCTCGCGATCGAGTTCGGCCTCAAGCGGCCGGAACCGAGGGACGAGGGGTTCATGCCCTTCCCCATTCCCACGCCCGCCGGCGCCAAGGGCGCGCAGGGCCGGACCGGCGGCAACTGAGGGGATTGCCCTTCACGGAGCCATGACCGGCAAGCAGAAACGGCGGGGCGCCTCGCGCCCCGCCGTTCTTCTTTCGAGACCCGATCCCGGACCGTTCGCCGGTGAACCGGGTCAGTGCCCGCCGCGACCGCGACCGCCCATGCCGGGCATCTCGGTGTAGTCCGCGGGAATCGTGAACATGTCGTCGGAGATCGACTTCTTCTCGACCTTCGTCGCCGTCATGGTCATCGCGCCGGCGTCCGAGGTCATCGAGATCTTGAGCGGGAAAAAGCCCTTCGGGAATTCCTTGCGGATCATCTCCTGCGCGGCGCGGCCGAGGTTCTGCATCTGCTGGTTGCCCCGTCCGCCGCGTCCGGCAGGCGGCGGGCTGCCGCCGAAATAGAAGCCGAGATCGCTCGTGGCGCAGTAATCGATGGCCTGGCTGTTAACGGTCATCTGGACGTGCTCGCACTCGTGACCCGCAATGGTCTCCTTCTCGCCGGTCTTCTTGATGGCAACCTTCGTGTCGCTCATGTCCTTGCCCTGCTGCGCCATCTCCATCATCGCCTGCTGGTCCATGCTCATGTACATCTTCTGGGCCGGCACGAGCATCGTGATCTTCGATTCCTTCGTGTCGTAGAGAATGACCATGCCGCCCATACCCCCCCCGGGGGGCCCCCCCCCCCCCCCACACAAAAAAA
>Ga0326597_10013622_pt1 | contig 10680 bp, 9 predicted proteins | sample RVTome_12_FD_203789 | JGI IMG/M metagenome (GOLD analysis project Ga0326597, IMG submission 203789) | Soil microbial communities from uranium-contaminated site in the Upper Colorado River Basin, Wyoming, United States - RVT100D185 | ecosystem: Environmental > Terrestrial > Soil > Contaminated >... | reverse complement strand
CGCGGCTTCGCGTGTGTCGGTGGTCATTTCGATGTCCACGATGAACCGCTGGCCGAGTCGATTCTCTTCGGGGATCACACCGTGATACCCGTAGAACACGGCGCCACGCAGCAGCACGCGGTCGGCGCTCACGATGCGGCCGTCCGCGCGTCAGCGCCGCGCACAACCGCGTCGGCCACGCGTGCCACGCGCTTCATCGCCCGCACGTCGTGCACGCGCACCACGTCCGCCCCAAACGCGATGCCGAGAGCCACCGTCGCCGCAGTCCCCTCGAGCCGATCGCTCGCTGTCGTCTCAGCCAGGACGCGTCCGATCATCGACTTCCGCGACGTTCCAATGAGGATCGGCCGGCCAAGAACTCTCAATTCTCCAAGACGCCACAGCAGCTCGAGATTCTGATCGGGCGTTTTGCCGAACCCGAACCCCGGGTCGACGATCACGCGCTCGCGCCCGATGCCCGCCGCGTCCGCGCACCCGAGACTGCGCTCGAGAAACGCGATGATGTCACCGAGTAGATCCGCGTACTCGTTACCACGCTGGTTGTGCATCGCCACAACCTCGGCGCCGAATTCCGCGGCGACGCCGGCAAGGTCCGGGTCACCCTGCAGGCCCTGCTGGTCATTCACGATCGTCGCGCCGAGCGCGAGCGCGCGGCGCGCAACTTCGGGCTTGGTCGTGTCGATCGAGATTGGCACGGGACAGCCCGGCCCGAGCCGCTCGATGACAGGCACGACGCGCCGAAGTTCCTCGTCCAGGCTGACCCGCGTGTGTCCGGGTCTCGTCGACTCGCCACCGACGTCGATGATGTCTGCACCCTCAGCCACCATCTCGTGCGCGCGCGCAACGGCCACGTCCGCGACGGCGAAACGGCCGCCGTCGGAAAACGAATCAGGGGTAACGTTCAAGATCCCCATCACGAGCGTCCGGGGATGGTCGGGAGGACGAGATGACGAGAAGACGGGAGGACGGGAGACCACGGAGAGAGAGAGACGGAGAACACGGCAATTCCCCCGAACGGCGAATATACTCCACCGCTCGAATGGAGCCCCCGTTCGTCATACTCGACTTCCCTCCGTCGGGCGCGCGGCCCGCGGGCTCGCTGCTCTTCGAAGAGCCCCGTGAGGTGCTGGCCGCGACGGCGTTCGGGCACGTCCGCGAGGTCCTGCACGCAGCCGACGCGCGCGCCGCGGCCGGGCTCCACGTGGCGGGATTCGTCGCGTACGAAGCCGCACCGGCGTTCGACCAGGCGCTCCGCGCGCATCCGGCGGGCCGGCTGCCGCTCGCCTGGTTCGGCGTCTTCGGTGAACCACGCGTGCTCTCGCCACGCGCGTCATCGGCGGCGCCCACCGCCTCGTGGAACGCAAGGACCGGTCGCGGGGCGTACGCCCGCGCGGTCGAATCTGTGCGCGCATCGATTGGGCGCGGCGACGTATACCAGGTGAACTACACCGTGCGCCTCGACGTCGATCTGAACGGTGAGTGCGACGCGATGTACCGGCGGCTGCTGGCGGCGCAGGGCGGCGGATACGGGGCACACATCCACACCGGACAGTTTGAAGTGTTGTCGGCGTCACCGGAGCTGTTCTTCGATCGCGACGGTGCCGAGATCGTCACCCGCCCGATGAAGGGTACCGCCCGCCGGGGACGCTGGCTCGAAGAGGACAATGAACGCGCCGCGCAGCTCGCCGAATCGCCGAAGGAACGCGCCGAGAACGTGATGATCGTGGATCTCATCCGAAACGACCTCGGGCGGCTCGCCATTCCGGGCTCGGTGCAGGTCACCGACATGTTCAGCGTGGCACGCCTGCCCACGGTGCTGCAGATGACTTCGACGGTATCGGCAGCGCTGCGCGACGGCGTTACGACCTTCGACGTCTTCAGCGCCCTCTTCCCCTGCGGGTCGGTCACCGGTGCGCCCAAAGTGGCCGCGTCGCAGATGATCGCGACGCTCGAGCCGGACCCGCGCGGCGTGTACTGCGGCGCAATCGGGCACATCGCCCCGCATTCGCGCGCGACGTTCAACGTGGCGATTCGCACGCTGACTGTCGATCGGGCCACCGGCCGCGCGGAATACGGCACGGGAAGCGGCATCACGTGGGACTCCGCGAACGATGCGGAGTACGACGAAATGCTGGCCAAAGCCGCGATCCTCACCGCCGACCTTCCGCAGTTCGAGCTGCTTGAAACCATGCGGTTCGAGGGCGGCGCGTTCGCTCGGCGCGAACGCCACCTGAGTCGCCTGGAGCGTTCCGCAGAGTACTTCGGGTTCGCGGACCCGGCCGCACTCAGTGGAGCGGCTGGTCGTGCCCTCGACGCGTTCGCCCGCGACAACCAAGGCAGCGATGCGTTACGCGTACGACTTCGCGTTGGCCCCACCGGAGAAACGGCGATCGAAGCCGACGCCCTGCCCTCACCCCCCGCACGTTTACCGCATGTCGCGATCGCCCGCGCCCCAGTGCGCCGGAACAACCGTTTTCTGTACCACAAGACCACACACCGCCTCGTGTACGATCGTCATCGCGCCGAACACCCCGATGCGTTCGACGTGCTGTTGTGGAACGAAGACGGCGAGGTGACCGAGTTTACCATTGGCAACGTCGTGTTCGAGCTCGACGGCACACGCGTCACGCCGCCCCGCGAATGCGGGCTGCTGGCGGGTATGTTTCGTCAGGAACTGCTGGACTCCGGCGACATCACCGAACGTGTGATCCGTCGCGACGATATCGCGCGCGCGACGAGAATCTGGTTGGTGAATAGCGTGCGCGAGTGGGTTCCCTGTAAGCTGTAAGCTGGCAGCTTGCAGCTTACAGGTGCCCCAGCGACGAATTGTCTATCAGTCGCACGGAACCCAAGCGGACAGCAACCATCGCGCGCGAGTTGGCCTCGGCTCGATCGATGCTGTGCAGCGTTTCGGGATCGACGACTTCGGCGTAGTCCACGGTTGCGCGCGGCTCGGCGTCAAGGACAGCGCGCATTGCCGCGGCAAGCGCATCAGGGCGCCGCTCGCCGCCCGCGAACGCGGCGCGCACGGCTCCGAGTGCACGCGGCACACACAATGCAGCCGCACGCTCGGCGGGACTGAGGCGTACGTTGCGACTGCTCATCGCGAGGCCGTCGGGCTCGCGCGTCGTTGGAACAGCGACAATCTCGACCGGCACGTGGAGGTCGCGCACCATCCGGCGAATGACCTGCAACTGCTGCCAGTCCTTCTCACCGAAGTATGCGCGATCGGGACGCACGGCGTTGAACAACATCGACACCACCGTCGCTACGCCTCGAAAGTGTCCGGGCCGAAACGCTCCTTCGAGGGGCTCGGCTGCGGCGCCAACGGTTACCGCGGTGTCAGCGCCCCGCGGATAGAAATCCGCGCCGGGGACGAACGCTACGTCGACACCTTCACCCGCGAGCAGCGCGAGGTCGCGCTCGAGGTCGCGCGGATAGGCCGCGAAGTCTTCACCCGGGCCGAACTGCGTGGGATTCACGAAGATGCTGACGGCCACAACGCCGCATTCAGCGCGCGCGCGGCGAACAAGCGAGGCATGGCCGTCGTGCAGATAGCCCATCGTTGGAACGAAACCAACGAGAGGTCGGAAGTCTGAGGTCGGGGATCGGAGGAGCGCCGTGCGCAGTGACGCGACGTCGTGCGCCACCACCGGCCGCACCTTCGTCACGACCGCGCGCGCAGGTGGTCGCGCAATTCGGCGCTCGCTGCCACCGACTGCTCGGCCGCAGGAAAGCGCCGCTCACGTACATCGTCGGCGTACGACGCCACCGCCGAACGAATCACGCCTGCCAGTTCGGCGTAGCGCTTCGAATGCCGGGGGTGAAAGCCATCATCCATCCCCAGCATGTCGTGCATCACGAGCACCTGCCCGTCGCAGTCGGGCCCCGATCCAATTCCAATCGTGGGAACGGACACGTGCGCGGTGATGTACGTGGCGAGTTCGGCGGGAATCTTCTCGAGCACCATCGCATACACGCCCGCGCCGGCGAGCGCGACGGCATCGGCAATGACGATGTCGGCTGCCTGCGCATCAGTTCCCTGTGCGCGAAACCCGCCGAGCTGATTGACCGCTTGCGGCCGCAGGCCAATGTGCCCCATCACGGGTACGCCGATGTCGATGAGGCGCGCCGCGAGCGGCGCCACGCTCGACCCCCCCTCAATCTTGATGGACTGCGCGCGCCCTTCCTTGATCGCGCGACCTGCGTTGCGCACGGCGTCGTCTTCGCCCGTCTGGTAGCTCATGAACGGCATGTCGAGCACCACGTGCGCGCGTTCGGTCCCCCGCACCACCGCGCGACAATGGTGGATCATTTCGTCCATCGTGACTTCGAGAGTGTTCGGCTGACCGAGCACCACCATCGCAACGCTGTCGCCGACAAGAATGATGTCGACGCCGGCTTGTTCGGCGAGCCGCGCACCGGGAGCGTCGTACGCCGTGAGCGACACGATGCGCTTCGCGTCGCCCTTTCTCGCTTTGATTTCTGGCGCGGTCAGTCTTGGCACTACGCACTCCCGTCGTGAGGTCCCTCTGCTGTCGCGTCCAGCGCAGCGAGAAGACGTGTTGCCGTTCCGTCGTCGATCGATCCGGCACGCCGCGCCAGCGCAACGGCGTGCGCGCAGTGCACACGATAGATCGCTTGCGCCTCGGCGGACAGTGCCAGCGCCACACGCGCCTGCCGTGTGACACCGGCGGCATCACCACGCGCCACCGGGCCCGTTTGTGCCGCCGCCGGGTTCGGCGCGCGGCCAATGTTATCCGCCACCGTGCGAAGCAGATGCGACACCCCCGCACTGGCGAGATCGGCATGCGCGCCCGCGCGCCGCATCTGTTCCCACGCGACCTGCGCGATACCGGCGGAGAACGCAGCGAGCATTGACGCACCGAGGTGATACAGTGGCTTGTCGACGCCAGAGATTCGGAACGGCCGACCGCCCACCGCCAGCACCAGTGGCGCGAGTCGGGCCGCGGCGGCGTCATTTCCCTCGATGGCGAACGCCGCGCCCGCGAACGTTGCCCGATAGGTTTCGGGTTGTCGCACCCCAGCGAATTCGCCGCGGGCAACCGCCGCGAGCGGGTGCAGCGATCCCACCAGCGCGCCGCGGGTCCGCGCCGCCTCGAGCGCCGCGACATCGCGGCTGCCGCTCACGTGCGCGACCAGCGTGTCGCGGTGCGCGATGATCGCCGCGCAAGCCGCCTCGATTGCGCTGTCGGCGACCGTCAGCAACACAATGGACCCCGCTCCACCCGCCTCGCCCATTGGCACCACCCGCGCGCCGGGAATTCCGCTAGCAAGCCGCTCAGCGCGCGAAGGGTCCCGGCCCGCAATGGCCACGACCGGCACGCCCGCTATCGTCAGCGCGTGACCCAATGCAGTGCCGAGTGCGCCCGGCCCGACGATGACGACCGATGAAGGAGGCAAGTGGAAAGGAGCGGTTGTTACGAGCCCTGCGGGCCGTAAGAATACCCTCCCCCAAAACGGCGAGGCGAGGGGTTACCCCCCTCGCCTCGCCCCTGAGCGCGGCAAGCTGAACGCTGACCGCTGCTATTGCTGAAACGCCACCCGGGTGGGCACCAGCACCGCAAGCGAGTTTACACCGAACACCGCCAGGCCAAGCTGACCGTACTCGTTGTCGCCCCAGCAGCGGACTTCGCCCGGCGTGCCTGTGGTCCCGACAGGTACCGGGGACGGTGCGCCAACGACGCCGCAGGTATGCAGTTCTCCGAGCGCGAGGCTTCGGAAGCTGAACCCGCCGGCGACCGCGACGGCGATGCTCGAGTTGACCTGCGTGCCGTCGCCAATCTGGCCGGAGCTATTGCGACCCCAGCAGAATGCCTGGCCGCTGGCCGTAAGGCCGCACGTGTGATTCTCACCCGAGAACAGGCGACGGAACATCACAGGCGTTCCACCCAGGCCGAGCACCGGGAGCGGTGCGGACGAACGATTGGTGCCCACAAGCGCACCGGCGCCAAGCTGTCCGAGCGCGTGGCTGCCCCAGCAGTACGCGGTGGATCCCTGGCCTGCCACGGGCTCAATGCGGTCCAGCGCGCAGGTATGCGAAGCGCCGGCCACGAGCGATGTAGAGTCGAAACCGGCCGTCGCCGCCGCCGGCATCACGACCGCACTCGGACGCGCCGAGTCGGCAAACGTCGGGAGACCGTCGCCTAGCTGGCCGTTGTTGTTCTGACCCCAGCACCACGGGGTCTGCGATGCGAGCACGAAGAGCGTGTCGAAGCGCGGCATGCCGCAGGCGTGGCGCTCACCGACCGCGATGTGCGAATAGAAGCGAGGCGGAACAACAAGGCCGATTGTGGCCGTATCCACCTGCGTCGGTGGCAACAGCGGCGTCGGCGCAACTCCCGCTCCGCCCTGACCGCGCTCGTTGTTCCCCGCGCACATGGCGATGCCGCCAAGCGTTACCGCACACGAGTGCGATTCGCCGGCGCCCACGTAGCGCGTTGAAGCGAGAGGCGTGGTGACTGAGCCGACGTCGATGGCGATTGGCACCCGCGTTGGCGAGGACGCCTGCGACGACAGGAAGCGCAGATCGGGATTGAAGCCCCAGCAGAAAACCGTGCGGCTGATGCCCACGCCACACGCGTGGCTGCGGCCGCCGCTCACATCGCGGAGCGTCGGATACGGACCGGCGATCGTGTCGGCGCGCGTGACCGGCCAGCTCGGACCGGAGCGCGTCACCAGACTGTTGGTGCCCAGCTGCCCGTCTTCACCAAATCCCCAGCAGTACGCACGATCATTGGTACCGATAGCGCAGGTGTAATAGTCGCCCGCGAAGACGTCGCGGAAGAGCAACTGGCCGGTCGCGTTGAAGCGCACGAACTGGCCACCGCTGCCCGGCGTGCGCACGCGCAACGCGTGCGGGCCCGCGAGCGAGCTGAGGCGCCACGTCGCCTGCGCGATTCCCGTCGCGTCGCTCACAGTCGTTGTCGGGGTGACAATGTCGCCGCTGCCGATCGAGTCGCTGAAGATCACCTGGTCGCCGGCTACCGCGTTATTGAAGCGATCGGTGACGCGAACCTGGAGCGGAACCGCGAGCGTCGCGCCCGTCATCCCCGCCTGGCCGTCACCCACGACGATCGCCAGCCGGCGTGAAGTATCCGGAGTCGCGATCGTGTTCAGCACCACCGGGAGCTGGCCCGGGATGGCTGCAGTCACCGACTGAGCGCCCGTAACCGTGCCGACTGTCCATTGCGTCACCGCAATACCGCCGCTGTCCGTCTGATCTGTCAGCGGGTTGACCGTGCCGCTGTTGAACCCCGTTGCGAACGTCACTGTCGCGCCGAAGACCGGGTGATCAAACTGATCCCGTACGAGGAACCGAAGCTCTTCGACAATCGATGCGACACGAATCGTTTCGGGAAGCTCAAAGCCTTCGAGGATTTCGATCGTGACCGGAGCCCCGGCGACCGCGGTCGCGAGGAACGTCACGGAGTCAAGCAGGAACGCGCCGCGCAAGTCAGCCCGCACCAGGTTCTCACCAAGGGTCGTGCCCATCGTCCACGTCGTGCTCACGTTGCCGTTCGCGTCCGAAATGCCCGTCGGCGGCGTGACCGACCCGCCGCCCGCGAGGACCGACCATGTGACGCCGGCGCCAGAGACGGGACGGCCGCCTGCGTCGACCACCCGCACGCGCAGCATCTGGGCAAGCGGCAGGGCCACCGAACCCGTCTGGAAATCGCCGGCCTGCAGCTGCAGGTTCGCCGCCAGGTCGCGTGACGGAATGTCCGACGCTCCCGTCGTGGCGTCGTCACGGCACGCGCCAATCACGGCGACCGCACCGAGCGAGGCGACGATGGCAACGGTCGAGAGCTTACGTCCGAGCATGGAACACTCCGTCGAAGATGGCGATGATTCCGGGGCGTTGAATATCGTCCCAGAACCTGAGGCCGACAAACGTACGGCGGCCGCGCGGCCTACGCAGCAAGACACGGCTTCCGAATGCCTCTGATAGACGTCCCGACCGTACACGCCGTAACGGATGCCAGGATCCTCTCGATGCCGGGCTTTGCTGATCGCGCTTCGGCTGTTCTTCGGGCCCTGGGCAGCGCGGTCGCCATTCACCTGAGAGGTCGCGAAATACCGGCATTGCGCCTCCACCAGCTCGCGGAGATTCTGGCGCCGCTGCAGGCCGAGACCGGCGGCTGGCTCGTAATCAACGACCGAGTCGACGTGGCCATGGCGTGCGGGGCGCGGGGCGTACAGCTCGCCGGTCACTCCGTGCCCGTCGGTGACGTGTGCGACATTGCCCCCGCATTGGCTGTCGGGGTCAGCGTCCACAGCGGTGACGCGGCGCGGTCGCTCGCCGCGGCGCTCGCGCTGCCTGATTGGCTGGTTGCCGGCAGCGTCTTCGAGACGCCATCCCACCCTGGAAGGATGGGGAGGGGCATTTCTCTGATCCGCGACGTGGCGGCGGCCGGAATTCCCGTCATCGCCATCGGCGGACTTCAGCCGGGCCACGCCGCCCAGCTTCGCGCCGCGGGGGCGCGCGGAATCGCGACAATACGGGGGATCTGGGACGCCGAGGAGCCGGCAGAGGCAGCCGCCCAGTATCTTTGGGCCTATGGGCGCAGCTCAACGACGCGATAGCCGCGCCGCGATTCGCGTGAACGGGGAAACCCGTGAGGTCCCAACGGGTTGGACCCTCTCGGACCTCCTTCAGGACCTTGCACTGGACCCCCGTCTCATCGTGGTTGAGAGAAACCGCGAAATCGTTCGTGACCGCAACGCCTTCGACGAGGTAGAACTCCAGGACGGTGACAGTCTGGAGCTCGTGCACTTCGTCGGAGGCGGGTGAGGAATGGCGGCTCTTGCCACACCGATGGTCGACACACCGTTGGTAATCGCCGGACGCGAGTTCAACTCGCGTCTGATGGTTGGCACCGGCAAGTACGCGTCCAACACCGCCATGGTCGACGCCATCGAAGCGTCCGGCGCCGAGGTGGTCACCGTGGCTGTCCGTCGCGTTGATCTCTCCCGGCGCGATGCCGGGAGCATCCTCACCCATCTCGACCCGGCGCGGTTCTTCCTGCTCGCGAACACAGCGGGCTGCTACAACGCCGACGACGCCATTCGCTACGCGCGCCTCGCGCGCGCGGCCGGGTTCAATGAGTGGGTCAAGCTCGAGGTCATTGGCGACGAAGCCACGCTGCTTCCCGACACCGCAGGTCTCATTGAGGCCACGCGCGTACTCGCGGCCGAAGGTTTTCGCGTGCTCGCGTATACGAACGACGACCTGATCACCGCCCTCAGACTCGAGCAGGCCGGTGCTGCCGCGGTCATGCCGCTCGCGTCGCCCATAGGCTCGGGACTCGGCCTGCTGAATCCGCACGCTATTCGCACCATCAAGACCCGACTTTCCGTGCCGGTCATCGTCGATGCCGGTGTTGGAACGGCGTCCGACGCGTGCATCACGATGGAGCAAGGCGTCGACGGCATTCTGATGAATACCGGCATCGCCGCCGCGGATGATCCCGTGCGGATGGCGCTGGCGATGCGTCACGCGGTCCTGGCTGGCCGGCACGCCTACCTCGCCGGCCGGATGCCGCGCCGCGAGGTAGCGGTGCCGTCCACGCCGACCGAGGGGATGATGAAGTGACCGCCCCGGCCAACACGTCGGTTCCGTCGATCGCCCCTCTCGCGCCGGGCAAGAACGCCGTCACACCGTCGCGTACCGTGGTAGCGAACGTCCTTGCCGACATTCGTGACGGCGAGCTGCTCGACGCGGCGTTTGACCGTCGTACGCGCGCGCTCGACGATCGCGACCGTCGGTGGACGCACGAACTGATTTACGGAGTGCTTCGGCGCCGGGCCTGGCTGGACGCTGCGCTTGCGGACCGCGTGCGCGGTGGACTCGCCCGCCTCGATCCGGATCTCACGGACCTGCTGCGCGCTGGCGCGTACCAGTTGCTCCAGATGCGCAGCGTCCCGGCTTACGCCGCAATCGCCCAGTCGGTCGAGCTGGCGAAAACGCGCCACGGAGTTGGGGCGAGCAAGCTGGTCAATGCTGTGCTCCGCCGGCTTGATCGCGAGCGCTCGGGCCTTGACCGCGCGCTGCCTGACGATCCGATCGACGCAATGGTGCTGACGCATTCACACCCGCGCTGGATGGTTAAGCGGTGGGTCACGCGCTACGGGGTCGACGACGCGATTGCGTTGCTCGCCTCGAACAACACGGAACCGCCGACGTATGTGCGGCCGTATAACGTGGTCCGTGAGCAGCTCGAGGCGGCGCTTGAGGCCGACGGGCTGCACGTTTGGGACGCACCGCTGGTCAGAGATTCTGTTCGTCTGCCAGCCGGTACCGCCCTCACAGAACTGAACGCGTACAAGCAGGGTCTGTTCTTCGTTCAGGACCCGGCCGCTACGCTCGTCACCCAGTACGCGCACATCGAGCCGGGCAGCCTCGTCGCGGACCTGTGTGCTGCACCGGGTGGAAAGGCCCTGGAATTGTCGCGCGACGCGGCCCGGGTGGTGGCCGCGGACAAGTCGCCGCTGCGCCTCTCGCGGCTCGCAGAGAACGTTCGGCGGCTCGATGCCGGAGCCATCGAGCTCGTGGTAATGGACGCTCGGTCTCCCGCGATCAGGAAGGTGGACGCGGTGCTGCTCGATGCGCCGTGCACCGGCACCGGCACGTTCCGCCGGAATCCCGACGCACGCTGG
>Ga0326597_10013621_pt1 | contig 10681 bp, 5 predicted proteins | sample RVTome_12_FD_203789 | JGI IMG/M metagenome (GOLD analysis project Ga0326597, IMG submission 203789) | Soil microbial communities from uranium-contaminated site in the Upper Colorado River Basin, Wyoming, United States - RVT100D185 | ecosystem: Environmental > Terrestrial > Soil > Contaminated >... | reverse complement strand
CCAGACGACTGATCGATAAACCAATTGCCGGTGGTCGTGTGATATACGGCCGTATCCGTCTGCCGATCACCGTCATAATCGCCCGGTACCGGCAGAAACTCCGTCCCCCCAAACGCCAGTTGTGCGGCGAAACCAACTTCGGAGCCGATAGCGAACCAATGCCCGGCGGACGTTTGATAGACCGCAATATCCGACCAGCCGTCACCATCGAGTTCCGGGTTGGCAACGTCCTGTCCCGACGCGGGCAGCGTCAAAACAAGAATGGCAATTGCCGCTAGAATCAGACCTGCTATCGAGGGAGACCTAAAGCCTGATGCGCTGCCTTTTATATAATCGCAAAACATTTAACACCCCCAAGTCTCTTCGCCTGTCAACAATGAGAACACAAAGACTGCCCTACAGCAGCATTGAGGACCGACGAAAGATCAAGGCGAAAGACTGTTGATGCAGCTGGCAGCAATACTCGTTGCACCAAGAGTGCCGGTGATTGTCGATTGCAGACCGTCAACACTTCCACCTTGAACGCAGTTAATCCCAAATCCTGTGTTATTCGTACCGGTGTTGCCTAAAGCGAATAATCCCGAATCCTCCCCAAGCTGCACGGCAGAATTTTCGCCCAAGCTTATCCCGTCGCCAGCGTTACCACTAATCGTATTGTTAGCGATGTCCGCAAAGGAAGCCCGGAAAACTTGAATGCCATCGTTTCCAGTACTATTCTGAATCACGTTTCCCACGATACGAGCGCTCGATGAGCGGAACACTCCGATCCCCCGGCTGTTGTTCTGAATCGTATTGGGACTGGTAGTCGCATCGCTGCCAGCCGAGAATCCGATGTGAGCGGAACCGTTCTCAGAAAGTCTTATACCGTCTTCCGGGTTGTTCTGAATTGTATTGTTGATGATTCGAGCGGTCCCATTCTCACTGACTTGAATACCGTCAGACCCCGTATTGTGGATCGTATTACCATCTATTATGGCACTTCCTCCCCTATTAACTAGTATCCCCCGGGAACCGCCAGTGATAGATTGGAACCCTTTGATAGTAATATTCCTCCCCCGAATAACGATCGTGTTAGCAGTCGTATCTGTTCCATTGATTGTCGCGGTCCCCTGCCCGTCCAAGGTGATACTGTTGAATCTATCACTAATGCTGAGATTCTCATTGCAAGTACCGCTCACAAGCAGACGATCTCCAGCCCTGAGCCGGGGAAGAAAGGCTTGAATTGTGTCCGAAGCGCTACAAGTAAGAGTTCTATCCGCTGCACTAACTATCTGCGGCGATAATTGAAAAATCGTCAACGTTATAAGCCAAAACATGACTACTCTTGTTGCCTTTTCCATAATCTCCTCCCTCTGACAAATAGTTTGCCGATGTTTTTTCCCTTCCTGCTCCGTGTGTCCCTGACCTGATCAACCTTGACCCAGTATCGTTTCAGGTTTCTGCCCGTAACTACCTCCCTCGTGCCTTAGTGGGTCGTTTGCATATCAAAAACTTGAGATCTCGTCAATAGGTGGGTAAAAAAGAAATTAGGCGGCGACCCTTATTCCTTTCCGTTATCGTACTTTTTCCCCTCAGCAACTTTCTCCACGAGATGGGGTGCGTTGAGTTTTCTGAAACTCATTTCCGCCACCATCAGTGTTTTCCAAATTAAGCAGGTGGCATTGATCTGTGATTTAAATCGTCTGGAAGCTGTCGTTCTGAGCCGCACCCGTGAAAAAGGTGATTCCACCACGTTGGATGTCCGCAAGTGTTCCCAGTGCTCACGGGGAAAGTCATAGTAAGTCGTGAGCCGGTCCCAGTTATCCACCACCGTCTTAGCCGCTTTGGGATTGTGTCGAAACGCTTGCTCGAATTTCTTGCGTTCTTTTAACGCTTCCTGCCGGCTGTCGGCATACATCATGGTGTTGAGATGATTCTTGGCTTGGATCTGCTCCTTCTTGCTTACCGCATCCATGACGTTGAGCATCTTATGATTCCAGCAAAGTTGCTCCTGGGCCTCGGGATAAACCTCTCCAACCGCAGCCCATAGTCCCAGGCTACCATCACCAACAAATAGCGTAGCGCTTTTAACCCCTCGTGATTTCATCTGCCGCAGCACCGAGGCCCATGATTCCTTACTCTCGCGGTATCCGGGCTCCAAGGCCAAAAACCGCTTTTGCCCATCCTTCTGAACTCCGATCACCACCAATAACTAACGCCGCCTTCTCCTTGCCAAGCCCTGCTTTCACGTAAATCCCATCCGCCCAAAAATACGCCCAGTCTTCCTCCTCGATCGCCGTGTTCTTCCACTGTTTGTATTCTCCCTGCCACTTCTCCTGAGTTGCTGTAACGACGATACCGATAGCGGTGCCCCTTCTCCCAGTAGCCCTCTCAATGCCAATTCAAAATCCCACTGGCTAACCCGTGAAGATAGAGTTCCGGGATGAGATCGCGCACCTGCTTTGTCTGCCGCTTAAACAACGGTAGCACCCGCGACTCAAAGCGCTCCTCCAGATTTCTCACCCGCGGCCGGCAAATCTCTATCGTCCCCATGCTCAACGTGAACCGCCTCGCTTTGCCGTAACCATTGCGATACCCAGCTTGTTCTGAAGGATTACCCTTGCGCTCGCTCTTACGTCGCCCCAACCATTCGGTGATTTCCTGCTCTAACAAAGCTTGCAAGTGCTCGCGGATCTTTGCCCGTGCAAATTCCTCCAGCTCCCGATAACAGATTTACTTTGACTCTTCCTTCTCTGTGTGTTTTTCTTTCATCGGCGTATCCGTTTTCTGCCTGCTCCAACAGGCAGCCTTTCGTTTAAAGTTCTCGAAAGGGTAAAAAGTGCTCCGTGCCAGGCTTTTGTATTTTGCTTTTCATCTTCCTGGAAAAGGTGTCAGGAACCTTTTTCCTTCGTCACGGCATTCGCCCGAGCGGTTCTACTTCTTCTCCGGCTCTTTAGTTTTCTGATCGGACGAACTCCTTCCCTGCTGATTTGCGGGCGCGTTTGTTGCCGGCGGCGGACCCGACTCGATCATCGCTTCTCTTTGCGTCGTTACCCACAATCTGTCGATCGTCGTTTGATCCCAAACCGGCTCGCCGTCCTTCTGCATCGTGAAGCGGATCTGCGTTTCCTTGGTTCCCATGGTCCTTAGGAGCATCGTTATTTGATATGTGCACTGACCTCGCAAGAATTTCCCCGGCACTTACGCGGGAGGACCCGTTAGCCAATTCCGTAGAGTTACTCAGCCACTACAGCAACCCCAACGCCCTCAGGATCGTCACCTGCAGCAGCACCGGCACAAAACCAGTCCCACCAAAACTTGGATGGGTCCGGAAGCCAGCTGTCGATTGCGATATGAACCAGTGCCCTGTGCTCTGTTCGTATACCGCCGTGTCCGTCTCCCCGTCGCCATCGTAGTCTCCCGGCACGGGCATAAACCCACTCCCACCAAATGTCAAGTGCTGCATAAACCCACTCGTCGATCCCACCGCAAACCAGTGCCCCGTACTGCCCTGATACACCCCTACATCTGCCTTCCCGTCCCCGTCGTAGTCCCCTGGCCCAGGCAGAAAGCCCGCCCCGCCAAAACTCGGATGTACGCGAAATCCGGCCGTGGATTGCGCTATAAACCAGTTCCCCGTACTGGTTTGATACACCGCTGTATCGGTCGTCCCATCTCCATCATAATCCGCCGGTACTGGAACAAACCCAGAGCCGCCAAACGCCAAATGCTGCCCGAACCCTGAGGTCGATCCCACATAAAACCAGTGCCCCGTGCTTTCCTGATACACCGCTACATCGGTCTTCCCGTCCCCATCGTAATCCCCCGGCACCGGGATAAACCCCGGCCCACCGAAGCTTGGATGAACTCGAAAGCCCGCCGTTGACTGATCAATAAACCAGTTCCCTGTGGTTGTGTCGTACGCCGCCGTGTCCGTCATCCCATCGCCATCATAGTCACCGGGCACTGGAAGAAAGTCGGCTCCACCGAAGTTTAGATGCTGATCGAAGCCCACGGTGGATCCGACGAAAAACCAATGCCCAGTGCTCTCCTGATACACCGCGATGTCTGTGGTTGAGTCGGCATCAAAGTCACTTGCGGTCTGGGGACGAAAGATGGCAAAAATCTTACCTAGTCCGAAAGATAAAATGTAAAGACGGCCGTCCGGACCAACCTTGAGATCGGTAATGCCACCGAACCCCGTCCCCAAAATAACCTCATCAAGCTCGCCAGCATTGTCCGCAACGAGATCCGCCAAGCCCGCGTGCTGGAACATAAGCCCATCACGGCTAGCATTGAGCGGAAAGCGATACAAGTTACCGTGATTAATATCACCAACGAAGGCATCATTGCGGTACTGTGCGCCTAACCGACCAGAGTCTAGAAAAACGATGGCCGTCGGACCCACTGTCGTGAGCCAAGAGAACTTTGGGTCCGTGTATTGCGATCCCGGAACGGCAAAGAGATTGCCCACGCCCTGTGGGTCACGCGCATCCGGACCCATGATCTGCTCCCAGCCACTGTTGAATCCGGGTTGTACCAGGTTAATTTCGTCGTAGCTTACCGGCCCGTTCTCGGTATCCCAGAGATTGCCGGTAAGGGGATCGAAGGCTAGGCCAAAGCTGTTCCGAATCCCGTATGCATAGTATTTTGCTACGTTGCCACCCTGGGAAAAGAACGGATTGTCGCTAGGAATGGTGCCGTCGTCGTTGATCCTAAGGATCACACCACTGTCGTCCGGCGCCGGCCCCGCTAGAAAGTTTTGTAGCTGGCCGTCTCGGTTCAGATCACCGATGACGATATAGAGCTTTCCATCCGGGCCAAAGGTCATCGTGCCGCCGTCATGGTTTGGTCCCGGCGTACCAGGCAAATCAATAATCAGAGTTGGACTTACCAAACTGCTTCCATTCCATATATAGCGACAAACGCGATTTATAGGAGGGCTTGCGGGTAGCGGACCGCAGGTGGTACCGCTATGAGTGAAGTACAGATACACGAAACCATTATTAGCAAAATTTGGGTGGAGGGCGATTCCTAGAAGCCCGCGTTCAGAAGCATTGTCCACGGTGAGATCGAGGACTTCACCGCCCTGAAGCACGCCGTTTATGACCCTTCGCACTCGCCCGTCATCCTTCTGAAGGACGAGGATATCGCCTGGGGCGACGAAGGCCATGCTCGTTGGCCCGCTTAGACCGCCAACGATCTCGTGCAATCGAAGCGTCTGATCTTTCAGCGTTTGAGTATGAGCGGATCCCGGCAATAGCTCCAGAGCGCCGATCACCGCCCAAGTCAATATGACCGAGCGAAGCTTCAAGAAATCTTCGAACCAATGGCTACAAATTAGCCAATTACATTTTTCCAGTCCGCGAAATCGCAGTTAAAGCAAGCCAGCAAGATCATGCAGGCTCGTTCGTATGCTTAAAGCTCGCAGCAAAATACTATACCATCTATCAGACGGCAATGTCGCGATAGTGTATCGCCTGTGCAGCCCCATAAAAAGCGCGGAATTCACGGGTAAAAATCCAAACCCATCGAGATTCACCGCTACAACAAGCCTAAAGCTCTCAGGATCGTCACCTGGGGCAACACGGGAGCAAAACCAGGACCGCCAAAGCTCGGCTGTATCCGAAATCCTGCTGTCGATTGCGCGATGAACCAGTTCCCGGTGCTCTGTTCGTATACCGCCGTGTCGGTCATTCCGTCCCCGTCGTAGTCCCCTGGCACCGGCATAAACCCACTACCCCCAAAAGCCAGGTGCTGCATAAACCCACTCGTCGATCCCACCGCAAACCAATGCCCCGTGCTGCTCTGATATACCCCCACATCAATCTGCCCATCCCCATCATAATCTCCCGGCACTGGAATAAATCCAGCTCCACCAAAGCTTGGATGTATCCGAAAACCCGCTGTGCTCTGGTTTATAAACCAGTTTCCTGTGTTCGTGTCGTACACCGCCGTATCGGTCTTTCCATCTCCATCATAATCTCCTGGTACTGGTACAAAGTTGGGTCCACCAAAGGCCAAGTGTTGACCAAAGCCCGTTGTTGATCCCACAAAAAACCAATGCCCCGTACTTGTCTCGTAAACCGCTACGTCAGTTTTGCCGTCACCGTCGTAATCCCCCGGCACTGGGATAAACCCAGCTCCGCCAAAGCTCGGATGGATTCGAAATCCTTCTGTGCTCTGATTTATAAACCAGTTTCCCGTGGTCGTGTCGTACACCGCCGTATCGGTCTTTCCATCTCCATCATAGTCCCCTGGGACAGGAAGATAATTGGGAGCGCCAAAATTCGGATGCGACCCAATGCCCAGTGTTGAACGAACAAAAAACCAGTTCCCGGTTGTCGCCTCGTACACAGCTACGTCCGTGTCAGCGTCCCCATCAAAATCAACCGCTGCCGCAACTGGGGCGGAGACAGGCTCATCATCGTTAACAATCGTCCCCACACCTTGCCCGTCGGCAATCGTCGCGTTCGTTGCACTCGTGAGATTTACAAAGAAGCTTTCATTTGGTTCAGGAATTGTGTCTCCATTGACGAGGACAGTTATTGTCTTTGCGGTTACCCCCGGATTGAAGGTCACGATTCCTGAGGTGGCCGCATAGTCACTTCCCGCAGTCGCACTACCATCGGCCGTGCTGTAACTTACTGTCACTATCTGGCTGCTAGCGGCTGAGAGGGTCACTGTAAACACGGCATTCGTCGTTCCCGAGTTGCCTTCGAGTATGCTAATGTCATTAATCGCGACGCTGGGAATAGCCAGAATAGTCAGCGTGTCAGTTGCGATTGCCGAAACATTTCCGCCACTGTTAGTCGCCCGCACTTCAAAGGTATGGAGCCCTGGCGCTAACGCTGCTGGAGTAAAATGAAAATCTTCGACGTCTGAATCAAACGCGCCGTTGGTAGCCGTCGCCGCCTGCCAGGGTCCCCCATCGACACGCCACTCGATGCTCGTGATGATATTGATAGTCACATCCGGTTCCGTTGGCGAAAGAAACGGGATATCTGCGCCATACCCCGTATAAGTTGGAGTGGCGTCCGTCGTAGGATCGGGACTAAACGGAGTCAAGGCGACCGTAACCGTGGTATCGACGGGATCATAAAGCTCTTTGCCATCGCCGTCCGAATCACGCCAACCCACCATCTGACGCGCGGGCGTAGACACCCTATGGTTCGGATAAGCTTGAAACTCCTGGTTGGAGGCGTTTCTCATAATCGAGTCTTCGGTAGCAGGCGTGCCGTTTTCGCAATTAGTATTAGCGATATTGAGATATCCTGATGTCTGTGTATCCGTACAGTTACTTAAGTTATATTCATCGAGCGCTCCCCAGATATGACCATTTTCGTGCGCCGCCACGATCTGCATTCGATTTATTCCCCAGTTGTCATTGTCATAGGTCATGACCATAAAGGGGCCATTTATGTAGGCGTACGCGAAATCACCATTGGCGAATTCTCCATTAGCGTCATTGACACTATCGACCACGAAAATGGCCAAGGCCCAGTCCGTTCCGAAAGCATTGCGCTTGTCGTTCAGATACGTCCGTACCTGTGAAAAATACCCGGCACCTGGGTAACCCAAGTTGCTCATGACTTGGCTAATCCATAGCCCTTCGTCGGCACTGCTACGGCTAATCGGCTCGTACGACGTGGGGACGCTGTGATGAATGTCGTAGACAAAGGTGATGTTGGCTGGCGCATTGCTGTTGTCCTTCCACCACTGCAGCCCCTCAACGGTCTTAGATACGACTGTGTTCTGCCTTGTAATATCCCAATTCTCTGTATCCGGATCGATTGCGCCGCTGCTTTCAGGTGTAATGATCCCAACGGTCACCGAACCAATGAAGAACGAACTCGTATCGAAGAAACCCGGCGCGCTACTCGCCACCGGCGCTGCCTCTCGTTGAGCCGGTCCAGAACTCAACCTGTCCGGGGCAATGCGGGCATCATTGGGCGGATTTCTCCGAGGTCCTTCTCGCCTGCGGCTCGGCGCCGGAGCCGGCACATTCCAAAAAACCGAATTCCACACTGCGGCGGCAATCGCGCCTCCGCCCCCCAACAGACTGCGTTGGCCAGGCTCAACCGTACCTTGCTCAACCCGCAGCCCAACTACCCGAGCTTTGAGTTGGTCTATTTTCTCAGAGGGAATGTAGCCAATAGCCGCGTTGGGCGGAAAAACATGATCGACCCGCCCCCCTTCGGCAACGATTCTTCTAACGATATTTTGCACGGACTGATTCATTTCCCAAACGATCAGTGAGTTGGCCTTCGGCGCTCCTTGCGCCAATAAAACACGAGGCGTTAGCAAAATCAGGACAACCAAAACCCAGATTCTCCCAGTCATGGCAGCTGCTTTCAGGAGCCGGAGAGACTCCAACTTCGAACGAAGATCCACGGTTTCAGCTTCATTGAACCGCCCATATTGAACGTAAACGCCGGAATGTCAGTTAACCCGTAATCGCCGTTGATTGTCAATCGGTGGATAGTTACGCAGATGTTACGCAGATGCTGCTCACGACGCGACGCGTACGCGACGGTGACGCTTCATATCCAACCGATCCGCCGCCTCTTAGGGGCGACCTCGATATAGATCGTAATCTGAGATGGAATTTTCTTCGGCGGCCTGGTAATTACGCGGCGGGTGTCTAAGGTCACCAAGGGCGTAACTTTGCCTGATGAATTCGAGAAGCGCTTGAAAGTTTTTCTTCGTTAACCGCTCTGTTTTCTCGCCTTCAATCAGGGCATTAAATCAGTGCGCCAAGGTGCATATTGACGCTTCTAAACGGCTTATTGTAAGTGTGTCGAGCGCAAGAAAGGCCTGGGTTGTAGCAAGGGGAAGTACTTAAACGCGGAGCCGCAGATTTTCTACGACTCAGATACTTGAGTCTCTATAAAATGGATCAAATGATTCTGAGTAAACCCCGCCTCTTGAGGCGGGGTTTACTCAGAATCAAATAAGACTCTCTCAGCCTCTCCACGATGCAGAAAGCCAGTTGTCCGCTCGGTCCTCGGTCAGTCCTTCTCATCGGTCTCTCCTCTCGTTATAGAAGCCCTAACGCCCTCAAGATCGTCACTTGTGGCAGCACGGGCACAAAGCCAGGACCACCAAACCTCGGTTGGGTCCGAAATCCCCCCTTTGTCTGATCAATCAACCAGTCCCCTCTACTCTGCTGGTAGACCGCCACGTCTGTCTTCCCGTCTCCATCGTAGTCCCCAGGCACAGGCAAAAAGTCGCTACCACCAGAACTTAAATAGTGAAGAAATCCAGCGGTGGAACCCATTGCAAACCAATGCCCCGTGCTCTGCTGGTAGACCGCCACGTCTGCCTTCCCATCCCCGTCGTAGTCACCCGGCTGCGGTAAATATCCTGACCCACCAAAATCCGCATGAATCCGAAACCCCGCGCCCGATTGCGCGATAAACCAATGCCCCGTGCTCTGCTGGTAGACCGCCACGTCTGCCTTCCCATCCCCGTCGTAATCCCCAGGCACCGGAATATAGTCAGCTCCTCCAAAGTTTGCATGAATCCGAAACCCCGCGCTCGATTGCATGATAAACCAATGCCCCGTGTTCTGCTGATAGACCGCCACGTCGGTCTTCCCATCACCATCGTAATCCCCAGGTGCCGGAATGAATCCGGGACCGCCAAACGCTATTTGTTTAATAAGCCCAGTTGTCGATTCCACGAAAAACCAGTCCCCCGTGCTTACCTCATACACTGCTATGTCGGTCTTTCCATCACCATCATAATCCCCAGGCACCGGGAGAAAGTCCGGACCACCAAAATCCAAGTGTTGAGCAAATCCCGATGTCGACCCTACAAAAAACCAGTTCCCGGTAGTCGTCTCGTAGACCGTAGGATCGCTCTTGCCGTCTCCATCAAAATCAATGGCTGTCTCGCTGGCGAGAAAAACAGCATCATCGTTAACAATTGTCCCCACGCCTTGACCCTTAGCAATCGCCGCATTCGTCGCATTGATGAGATTAACAAAGAAAGTCTCGGTCGCCTCAACGACCGTATCACCGTTGACCACAACAGTGATGGTTTTTGAAGTCTGTCCAGGGCTGAAGGTCAAAGTCCCAGAGGCACTCACATAGTCGCTCCCAACCGTACCCGTACCATTGGCTGTGTTGTAAGTGACGGTAACTGTTTGACTAGTGGCCGCTGAGAGATTGACCGTAAATATGGCGTTCGTTGTCCCGGTATTTCCCTCTGTGACCGTCACATCGTTGATAGTAATTGACCGCAACTGTAGATTGAAGGTGGCGGCGCAGGTGATGTTCCCGTTGAGCGTCACCGTCCCCGTGCTGCAACCCGTGCCCGACCATCCGGTAAACGTAGAACCGCTCGACGCCGTCGCCGTCAGCGCCACCGACCTGCCGCTGGCCAAGACCTCAGTGCAATCCGCTCCGCAGCTGATTCCCGTGCCCGTCACCGTGCCACTTCCAGTACCGCGCTTGCTGACCGTGAGCGTAAAAGTATTCGGATTGAAGGTGGCGGCGCAGGTGATGTTCCCGTTGAGCATGACCGTCCCGGTGCTGCAACCCGTGCCCGACCAGCCCGCAAACGTAGAACCGCTGGCCGCCGTCGCCGTCAGTGCCACCAACGTGCCGCTGGCCAAGACCTCAGTGCAATCCGCCCCGCAGTTGATCCCCGTCCCCGTCACCGTGCCGCTTCCAGTGCCGCTCCTGCTCACGGTTAG
>Ga0326597_10013620_pt1 | contig 10682 bp, 3 predicted proteins | sample RVTome_12_FD_203789 | JGI IMG/M metagenome (GOLD analysis project Ga0326597, IMG submission 203789) | Soil microbial communities from uranium-contaminated site in the Upper Colorado River Basin, Wyoming, United States - RVT100D185 | ecosystem: Environmental > Terrestrial > Soil > Contaminated >... | reverse complement strand
GATCATGATGGGCTCCATGGCCGCGAGCAGCGCGTCGACGGCCGCGTCGACCTCTTCGTCGTAGAAATCGGCGATCTTCGAGAGCATCTCGTCGAGCCCGCCCGTCTGCTCACCGACGTTGATCATCTGCACGACCATGGGCGGGAAGACGCCCGACTCGCGCAGCGGCCCGGCGATGGTCTCACCGCCGGCGATGGATGCACGCGACCCCATGACGGCGTCGTGGATCACCCGGTTGCCGGCGGTCTTCGCCGTAATCTCGAGACCCTCGAGAATCGACACGCCGGACGACACCAGGGTGCCGAGGGTGCGCGTGAAGCGGGCGACCGCCGCCTTGCGCTGCAGATCACCCAGCACCGGCATGGCCAGGACCATCCGGTCGATGAGCAGCTGACCGCCGTCGGTCTTGTAGAACGACTTGATGGCGACTACCGCGCCAATGACGCCAGCACCGACCGCCCACCACCACGCCTGCAGGAACGCAGACATGCCGATCACGATCTGCGTGGGCAACGGGAGCGGGATGCCCGCCGAATCGAACATCTGCTGGAACGTCGGGATGACGAAGATGAGCAGGATGACGATCGCACCGCCCGCCACCGAGAAGATGACGGCCGGGTAGATCATGGCGCCCTTGATCTTCCGGATGAGCGCGTCGTTCTTCTCGAGGAACGTCGCGAGCCTGAGCAGGATGGTATCCAGGATACCACCCGCCTCACCGGCCGCGACCATGTTCACGAACAGCTCGGTGAAGATCTTCGGGTGCTTGCCCATCGCGTCGGCGAGCGTGTTACCCGACTCCACGTCGTAGAGCACCTCCCCGATCGTCTTCCGCAGCACCGGATTCTCCGTCTGCTCGGCGAGGATGTCGAGGCTCTGCACCAGCGGAAGCCCGGAGTTGATCATCGTGGCGAACTGGCGCGTGAAGATGACGATGTCCCGTGTCGTCACGCCGCTCCCGAAGGAAAAGCTGATCTCCTTCGGCTTCTCCCTGACTGTGACGGGGATCAGCTTCTGCCGATGGAGATGGGCGAGGACGTCGTCCTTGGTGCCGAGGTCGAGCTCGCCGGTCTGGATGTCTCCGCCGGATGCGGGCCTGGCGCTGTAGCTGAAGACGGGCATTGGTGACTACCTATGAAGTGGGTACCACGGGTTACTCGCTGGGCGCGGTCTCGCCGACCGCGCGCAGGAGCTCGTTCGGGTCGCCGGACCGCTTGAGTGCCTCGGCAAGCGTCACTTGGCCCTGGATGTACAGCATCTGCAAGGCGTCGTTCATGGTCTGCATACCGTGCTTCTTCCCGGCCTGCATGAGCGAGTAGATCTGGTGGATCTTCTCGTCCCGGATGACCGCGCGGATGGCTGGCGTGCAGATCATGATCTCCACCGCGGCGATCCGCCCCTTCCCCTTCGCCTTGGGCAACAGGGTCTGCGTGACCACGCCCTCGAGCACGAACGCGAGCTGCGCCCGGACCTGGGATTGCTGGTGCGAAGGAAACGCATCGATGATCCGGTTGATCGACTCGGCCGCCGAGTTCGTGTGCAGCGTGGCGAACACCAAGTGCCCGGTCTCGGCAATTGTTAGCGCCGCCGAGATGGTCTCGAGGTCGCGCATCTCTCCGACCAGGATGACATCCGGGTCCTGGCGAAGCGCATACTTCAAGGCGGCGGTGAAGCTTTGCGTATCCGCCCCGATCTCGCGCTGGTTGATGGTGCAACTTTGGTGCCGATGGATGAACTCGATCGGATCCTCGATGGTGATGATGTGGCTCTTCCGCTCCTTGTTCACCTTGTCGAGCATCGCGGCGAGCGTCGTCGACTTGCCCGAGCCGGTGGGCCCCGTCACGAGAACCAGGCCGCGCGGCCTGTCGGCCAGCTTGTTGATGATCGGAGGCAGCCCGAGCTTCTCGATCGAGACGATCTCGTAGGGGATCTGGCGGATGGCCATCGCCACGCATCCGCGCTGCTTGTACACGTTGCCGCGGAAGCGTGAGAGGTTCTGCACACCGAACGAGAAGTCGAGCTCATCCTCGGTCTCGAACCGTTTCTTCTGGTTCTCCGTCAGGATCGAGTACGAGAGCGCCATCGTGTCCTTCGGCGCGAGCACCTGGGAGTGCGTCGAGTTCACCAGATCGCCGTCTATTCGGAGCTTGGGCGGCGTTCCCACGGTGACATGCAGATCGGACGCGCCACGCTGGATCATCTCCTGAAGGAGGACCCTAAGGTTGAGCTCCTTGGCGGGACGTGCCTGTGCGTCCGCCGGAGGTGCCGGCTGGTTCATGGAGTGTCCTTCCGTTGGTTGGGCGCGATCGCCGTCACTCGGCGACCGTCGTTTCCTTGACCACTTCGTCGAGCGTGGTGACGCCGGCTTCGACCTTCTTGAGCCCGTCTTGGCGCAGCGTGAGCATCCCTTCCGAGCACGCGATGTCGCGAATCTCGTCCGTGCTGACCTCACTCATGATGCCCTTGCGCAAAGCGGGGGTCATGATCATGACTTCGTAAATGCCGCAGCGCCCCCTGTATCCGCTCCCGTTGCACTCGTCACAACCGGTACCCTTGTAGAACGTCGTGTTCTCAGCCCAGTCCAGCGGGAGCTTGGCGGAGGCGAGGTACTCCTCGGAGTAGGAGGTCTCGGCCTTGCAGCTCTTGCAGATACGGCGCGCGAGCCGCTGCGCCGAGACGAGGTTCAACGCGGACGCCACGTTGAACGGCTCGAGGCCCATATCCAGGAGACGGGTCACGGTCCCGGGGCAGTCGTTGGTGTGGAGGGTCGACAGCACGAGGTGGCCCGTGAGCGCCGCCTTGATGGCAATGCCGCCGGTCGACAGATCCCGGATCTCACCGACCATTATGATGTTGGGATCCTGCCGTAGAAACGCCCTGAGCGCGGCCGGGAAATCGAGGCCGATCTCGGTTCGCACCAATACCTGGTTGATGCCGTGGAGATTGTACTCGACCGGATCCTCGGCGGTCATGATGTTCGTGTCGATCGTGTTGATCTGGGACAGCGCCGAGTATAGCGTCGTCGTCTTTCCGGATCCCGTCGGCCCCGTGACGAGGACCATCCCGTAAGGCCTGGAGATGGCCCACATGAAGTCCTTCTCCGCCTTCGGCTCGAAGCCGAACGTCTTCAGATCGAAGGTCAGGTTCCCCTTGTCCAGGATCCGGAGCACGATCTTCTCGCCGAAGATGACGGGTAGGGTCGACACCCGGAAATCCACCACCTTGTTCTTCATCTTCAGCTTGATGCGCCCATCCTGGGGCACCCGCCGCTCGGCGATGTTGAGATCCGCCAGGATCTTGATGCGGGAGGTGAGCGCCGCCTTCATCTTCATCGGCGGCTTCATGACCTCCTCCAGGGCCCCGTCGATGCGGTACCGGACGCGGAGCTCCTTCTCGAACGGCTCGATATGGATGTCGGAGACGCCTTTGAGCACCGCGTCCGTCAGGAGCCCGTTGATGAACCTCACCACCGGCGCCGAATCGATCTCGGCCGCGAGGGCGGAGTAGTCCTCGTCCTCCTGATCCTCGATGACCTCGACGTCGTCGAAGTCCTCCCACCCCTCGATCAGGTTGCTGATCTGTGTCTCTTCGAACGCCCCGTAGTAGTTCTCGAGATGCTTGCGGAGCGTGTATTCACCGACGATGACGGGCTCGATGTCGAGCTTCGTGATGAACTTCAGATCGTCGATGGCCGAGAAATCGGTCGGATTGGTCATGGCGACCGTCAGCGTCCGACCCACGCGACGCAGGGGCAGAACCAGGTGCTTCTGCGCCACCTCCGGGGAGATCAGCTTGATGATCTTCGAGTCGACGTTGAACTTGTCGAGATCCACCGCCGGGACCCGGTACTGTCTCGACAGCATGCGGGTGAGGTCTTCCTCAGCCACGAAGCCGAGGTCGACGAGAGCGTAGCCGATCCGGTGACCTCTCGCCTTCGCCTCCGCGAGCCCCTCCTTGAGCTGCCCCTCGGAGATGAGGCCTTCGCGAACGAAAAGATCTCCTAGGCGGATTTCCTGAGCGACCTTGGCTCCCATCAGTAAACGTTCCCCTCGGGCCAGGACACGGAAGGCGACGGCATGCCGGTGAGGTTCAATACTACGGGTGCCCCCCGGCACTCTACAAGCTCCCCATGTTGACGGAGCGAGCGGCGTTCAACGTCCGCCCCCCGCGTGAGCCGCTCCACGCAAGCGCTCCACGGTGGCGGGCCCGATCCCTGGAACCCGCGTGAGATCGTCCAGGGACATAAACATTCGTTTCATCCGCTCGTGGCGGATGCGCTCGGCCAGAGCGGGTCCGATCCCCGGGAGGGCCACCAACTCGTCGGCGGTGGCCCGGTTCAAGTCCACCGGCGGAGCGAGAGAGAGGCCGGCCCCTCCGTCGGTCCTGGAGATTCGGCTCCGGGGGACCGGCGGCGTGTCGAGGTCCAGCAGGGTCTCGATCCGAGCGACCGTGACGGGCCCTATGCCGGGCACCTGGGCGAGATCCTCGGCGCGAACGAAGACGCTCCCCGCGTCCCTGGCCTCGACGATGGCACGCGCGGTCGCGGGACCGACGCCCGGGAGTCGGTCCAGCTGAATCTCGTCCGCCCGGTTCGGGTCCACGCGCTCACCCTTCGCGAGCGGCTCGGTGCGCCGGTTCGCTTCGTCCGCCGCTTCTCGGCTCTCCTGCAGCAGCTCGTCGAGAACGCTCCCGTCCGCCGGTGCGGGTGGGGCGGGGCGCCCCCACGCCCAACGCACCGAGCTGACGAGCAGCAGGACGACCACGGCCCTCTTCAGGGCCCGAGCCTCGGCATCGTGCATGGAGGAAGGATCAAAACGTTCGTGGGGCGCATCCATGCGTCGGTGGGACGCACGGGGCGGACCGGGCGCGCCTCACGGCGTCGGGAACGATCCCGCCGAAAACTCGAGCTGCCCGAACATGCCGAACTGCAGCTGGGTCGACCCCGTTCGCTGGCCCACGAACGACTGGCGGTCGTCGAAGCTCACCTGCATCCCGACCGCGAGGTCTCCGATGCCCGTATCGAGCGAAATGCTCAGGGTCCGGCGGATCTGATCGACGAACGCGACGCACGGCTCGCCGATTCGCGTGATGCGGCACGTACGTTCCGACACGTATCCGGCCAGCACGGAGAGCTCGATCGGACGGTCGATCCGGCCGGCGAGCGGCCCGGCAGGGTCCCATCTGCTGCGCACGCTGAGCCGGTGGTTGACTTCCTCTCGCTCGGTGTCGCCGGTCGGGTCGATGCCGCGGCCCGTGCGCACGGCTCCCTGATAGGCCGTGACCAGCGTTCCGAGCCACTGCACGGTGAGGTCGAACGGCACGCGGATGTCCTCGTCCACGCGGCGCCTGAGCGACACGCCCCCGTAATCGGTCTCCCGCACGATCCGCTGGATGCCCGACGAAAGCGTGACGGTGCGGATGCCCGTCGCGCTCGGAAATCCAATCGCGGGCAGGCGCGCCTGCACGTTGGGCCAGGTGCGTTGATGGATCTCGCGGTCGCTGCGGACGTCCAGCGTGGTGGCCGCGAGCGTCGCGTAACCCACCTGCAGCGTGGAGCCACGAGGCAGATTCAACCCGGATCCGAGGGTCCAACTCCGCCGATCGGTCCATGTCGCGGCAGTATCTCCCTGGATCGCCCGGAAGGTCTCGTCCCCGCCCCATCCGAACTGGTACGCGACTCCGGGATCGACGGGCTCTCTGCTGAAACGTGAGGTGACCCCGTCCCGGTAGCTGGCAGACAATGGACGGAACGCGGTGATCACCGAGCGGACCCGCGCCCTGTCCACGGGTTCCTCCTCCCCCGCACCGCCCAACACGGACGTCGCGACCCGTGCCGGATCGAGCACCAGGGCCACCCCCCAGTCGCGTTGCCCCCTCGCGTCACGGGCGAGCGCGAGGGTGGTGTCGGATCCGGTCCCCTCCCGGGAAAGGACGTTCGCGCTTCTATCGGACCGGTACGTGGTGCTCCAATCGAAATCGTTCCTGAACCACGAGACCAGCTGAGGCGTGAAGGCGATGCGGGTGCGGAGCGAGCGGCCGGTCTCCCATCCGAGGTCCACGCCGCGGAGGCGGGCGCGCTCCCGGTCCAGGAGCGCCTGCACGCGGGGGTCGCTCACCGCGTCGCGGGCAGGAAGCAGGTCACGCTCGGTGGACACCGTCATGTCTGCCGTGAGGGGGGGGAGCGGCCGTAGACGCACGTCAGCCACGCTTTCCAGGATCTCTCGAGGGACGACGGTCGGCAGGGTGCCCTGATCATCGGAGAACTCGACGATGCGCTCGAAGCGGAACACGCGGTCGTCCTGCCGCAGATACGAGGATCCCAGCGACACGCGCTCGGGCGTGAGACGAAGGCGGGCGTCGACCACGTCGTCTTCGAGGAAGCCCGGGAGAATGGCTCTCATCAGGCCCTCCGCGAAGCCCGGAACGACCCCGACGTCCACGGCTTCGGGCTCCCGCACCCACGCGAGACCGGCGTCGACGCCGGTCGACGAGTGCCTGGTCGTGACAGTCGATCCGTCGGATCGGGTGTACGCCACGCGGGCGCTCAGACCATCGACGACGAAGCCCACGCGCGGGTCCGCGGCCGGGGTGCGACGCCGGAAGGCCACCCCGACGCGGGTCCTGTTCGCCTCGGTCGCGCGGAGCCCCAGGAGGCGATCGGCGCGCAGGTCCGACCCCGCGAGGAATCTGGGCGCCTGGGTCGTGCGGTTCATGTCCAGCGTCATCGGCACGTCGACGCCCCAGTCGCTCGGCATGAAGCGGTCCAACGCCAGCGTGGAGCGGAGTTCCACGGACCGGTCCGTCTGATACGTCGGCTCGGCCCGCAACTGGCGGAAGTTCGCGCCTCTGCTGGTCATGCTGAGCCGGGAGCTGAGGGCGCCTCCCCCGTCCAGCACCACGTCGACCGAGCCCGCCAGGCCAGCATCGCGCACGGGATCGCCGAGACGGAACTCGTCCACCCAGACCTCGCCGGAGATCGGCGCGTCCCCTTCGTTCCAGACGCCGAGGGACAGCTCGCGCACCGCGGCCAGATTCGGCGCGCGGCCCCGGTCCTTGAGGGACACCGCGTAGGTGGAGTCGGCGGACCATACCACGACCGCCGGATCGCCTGCCTGGCGCGGCTCCAGCAGGAGGATCTCCTCCGCCCGCTGACGCAGAGCGAACCACTCCTCGAACTGGACGCGCACCTCGGGCAGCCAGTCGGCCGGATCCACACCGGCCGCCCCCGCGGTCCCCGGCAAGCGGGTGCGGTACAGATAGAAATTGTCCGGATCGTTCCCGACCTTGAAGAAGAAGGACTGGGGCCGGTCCGGCCCGAAATCCCCGGAACGGGCCACCACCCACAGCCTCGCCTGCCGGTACGAGAGGAAGTTCCTGGGACGCTGCGGGAAGCGCTGATAGACCTCCGCTCGCGCGCCCGGGAGCAGGTCGTCGAACGCGATGCCGAGCGACTTCTCGTTGAACTCGATCCCCTGCCCCGCGAACGCGCTGGTCGGGTCGACGAGCTCCTCGAGCACGCCCGGCGGCGAGTTGTACGCCGCACCCTCGGTCACGCGGGAGACCGACGACACCTCCACCCGGCCGCCCACCCCGATGGTGTCCCCGCCGATGCCGGCCAGGACGCCGTCGCCGCTGCGCTTGATCCAACGAGACCCCACCAGGCGCATGCGTGCGAGGCGCACGTTCCGCCCGCTCGGGCCCGAGGCGGTAATCCTGAGGTGGCGAACGGACCGCAGGTCGGCGTCACCCACGGCGCCTCCGACCTCGATGCCCCCACCGCCCCGGATCGGGATCCGGTAGAGCTCGAATCCCAGCTCCGAGCCGGTCTCCTCGGCGGTCCGCGCGAGATAGGGAGAGGCGCCATCGAGCGTCAACACGTAGCGCAGGTGCCGCTCCTGCGTATCGAGGATGCCGTCCGCATCCAGGTCCTCCGAGTCGGGCCGGCCGTTCCCACGCGTGCAGACGCTGCGGGGATCCCCGACGCGGTAGATTCGGCCGCGCTCGGCCAAGCAGCCTTCGTTCCACACACCGAGGGCGTCCGCCGCGTCGTTCCAGAGCTCACCCCGCGCCGGATCGGCCTCCTGGTCGAGCACGCCGAGTCCCCACGGCCTGCCGTCCGCCCGTGTTCCGGAGGTGTTGCCGCTCGGATCGACGAACATCGCGTCCTCGCTCACCGTCCCGAGATCGAGCACGAGCCGCACGTCCTCCTCCGCGGCGACATAGACCTCCAGGAACTCGGTGCGCGTCAGGTCGAGCCCCTGCGTGGACAGCCCCGTGGTGATGGAGCGCCATCCAGGCCCTCCGGCCGGAGGGCTCCCGAGGTTCAGCAGGAGCCCGCGCTCGCGCGCCTCGGCGCCCGCCACGCGGATCTGCCGGTCGATGTCCTGCCGCGCGAAATAGCCTTCGTGGATGCCGAGGCTGTCACCGCCCGGGCCTTCCACGATCCATTGGGTCTGCCACGTCATGGGAGCGGAGGTCGTGGCGTCCAGTACGCCCGGAAGGAGCCCCTCCACGCCGTCGGAGAACGCCGGGGCGCTGCCGAGCCGCCAACTCGACGAGACCAGCGACACCGGCAGCTGCTGTGAAGCGTCGAAGTCGTCCACGAACGCCCGTCCGTTCGTGTTCGGATCCGGCACGGAGAACGCGAGCTCCCCTTCGATGTCGACGGTGCTCCGTCCTTCGAGACGAAGGCCGGGCACCAGGTCGAGCACGCGGTCCACCCAGCCCGGCGTGGCATTGTACGTCGTGGTCACCCCGCCGAGGAGCGCCGCGCCCGGCTCCGTGCCCAGCACGGGGCGGCGCACGACCGACCGTTCGGAGCGGTAGAGCCCTAGGACGTCGAAGCCCCCGGAGTCCCCGAAGTCCGAGTGGGTGCGGAAGCCGAACACCTGCGTGGGGGATACTTCGAACAGGGAGCGCTGCTCCCACGAGGCCCGCACCGCCGCGTCCGGGGCCGTGGTGAACAGCGCGTCGGCGTCGAGGAGCCGGACCTGCCCCACATCGTAGTCGATCTCGTAGTCCAGGCCCCTGGTGAGCACCCGATCGCCCAACGTGATGCGCTCGCTCCCCTCGCGGATGCCGAACGCGCCCAGCGAGAACGACGAGATGACGCCGGTGGACTGGAGCCGGTACCCGATGCTCAGCCGGAACCTGCCGGCGTTCTCCCGCTCGAACGGATCCTCCTCTTCGTAGATGAGCGCGTTCGCGTCGTCCGCCAGGATGCTCGCGGTCGCGATGGCGGAGAGCCCGAGGGACGGGAGCGGGGGCGGCTCGGCGAACGGCCGGAGGGTCGGGAACACGACGAAGGTGCCCTGCACGGGCTCGGCATCGGCGAAGAAATCCACGCCCGTGAAGAAGTCGTCGCCGCCGGGCTGGTACACGAAGGCCGGATCGATGCGGTCGAGGGGCGCCTCGGCGTCCACCCCGAACAAGCGGAGGAACGTGAGGCTCTCCCCCGACGGACGCCGCTTGAACGTCCTGCCCTGCGAGAGCTCTCCGAGGGAGATGGCCAGGTCGACGGAGGCCTGCTCCACGTCGGGAGATCCCGACACGCGGTAGACCTGATGCATCTCGAGATCCCAGGTCGGGCGACCCGGGCGGTGATTCGCGCCGCTCGCCTTCAGGAGGCGGAGCGTGGGGCGGCCGCCCGCGTTGTGGATGCGCTCCGGATTGTAGTCGCCGACCGTGTCGCCCACCGCCGTGATGAAGGCGGTCGCGAGCATCTCCTCGGGCCTGAGCGGCGTGCGGAGCGCGATCCAGAGGCCGCTCGGATGGACGAAATAGTCGATGCCAGGCTGCAGGTACCGGAACCATCCGGACTCGACGACGGTCTCGGTGCCCGACTCGGCGACCGCGTCGGCGCGGATGAATCCCTCGACCTGTTGCTGGAGGACGGCGTCGTCCTCGAACCGGTAGAGCTGGATCGGGCTGTCTCCGGGCGCCAGCTCCGGCGGCGCGGACGCGGGATCGAGCGACAGCACGTCGACGTGGGGATATCGCTCGAGCGAAGCCGGGTCGAGGAGAAAGAAGAACTGGCCCCGCACGTAATCGGCGTCGTCCAGGACAAGGGTATCCTCCTGGACGAAGCTCCGCTGATCCCCGATGCCGGCCAGCTGGAACACGCGTGAGTTGAGATCGCCCCGCTGCTGAGCCCAGACGGTCTGGAAATCCAACGGGCCTAACTGTCCTTCGGCTTGGAAGCCGAAGTTTCCGGCCGGGAGGCCCTCGGTGAGAAACCGCGAGCGGGGGAGCCGGAACGTCACGTCGCCCACGTCGAGACGTTGGAGGATGTCGTCCTCGGCCCCTTCGTAGTGGATGTTGATGCGGTTCGAGGCATCGAACTCCCTGCTCTGGTCGAAGTCGACGTCCACCCTGACGCGCTCCGCGATGGTGCCGTCGAGCTGGACACCGAAGAGGAACTCCGGGCTGAGCTGCGGAATGAGCGTGGGCGTACAGCTCGCCTTGAACTGGACGTCGCATGGCTCGAACCGGGCCCAGTCGCCTCCGAGCTCCATTCGGCTCCGGACGCGCATGGCCATGTCCGCGAAGTCCGTGACGAATCGGTCGTCACCGGGCACGTCGGGCACCGGAACCCGAGCCGAGGGCTCTGGCAGGAAGCGCGCGGTGTCGGGGACCGGCGGCCCGAACCCGGTCACCCTCGTCCGCAGAGCCTCGCGCAGGAC
>Ga0326597_10013618_pt1 | contig 10683 bp, 4 predicted proteins | sample RVTome_12_FD_203789 | JGI IMG/M metagenome (GOLD analysis project Ga0326597, IMG submission 203789) | Soil microbial communities from uranium-contaminated site in the Upper Colorado River Basin, Wyoming, United States - RVT100D185 | ecosystem: Environmental > Terrestrial > Soil > Contaminated >... | reverse complement strand
GGAGTGGACTTTACCGACGCCTGGATTGCGGCAGTCGCCCGATCCCAGGGGTGTACCACGGTCTTCACGTTCGACCGGCGGCATTTCGCTCGTTTGGAGGGGATTCAGCCCGAAGCCCCATGACTGAAGTTCCACTGCCCCAGAACCATCTCGCCACAGGCCCCGCGAACCTATGGGACTCAGACCAGGAAGTCAGATGGAAGCATGGACGCGGTTGCATGGGGGCTTCTCGAAGACAGCACTCGGAAGGGTGGGGGGGATTTTCACGGCATGCGGAGGGCCGCGAAAGCCCATGGCGTCCGCCGCATAATCGCTCGTGGCTTGTCCCTATCCGAAGGTCCGGCAGCGCCACTACTACACCTTGCGCGCCCCCAGCGATGCTCGGCGGGCCGACGGGCCCGATCCCCGCTGGAGCACGCAGCGCGCCGTGGACAGCCCGGCCTTCGTGGCCCGCTCCGCCCCTGGCCGGGGTAGGCGGAGAAGTGGAATCACTATCCCGTAGAATCAAGAGGTTAGGGGCTAAATGGTGTCCGGTACTTTTTTGTGAGTGGACCGAGGACATCATCCGCCAGGAAGAGACAAGAGAGAATGGCGATTGATCCTTCCAGATTACCAGTCGGACAGAAGATTATGCTGCCGGGTCATTTTGACCAGGCGGTGACGCTGGAAGGCGTTCGCCCTCTCGGAAAAGGTTTTGAGTGCCGCGTCCGCTTGGCTTCGGGCACACTGGACGAGACGGTTATCTCAGAGGAGGAAGCGCATGCGCTCGTCGGCGACAATGGCGAAGACTCAACGACGCTCATACCTGCCGACGCCGAGCAAGTACGCCTGTTGATAGAGTCAACCCGTATCCGACTGGCCTACACCCACGATCCGCATTTTGCCGTTAGTCTCTCGGGCATCCGCACGCTGCCGCACCAGATCGAGGCCGTTTACATCAAGATGCTTCCGCAACCGCGCTTGCGGTTCCTTCTTGCCGACGATCCCGGCGCCGGCAAGACGATCATGGCAGGTCTCTTGATCAAAGAACTGAAACTCCGCGAGGCGATTGACCGCGTTCTGATCCTTTGCCCATCGCCATTGACCATTCAATGGCAAGACGAAATGCTCCGCTGGTTCGGCGAGTCGTTCGACATCATCTTCTCGGCTGTCGACCAGCAGCAGTTGACGAACCCTTGGCAACGCAGCAACCAGGTGGTGGCTTCGATTGACTACGCCAAGCAGGACGATGTCCGGGAGCGCGTTTGGCAGCAACGCTGGGATCTCATCATTATTGACGAGGCGCACAAGTGCAGTGCTTACACGAAGAAATCCTCGACGCGCGGGGACGAAGCCGAGAAGACCAAGCGTTACCAACTCGCCGAAAAACTGACTGCCCAAGCCGATCACGTTGTCCTTCTGACGGCGACGCCTCATCACGGCGACGATGACCGCTTCGCGCACTTCGTTCGACTTCTGGACCCCGACCTTTTTCCCGAACCGCACCGACTCGCCGACAAGGCGGGCGAGATTCGCCGGGACATTCTCAAACTCGGGCCTGACTGTCCTTGGGCGCTGCGCCGCCTCAAGGAAGACCTGAAGGACATGGAGGGTCGGCGGCTTTTCCCCGACCGGTTTGCCCATACCGTGACGTTCCGCCTCAACCGCGAGGAGTACGATCTCTACAAGGCGGTCACGGCCTACATCAACGAGTTCCTGCCGCAAGCCAGCGGAAGCAAGAAGCAAAGCGTCGCACTCGCACGGACGGTCTTCCAGCGCCGGCTGGCCAGTTCGACTATGGCGATCTACCAGTCGCTGAACCGGCGCATGGGGAAGCAGAAGGACCTGCTCCAGGAACTGGAATCCCTGTCCCCAGCCCAGCGCACCAAGCGCCTAGCCCAACTCCAAGGGCGCCTGGGTGACACGGAACAGGAAGAAGACGATCTCGACGACTCGCAGAGGGACTTGCTCGTTGACGAAACGACCTCCGCTCTCGAACTCGATCAACTCCGCGCTGAAATCGCCGCCCTCGCGGAAATCACCGCCCGTGCGAATCGGCTCAAGGACAAAGGCCCGGAGGCCGACTCCAAACTGGCCGCCCTCCAGGCGTGTCTGAAGAAGGCCGAGTTCCACGAACTCAAAGACGGCCGCGGCAAGTTGCTCCTCTTCACGGAACACCGCGATACCATGACCTACCTGCGCGACCACCTGGACAAATGGGGATACTCAACTTGCGAGATTCACGGCGGCATGAACCCCCACGAGCGCAAGCAAGCGCAGGGAGACTTCCGTGTTTCCCGGCAGATATGCGTCGCGACGGAAGCCGCCGGCGAAGGCATCAACCTCCAATTCTGCCACCTGATGATCAACTATGACCTTCCGTGGAATCCGACTCGCTTGGAACAGCGGCTCGGCCGCATCCATCGTATCGGGCAGGAGCGCGAGTGCCACGCCTACAACTTCGTCGCCGCCGAGTCCGAAGAAGGACAACCGATCATCGAAGGGCGCATCCTTCAGCGGCTCCTGGAGAAACTCGACCAGATGCGCGCCGTCCTCGCTGACCGCGTCTTTGACGTGGTCGGCGAAGTCCTTTCGCTGAACGACGTGAACCTGCCCGAGATGCTCCGCGAGGCGGCCCACGATCCGCGCCGCCTCGACGAGTACCTCGACATTATCGAGAAGGTGGACCCGTCGCGCCTGTTGCGTTACGAGCAGGCCACCGGCATCGCGCTGGCCCGCGCCAACGTGGACTTCTCCGGCTTCCAGAAAGCCAACGTGGAGGCCGAGGAGCGCCGCCTCATGCCGCGCTACGTCGAGGACCAGTTCGTCAAGTCGGCCAGGGAAATCGGGCTCAAGGTCGAACCCCGCGCCGATGGCCTCTGGCGGGTGGAACACGTTCTTGCTGACCTGCGGTCCGAGCGGTTGGGTGCTGTCCGGCGCTTGGGTAAACCCGAACCGAGTTACCGCAAGCTCACATTTCACAAAAGCCATTTGGAGCAGGATCAGCATGTGGACGCCGTGCTCTTTGGACCCGGCCATGCGCTATATGCCGCCGTGGACGAGAAGCTAAACGAGCGTCTTGCCGCCCTCACCGGCGCAACCGCCGTCTTCGTCGAAGCTACGGCGGAAGCCCCGTATCTCCTCCACTTCTTTGAACTCTCCGTCCGTGGTCAGAACACCAAAGGCGAGCCCCAAGCGCTGTACGGCGAACTGGTTGCTGTCCGGGAAGAAACGGCCACCGATGCGCCTGAAAAGTTCACTATGGTTCCCGCCGACGTATTGCTGGATCTGCCGGTCCATCCCTCCCCGCCTGCCAGCGTGTGCTGTTTCGACGCCGCTCCGGCAGCCGACTTCCTGAAGGCGACCTACCAGACCGAGCGCCGCGAAACCTGCCAGAAGGAGAGACAGCGCTTCGTCGCAGTCTGCCGGGACTACCTCGAACAATCCTTCACCGCCCGCATCCGCGCCGCGCAGAACCGTGTCATGGCTTTGCGCGCCCGCGAGGCCGCGGCCCCGGAAATCGCGCTGGCGCGCCAACGCGCCGAGAACGATCTTGCCGATCTCCGACGGACGAGACAGGAACGCTTGGACGGCCTCAAACGATTGGAAGTCGCCCGCCACGGCCCGTTGCGGCATCTGGCGACTGCCGTTGTGCTACCGGCGACACAGGCAGAAGGCCCGGCCGTGGCCGACCTTCTCGACGACCTTGACCCCGAGACCAAGCGTAAGATTGAGCTGGCTGCCGAGGACGTGGTCATTGCCCACGAATCCGGCCGTGGCTGGGAAACCGAGCGCGTCGGACATCTGAAAATCGGTTTCAACATTCGCAGTCTCGGTCCCGCCGATCCGCAGACCGGCTACCGTGATCCCGTCCATGGAGTTCGCCGCATCGAGGTCAAGGGCCGGAAGAAAGGCCAGCCCATCCGGCTGACGACCAACGAATGGTACAAGGCTCAGCAACTCGGCGACTCTTTCTGGCTCTACGTGGTCTGGAATCCTCTGGCCAATCCCGACCCCATGCCGGTCATGATCAAAAATCCGGCCAAGCATTTGGAACACGCGGCCAAGCCGGTTGTGTCGGCAAGGTTCTACGACATTCCTGCAGAGGCGGTTGAGACAGCCGCAAGCAATGCGAATCGAAATAGGGACGGTTGATCCAAGGAGAAAGATATGCCAGCGCAACTCAAGAGCATACGGGTGAAGAACTTTCGATGTCTGAAAGGCGTCGAGGTGGAGACGCAGCCGATCAACGTCCTGTTCGGACCGAATGGAATCGGCAAATCCAGTTTTCTGGACGCCGTGTGGTTCATGCGGGACTGCGCCATCCGCGGAACGGAGATGGCATCCTCTGACCGCCATCACGGCATTGGGGTTCTGTGGGACGGCGCCGCCCCCAATGATCGCATCGAGATCGCCCTTCGCTCGGAACTTGCCGAGTACACGGTTTCATTCGGTTACTCCTCCGGCCGCATTGAACCCTTTGTCGGAGAGACTCTGCGATCCCTTTCGCGGGAAAGCATCCTCGTAGACCGGAAGATCGGCAGCGAAACGGCGACTTTCTTCCACGAAACGATGGGGCAGACCGTGACCGTGAAACTGCGGGAGCCTGAGAAACTGGCATTCACCAATTACCTCTTGCTCTGCGAACCAGCCGAGGAGACGGCGGAACTGGATGAGGTGTTCCGCTCGATTCACCTCTACAGTTCTCGATCCGTGAGCCTCCACCAACTGCGTCGGCTTGGGTCTGAAAGCACCCAACACACATTCGTTTACGACCGCTGGCAGAACCTATGGTCCGCACTCCGCAACCTTCATGGCCGGCAGGCTCTCGATAAGCGCTACGGAAGCATCATGGAGTTCATGCGAAGAGCCTTCCCGGACTCCTTCAAGGGACTTGTTTTCGAGCAGATCGGCGCGGACCGCGTGTCCGCCAGTTTCGTCGAGACCGGCCGACATCAGCCCATCCAGGCTTCCGGCGTCTCTGACGGGCACCTCCAACTGCTTGGGTTGCTTACCGCCCTCTTCGGCGATTCCACACGCCGTTTCAACCTGCTGATGTTCGACGAACCGGAAACCTCGCTTCATCCACACGCTATCTCGGTCTTCACTGAGGCCGTCAAACGTGCCGTGGCCGATTTCAATCGTCAGGTCTTCATCTCGACGCACTCCCCCGTGCTCATGAGCCAGTTTGCCGTTGACTCGTGCCTGATCTTCGAGGCCGGCCCAGAGCGAGAGACGCGCATCGAGCCCCTCGCGAACAGGGACGGCATCCGCGATCTGCTGGACCAGTACGCGCTGGGTTCGCTCTACATGGCGGAGGAGGTAGCGCGGCAGAGTTCCAGCACCGCAAGTAGCGGAGACGACGAGGAATCAAGTGACGCGTCGAACAGAGAAACTGGCAGGGACAAGTAATCAGAGTGGGACAACATGCACTGCGTTTTTGGGTTGATAGTGACAGGAAAGGGTGAGCGCGAGTTCCTGCCGTCGCTCTTTAGGTCGCTTTCGGCGCGGGCCAATTGCTCCTTCCGCGTGGAAGCGCGGACCGGACAGCGAAGTCCAATAACTTCCACGTCCAGGAAACTGAAGATGGTCGGCACCGGGATGATCATTCCCTCTGAGGATGAGAAACAGATTGGGTTGCCGGCCCGGCGATTCTTGCGCGGACATGTGGGGCGGTTTCTCATCTTGGTTGACGACATCGAACGGGATCGCCGACCACAACTGTCAGCCGTTTTCGCCAGATACCGGAAGGCTCTGGATACTATGCTCCTACCAGAAGAGCGCCAGCGTGCGTCCGTTCACTTCTTCGCCAACATGCTTGAGGCATACTACTTTGCTGACAGTGCAGCCACGAACAGGGTGCTTGGGCAGTCGGTATTGGCGCGGGACCATGACGGAGACGTTGAGGAGATTCCTCACCCGAAGAACGAACTGAAGCGGATTCATCCCGGTTTCGACGAGCGCGCTCACGGCGCTCTGATTGTGCCCGCGCTCGATCTCGACCATGTGCTCGACAGGTCGGAGAGATGTCGCTTTCTGCGGTCATTGTTCGGCTGGTGCGTGGAGAGGATGTCTGCGTCATGCGAGGTCCATGACGCTGAACTGCCGAGCTGTTTCCGGCTGGTGGATGGCCAGCGTGCCGAACCTATGAGGAACCAGTCCACCCATGAGTAATGACGACAAACGACTAATCGAAGACTACCTGCCTATCGAAGCGATTTCCGCTGAGGCGAGCCGGGAGAAGTCCGTTCGCAAGGGGCATATCTCGACCCTGCACCTCTGGTGGGCGCGGCGGCCATTGGTGGCGTGTCGCGCTGCGGTCTATGGCGCGCTGGTGCCTGCGTCGCGATTCGTGCCAGAGAACGGAACTGATGAGAAGAAGAAGTCGCTCGGGCGCGCCAATTCCGCGCGTTTCGTGAAGAGCCTGTGTCGTTACCCGAGCGATTCCAAGCCGGAGGAAAAGACGACAATTGAGCGAGCCATCCAAGAGGCCCAGCGGCATATCCTCATCGCTCATGCCGACCGGCTGACTGCGGAATTGGCCGACTGGAAAGCCGGGCGAACTGGCAAGCCGGGATGGGTGGATGAGTTCAAGTGGGCCGGCGAGAAGGTCACGGTCGAAGACATCGTGGCCCGTCGCGCGCCAAGGCCGCGCGTGCTCGACATGTTTGCCGGCGGCGGGGCGATCCCGCTTGAAGCCCTGCGCCTCGGTTGTGAAGCCTATGCCCTCGATTTGAATCCAGTCGCTCACATCATCCAGCTCTGCACGCTCGTTTATCCGCAAAAGTACGGCAAACCGGACCTGGCAGCGCGGGGGATGACAGGCCCCAAGGACAAGGATGGGAATCCGACCTGGGGCGGACTGGCCGACGAGGTGCGCTACTGGGGAAACTGGGTGCTGAAGAAGGTCAAGGCCGAGATCGGCGACCTCTACCACCTGATTCCCGACCCCGACCACAAGGGCAAACGTCCGCCCATCGAACTGGATCGGGAAACGGGAGAATGGGTTGTCTCGCGCAAAGGCGCAAAGACGCCAAGCAAGGACGACCCCTTCGCGCCCCCCCAAGGTTTCATGGACTTCGCCGAGGACGATCAACGCCGCCTCTCCCCCCAATCGAAAATCGATAATCGAAAATCGGCAATTCCTCCCGGCTACCTGATGCCCGTCGCCTATCTCTGGACCCGGACGGTCAAGTGCAAGAACCCCACCTGCGGGGCGACCGTGCCGCTGGTCAAGCAGACCTGGCTCTGCAAGAAAGACAAACAATATGTCGCGCTGAAGATGATCGCGTCTCGCGGCAAAAACCAAGTCCGCTTCGAGGTAGTCGAGGCGCGCTCGGAGCACGGCTTCGGTTTCGACCCTGCCGGCTTCTCCAAAGGCGGCAACGCCACCTGCCCGTTCTGCGGAACGGTAGCGGACATCGACCATGTGAAAAGTGAGGGTTGGGCCGGTCGGATGGGACAGCAGATGATGTCAGTGGTCTGCGTCAAAGATGGCAAAGAGGGCAAGGTTTACCTCTCGGCGGATGACAATACTGACTTCGTGCCGCACGCGGACGTGATTCAAAAACGAATGTCACAGTTATGTACCATAACCGGGTTGACTGAACCGACAGAGCAGATAGCCAATCTTCCGAGCGATTCCCAGGATAACAGTCTTGGCATCACGGTTCGACCATATGGCATCAGAACATGGGCAGACGCCTTTACGCCGCGGCAAAGGTTTAGCCTGCTTTCCTTTTGCAGCGCGATTAACGAATTGTATGCGACAATGCAGGCGAAAGGTTTGACTGCTGAGCACTGCAAGGCAGTTGCAACCAGCGTGGCGTGTGTTCTTGATAAGCAGGCAGACTTCAATTCAGCGCACTGTGTTCTCAAGGCGGACGGCGGTCGCGGAATCGTTCACACCTTCGGAAGGCACGTTTTTACTATGGTATGGGACTTCGCTGAAGCCAACCCGTTCAATAAAGAGATTGCATGTTGGTCGGGTAGCCTGAAAGAGGTCTGTGGAAATATCGAAGAATTGGGATTGGATTTGGCGGCAACTACTCATCGCGGTTCGGCTTTGGCGCTTCCGATACCCACAAACTCTTGCGATGCGGTAATCACTGATCCTCCCTACTACGACAATGTCCCCTACGCGGATATTTCAGACTTCTTCTTTGTATGGTTGAAAAGGAGTGTTGGCCACCTTTACCCAGAGCACTTCGCCAGCGCACTAACACCTAAGAAACAGGAGGCCATAGCAGACGCTGGCCGCCATGGTGGAGATAAGGAGAAGGCAAGAAAGGGATACGAACGCATGATGTGCCAAGCGTTCGCCGAAACGCATAGAGTTCTCAAATCAGACGGGCAGGTGGTTGTTGTTTACGCACACAAGACGACGCTTGGTTGGTCCACACTGGTGGATGCGATGCGAAATGCCGGCTTCACTGTCAATGAAGCTTGGCCGCTTGATACTGAAACATCCGGTCGGCTTCGTGCCCATGATTCCTCCGCGCTTGCCTCAAGCATTTTCCTAATCGCCCGCAAACGGGATACGACTTCCAAGGTTGGGAACTATGAAGCGGATGTAGTTCCAGAACTCGGAAGCATCGTCCGCGAGCGGGTGGACACCCTTTGGGAGATGGGGATTTCCGGGGCGGACTTGGTGATTGCCTGTGTTGGCGCGGGGTTGCGAGCGTTTACGAAGTACGCCCGCGTCGAGTTCGCCAACGGCGAGGAAGTTCCGGCTGAACGATTCTTGATGGAAGTCGAGACGGTCGTCCTCGAAGCGATCCTCGGAAAACTTTCGAAGACGGTCGGGGCGAAGGCGGGCGCGACGCTTTCCGGCCTCGATCCCGCCACGCGATTCTATGTCCTCTGGCGCTACACCTATGGCGGTGCGGAACTGGACGCCGGGGAAGCGATCATCTTTGCCAACGGCACGCATGTCGAACTGGACGGGCAACACAGTCTCACAGCGGGGACCCGCGCCCTGCTGGAGAAGAAGAAGGCCAAGTACCGTCTGCTGGACTTCACCGAGCGCGGGGACGACCATCGCTTGGGTTTGCCAGCCGAAGACGGCACGCCCGCCCCGGCGGTGGACGCCCTCCACCGTCTCATGTGGTTAGTTGAGCACAAGCCGCCGAAGATCCCTGATTTCCTGAACGAGGGGAAACCCAACGTCGAGCAACTGCGCCTGGTGGCACAAGCCCTCGCCGGCCCGGCGCTGAAAGGCGGCGAACTCGCCGACGTATCGCCCACCGCCGAGCAATCGGCCTTGGGCAAACTCCTCGCCAACTGGAATGCCGTAATGGTCGGTAAGGCGGCGATAGCAGACAAGCGGGCGGGCCAGGAGCAACTGTTTTGACGGAGATTCCCATGGGTACGAAGGACAAGGTCTTCATCAGTTCGGTGCAGAAGGAGTTGGAGGCGGAGCGCCAGGCGCTGTTCGCGCTCCTGACCACCGATCCCTTTCTCAAGGACCATGTCGAGCCCGTGTTATTCGAACAGCTTCCTCCTCCGACCAGACCGAAAGGGAAGCCGTACCTTGATGCGCTGAAGAAGTGCCAGATCTACGTGCTGTTGCTGGATCGGGAGTATGCCCAAGAAGGCGTCGAGGTATCGCCCATGCGCGAGGAATACGATCTGGCCCGTGCCATGGGCCGGCCGGCGATGGCCTTGGTGAAGGGGAAGTACGACGAAGGACGTGATCCCCGAACGCAGGCGTTCCTGAAACAGATCAAGAAAGATCATTTCACCTACAAGCGCTTCGTGGATCGGATCGACCTCAAGCAGGAGGTGTCCGCCTGGTTGCGGCAGGTATTAAAGGAAGAGCACGGAATCGAATCCTCGGCGGAAGCCGATGAGAGCGGTCTCGACACGATCGAGGCCACCTCCGACTTCGAGGGCGCCCAGCAAAGCGATGTGACGCTGGAGGACCTGGATCGCGGGACATGCAAGACACTCCACAAGGCTTTGACTGGGAGAGACGCAGGAATGGGGCGCGGCATGTTCAGGGCGTTTCGGACACGGGGACTCGTGTGGCAGGACGGCGAGACCGGCGATCACTTCCCGACGGCGGCCGGCGTCGTGTTCCTGGGCGCCGATCCGGCCATGAAGTACTTGCAATGCCAGGTGTTGGCCGACGCCTATCCGGACACGAAGGTGACGGCGAACCCGCGTGCACAGGCCAAATTGGGCGGTCCCATCCCGCAGCTTATTGAAGAATTGCTCTCCTTCGTCCATGACCATACCGAGCACCCCACCCGCGTGGTGGGTGTGAACAACATCGCGCTGGATGAGTATCCGCGGAAGGCCATTCGCGAGGCGCTTGTGAATGCCTTCGCGCACAGAGACTATGCCGACACAGCCCGGAAGGTGCGACTGGAGGTGTTTCGCGACAAGGTCGTGGTGTCGAGTCCGGGGTATCCGCCGAAGCCCCTGACCCTCGCGAAACTCCGGCAGGGCCGCTACGATTCGTGCCGTCGCAATCCGGTGCTGGCGGAGTGTCTGGCCGCCCTGGACATGATGGAGCAGCGGGGTACGGGCTTCGAGCGCATCCGCACGGCCATGCTCGATCATGGATTGGATGCTCACCAGTTGGAGCAGCGCGACGGCTATTTCAAGGTCTTTCTCCCCGGTCCCGACGGCCACTACGAACGGCTGCGCGTCCCGGCGGATGCCCGCGGATTTGTGCCCCCGTCCGTCGAGGCGGCCCTG
>Ga0326597_10013617_pt1 | contig 10684 bp, 11 predicted proteins | sample RVTome_12_FD_203789 | JGI IMG/M metagenome (GOLD analysis project Ga0326597, IMG submission 203789) | Soil microbial communities from uranium-contaminated site in the Upper Colorado River Basin, Wyoming, United States - RVT100D185 | ecosystem: Environmental > Terrestrial > Soil > Contaminated >... | reverse complement strand
GCCTGAGCCGCGGCGGCAAGTAGCCCGTTCCTCCGTAGACTCTCGGTCGGGCCCGTAGCTCAGTTGGTCAGAGCAGCGGACTCATAATCCGTCAGGCGCAGGTTCGAATCCTGCCGGGCCCACACGCTCGAGTCGACCAGCTTGCCGGTCGTCTCCGAATCGGCTCCTCCGGCCTCAGCCGGCGCCCGGGGTGTCCCTGACCCCCCGTCGCTCCACATCATCCGGGTGGGGCGAATCGGTTGCCATGTGCGTTCCGGATTCGATCTCGGCGTCGAGTGCGGCGAGATCGAATAGAGAGGTTGCCGCCAGGCGGGCGGTGAACGCCTGTTGCGCCTCGGACCATGTGGCGTGTATCGGGCACCCCCGGACCCAGTCGCACGGTCCGCCGCGCAACACGCACTCGTCGATGGTGATCGGGCCCTCCGCCAACTCGACGACATCGAGGACCGAGATCTCGGCTGCCGGCCGGGCAAGCGAATATCCCCCGTCGCGTCCAGCGGTGGCGTCGAGAAGACCGCCCCGGGCCAGGGAAGCGAGAATCTGGGTGGCGTATCCCTCCGGGAGATCCATCTCATCGGTGATCTGGCGGGTCTTCCGCCTCTTCCCGACCGGATGACGGGCGATCGAGATCATCGCCCTCACCGCATAGTCTCCCCGGCGTCCCAGTCTCACCTTCATCGACTAGCTTCCAATGTTAAGTATTTTACTTGACGTCAACACCCACACTGGACTATAACTCGCCACAGCGGATCTCGGAGGCAGGAGATACGGACTGTGGGCACGGTGGCGGTGGAGGGTCACAGGCCCAACCGCCCTCAAGCGGCAGCCACCCTCACCGACTCCGGCCCCACGACGACGCTCGTCCGGCACCTGGTCCCGACATTCGCCATTGCCGCCGCAGCCGCGGGCATCGTCGAGGTCGCCGTCGCCCGAGTCGGCGCCCCGTTGTTGGGCTTTCTGGCTCCCGACGGTGCGGCCGCGGGCGGCATCCTCGAGGCTGTCGGGCGTGGCGCCACCGCGGCAACCGCACTCCTGGTGGTCGCCGCTACCGGGCTGATCGTCGGTTGGCACCGAGGGACGCTCACCGCGATCGCCCTGCCCTTCGGAGCCCTGGTACTCACGCTCACCGCGACCGCCAACGCCTCCCCGGGACTCCTCGCCGCCTCCCATCTCGCGACTGCGGCCGCGGTATACGGCCTCGTCTTGGGGAACCAGGGGTCCGGCTCAGGCGGAAGGACGGCCCTGACATTGGGGGCCGTCGCGGTGGTTGCCGGCCAACTGTCCTTCCTGGCCGCGGGTGGCGCCTCCACCGGGCTGCACCGCTTGGCCCAGGCCGCCCTCATCCTGCTACCCGCGGTCGCAGCGTGGAATTTGCGCTCCATGGTCGGTCGCTTCACCTGGGTGGCCGCCGGGGCCGGCGCGGTGGCCATGTGGGCCGCACTCGCCGTGAGGAGCCCGGAGATGGCCATGCTCTCGACTTGGGCAATTGGCGCCACCCTCGCCATCCCCGCGCTCACCCTGGTCGCTGCCGCCGCCGGGTGGGTCGCGCTCGCAGGCGCCGCGATTCGCCGGCCGGGGCTCCACCTGGTCGTGGCCGGTGTAGTGCTCCTCTGGGTGGCAGGTGTTCAGCCGACTGCGGTGCACCACAACCTCACCGGCCTGCTCGGCGTCATGGTTCTGGCCGGGCTCGCCGCCGAACGAAATGACGCATCGCGAGGAGTCCGGCCGTGAGCGGGATGAGCCGACGGGAGTTCCTCAGGGCGGGAGCGGTGGCGGCGGTCGGAGTCGCCGCTTACCCGCTGCTGAGGAATCTCCAGGCGGCGGAAGGCGTCGACAACCCTCTGCTCTTCTATCCCGATCGCTCCTGGGAACGGGTGTACCGCGATCAGTACGCCTACGACCGGAGTTTCACCTTCGTCTGCTCTCCCAACGACACCCACGCTTGTCGGCTGCGAGCGTTCTCCCGCAACGGCGTGATCCAACGCATCGAACCGAACTACGACGCCGGCAACTACCTGGACCAGCTGGGTAACTCCGCATCCGTGAAGTGGAACCCTCGCGGCTGCCCCAAGGGCCAGACCTTCCACCGGCGTGTCTACGGGCCCTATCGGTTGCGCTTCCCGATGGTGCGGGCCGGGTGGAAGCAGTGGGCGGACGACGGCTATCCGGTACTGACCCCGGAGACCCGCGATCGCTACATGTTCACCTCTCGCGGGACCGACACCTTCACCAGGGTGACCTGGGACCAGGCCTACGACTACCTGGCGCGAGGCCTCATCGGCATCGCCGCCGCCTATTCGGGGGAGGTTGGCACCGCCCGGCTCGCCGACGAGGGGTATCAGCCCGAGATGATCGCGGCGACCGAGGGTGCGGGCACTCGGACCATGAAGTTCCGGGGGGGCATGGGACTCCTTGGAGTGCTGGGCAAGTACGGCATGTACCGCCTCGGCAACACCATGGCGCTTCTCGACACTCATGTGCGGGGTGTCGGTCCGGAGGAGGCCAAGGGGGGTCGCAACTGGTCGAACTACACCTGGCATGGCGACCAGGCGCCCGGTCATCCCTTCGTCCACGGCCTCCAGGCCTCAGAGCCCGACTTCAACGACCTCTCCAACTCGATGCTGACCATTCAGGTGGGCAAGAACCTCGTCGAGAACAAGATGCCGGAATCGCACTTCTTTTCCAACATCATGGAGCGGGGCGGGAAGATCGTCACCATCGCCCCCGAGTACAGCCCCCCGGCGACAAAGTCCGATTACTGGCTCCCGGTGCGCCCCGGACTCTCCGACACCGCGATCTTCCTCGCCATAACGAAGATCCTCATGGACCGAGGGCTCTACGACGAGGACTTCGTCCTCAAGTTCACCGATTTCCCGCTGCTCCTCCGGACCGACACCCTGGAGCGCCTCAAGGCCTCCGATGTGTTTCCGGGTTACACGCCGGGTCTGCGACCGGACGGCCCCAGTTTTCGTGACCAGAAGCTCACCCGGGAGCAGTACGAGGCCATCGGCGGGGATCGGGTGATCTTCGACAAGAACGCCGGACGTCTGCGTCCGATCACCCGCGACGATGTCGGTGGGCGCATGGTGGCGACGGGCCTGGTGCCCGACCTGGGATTCCGCGGGTTGGTGGACCTCGTCGACGGATCGAACGTCGAGGTCCTCACACTGTGGGAGGCCTACCGGGATCATCTGGTCGACTATGACCTGGACACCGTGCACGAGATCACCGGCACGCCGATCGAGCTCATCGAGCGGCTCGCCCACGACATCGCCACGATCAAGCCGGTCGGCATTCACACCGGCGAGGGAATCAACCACTGGTTCCACGCAACCCTGCACAATCGGGCGACCTACCTCCCGCTCATGCTCACCGGCAACATCGGCCTTCCTGGCGCCGGCAGCCACACCTGGGCGGGCAACTACAAGGCCGCCCTCTTCCAGTCGACGGAGTGGTCCGGGCCGGGCTTCAAGGGATGGGTGGCCGAAGACCCCTTCGAGCCCACCCTGGACGATGCCGCCGACGGCAAGGACGTTGTGGCCCATGCCTATACCCGGGACGAGGAGCCCGCCTACTGGGACCATGGCGATCGGGCGCTCATCGTCGACACACCCAAGAGCGGTCGCAAGGTCTTCACCGGGCAGAGCCACATGCCCACGCCGACCAAGGTGATCTGGACCACGAACGTCAACCTGATCAACAACGCCAAGCACGCCTATCTGGTGATCCGGGACGTGAACCCCCACGTCGACATGATCGTCACCCAGGACATCGAGATGACGTCATCGTGCGAGCTGTCCGACGTGGTCCTCCCCGCCAACTCCTGGGTCGAGTTCCAGACCCGCGAGGTGACGGCGTCGTGCTCGAATCCATTCCTCCAGATCTGGGGCCGAGACGGCATCGAGCCGCTATTCGACAGCGAGGACGACCTGATGATCATCGCTCGGGTTGCCGAGCGCCTCGGCCGAATCCTCGGTGACCCCCGGTTCGCCGACTACTGGAAGTTCGCGCTGGAGGGTCGGGCGGAGGTGTACCTGCAGCGGCTGCTGGATGCCTCGGCCACTACCCGTGGGTACTCCGTGACGGACATCATGGAGGGAAAGTACGGGGAGCCCGGCGCCGCCCTGATGATGTTCCGTACCTATCCCCGTATCCCCTTCTGGGAGCAGATCCACGACGATCTACCCTTCTGGACCGACACCGGCCGCCTCAACTCCTACGTGGACATCCCCGAGGCGATCGAGTATGGGGAGAACTTCGTCGTCCACCGGGAGGGACCGGAGGCGACGCCCTATTTGCCGAATGTCATCGTCACCACCAATCCCCTTGTTCGACCCGAGGACTACGGAATACCACCCACCGAGATGGACCCGGAGCTGCGCACCGTGCGCAATATCAAGATGCCGTGGTCTGAGGCCAGGGAGTCGAAGAATCCGCTGTGGGAGGCGGGATACCGCTTCTACTTCCTGACTCCGAAGACGCGCCACACGACCCATTCAGGCTGGGCGGTCACTGATTGGCACGTGATCTGGGGCAACAACTTCGGCGATCCCCACCGTCGCGATCGCCGCATGCCCCACGTCGGTGACCGCGAGGTCCACATCAACCCCGAGGCAGCCCGTGACCATGGAATCGCAGACGGCGACTACGTGTGGGTCGACGCCAACCCGATCGATCGGCCCTACCCCGGCTACGACCCCAACGACACGAGCGACCCCTTTCACAAGGTGGCCCGTCTCATGCTGAGGGCCAAGTACAACCCGGCGTACCCCTACGACGTCTTGATGGCGAAGCACGGGTACTGGCTGGCCACCCAGAAGACCGTCCTGGCACATGAGACCAGGCCCGACGGTCGGGCGGTGTCGGAGGACACCGGGTATCAATCCAGCTACCGGTATGGATCCCATCAGAGCGTCACCCGCGACTGGGCGATGCCGATGCACCAGACCGACACCCTGTTCCACAAGGCCAAGATCGGGTTCTCCTTCATGTTCGGCGGGGAGGCCGACAACCACGCCATCAACACCGTGCCGAAGGAGACTCTGGTCCGGGTGACGAAGGCGGAAGACGGCGGCTTGGGCGGCATCGGGCCGTGGCGGCCAGGGCTCACCGGCACGGCGCCGGGAGCGGAGGACGAGCGCATGCGTCGCTACCTGTCAGGGGAGTTTCTCGAATGAGTGATGCGTTCGTGCCCATAGAGCTGGTGGCCCGATCGGGAAGGGAAAAGGCCTTCGAACCCGGTGATCCGATTGAGCCGGTGGCCGTGGCGCTCCCCACACCCGGATTCGACGGCGTGGCCGCGATGGGGCGGACCTTCGTGGAGGAGTTCGCGATGATGGGGTGGTCGCGGGCTCGCATTCTCCGAATGTTCGCCACGCCTCGGTACGCAGGCGCCAACGCGGTGTGGCGAGCCTTGGGATCGAACGCGGTCGAGGCTCTCGTCGACGAGGTGCTCGGCCCCCCAGCAGCCGGTGAGGAGGCCTGAGTGGCGACCGTGTACAACTGGCAGCTCGGCCGTGACATGCCGTACCGCTTCGATTCGGCCTCCGCCGAGTGGCAGTTCGCCGCGATCTTCAACATCAACCGGTGCATCGCCTGCCAGACCTGCACCATGGCATGCAAGTCCACCTGGACCTTCTCCGAGGGTCAGGAGGACATGTGGTGGAACAACGTCGAGACCAAACCCTACGGGGGCTACCCGCACGGCTGGGACATCAACACGCTGGATCTCATCGAGCAAGCCAACCCCCGTGGACAGACCTGGACGGCCGGGGTCGGTCCCGACAGCCCCTATGGGAGATACGAAGGCGCAACGGTGTTCGAGGCGGCGGAGGGCACCGGGCAACAGGCGGTCGGGTACCTGCCTGCCGACGAGGAATGGGCGGCGCCGAACCGCTTCGAGGACTCGCCTGCCGCGGTCTCGCTCTCGGAAGGGGTGTCTCTGCCGGCACACCGCACCTGGTTCTTCTACCTACAGCGGATCTGCAACCACTGCGCCTATCCGGCGTGCCTGGCGGCGTGTCCCCGCAACGCCATCTACAAGCGGCCGGAGGACGGGATCGTCCTGATCGACCAGAAGCGGTGTCGAGGCTATCGCAAGTGCGTCGAGCAATGCCCCTACAAGAAATCGCTGTATCGCCCCAACACCCGCACCTCGGAGAAGTGCATCGGGTGCTATCCCAGGATCGAGGGATCCGACCCGCTCACCAACGGTCTGCCGATGGAAACCCGATGCATGGCCGTCTGCCCGGGCCAGATCAGATTGCAGGGACTCGTCCCGGTGCGAGAGAACGGGACCTGGATCCCGGATCCCACCAACCCGCTGTACTACCTGATTCGGGAGGAAGGCATGGCGCTGCCCCTCTATCCGCAGTTCGGCACCCAGCCCAACGTCTACTACATCCCGCCGCGCTGGGTGCCGCGGCCCTACCTGCGCCAGATGTTCGGCCCGGGGGTGGACCGGGCGATCGGGGCCTACGAGCGCCCCTCACGGCGCGCCCAGGCGGTGCTGCAACTCTTCCGGGTGTCCCAGACGATCATCTTCAACTTCGAAGTCGTCGAGGGCGAGAAGGCTTCCGAGATCAATGTCGGCGGAGAGCGCCTCGAGGTGTTCAACGACACCGTGATCGGCTACGCCCGTGACGGCCGAGAGGTAGTGCGGGTGTCTGTGCTCGAGGAGCAGTTCGAGAGGCCCGCCAAATACCTGAACTCGATCTGAGGATGGATGCACAGCCCATGAAGAGAGCCACCGGCGAGGAACGAGCGCTGGCGCGGGCCACGGTGTACCGCGCGCTCTCGCTCTCCTTCTCCTACCCCACACCGGACCTCTTCGCCGAACTCCCGTCGGCGCTCCAGTTTGCCGGAGTGGGCGCTGACCTCCTCGGCGCGAAGGTCGCCGCCGGCATCGAGGGAATGACGTCGAGACTCTCCGAGATCGACCAGAGGAGAGTCGAACAGTCGTACATGAGCGTCTTCACCCTGAGCTACTCGGAGGATTGCCCCCCGTATGAGACCGCGTTCAGCGCCAGCCACCTCTTCCAGCAAAGCCGCCACCAGGCAGACATCGCCGGGTTCTACCGCGCATTCGGCGTCCTTCCTCACGGTGACCGACCCGATCATCTCTCAACCGAGCTGGAGTTCTGCTACCTCCTCGCCGTCCACGAGTCGCGGGCTCGCGAGGCCGGCAACGCAGAATCGGTGTCGCTGTGCCGCAATGCCCAGCGACTATTTCTCCGGGAGCACCTCGCCAGGTGGGCACCATCGATTGCAGGCCGGATCGCCGTAACGGCACGAGGCGGGTTCCACGGCGCGGCGGCGTCCACTCTGCACACCTTCATCGCGTGGGAGGAGCGGTTCCTGAGGCTTGGAAAGATCGAGCGATATCGCGACGAGCCGTTGCCCGCGGAACCGCTTGAAGAGTTCAGCTGTCCATTCGACGAGGCGGCGCCGTTCTGCGATCTGCACCTGTTGGAGACGGGGCGGGGGGCTACCGATGGGTAGGTCGCGTCGCCCGTCGCCCGGCGCCTGGGCGTTGGCGGCCGCCGTCGCCCTCGCCGTGGTCGGCGGGTTGGTGTCCCCGGTTCCGGTCAAGTCACAGATCCCCAGGCTGGAAGCCAAAGCAGCGCCGTCACCGATTCAACCGGATCAGCCTTGGGATGAGGTGTGGGCGTCCGCACCGAGCCGCCACGTCCCGTTGAGCGCCCAGGAAGTTTCGCCGCCGTTCGGAGGGGGCGGAGTACGTTCGCTCACCGTGCGCGCCATGCACGAGGACAATCGCATATTCATCCTGTTGGAGTGGTTCGACGACGACGTCGACGATGCCGTAGATGGGGTGGACCTGTTTTCGGACGCGGCAGCAGTCCAGTTCCCGGCCGTCGCTGGTGACGAGCCTCCCTACACGATGGGCTCGGCCGACCATCCGGTGAGCATCTGGCAGTGGAAGGCCGTCTGGCAGGCCGACATCGACCAAGGGTTCGCCACGAGCCGTTACCCAGACACCGCGGTCGACACCTATCCCAACGCAGACGACCCCCTCTACAACCCCGCTCGCTATGTCGGTAATCAGCTGGCGGATCCAGCTCACGTCTCCCCGATCGAGAGCCTCATTGCCGAGGGGTTTGGAACCCTGACCTTCGCCGAGGTACAGGACGTGACGGGTGTGGGTTCGTGGCGGAACGGAACCTGGCGAGTGCTCTTCATCCGAAGCTTCGACTCGAAGGGGGAGATGACGACATTCGCCGTGGACCGAGACACTGCGATCGCCTTTGCGGTGTGGGACGGTGGCGCCGGTAATCGCAACGGGCAGAAGTCCATTGCTCCCTACATATCGCTCGGCGTCAGCGGGGAAGTCGCTTCGGTCGCCCCTCCCGGCGACGGTGGCATCGGCGACCGGGGGATGCTGTGGGCGATTACGGCCGTCCTACTGCTGTTGCTGATCGTCTTCGCAGGAAGTCTGTTGCGGGAGTGGGTCAAGCACTCCTTCGACGTCGAGGGGTGATTCCGCTCCCGACAGTCCCCCGAGCAATCACTCCGACCCGGTCACCGCGTCCGACCCCGTCCGCCTGCGGACCGGGATCGTCGGCCGTTGCCGCGGTGCTGGGGTGATATCGGGGTTCTCGACACGACGTGACGATGCGCGCTCCGGTAGCGGCGAAGGGATGGCCGATGGCGATCGATCCGCCGAGCTGGTTCAGCCTGTCCCGGTCGACCTTTCCGATGGGCCCTTCCTTCCAACCGTGCTCCCCGGCGGCGAGGTTGGCGGCCACCTGGCCGCCAAAGGCTTCGTGCATCTCGATGAGGGCGAAGTCGTCGAGGGGACACTCTGGCCCTGCGCAGCGCAGCGAGATCCTCAACCATCACCACACCGGCGCCTCCAACGGACCCACCTCAGGGCTGAACCTCGTCATCAAGAAAGTCAAGAGAGCCGGACGCGGCTTCCGCCGATTCGACCACTACCGGCTGCTCTGCCTCCTCCACGCCGGAGGCTCTACGCGACCCGCCGGAGGGCGCCGATCAGGTGCGTGGTGAGAGTGGGCACTCCATCGGTGGCCATGGCGATGTCGTAGGAGATCGTGTCTTCACGAAGCTCGTATTTCCGTCGCACCGCTGCCAGTCCGGCTCCACCCTTTGCCCGGCTGACGGATGTAGAGGCCAGCTCCACTCGGCCGTCCTCGATCCACCCCTCGGAGACCTCCGCCACCCGCGGCAGTGCGATCGTGACGGCGAGTACCCCGTCATCGTCAGACCTCCGCAGCCCGGTCTCGAGGTGCAGCAGCTCCTGGTCGTCGGGGGACCAGGCGCGCTGTTGGTAGACGATTGCAGGGACTCCTAGGTCGAGGAACTTGATCTCTTCCTCGTACTCGAACGGATCCATGGTGGGGAACTCTCCCGCACCGCCGCCCCGCCAGGTACCCACCGGCTTCGGTGCTGTGGCGGACCAGCCGGTCGACGCGAAACCTGGCCAGTACCGCTTCGAGGTGGGCCGCCCCGCCTCGGAGATCCACCAAGGTGTGGTTTCTGGGAGATCGACGCGAACCAACGGAGAACTTCGTGCGTAATGGTCAGTACTCCGTCTGAAGGGAGAGAGATGCGACGGACGCTGCTCGTGTTGGCGATGGTGATCAGCCTGATGGGGCTGGCTGCGGCACCGGCGATGGCTCATGTCCACGGCGTGACTCCGCTGTCGGGGTGCACGGTCGACAACGCCAACTCGGGGGGACTTCGAACCAACGGCACGCCTGCCGCTGACGCCAACGGGGGACCGATTGTCGGGGTGATCCCGTTCGGCACCGGCAATTCGCCACTGGGCTTTGGCGATGGCGGGTTTGGAGCTGCCACCGGCCACTGTCCTTGAGACCCACCACGTGATCGGGGGGGCGGGACCCGGAGGTCTCGCCCCCCGTCATGTCGGCGCTCACCCGGTATCCTCGAGAACCTCACAGGGGGCGGCATGGGCGGGTTCGACAAGGACGAGTTCGTGGCCAATTGCTTAGCCGCGGTCCGGGCCGGTGATCGGGCCCAGCTCGTCGTCAAGGAGATCGTCGAACGAGCCGTCTCGCTCCCGAGCGCGATCGATGTCGAGGTGGGCGACCGGACCGTCAGTCCGATGATGACGATCTGGCACCGATCCGATGAGCTCTCCGTGCTCCACATCGTGTGGCCTCCGCAGGTCGACCTCTACGCCCACGACCACAAGATGTGGGCGGTGATCGGGGTGTATGGAGGCCGCGAGGACAACAGCTTCTATCGGCGGCGCGGCGACGGCCGTATCGAGCCACACTCGGGCAAGACGCTGTTGTCGCGCGATGTGATCGCGCTCGGTGACGACGTCGTCCACTCGGTGGCCAACCCGACCGGTGAGTGGACGGCGGCGCTCCATGTGTACGGCGGCGAGTTCTTCACGACGCCCCGCACCATGTGGGACAAGGGCACGCTCGACCCGGTGCCGCTCGACATCGAATTCGTCAAGCAGAACCTCGAGGCGGCCGCCGCCAGGGCACGTCTCGCCGACACCCCTGGAGAGCGTCCCTGAGCGGGTGAGGCGAAGCTGCTCTCGTGAGCGCACCAGGAGGCCGCCCACCCAGGTGAGCCTCGGCTGTGGGTCACCGGTCACCGCGAGGTCGGCGTCTCGACTCGCTGGTGGCCGGTGTACACGTTGAAGTCCTCGCCGCGGACGAAGCCGAGG
>Ga0326597_10013616_pt1 | contig 10684 bp, 9 predicted proteins | sample RVTome_12_FD_203789 | JGI IMG/M metagenome (GOLD analysis project Ga0326597, IMG submission 203789) | Soil microbial communities from uranium-contaminated site in the Upper Colorado River Basin, Wyoming, United States - RVT100D185 | ecosystem: Environmental > Terrestrial > Soil > Contaminated >... | reverse complement strand
AGCCGCTCGGCCGGTTCCTCGACATGAGGGGCCGGACGTACGTCGTCGTCGGCGTCGTCCGGACGTCGCGCTACGAGGCGTTCGACGAGCCGCCCCAGCCGATGATCTATTCCTCGTATCGGGACCGTGCCGTGGCCAGGGGGGAGCTGCACGTCCGCCAGCGCGCGACCGCCGATCGTCCGCTCGGCCCGGAGATCGCAGTCGCGGTCCGCGAGATCGATCCCATGCTGTCGCCGTTCGACGTCCGGACCATGACCGAGCACATCGAACGCAACCTTTTCCTGAGGCGCATTCCCGCGCGCATGTTCGCGGTGCTCGGGCCGCTGCTGTTCGTGCTTGCCGCGACGGGCATCTACGCGGTGGTGGCCTGCGGCGTGGCCGGCCGCGCTCGGGAGATCGGCATTCGCTTCGCGCTCGGGGCCACGAGGCCGCGCGTGGTGGCGGAAATCGTCGCCGAGAACATGGGCGTCGTGGCCGTCGGCGCGCTGGCCGGCTGGCTGGTCGCGGCGATTGCAGCGCTTCGCTTCGTCTCCGGGGGATCGCTGGTCCTGCCGGTCTTCCTGGGTGTGCCGGCCGCGCTCCTGGCCGTCTCCGCGCTGGCGTGCTGGCTGCCGGCTCGCAGGGCCGCCCGCACCAAACCCGTCGAGGCGCTGCGGCAGGAGTGACGGCCGCTGAATGCTGGAGAGAGAGGACATGAAGAGACAGACGCGATCCCTGGTGGCAGTCACCGCCGCCCTGCTGGCCGCAGCGGCACTGATTCTGTACTGGACGCAGGGCGCCTCGCCGATCGACCTGCTCTACCGGCTCCACGGCCGGCCGGCTCCGCACGGCCCGCCTGCGGGCGGCCATGGATCGTAGGCCGCGCGTTTCCTCTATCATGAGGTCTACGATCCGACCCTCGGGAGGCGCAACTTCGCGTTTCCGCGGCTCGAGATCTTCGAGCAGTAGGAGGACATGCGCGCGTTCGCGAACGAAGTCAAATTCAAGGTCTCGGACGAACAGGCCGACGAGATTCGCGTCTGGGCCCGCGCCAGCCTCCAGCCGGACCCTCACGGATCCGGCGAGTGGGGCGACACGTACCGGACGACCACGCTCTACCTCGAGACGCCCGCCTTCGACGTCTACCACCAGCGGGGTTCGAACGGCCGCGCCAAGTACCGAATCCGGCGCTACGGCGACGGTCCGGTCGTCTTCGTTGAACGCAAGCTGAAACGCCGAGGCAAGGTCGCGAAGCGGCGGACGCTCGTCGGGGCCGACGGCCTGCTGCGGCTCGCGCATGTGTCGCGCAACGGACACGACGCCACCGGCTGGTTCACGCGCCGCCTCGACCGCCGCCGGCTCTCGCCCGTCTGCCAGATTGGCTACGAACGGATGGCCCGCACGGGGACGACGCCGTCGGGGGCCATACGCCTGACGATGGATCGCGACGTCCGGGTTGCCCGCGCGCGTGACTATGTCTTCGTGGACGATCCGGGACAGGCCGTGCCGGACCTGCCGGCGGTCCTGGAGCTCAAGTACCATGGCGACGTTCCGGCGCTGTTTCTGGAGCTGATCGAGCGGTTCAGGCTGGCGCCCGAGGCGATCTCGAAATACCGGCTTGGTGCTGCGACGCTCGGTCTTCTTCGCCCGGTTCCGGTTGCCGATCCGTCGGCGGGAGCCCGATGATGCCCGACTTTTTGAACGCCCAGAACGTTCTCGCGTCGGGCATCCAGCCGGAGGTGGTCGCCATCCGCCTCGCCATGTCGCTCGCCGGCGGCGGGCTGGTGGCGCTGATCTACCGCCGGACGCGCAACGCGGCCGACATCGTGCCGTCGTTTCCCGGCACGCTGGTGCTCCTCGCGGTGCTGATCGCCATGGTCACGCAGGTGATCGGCGACAACGTCGCGAGGGCCTTCAGCCTCGTGGGCGCGCTCGCCATCGTGCGGTTCCGGACCGTCGTCCGCGACACGCAGGACACCGCGTACGTCATCTTCGCCGTGGTCGTGGGCATGGCGCTCGGCGCGGGCGACGTGTGGGTGGCGGTCCTCGGGCTGCTCGTCGTCGCGGTCGGGGCGTTCCTGATGAGCCGCCGGTCGAAGGTCGAGCCGCTCACCTCCGCGTCGTACACCCACCTGCTGCACGTGCGGGTCGGCCTCGGCCATGACGTTGACGCGCTCGTGGCCAGCGCCACCGAGCCGGGTGTCGTCGATTGCCATCTGCTGTCGGTGTCCACCGCGAAGCAGGGCCTGTCGGTCGAGGCCACCTACGATGTGCGGCTGTCCCCGGCGATTTCGCCGGCCGACCTGGTCGCGGCGCTCAACAGGCTGGACGGCATCCAGAGCGTCGAGCTGCAGCGCAAGAGCGACGAGCAGGACTGAGGAGCCGCCTCGCAGGCTCTGACCGTGCCGGCCGATCTCGCGCGCCGATAAGCGAATTGGCCCGGCCAGGCGTCCTTCTTCTTGATCAGGCTTTTGCCGGGGGTGTATCGTCAGAAGGATCGCCCTCGGTTACGATCTCCTTCAGAATGATCAAGATGCAGACATCGCACGTCCCGCCAAACCGTATGCCCGGGGTCCTCACGTTGCTGGCTTCCGCGCTCGTCCTCGTTGCGGGGTCGGCCGTGCTCGACGCGCACGACTGGCCCGAGTGGCGCGGGCCGTACCGCGATGGGACCTCGGCCGAGACGAACCTGCCGACGGCCTGGTCGCCGTCGGGCGAGAACGTCGCCTGGTCGCTGCCGTTCGGCGGGCGCTCGACGCCGGTGGTGTTTGGCAATCGCCTGTACCTGCAGACGGTCACCGAGGGCGACGTCTCGCGCACGCAGGAACGAATCGTGGCGGTGGACGTGGACTCGGGCCGCGTCGTGTGGGAGAGGCGCTTCAGCATCTATCTCAGCGACGTTCCGCAGCACCGAACAGGCTGGGCCTCGCCGGCGGTGGATCCGGCGACCGGCAACATCTACCTGGTCACGGTGGGCGCCGAGCTGATTGCGCTCTCGCCAGCGGGCGAGGAGCTGTGGACGCGCTCGATGCCGGAGGAATACGGCGCCATCACCACCCACGGGGGCCGCACGACCTCGCCCATCATCGAGGGCGACAAGGTGATCCTGAACACGCTCCTGATGGGGTGGGGCGACCTCGGCCGTCCGGGCAACCGCTACTTCGCGTTCGACAAGCGGACCGGGCAGACCGTCTGGGTGAGCTCGCCGCAGACGACGCATTACGACACGAATTATTCGACGCCGATCGTCGCGCGGGTCAGCGGGCAGGACCTGCTGCTGGTCGGCGGCACCGACGGCCGGTTCCACGCGCTGCAGGTCAACACCGGGAAGCCGGTGTGGAACCTGGAAGTGAGCAAGCGCGCGATCCTCAACGGTGTCCTGTTCCGCGACGACACCGTCTACGTCACGCATGGCGAGGAGAACATCGGCACGACCCAGATGGGCATGGTGGCCGCCGTCGGCGCCACCGGGTCGGGTGCACTCACGAGCGCGGCCTTCAAATGGAAGACACTCGGCTTTCTGCCGACGTTCGCGTCGCCCGTGATGGACGCCGAACGCCTGTACACGATTGACAACGGCGCCGTGCTCGGGGCATTCGACTTGAAGACGGGCGCGGAGCTGTGGACCCGCTCGTTCGGCACGCTGCAGAAGGGGTCGCCGGTCCTGGCCGACGGCAAGCTCTACTTCGGCACCGAAAACGGCAAGTTCTTCATCGTTCGGCCGAGCGCGACCGGCGTCGAAGTGCTGGACGAGGATCAGATCCTCGACGGCGGCGAGCACGATCCGATCGTCGCGTCGCCGGCGATCGCGGACGGGCGGGTCTACGTGACATCCATGAATCACCTGTACGCGATTGGGACGAGGCGGACAGGTGCGGGCGGTGCGGGCGGTGCGGGGGGTGCGGGGAGTGCGGCGGGTGCGGCGGTGGCGCAGGTGCAGGTCTTCCCGTACGGCGCGTTGCTCGATCCGGGCGCCACTCAGGCGTTCTCGCTGAAGCTTTACGACGACCGCGGCAACTTCATTCGCGACGCGCCGGCGTCCGAGGCGCAGTGGGCGCTCGACCAGCTCGGCGGGTCGATCGACGCGGACGGCCGGTACACCGCGCCGGCCAGCGGATCGGCGGGCTACGTCAAGGCCACGGTCGCCGGGGTGACGGGGCAGGCTCGCGTGCGCGTGATTCCGTCGCTGCCGTGGAACTACGACTTCCAGTCGATGGCGGGCTCGGCGCCGTGGTGGACGGCGAACCTCAAGGTGTCGGTCGCCGACCTCGACGGCGGCAAGGTGTTGCTGCGGCCGCGCGACGAGACCGTCGGGCGCCGCGCCAAAGTCATCATGGGCCGGCCCGACTGGACGGATTACACCATCGAGGCCGATGTGCGCGGCGTCGAGTCCCGCCGCCAGCGCGGCGACCCGGGCCTCATCAACCAGCGCTACATGATGGTCCTCTTCGGCAACGGCCAGAAGCTCGAGCTGCATCCCTGGCAGGCGGCCGACGAGATGACGGTGCGCGTCCCGTTCGACTGGGCGGTGGACACGTGGTACCGCATGAAGCTCCGCGTCGAGCCGCGGCCGGACGGCACGACGCTCGTGCAGGGTAAAGTCTGGAAGACGGGCGACCCGGAGCCGGCGGCCTGGACCGTCGAAAAGGTGGACCCCATCGGTCATCGGCGGGGCGCGCCGGGGCTGTACGGGGACGGGATTTCGAACCTGTTCTTCGACAACCTGAGAGTGTATGGAAACGACTAATCGGGGAATCGGGGAATCGGGGAGTCGGGGAATCGACGGAAACGGTGGAGTGATGAACCTGAAGAGACTGAGCGTGCTGCTGGGCCTGCTGGCCCTGGTCCAGACGTCGTCGTCCACGGCCTCGAAGGGCGTGACCGACTGGCCGATGTGGGGCGGGTCGCCGGATCGGAACATGGTCTCGGACGCGACCGGGCTGCCGACCGACTGGGACGTCAAGACGGGCCAGAACATCAAGTGGGTGGCGGCGCTCGGATCGCAGAGCTACGGCAACCCGGTGGTCGCGAACGGCGTCGTGCTGGTGGGCACCAACAACGAAGCGGCGCGCGATCCGAGTCAGGCCGGCGATCGCGGCGTCGTCATGGCGTTCGCCGAGTCGGACGGCGAGTTCCTCTGGCAGGCGACGTTCGAGAAGCTGCTCTCGGGCCGCGCGAACGACTGGCCGTTTCAGGGTATCGCCTCGTCCCCGCTCATCATTGGCGAGGTGGCCTACTTCACGTCGAATCGGGCCGTCGTGATGGCGGTGGACATCCGCGGGTTCCACGACGGCGAGAACGACGGGCCGTTCCGGGACGAGACGCTGACCGGGCAGCACGACGCGGACATCCTCTGGCAGTTCGACATGATGGAGGAGGTCGGCGCGTTTCCGCACAACCTCGCGAACTCCTCGCCGGTGGTCCACGACAACCTCATCTACGTCTCGACCGGCAACGGGCAGGACGAGAGCCACGTGAACATCCCGTCGCCACGCGCGCCGGCGATCGTCGCGATCGACCGCGTCACCGGCGAGCTCGCGTGGGAAGACGGGTCGCCGGGCGACCGGATCCTGCACGGCCAGTGGTCCACGCCCGCCATCGGCTCGATCGGCGGCGTCGTGCAGGCCGTGCACGGCCAGGGCGACGGCTGGGTGCGCGGCTACGACGCCCGGACCGGCGAGAAGCTCTGGGAGTTCGACACCAACCCGAAGGACTCGGTCTGGCCGAGGACCCGGAACGAGGTGATCGCCACGCCGGTCGTTTACGACAACAAGGTGTTCATCGCCAACGGCCAGGACCCCGAGCACGGCGAGGGCATCGGGCACCTGTACGCGATCGACGCCACCAGGCGCGGCGACATCACCGAGTCCGGACGCCTCTGGCACTACGACACGATCCGCCGGTCGATCTCGACCGCGTCCGTCAAGGACGGGTTGATCTACTACCCGGACTTCAGCGGCTTCCTCCACTGTCTCGACATCGCCACCGGCAAGCAGGTGTGGATGCACGACATGTTCGCCGCCATGTGGAGCTCCACGATGGTGGCCGACGGGAAGGTGTACCTGGGGGATGAAGATGGCGACATCGTCATCATGCAGCACGGCCGCGAGAAGAAGATCATCAACGAAGTGAACATGGGCAGCTCGGTGTACTCGACGGTCGTCACGGCCAACGGCGTGATGTACATCATGACGCGCAACGAGCTCTACGCGATTCAGGAAGGGGCGCAGTTGAGGCGATGACACGGCCCGCGGTTCGCGGTTCGCGGTTCACGGTTCGCGGAGCCCGCCGGCTTCTCGCCGCCCTCCTTCTGGCCGCTACTGCCGGTGCCGGTCCCTCCGCGCAGGCTCCCGCGTCCTGGGCGCAGTTCCGCAACACGCCGGCGCTGACCGGCGTGGCGGCGGCGACGCTGCCGGCCAGCCTCAGGCTCCTGTGGACCTACAAGGCGGGATCTCCGGTCGAGTCGTCCGCCGCGATCGCGAACGGCACGGTGTACGTCGGCACGTCGGCGGGCGAGCTCGTCGCGCTCGAGGCGGCGACCGGAACGCTCAAGTGGAAGTACACCGGCGCGAACCCGGACTACGGGATCGGCGAGTCGTCGCCGGCGGTGGCGGGCGGCACGGTCTACATCGGGGATCTCGAGGGCGTGTTCCACGCGGTGGACGCGTCAACCGGCAGGCCCAGGTGGACCTTCCGGACGAAGGCCGAGATCAAGTCGTCGCCGGTCGTCGCGGGCAACCGGGTGCTGATCGGCTCCTACGACGGCAGCCTGTACGCCCTCGACACGGCGACGGGCCGCGAGATCTGGAAGGTGACGACGGACAATTACGTTCACGCGACGCCGGCGGTCCTCGACGGCATCGCGTACTTCGGCGGATGTGACGAGTACTTCCACGGCGTCCGGCTGTCGGACGGCGAGCCGGTCGTCGAGCTCAACACCGAGGCCTACACCGCGGCGTCGGCGGCCGTGACCGGCGGCGTCGCGTACTTCGGCACGTTTGCCAACGACGTCGTCGCGGTGGACATCGCGGCGAAGCGGGTGAAGTGGCGCTTCATGGACCCCGATCGGCAGTTTCCGTTCTACTCGTCGGCGGCGGTCTCGAACGGGCTCGTCGTCCTCGGCGGGCGCGACAAGTTCGTCCGCGCGCTGGACGCCGCCACGGGCCAGCCGCGGTGGGCGTTCGCGACCCGGGCCCGCGTGGACGGCTCCCCGGCGATCGCCGGCGACCGCGTGATCGTCGGCTCGGGCGACGGCAAGGTCTATGTGCTGGAGCTCGCCACGGGCCGCAAGATCTGGGAGTTCGAATCCGGCGCCGGTTTCACCGCCTCCCCGGCGATTGCCGGCGGCAGCGTAGTCATCGGCGACGTGGACGGCAGCGTGTACGCGTTTGGCCAGTGAATCGATCAATACATTGAAGATCTGGCGATCTGGGATTGAAGATTGATTGATGATTTCCAGATCGATCGACTTGACGATTGAGGGCGGCCGCAGACGTCGGGTTGCCGAACACCCGAAGTCCCGGCCCACCAGCAATCGTCAATGATCCAATCCCGAAATCTTCAGTCAATCTTCAATCTCAGATCGCCAGGTCTTCAATGCGAACGTCACCTCGGCCTGTTCCACGCGAGCGCGACAATCCCCGGCGCCCAGGCGAACGCCCACGCCGCGAACTGGATGAAGTAGTTCCGCCCGCCGGCCGGCGGGCGGCCCCACAGCGTGCCGACGACCAGATAGAACGCGAGACCGCCGAGGATTGCGGCGACCACGCCGCGCGTCAGGACTTCGGCGGTCGGCCGCGCGCCACGGCGCAGCAGCGTGCCGTCGAAGAACGCCAGCAGCACCCACAGGGCCGCCCACGCCGCGATCATCGCCGCCTGTCCGATGACCGGTACCAGCGCGTAGTAGGCCAGCGCGCCGCCGGCGCCTGCCGCCATGCCGAGCGGCAACCCCGCGACAAACCGCCCGGCCGCCGCGCCCAGCACGCCGCCCACCGCGGTGAGCAGCACCACCCCGTGAATGACGCCCGCCGTCATCCGGTGCTCGACGCCGAACGAGTACCAGACGAAGTCACCCAGCGTGGAAACGGCGGCGACGATGGCTATTCCCAGGAGGAGGAGCATACCTAATCGGGCAGCGCCTCACCCTTGGGTTCCGGCAGCTTGAAGCTCAGCAGGAACCCGCACACGTAGACGAACGCCGCGACGAGCGCGGCGGCCTTTGCCAGCGCGACCGGCGGCGGGCCGCTCATCAGGGGCTGCACGATCGCGGGCGTGATGAACGCGAACGACGTGCCGAGCATGCGGCCGCCGATGTTCGCCGCAAAGCCCTCACCGGTGCCCCGCAGGTGGGTCGGAAAGGCGCGGGGCAGGTAGTTGCCCCAGAAGCTAAACTGCGCGACCGTGAAGAGCCCCGCGAAAAACATCATCCAGCTCATGCTCGCGACGGTGCCCGTCTGCGCCATCCAGAAGGTGAGCGGCACGACGAAGAGCCCCGGGATCTGGAACGTCCAGAGCAGCCGGCGGCGGCTCACGATGGCGACGACGAGCATCGCAAGCAGCACGCGGCCGGTGAGCCCGCCGATCTCCTGCCACGACTGGACGGCGCCGGCGGCCGCGCGGAGGGCGGGCGCCTCGGCGGACGCCAGCTCCGCGAACCCGGGGACGATCCGCGGCATGTGCTGGATGGCGCCGAAGGCCGCGCCGTAGGCCATCGCGAACATCAGCGTCGTGATGATCGTGGTCCGGCGCAGGGCCGGGCTGAAGATGGCCGCGAGCGACGGACGCTGGAGCGTGCCGGCCTTCCGCTTCTCGTCCCAGACCGGCGACTCGGGGAGGAACGGCCGGATGACGAGCAGCGGCAGCGCAGGGAAGAAGCCCGACATCAGCGTGTACCGCCACACGTCGTCCGGACCGCCGTAGATGGCCGGCAGCGACGGCGAGAGGCGGTTGATGAGCAGGTACGCCTGCGCGACCATGATGCCGCCGAGCGAGGAGAACGCCTGCGTGTAGCCGAGCACGCGCTCGCGCTGCTTCGGGTGCGTGAAGATCTCGGCGAGCCAGGCCACGGCGGCGACAAACTCGACCGAGAAGCCGATGAACGTGGTCGAGCGGAAGAGGAGGAACTGCCAGAGCGTCGTGCTGAAGGCCGCGGCCAGCACCGAGAAGGCGTAGAGCAGGATGCTCCACACGAGCACGCGCCGCCGGCCGAACAGGTCCGTCAGGTATCCGCCAAGCAGGCCGAAGATGCCGCCGGCGATGGCCGGAATCCAGAAGAGCAGGCCAACCCACTGCTGGTATTCGGGCGATCCGGGCCTCAGGCCGCCCAGCTCGTTGAGCGCGTCCGCGACGATGAGCGGCAGCATCAGCAGTTCGTAGATGTCGAACGCGAAGCCGATGGCCGCGATGATGCAGATCAGCCACTGGACCGGCGTGAGGCGTGACGGCATGGGGAGGATTATAGGGCTTAGGGCTGAGGGCTCAGGGCTTAAGGAGTTTGGCGAGGATCGTGTCCGGGATGTCCACCGCCCGCATGTCGGGCAGCCGTTCGACGCAGACGGCGGTCATCGAGCCGGTGGCGATTCGGGTCTCGCCGCGTGTGATCGTGTGGGCGTAACGAATCGAGCGCTTCGAGATGGCGTCCACGCGGACGTGGACCTCGAAGACGTCCTCGAAGCACAGCGGTGCGTGGAAGTCGATCGAGGCCGAGACACGCGGGAAGCCGAGCTCGCGGCCGGCGGGCGCAATCGACAAGCCGGCCTCGCGCCACATGGCGTGCTCAGCTTCCTCCAAGTAGCGGAAGTACCAACTGAAATGCACGACGCCGGCCAGGTCCGTTTCGGCAAACTGGACGCGCCGGGCGTACCGGAACTCGCTCTGCGGCACCCGGTCATTAGACACCATGCCCCAAGCCCTACGCCTCAAGCCCCCAGCCGTACCCGTCCGCGCCCGTCGCGTATCTCCCCGGAGCCCTGAGGGCATATACTCCACGGAAGCGCACACTTTTTCAGCGGCGTGGCCAGCGCCTGCGTGAGATGCTCGGATTCGGACGTTGCCGGAAGTCGCCTGCCCGCGCCTCGGGCGGGCCTCGACCACGGCTCTCACATTACAGAAAGGACGGATCGTTGTCGCAGAGAAGCCTCGTCACGCTCGTCACGTGGATGCTCCTCGTCCCCGCCGCCGCGGCCGCGCAGACGTCCGCGACGCTCGTCGGCTCCGTGCAGGACTCGCAGGGCGGCGCGCTGCCCGGCACGACGGTCACCGTGCGGCACCTCGAGACGGGCCTGTCGCGCGAGGCCGTCACGGACCGCGAAGGGCGGTTTCAGGTCGGCGCGCTGCCGGTGGGCGAGTACGAAGTACGCGCGGTGCTTGCCCAGTTCCGCCCACTCGTCCGGACCGGCCTTCGGCTGACGGTGGGCGAGACAGTGCCGATTGTGCTCACGCTCCAGGTCGGTGCGGCGGAGGAAGTGACCGTGCGCGCCGAGTCGTCGCCGGTGAACACGCGCACGGGCGATCTCAGCTACCTGGTCGATCAGCGGTCGATCGAGCAGATTCCCGTCAACGGCCGCAACTACACGGACCTGATGCAACTGCAGCCGCTCGTGTCGCCGTTTCCCAACCGCGACAACGGCTCGGTGGTGGCGCACGGGCTGGCGATGAGCGTGGCCGGCCAGAACCCGCGCTCGAACGTGTACCTGCTCGACGGCAC
>Ga0326597_10013615_pt1 | contig 10685 bp, 8 predicted proteins | sample RVTome_12_FD_203789 | JGI IMG/M metagenome (GOLD analysis project Ga0326597, IMG submission 203789) | Soil microbial communities from uranium-contaminated site in the Upper Colorado River Basin, Wyoming, United States - RVT100D185 | ecosystem: Environmental > Terrestrial > Soil > Contaminated >... | reverse complement strand
CGGGCCGGGGCGGCCGGCCGCCGGGGAGGAAGATCTTCCGCGTGGTCGGCCATTTCTCGATGACGGATTTGCGCTGCTCGATGCCGCGCGCAAAGTGGGCGTCGAGAGGGAAGCCTTCGGCGAGCTCGATGGCGGGCTGAATCACTTCCGCAAGGCCCATCGTGCCGTGTTTTTCCAGAGCGAGCAGAAGCGAGTCGATGGCGCTCGGTACGATGGCACTGAGCGGCCCGTAGGCGGGAATCGTGCTGCGAGTGATCGAGGCGACGTCGGCCCGGCGCGGATCGTCGTTTCGCACGTTCTTGTAATACTCGACCGTGGCAAGGTCCGGGGCGATTCCTGCTCCGTTGATGGCCGCCGGCGGCTCACCCGCAGCCTTGATGAGAATGGGACATTCAGCCCCTGCCCCGAAACCGTTCATCTCCACGACAGAGGCGGCGAAGACCGTGGCGACTCCGGCGTCCACGGCGTTCCCGCCCTTTTCGAGAATTCGCAGTCCTGCTTCCGCGACCAGTGGATGGCCGGCAGCCACCACGCCTCGCTTGCCGGCCACGACCGGCTTCATGGTGTCGGCTGGGGCAAGTGAAGAGGGTAGGAGCACGGCTGCGGCGGCCGTAACGAGCAGGCTTGTAGCAAAGATTCGCAATGGTCTCATCAGTCCTCCTTCGGCGGCGATGGAATGCTCCCGGAAAAGGCAAGCCCTGTCAAGCAGCAAACCGGGGCGCGCGGCGCGAATAGACCGCGAGCGGACTGACGAGTTCGCGCTCAATCGCAATAAAAACACATTTTACGAAATAAGAAGCAATGGGCAATCTACAATATTGAAATGGTCCGAAAAAGGGAGTAGTTATGTGGCTTGCATCATTCCTTCGTTAGACAAGATAGGGGACAGCGTGTCGCAGGGTTTCGAGAGGAGAGCCAATGACTCGTTTTAATCGCCGACGGTTGTTTGAGATTCTGGGGGCCGCGGGGGCTGCGGGCGGCCTGGGTTCGTGCAGTCCGGGGGGCGAACAGAGTCCTAAGCAGGAAACTAAGGGGAATGGAGCGCTTGACCTTAGCCAGTTCCAACCCAAAAGCATGCTTCAAGTGCCGGAAACGAAAGTCGAGCGCGCACGCTTTCCGGTGATCGACGTTCACACCCATCTCTCCTTTGCCGTCTCATTCAGGAGCGGAGAGCCTCATCGGGATGAAGTGAAGTTTCTGGAGGAGCCACGGGAACTCCTCAAGGTGATGGACCGCAGAAATCTTCGAATGATGGTGGATCTCACGGGAGGATTCGGCAAGGGCCTGGAAGAAGCCATCCAGAAATACCCAGCCGCGCATCCGGGCCGGTTTCTTATCTTCACAGAACCGTGGTGGGCGCGGACCAACGAGCCCGGCTACAGCCTGTTCCAGGCGGATGAAATCGCGCGGGCGCATAAGGCCGGCGCCCGGGGCCTGAAGGTTACCAAGACCCTGGGTCTCTACGTGCGCGAGAAGATCACCTCCGGGGCGTTGATCAAGGTCGACGACACCCGCTTCGATACCATGTGGGAGGCTTGCAATTCGTTGAAGATCCCGGTGAGCATCCACACCGCCGACCCCGACGCCTTCTTCACGCCTACCGACCGGTTCAACGAGCGTTTTGAAGAGCTGAACAACCATCCCGACTGGTCGTTCTATGACAAGGATTTTCCGAGCAAACGCGACCTGCTCGAGGCGCGTAACAGGGTTTTTGCGCGGCATCCGAACACCCAGTTCATCGCGCTTCACGTGGGGAACAGCGCCGAAAACCTTGCTTATGTGACGGAGTGTCTGGATCGCTACCCGAACATGCACGTGGAGATTGGCGCGCGCATTGGCGAACTCGGTCGCCAACCGCGGACGGCGCGCAGCTTCTTCGAGAAGTACCAGGACCGAATCCTCTTCGGGACGGATGCGGTTCCCCGCGGCGTCGAGACCCCGCAGCAAATCTTCGGCGACCAGCTCTATAAGATCTACTATCGGTTCTTGGAAACCGAGGACGAGTATTTTGATTACGCTCCCGCGCCGGTGCCCCCGCAGGGGCGCTGGCGAATTTACGGGCTGGGCTTGCCCGACGGCATACTCCGCAAGGTGTACCACCAGAACGCCGAGCGGCTTCTCGGGCTGGGCGCCTGAGTCCGCATCGCCGCGCAATCCACAGGAGGTGTACTCATGGACCTGAGGACCGGGCTTGGCAAGATGTTGTCGCTTCCAATCGTAGGATTGATTTTCCTCGGGGTTATCGGAGCTGAGCGCCAATCCCGCTCGGCCCAGGATTCCGCGCAGAAAAAGGAATTGCTCCTGCGGGAATTCAAGCCTAAGTCCATGCTTCACGCGCCGGTTCACAACGTGCTCCGAGCGCGCTACCCCGTCATCGATGTGCACAACCACGTGAAGGACGCGCGCTCGGCGGGGCGCGGGCACGTCCCTGCGGAGAAGGTCGTTGAGACGATGGACAACTGCAATATCCGGAAGATCGTGATCCTGACGGGAGGATGGGGTGAGGCGCTTTCGCGGGTTGTCGATGAAATGGTGAAACCTTATCCCGGCCGGTTCACCGTGTTCGTCCAACTTGACTGGACCAACCTCGACGCTCCGGACTTCGGCCAGCAAATGGTCCGGCAGATTGATGACGCGGTCGAGCGCGGGGCACGCGGGTTGAAGGTCACCAAAGAACTGGGGCTCCGGGTGCGATACAAATCGGGCAAGCTCCTCACCGTCGACGATCCTCGCCTCGACCCCATCTGGGCCGAATGCGGGCGGCTGGGGATTCCCGTCTCTATCCACATTAGCGATCCGGAAGCGTTCTTCCTTCCCTTCGATGCCGCGAACGAGCGCTACGAAGAACTGGTCGACAATCCTGACTGGAGTTTCTATGGCCCGCAGTTTCCTAGCAAAGAGGCCATCCTGGAAGCGCGCGACCGGGTTTTCGCCAGACATCCAAACACCACGTTTATCGCGCTGCACGTCGCGACGTGGCCGGAGAATCTTGATTACGTCTCCGATCTGCTCGACCGCTGCCCCAATGTGTTGGTCGAGTTTGGAGCGCGGGAGGCGGAGCTGGGCCGCCAGCCGCGGCGTGCCCGTCAGTTCTTCCTCCAGTACCAGGACCGAATCCTGTTTGGGACTGATGCCAGTGTCTCGGAGGAGATGTATCGCAACTATTTCCGATGGCTGGAGAGTGCGGACGACTATTTCGACTACTGGGGAGCACCGGAGCAGGGAAGATGGAAGATTTATGGGATGGATTTACCCGATGAAGTTCTGGCGAAGGTCTATCATAAGAATGCCAAGCGAATTCTTGAGCGGTTCAAAGGACTACCTGCAAAGTAAGGAGGTGGCCGATGAAAGAGAATTGTGGGTTTCTGACAAGGAAACTGACGCGCGTTGGCGCGTGTCTGTTTTTGGCAATTGCGATTCTTGGCTTCATGGGATGTGAGCCCTCACCACCCGGCGAGCACGTGACGGCGTCCGCGGTCGCCGTGACATTGAATCCCGGCGGTCCCGTCGTGCTAAAGACCGCGACGACCGAATTCGACCTTCTCCACTCCGGATACGTTCATGCTTTTCTGCTCCAGGATGGAAAGCGCCTGACGCTGGATGACCCCCAGGCGGGGGCGGCGGAATCCGGCGTTACGATGACGATCGGGGGCAAGGAGGTTCGCGACATCCATTTCCACCTCGACAGTGCCAAGGTCACTGACACGCACGGGAAACTGGGATCGCGCGGCAAGAGGGTAGAAGTCTCAGGACGCGCCTCTGCTGAGGGCGAGGGCCCAGTCGACGTGACGCTCGCCGTGGAGGTCTACGACGACTTCCCGAATCTTGCGCTGGTCAGCCTTGCGTGTAAGAACACAGGCTCTTCTGACCTTGTCTTGGACAACGTTGTGACCCAGAATCATCGCCTCAATGCTGCTCTCGCCGGCACTTCCGCGGCTCCTTATGACCTCTGGTCATTCCACGGCTCGAGTGTGGATTGGGGCCGCGACGACGTGTTGAAGGTCAGCAAGGACTTTTCCCGCGACAATCCCATGGGTGGCATCACCGAGCACGGAAATGGTGGCGGGATTCCCGTCGTGGCTTTCTGGACGGCCACTGTGGGCGAAGCCATCGGCCACGTCGAGACCCTGCCCCTGGTTCTGTCGCTTCCGGTCAAGGTAGAGAAGGATGGCAGAATCAACGCGTCGATGGTCCTCGAGCCAAAAACTATGCTGAAGCCCGGCGAAGTGTATGCGACGCCGCGCAGTTTCGTGGCAATTTATGCGGGCGACTTCTATGAGCCGCTGCATCTTTATTCGGCCGCCTTGCAGCGCGAGGGCTGGGCGATTCCCAAGCCGACGAACGAGGACTACAACATGAGTTGGTGCGGCTGGGGCTACGAGTTCGATGTCACGCCCGCGCAGATGCTGGGAACGATTCCGAAATTGAAGGAACTGGGCATCAAGTGGGCGACTCTCGATGACCGCTGGTTTGAGAATTACGGCGACTGGGAACCGCGGCCGGATACCTTTCCAGGTGATTCCATCAAGAAGATGGTGGACGACTTCCACAAGCAGGGAATTCTCGCTCAGATCTGGTGGGTTCCTATTGGCGTCGAAGACGGGGTGGGAAAGTATTCCTCGCACAAGTATGTGGTGAGCCAAGTCGTCGAGCAACATCCCGACTGGTTGATTCTGGACAAAGAGGGCAAACCCGCTCGCATGACGCGCCGGCTCGCGGCCCTTTGCCCCGCACTGCCGGCCGTCCAGGAATACCACAAAAAACTCACCGAGAAGTTCATCCGCGATTGGGGATTCGACGGGCACAAGCTCGACAACATTTTCAGCGTGCCCGCCTGCTACAACCCCAAGCACAACCACATGTCCCCGCAGGATTCCATCCATGCGATGGGCGAAGTCTACAGAGTGATCTTTGAAACCACGCGCGCCATCAAGCCGGAGAGCGTCACGCAGAGCTGCCCGTGTGGTACCCCTCCCAGTATCGCGTGGCTCCCGTACATGGACCAAGCCGTCACGGCGGATCCCGTGGGGGCGCTCCAGGTGCGCTACCGCGTCAAGATGTACAAGGCGCTGCTCGGGCCGCAGGCCGCCGTGTATGGCGACCACGTCGAAATCAGCGAAATGAAGCGTGTCGGCGGGAGATGGACCGAAGTGGGAAAGGATTTCGCCTCAACCATAGGGACGGGCGGCGTTGTAGGAACGAAGTTTTCGTGGCCGGACTATGGCGGGCGGTTCAAAGAAGTCCTGCTGACTCCCGAAAAGGAAGCCATTTGGAAGAAATGGACGGGAATCTACAATTCCAAGATGCTCTCCCGGGGTACCTTCCTAAACCTCTACACCTATGGCTACGACATCCCGGAAGGCTACGCCGTCGAGAAAGACGGGAAGATGTACTACGCCTTCTTCGCGCCCGACCCTGCCACTCCCTGGAAGGGAGAGGTTGAACTGCGCGGACTCAAGCCGGGAAAGTTTCGTGTTTTCGACTACGACCACGGGCAAGACTTGGGCACCGTCGATGCGGCCAGCCCAAAGCTGAGCGCCGAGTTCACACACCATCTGCTGCTCGAGGTGAGCAAGCTCTAAAGGACTTCCGCTATTCGCCCAGGACCTGCACGAGGTAGGTTCTTTCCAGTGGGCCGTCGTATTCCATGAAGTAGATGGTCTGGCGGGAGCCGCGCACAATCTTGCCGTTCTCAATCGGAAGAGTGCAACTGATGCCACCGATAACGCTCTTCAAGTGCGCGTCGGCGTTGAATCCCAGGCGGCCGTCGTAGTCGAGGTAGCGGCGGTGATGGTAATCCTCGTCCTCGGGAAAGAGACGCGAAAAGTGCGTGAGGATGTCCTCTTCCAGGCAGGGAATGCCCTCGGTGACCAGCAATCCGGATGAGGTGTGCGAGGTCAAGACGTTTACCAGGCCGTTTTTGACACCCGTTTTTTTGACGATCTCGTCCACGTGGCCGGTGATGTCGATCGCCTCTTCAGATTTCCGGGTCTGAAGTTTGACGCGCTCAAGCTTGATAATCATGGCTCAGTCCATATCCTTACAGTTTCTTACTTCTCTTGGCCCAGCCCCAACAGCCGCTCGGCATTCTCCCGCAGGATTTTGTTCAGGCAGCCTTCGGTCAGCGCCAGAGTCTTGAGCGCGTGCACCATGTTCTTGATTTCCACTCGGGGATAGTTCGAGCCAAAAACGATCTTGTTCCTCAGGCTGCGCTCGATGACGGTGGTGGGGATCTGCTTGCTGAAGACGAATTGGAAGAATTCTTTCGGGCTGTCGTAATAAAGGCAGGAAGTGTCCAGGTAGACGTTGGGATATTTCAGCGCCAGCGCCGCCGCCTCCCAGACCCATGGCCACCCGAAGTGCGCCAGGACGAAATTGAGCTTGGGAAATTGGCGGATGGGCTCCTCCAAATGCAGCGGATGACCGCGCTCGAGCGGAGTCTCGGGCGCCCAGCTCATCCCGGTGTGGACGAGCAGCGGAATCCCCAATCCCGCCGCTGCTTCGTAAATGGGGAATACCTTACGATGATTAACCCGGAAATCTTGCAAGGCCGGGTCGAGTTTCAGACCCTTCAAGCCCAGCTTCTTCACCGCGCTTTCCAGCTCCCGCGCCGCGCCTTTTTTCAGGGGATCGACACTAGCAAAGCCGATAAAGCGATTGCTGAGCCGGCAGAGTTCCGCCACTTGCTCGTTGGAGCTCACCGCGTCTTTGCGCGTGCGGCGGCAATCAATGGGCAGCAGAACGGCCCGCTCGATTCCCGCCACGTCCATCTGCAAAAAGAAGGTTCCGAGCGGCTGGAAATTATTCCCGATGTCGAAGACACGCCGGGCCATGCGCTCATAGTTCGGATACTTGTCGACGAATTCTCGAATCAGAACGGGGTGCGTATGAAAATCTATCATGAGTTTGCCTCGGCGCGAGGCTGCACCTCGCCACTGCCTAATTCCGGATTCTGCTTCCAATGGTCGCCCAAAAACGCTTGAAGTCGTGTCCGGTCCCGAAAGGCTTCTGTGCCACCGGGCCGGGTGGTGGAAAACGCCCCGGCGACGTTGCCGTAAGCCAGGCAGGTAGCGAGGTCGGCGCCGCGCACGAACTGGTAGAGGAATCCGGCGTCGAAGCTGTCACCCGCACCGACGGGGTCGACCGCCTCCACGCTCAAGGGCGGCGACTCGAACCGCTCGTTGCCGCGCTGCGCCATCGCCCCGTCGGGACCGAGTTTCACCACCACGACGGGGACCATTGCCTTGAGCTTCTCTACCGCCAATTCCAGGTCGGGCTCGCCCGTAACTTTCTTCGCCTCGCGGTCGTTCGGTAAAAAGACATCCACGTGACGGAGGACTTCACGGAGGTCTTCCCCCCAACGATCGTCGGGATCGTCGTTGGTATCGAGCGACGTGGTCAAACCCCTGGATTTCAGAGTCTTAAAGAGTTCGGGAATTCGGGGCCGCAGGGCGCGATGCAGGAAAAACGACGAAAGGTGGAAGTGGCGCGCCGAGGCCAGGTAATCGAGATCGAGATCTTCGTAGCAGAGCTCGAACATCGTGCCGGGATAAGTGAGAATATTGCGAAAGCCCCGGCGGGGAAGAATGACCGTCAGACCGGTGGTGGTAGGGCCTGAAACCCGCCGCACTCTGGAAACATCCACGCCCCCGACCGCAAGCCGTTCGATGCTGATCTGCCCCAGAGGATCCTCTCCGATTCGGGAGATGAATCCGACTTTACCGCCCAGCGCGGAGAGATTGTGAGCAAAGATGGCGGACGAGCTGCCCAGAGTCAACGAAAGGTGATCCGCCAGAAGTTCCCGTTCCGGAGCCAACCCGTCGGGAAGGCCGTAGAGAATCAAATCCAGGTTAAGTTCGCCGACGACCGTGACATCAAAATCGGGCAAGGTCCGCCAACCTCTCAATGATTGTCGTTGAGGATGACCACACGGCTGAGATTGCGTGGCCGGTCAGGGTCCAACCCCTTTTTGAGCCCCGTGAACAACCCGATCAGCTGGCCTGCCATGAGGTAGGGCGCCAAGCGCGCGTACTCGGGAACATCGAGGTTAAGCTCCACCAGAAAATCAGCGGCCTCACGCGTCGCCGCGTCAGCATGATTGGCCACCACGAGCGTCGTAGCCCCGAGTCCTTTGACTTCCTGCAGCAGTTCACGTTCGGCTTCGAAGCCTGTTTCTGACAGGAGGAAAACCACCAACGTTTCGGGGCTGACAATCGCTTTCGGACCGTGGCGAAACTCAAGGGTGTGAAAACTCTGGCCGAATGAGCACGACATTTCCTTCACTTTAAGCATCGACTCGTTTGCCACGCCCATAAAAGGTCCCTGTCCGAGAAAGACATAAACGGGAAAATCGTTTGCTTGCACGAACTCCTGGATTCGGGGATGAAGCCGGTCAAGCGCCGCTTGAGCGGGTTCGGGCAACCGGCGGAGCGAGTCCACAAAATCAGGTCGTTTGCCGTAAGTCGCCGCAAGCGCCTGCAAGCTGAGGAGCATGGAGCTGAACGAACGAGTCATGACCATGCTTTTCTCGTCGGCGGGAAGTACGTAGAGGGTCGCCGTGGATATCTGCTCCAAAGGCTGATGTGTGGCGCAACTGACCGCCAGGGTGCGAGTATTCCCTTTCAGCTCGAGGTATTCGGCGGCTTTCAGAATTTCCGACGTGTGGCCCGACCGGGAAATCAGGACGGGTTGGCAGCCCGCGGAATCGGGGAAGGCCAAATCAGGGAAGAGAAGCAATTCGGAGGCCGGCACGGCGCGTGCGGCCATTCCGGTCAGAAAGGTCCAACTCGCTGCGGCACCCTGCGCGATGTAATAACTGGATCCACAGCCCACAAACAACCATTCGGGTCGCGGCGAAAATCTCTTGCGGATCTCCTGGAGCTGACCTTTTTCATCCAGGGCTCTCAGGCACTCCGCCCAACACCCGGGTTGGGAGAGGATTTCCTCAAGAGTGTGCGCTCCAGGATTCTCGGTCATGAGAGTTCCTTCACCCCAAGGCTCCGGCGCTGAGTCGAATCAGGCGGCCGTGGGCCTCCTGGGAGGCGAAGTCTTTCGATCTAGGGCTAGATGAGCGTCACCTCGATCCCCTCTTCCTTGAGCGCCCGCAAATCGGACTTGGGGATTCGGCTGTCGGTGATCGTCTGGTGGACGGCGGAAGTCGGTGCGATCAGCGAGAGGCTTCGCCGGCCGAATTTACTCGAATCACACACCACGACACACCGTCGCGAGATTTCAATCATCACTCGATTGACCTTGGCCTCGAGGATGTTGGGAGTGGTCAGGCCAAAATGCACATCGAAGCCGTCCACTCCTAAGAAAAAGATGTCGGCACTCAGGCGCCGGAGTGACTCTTCGGCAAGAGGGCCCACGAGTGAGAAGGAGTTCTCTCGGATAATCCCCCCGGTCAGGATGATTTGAACGGCCGTCCCGGCAAGCTCGGCGGCTATATTCACAGCGTTGGTGATGACCGTCAGATTGCGGAAATCCCGCAGGGCACGGGCGATCATCGTGGTCGTGGTGCCGGAATCGAGAACCACCGATTCGCCTTCCTTTACCAGGGCGGCGGCAGCCGCTCCGATGCGGAGCTTCTCCTTGCGGTGTTGCTTCTCTTTCTCCCGGAGGCTTGGATCAAGAAGCGCTCCCGTCTGCACGGGCAGGGCGCCTCCGTGCGTGCGGTAGATCGTGCCTTGACCATGGAGTACTTCCAGGTCCTTTCGGATGGTGACCTGGGATGTGCTGAAGCGGGGAGCCAGGTCTTTGACAAGTACTCGGCCCTCCCGATTGACAATGTCCAGAATCGCCCGGCGGCGTTCTTCGTTCAGCATGAGCCTGGCTGCATCCGAAAGCTTATGGCACCCGACTTCCGGGAGTTTGGCGTTACTTTCCCTTTCCTTTTAATATCTATTCTTTCGAAAGTCAACGTGAATCTCCGGTGCCGAATTCGGGTGGGAGGTCGGGTTTTTGGCTAAGTGGCGCGCTCGAGAGCCCTTTCTGTCCTGCCAGCCAGCGCCTGCAGGGAGATTTCAACTGCAGGACTGGCTCGGCTTGGGCTTCCTTCGGGTATCTTGCTTGCCGCAGAATTCGAGTAGGCATAAAATTGATTCTTGCCGACTTGCCCGATTTGCCCCCATTGGGTGGCGGCGGGGGGCTGTGCGGACAAGAACAGGTGGTGTAATGCTGTCCGATAGCATTCTGAGGTTCGGAGAGTCCGGCAAGGTCCAAGGTCTCAGTCTCCTCCGCAGAATCTCCTTTATTTTCGTTGCTTTCCTGGTCTCTGTCCCAGTGGCCGCCCTGTTCGCCAACGGAGCAGACGAGGAAATCGGTGACCTCACCGGGAATTATGAGTTCCTGGGCCCTCACGACACTCTTGCCATACTCGAAGATGCGGGGAAACTGAAGGGATACATCGATGTGTTTCAAGGCGAGGAAGAGTCGGATGATATCCTGTCTTATGGTATCACCCTCGGATGGCGAAAGAATTCGCGCATAGAAATCAAGACGGCCACGATTCACCGAAAATACTACAGGTTTAGGGGGACGGTCGAACGAGGAAAGGGTCGGGAGGAGGGTGATCCGGACTACCTTCGCTTGGTCGGTGAAGCGGAGATTGTTACGCTCCAGGGTGCCTCCGGCGAAGAATCCACCCAGAAGACCCAAGTAGTTCTTAAATCCCTGGGCCAGAGCTT
>Ga0326597_10013614_pt1 | contig 10685 bp, 7 predicted proteins | sample RVTome_12_FD_203789 | JGI IMG/M metagenome (GOLD analysis project Ga0326597, IMG submission 203789) | Soil microbial communities from uranium-contaminated site in the Upper Colorado River Basin, Wyoming, United States - RVT100D185 | ecosystem: Environmental > Terrestrial > Soil > Contaminated >... | reverse complement strand
GCCGGCGCAGGACGCTCAGATCATCGACTTCACGCGCGATCTGCTGCGCAAGCATCGGGTCGACGACGCGAGCGCACAGGCGCTCATCAAGCGCTTCGGCAACGAGCAGTTCATCGAGCTCACCGGCTCGATCGGCTACTACAGCCTGCTCGCTATGACGGTGAACGCCTGCGAACTCGAGACAGGCGCGGGCGCCGAGGTCCTGAAAGTCTAGGCTCCCTCGCGCGCAGAAGCGCAACCATCTTCGCGCTCAATGTCCATCCTGGAAGGAACAAGTGATGCCCACCGTAAACGACCTGCCCGATATTCTCGAGACAACCAAAGCCGAGCGCCTGGCCACCGGTTTTGTTTTCACCGAAGGCCCATTGTGGCATCCGGACGGCTACTACTATTTTGTCGACATCCGCACCAACAGCTTGTACCGTCTGACTCCCGGAAAGTCGGCCGAGCTGGTGACGAAAACCACGGGCGGCAACGGCACGACTTTCGACCTGCAAGGGCGGGTGGTCTTGTGCGAAGGCGATGCCCGGCGCGTGGTGCGTGTCGGGCAGGACGGCAAAATCGAACCCTTGGTCGAACGTTACCTGGGCGGGCGTTTCAATCGGCCGAATGACGTGGTCTGCCGCTCGGATGGCAGCCTCTATTTCACCGATCCGGACAAGCGCGTGCCCTACGCGAATCGAGAAATTCCCCCGCCGGAAGGACTCAACAATGTTTGGGATGGTGCGTGCGTCTATCGCGTGGCCCCGGATGGCGCCGTTAGCGTATTCGCGTACTGCGAGTATCCAAACGGTCTGGCGTTTTCGCCGGATGAGCGCACGCTCTACGTCGCTAACACCCGCTCGAACAAATATATTCACGCGCTCGAGGCCGATGCGGCCGGCAACCTGGTGCGCCGACGCATCTTCGCTGACATGAACGAGGGGGAGCAGCCAGGTATCCCCGACGGATTGAAGGTCGATAGTCTGGGGCGTGTCTATTGCACTGGACCGGGCGGCATCTGGGTGCTCACGCCCGATGGTAAGCGCGTCGGCATCATCAGCTTTCCCGAACAGGCCGTGAATTTCGCGTTCGGGGGCGCCGATTTGCGGACCCTGTTCTGCTGCGCGCACACCTCGGTGTATACGCTGCGCATGAAAGCGCCGGGGCAGCCGCATCCGTGGTACCGGCTGCGCAAATCCTAGCTAGAGAAGGTTCAGTTGGGGTGCTGCAGGAGCCGGTGTCCCATGACATTGTTGTAGAAGTCTGAATCTGAACTGACTTAATTAAAGTGTCCGATCTGATATCTGATTGGACTTAGATCTCATTGTAAGCGGCCGTTTAAATGAGAGAGAAATCGCTACCCTGAGCGTCGCCGACCGGCCAGGACCGGAAGGTCGAGTCTCATCCCAAGATCGCGCGGTAGGGTGCTTTGAATAGGCGCTGGGAGGTGGCTCAAGGGGGAGGCGCAAACACAGAGGGGCTCGATATCCACTGGCAGGACAGGAGTCACGATTCACATCGCTTCAGCGCATTCATTTCGATTTGTACCGTTTCCGCCGCGCTGCTGAAATACAGCTGTCCGTCCTGAACCGTGCACTGCAGCCGCATGGTGCGCGCCGCGAACCGCTCCAGCGCCTGGACGACCGGCGCCGGGACGCGCCACACCGCCAGATTTTTCGCGCGCACGAGCTTGTCGGCAAGTGGCTTCCACCACAGTTCCGCGCGGTTGCCGTAGGCATACACCGTCACGCGGGTCGCGCGGCCAGCGGCACGCAGCAGGCGTTTTTCGTCCGGCTGCCCGACCTCGATCCAGTGCTCGACCGCGCCGGTCAGATCTTTCTGCCAGAGGTCGGGCTCGTCCGTGTCGGACAGGCCCTTGCCGAACGCAAGGTGCTCATGCGCGTTCAGCGCGAAAGCGAGCAGTCGCACCATCATGCGCTCGTCGGTCTCGGAAGGATGGCGCGCAACGGTCAACGCATGTTCAGCATAGTAGTCGCGGTCGATGTCCGCAATTTGCAGACTGGCCTTGCAGATCGTCGATTTGAGCGCCATGGCCGAACTTTACCGGATAACGATCAGACGCAATGGAACTCGATACATCCTGAGGCGTCCGCGAAGGGCCGCAATGCGGGAAATTGGGAGCTGCCGGCGGGAGGCCGGGTGCGGTAGAGTCGAGATGTGGCGCGGTGGCAATAGGGTTGGTTTGTCTGTTGCCGCCCCTTTCGTCTGGCGGTGCCCGAGTAACCTCGCCGTAACTCCGTTTCCACACCCCGCTCATCGAACCGGACATGCAGATCTCCCGCATCCGGCTCTCGGACAAGACCTCACGCCTTCGCCCACGACTGGTCGCGCCCCCGCGCAGTCAGACGCACGAGACCGAAGTACCCGTACAGATGCGAGAGTGGATAAGTCCCGCCCTTGCGTTTCCTGACTTTATGCTTGTTGCGCAACCACCGACGCAACCGCGTCGCCGTGTAGGTGTCGAGCGCACGGTACGCTTTGCCGACCGAGCCTACCTGAAAGTAGTTCGCCCAGCCGCGCAACGTGCGGTTCAACTTCCCCACCAGCGCCGTGGTGTCTTGCCACGTCATCGAGGCGACGGTCAGCGCATGGACTTTCTCGACCATGCGCTTGATGCTCTTCTTCGAGGGCCGGTAGCCGATGTAGGCTTTGCCGGTCTTCGGCGAATACAGCCGCCCGAACGTGTAACCCAAGAAGTCGAACTCCCCTTCCGGGACCTTGCAGATCCGTGTCTTCTCCTCATTGACCGTGAGCTTCAGCTTGCTCATGAGCTCGCGCAGTCGCTGCAAGGCGGATTGCGCCTTACCCTTCCCGCACAGGATCACGAGGTCGTCGGCGTAGGTCACGATGCGAGAGCCAAGACTTTCTTCCAGTCCGAGCTTCTTCCACCCCAACACGAACCGGCGCATGTACAGATTTGCCAGCAACGGTGAGATGGGTGACCCTTGCGGAATACCGCGCCGCTGATCCTTGGCCTCGGTCGTACGCTTCTTCCGTCCTTGATCGACGGTTTCTTCTACGGGGCAGTGCAGCCACATCTTGATCAGATGCAGCACGCGCCGATCAACCACTCGGCGCGCCACCGACTTGAGTAGCTCGGCGTGCGGAATGCTCCCGAAAGAAACTACCACACACTACCCATCACGAAGGTCTTCCGCTAAGCGTCATCGTCACCCGGGCGCATCATGCCTTTGAAGGTCAGTGCCTTGCCGTACATGGGCGAGTGCATCGGCGAGGTCGTGCGCACCTGCTCTTGGTCTTGCCCGACGGCACTCGCTCCCTCATTCCAGCCGAATGGACTGATCTTCAGTCCTCGCAGCATAGCGCAGTTGCCGATCGGGCGACTGGCCTGAGTCTGGCTCCTCTTTCAGATTTGCTGCACACACGCAGCATCGTCGATGCTCTGCTGCGTCGGCTTCCCGCACCGGGCGTGGAGGCGGACAAGCGTGCCACAGAGGAGCATCAACATGCAATTGAGTCTGAGCATTCTGCAGGACCCGATCCGAGAAAGCCGCGCATGGGAGCAGCTGAGCGAGGAGCAGCAAAGCACGGTCATCGAAGTGCTGGCACGGCTGATCGCACAGGCCGCCATGCCCAGCCCAAGCGAGGAGAGATATCATGACTGACCTGATTAAGATTAAACCAGCCCACACGCAACGTGGCGCCTTCGTCTATATCCGGCAATCGACGACTTCACAAGTCGAACACAATCGGGAATCTACCCAACGCCAGTATGCGTTGGTGGAGCGAGCCGTTGAATTAGGCTGGCAGCGCGAACAGGTCAACGTGGTCGATGAGGACCTTGGGCTCTCAGGCGCCAGCACCGACAAGCGCTCAGGGTTTGCCCGTCTGATTGCCGCCGTCGCCATGCGCTTGGTGGGCATTGTGCTGGGCATCGAAGTCTCGCGCCTGGCGCGCAACAATGCCGATTGGTACCACCTGCTCGACTTGTGTGCGATGACCGATACACTCATCGGTGATGCGGATGGCATCTATCATCCGGCCTGGTTCAACGACCGATTGCTCCTGGGGCTCAAGGGCACGATGAGCGAAGCGGAGTTGCACATCATCCGCGCGCGCCTCGAGGGCGGCATTCGCAACAAGGCCGCCCGCGGGGAGTTGCGCCGTGCATTGCCCACGGGCTTCGTGTGGGGTGAGGACGACGGCGAGGTATTGCTTCATCCCGACGAATCCGTGCGCCAGTCGATACGCTGCGTCTTTGAGCGCTTTGCCGAGTTCGGCTCGGCGCGCCGGGTCTGGCTGTGGTTACGCTGCGAAGGATTATCGTTCCCCGCCCAGTACAACTACGGCGCCGCCATCCGCTGGGGCGCACCGACCTATACCGCCATTCACGGCATTCTCACAAACCCGGTCTATGCCGGAGCGTACGTCTACGGCAAAACGCGTCATGACCGCATGCTCGACGCGGCGGGTAAAATCAGGACGCGCAGCCGCAAGTTGCCGCCATCGAAATGGGCGGTACTCATTCACGAGCATCACCAAGGCTATATTGACCGGGCGACCTATGAGGCCAACCAGGCGCGCATTGGCGCAAACGTTCGTCCCCGCCCTCACCAGCCGGGCGGGGCCGTGAGAGAAGGCGCAGCCCTGCTGCAAGGCATTGCGTGCTGCGGTCAGTGTGGCCGCAAACTGCGCACCCAATATCCAGGAAGAAACGCCCGTCCCGGTTATTACTGCGCCGGTAAGGACATCGTCAACGGCCGCGGCGTCTATTGCCTGAACATCGGTGGGGTGCAAATCGACGCAGCCGTCGCACAAGCCGTCCTTGACGCCCTCAAGCCCGCAGCCTTTGAGGCGACGCTTAAGGCCACCCGGCAACTCGAAGCCGACCACGATGCGGCGCTCGCGCAGTGGCGTCTTGTTGTGGAAAGGACACGCTACGAAGCCGAACGCGCAGAGCGTCGCTATCGTGCCGTGGATCCCGAGAACAGGCTGGTCGCTCGTGGGTTGGAAGCCGCATGGGAGGAGCGCCTGCGTGATCTCGAACAGGCACAAGCGGAACTCGAGCGCAAAAGCCAATCACGTCCCCACACATTGAGCCCCGAAGACCACCAACGCATCCGCGCCCTCGGCGCCGATCTCAATCGCGTATGGGCTGCGCCCAGCACCACCGATCGTGACAAGAAAGAGTTGCTGCGTACACTGCTCGAAGAAGTGATCATTGCCGTGCAACGTGACGAATTCCGCGCCCATCTCACGCTGCGTTGGAAAGGCGGCGTGATTACAGAACTCGATGTGCACTTGCCTCGGCTCAATCCGGCGCGCATACGCACCGATGAAGATACCGTCGAGCTTGTTCGACGCCTCGCGGTTCATTACCCCGATGGAATCATAGCCGGCATTCTCAATCGCCAAGGACGTAAAACGGTGCGCGGTGAGCGTTTCTCGGCAAACCAAGTCGGTAGTCTGCGTCGGTATCGCAACATTGCGCGCCATGAGCCGCCCGTCCAGCTCCCGCAGGGCGAACTGGTTACGATCGCTCGCGCTGCACAGATCCTCAAGGTTGCACCTTCCACCGTTCACCGCTGGCTCGCCGACGGAATCATCGCCGGCGAACAGCTCACCCCCGGTGCACCATGGAACATCCGCATCACCGAGGAATTGCGTGCACGATTCGTCGAAGAAGCTCCCGAGGGCTATGTGGCCATGCTCGAAGCCACGTTACGACTTGGCGTCTCGCGGCAAACGGTGTTGCAACGTGTAAAGCGCGGTGAACTGCAAGCCGTCCACGTCGTTTGCGGCAGGAGAAAAGGCATTCGCATCAAGATCGTAGATGACCAACCGGACCTCTTTACTCATTCAGCATGACAACGGGTGCATTATGAAGCCACGTCGAAGAACTTACTGATGTCCGCATCGAGTATCCAGTTCACCCGCTGGGTGCTCACCCCTACGCTCACGGCGTCCAGCGCGTTGTGCGCGCTTTTGCCGGGACGGAAGCCGTAGCTGAACCCGAGGAAGTCCTGTTCGTAGATCGCGTTAAGCACCTCGACCGCCGAGCGCTGCACGAGCTTGTCCTCCAGCGCCGGCACCCCCAGGGGACGAAGGCTGCCGTCGGACTTCTCGATATAGGCGCGTCTCACAGGCTGGGGCCGGTAGCCCCCTCGGGCCAGCCGCTCGGACAGCTCTTGGAGGTTCGCCTCCAGCGCCTGTCCGTACGACTGCCAGGTCTCGCCGTCCACGCCCGCAGCCGCATCGCGCTTGAGCGCGAAGTAGGCCGCACGCAATCGATCCGGCGCGTAGATGTGATGCATCAAGGTCGTGAACCTCGCACCACGACGGCCCTTGGCCGTCTGTCGTATGCCATCGAGCGCGCTTCCCAGGTCATAGACCCGCCGCGATGTGCGGGACCTGTGCGCTCGCTTGGCATTGCCCTTGGCCTGCCGTCTTCCCTCCACGACCTCCGCCGCCGCAGGGCTTGCCCCCGCCGCCTTGTTCGGCCGCTTAAGCGGTACTACACAGCAGTCCGACTTCCCGCGCCTATGACTCATCGTCGTACGCCCGTAGGCTTCACGATGCGCACTGCCACGCACGCTTCCCAGCGTCGAGCAGTAAAGCACGGGATCTCCCGGTTCCCAAACGAGTTGCATGCGCACGTGCCCAGGGTCTTTGACCGCGCGGGGTCCGCTGCGCTCTCGCCAACACGAGCGCCTCGGTTTCGCCTTCGGCTTATCTCCACAGCCTCGGCACCCCGGACCACCCGCACCTTACGATGCGGGGCATGTATTTCGCGGCTCAATACCTGGCCCGCGCGTACCCCTGTCAACGCTTCGCGCACACCGTTACCGATGTACACGCATGACTCGGGGCCGCCGTGGCTGGCTAGGCCTTCAACGTATGAAACTTTCATTCACAACAACTCGCCGGTTTGACCGGCGCACGAAGAAATCATGAAGTCTCGCTCGAACACTTCTCGCTCAGACAAGAACACATGATGCCAAGCGTGCACGCCGTTTCCTGCCAAGCCCAGTCCGTGGTGATTCTGATGATGCCTAGTTCGGTAGCTTCTTTCCATGCCCGCGCAAGGCCAATTTAACAAACGCACTAGTCACGCTATGGATATGGCAGCCGGTCGCATCGGTCGGGGCCGGCGTTTTCGGAGAGGCTGATGCCAATGTAATGTGGTACGACAAGAGATTCGCCACGGCGCACCGATGAACCGCTGCTATTGGGTGACGACGGTCCGGACACGGGCGTCTCTCCTGAGCCATGCGTTGCCCCATGGGCGGCGCGTGGCAGATCTGCAAGCGTCCTGAAACCTACTCCAGTTACCGACAAAAAGGCACTTCGGCGCTCAGCGCTTGTCGGAAACGATCCGGCCCGCCTTGAGCACCAGTTGCAACCGGCGCACGTTGTTTACGTCATCGAGTGGATTTGCACCGATCACGATGAGATCGGCGAGCTTCCCGACTTCGATCGTGCCAAGGTCGCCGCCAACCCCGCAAATCATGGCGGCGTGCTTGGTGGCAGCGAGAAGCGTCTGCCAGGGCGTTGCGCCGTCGCGCGCCCACAGCCCCATCTCCAGCAGCGCTGCGTCTTTGAGCGGGCGGATGTCGGAACCGAGCGCCATCTTCACGCCGGCATCGAGCGCCTTGCGGAACCAGTGGGCGTGTACTTCGGCTGCCGCGTCGGCACGGCAGCAGAGCGAGGGGGTGAGATTGCGCTGGGCGAGCCATTGCCGCTCCCATTCGTTGGCTGCCTGGCCCGGGGTGAGGTGGCTGATGGCGAGCGTCGGGACGTACCAGGTCTGGTGCTGCAGGAACAGTTCGATGCACTCGTCGTCCATGATGTAGCCGTGTTCCACGCTGTGCGCGCCCAGTCGGATGGCGCTCCTCACCGCGTCGGGGTTGGTCGCGTGCGCCATGACCTTGAACTCCCGATTGCGGCAGATCGCGAACGCAGCATTCAACTCGTCTTCCAGCAGAAACGAATGCCAGTGCCGGTCCCAGGCCGGCCCCATGATGCCGCCCGACAAATTGAGTTTGATGTGATCGACCCCGTTCTTGATCTGCTCGCGGATCGCCTTGACGAAGCCGTACGGCCCGTCGCATTCCAGCGCGTGACCCGAAGTGAGAAAGTGCCCCCCAGTCGTGGTCAGGAAGTGCCCGGCCGCGAACAACCGAGGCCCGACGTACTGGCCGCTGTCAAATGCCCGTTTCCAGGCGACGTCCATGAAATGGTGCGCGCCGGCACAACGCAAGCCGACGATCCCCGACTCGGTCAGCGCGGACATCATGCGGTGACCGAAGAGCGCCACTTGCTCGGCGAGCGGCATGTCGGCAAGCGAAAGGTAGTCGGGATGGATGTGCACATCCCACAGTCCCGGCATGACGTAGGCGCCGCGAACATCGATGCGCTCGACATCCCCCTGGACTTCGGGCCCGTCGGCGTCGGTAATCGATGCGATTCGCCCGTTCTCGATGACGAGGCGAGCGCGCTCGCGGGCGACGGGCTCGATGCAGTCGATGAGCGTGGCGTTGGTAACGACGGTCCGCATGCCGGCCCTCCCCGGATCTGTCCGATGATGAACGAGACGACCCATTCTAGATCGAAGTACCCACGCCGGCGGCGTTGCTTAAGCTCGGTGGCGATCGCCTCTCTGCTGCCGCAGCAGCCGCCGAAGGCCCGATCGCCCCCCCTGCGGATCCTTCGGATCGTAAATTGCCGCGCGCGTTTGCCTCGACAAACGGGTGAACCTGCGTATCATATCGGCCGAACCCAGTCATTTGGCGCCGGCATATCGGCAAGCGCCGAGTCCATCGACGGCGATGATCTTGACTCGCCCGCCGCAGTTTGGGCAGCACTCGATTTCAATGTCCAAGACAAAACGCTGGTCAGGCCTATAACCGGACCGGGTCGGTTCCCCTTCTCCGCGACCGATAGCTATCTGGAAATCTGAGCCCCGACTTCGATGGGCAAGGTTCGGCCATGAACGGCCAACCGGGGGGCGGCTTGTTCCAACCGGAACACCTGGTGTCGGAATTCTTTACATTCGGGCACGCTGGCCTGACCCAGTCAGGGGGCACCGAGCAAAGTAGGATGCCCGCCAATGACAGCAATGCGGGAGGCTACACCCCGTCCGTGACCGGCTCAAACCGGCCAGAAACGGCCCTTCGGTTCGGTCACGCTAGGTCTCACCCAGCCCGAACTTCGCAACCCAGCAACGCAAGCGTGCTAGCCGATTGAAGGCAATCGGCTGCCCGTTACCGGAAGGAAAAGAGAAGCACCGAGTCAGTTACGGCCAATTGCAACTGACTCGGTACTCGTTCACGACCTGACCGCCCACAAAGTCGGGGCAACTAGCCAGCTAACAATCCAAGAATCAAACCGATTTGATTTCGGAGATCGTTGCGTTGCGGGGAATCACCCATCCAATCGCCCGGGGACGGTTCACCATCCAATTTTTGGAACAGGCTCGAAAGCTGGTCGATAGCAGCAGCAGTGTCCCCGACTGCTATTGAGTTGGCGGCAGAGTCGAGCTTGTTCGACATGGCATTCCGCCGGCCGCGTGCGGCGTTGTCATTCTTAGCCGCAATCGTACTGAGATCAAAAGAGTGCACTAGGTTAGAGAGATCGCGGAGCCAAGCTTCCACAAATCCAGCCACATCCTCTTCGGGTACAGTCGGAAATGGATCGATGTTGTCCGGTATAGAATCCCCATCGGTATCTACGTTGCAGGGATTCGTTCCTGCCCCAACTTCTTCACCGTCTGAGATCCCATCGCCATCAGAGTCCACAGTTAGTGGATTTGGACAACCAGTTCCTTGCACAATGTCCACTTCTGTACCGTCTAGCAGCCCGTCTTGATCTGTGTCTGGGTTATTGGGATCCGTGCCCCACACGATTTCATCTTCATCGGTCAAACCATCATTATCAGAATCAGGATTCACTTGAAAAATTGTGAATGCCGAGAAGGACGAAGTCACTCCGCAGATGATGTTGTTCACGGTATCCGGATCTCCTTCACGGGTGATATTCACCCAAAAGGGATCACCAACCGCAGGTTCCTCAAAATGCCACAGGGTGAGATTCTGCTCCGCCTGCGGGTCAAGCCCAGAGTCGTCATAGCTGAGACAGATTTCTACCGGGCCGGATGTTACTGCGGTGGTCTTAATGTCGTAAAACACCGTCTGTCCGCTGATAATGACTCCGCCGGGAGGCGGCGGTCCTTCCGTTGAGACAGACACCGATGTAGTTCCCTCTGTGGTCACCGTACCGAACGAAAGCGCTATATTCGTTGTGCTACCGTTCTCAAGGGTTGGGGTGAGCACAACTTCGACTTCAGCTCCACCGGGTGTACTACTTCCCACGAGGCTGAGAGGACCAATCGTTGCCACCCCTGTAACTGCGTTGGGGTTAGACGGGGCGGGCAATCCGAGTGTTCGCTGGGGAAAGGCATTCAGAGTCCCTGCATCGGTGGGAAACGCAGTATCGTTAATCACCGTGTTCGGGCCGCGAAGGTCAACAATAACGCTGCTGCTACCACCAGGGACGATACCGCCAAAATTGCCCGTTGGACTTAAACCCTGAATACCGATGGCATCCGTGGCTCCGTCAGTGAATGCGTTATTAAATACGTTGATAGGCCCGCCTGACGTCTTAACCAAACCCGTCGATACTATTAGGGAACTCACCATTCCGGTATTGAGGTCAACCGTCAA
>Ga0326597_10013612_pt1 | contig 10685 bp, 6 predicted proteins | sample RVTome_12_FD_203789 | JGI IMG/M metagenome (GOLD analysis project Ga0326597, IMG submission 203789) | Soil microbial communities from uranium-contaminated site in the Upper Colorado River Basin, Wyoming, United States - RVT100D185 | ecosystem: Environmental > Terrestrial > Soil > Contaminated >... | reverse complement strand
CAAAAGCGTATCGCTGGCCACCTGAAACGTATTCGTAATGTCCGTGGACGGATGCCCGTTCACGGGACCAAAGTCGCTGAGACCCGACACGTTGATATTTCCGAACTTCGGCGCGCCGGGAATGAAGAAGAGCGAGGGCGGCGTGTCCACCGAGCCAACCGAATCCTCGTGACTCGTCGGCCGCGTATATCCCAGCCGCAGAGCCGTCAGCGCCGCCAGGCTGAAAATATGCGTCCCCACCAGCGTGACATACTGCTGCCGGCTGTTCCCCACCGTCTGATACACGGACGAGCTCCCGGCATCGAAACTGCTGGCGTCGTCAAACGTGTACCGCGCAAACAGGCTGTCGCGGTCCGACAGTTTATGATCGACGCGCGTCGTAAAGAAGGCCTCATTCGTCGGCAGAAACACGGTGGCCCGGTTCTCGGCGATTCCGTCGCGCAGCGGCGTAGAATTCGGCAGGGGATAGAGGTCCAGGTAAGGCTGGACGGACGGACGGACCGGGATGGGCTCGCCGTTCGCACCGAGAAGCAAGCCCGCCCTCGCGCGCGCGTCGGGAAAGTGGTCCACCTGCGTTTCCGACAGCCGGTCGCGCAGAGCCTCGAAGCTCACCAGGAAGAACGTGGTGTCCTTGTGCACGGGCCCGGTCAGCGTAAAGCCGAACTGGTTGCGTTTGAAGGGAGGCGGCTCGGCCTCCGGATCGAAGAAATTCCGCGCGTCGAGCTTGCTGTTGCGCAGGTATTCAAAGGCCGTTCCATGAATCTCCGGCGTTCCGGAATGAGTGATCGAGTTCACCACGCCGCCGCCGCCTCTTCCATACTCCGGGCTATAGAAGGTACTCAGGACCTGCACCTGGAGCACCGCGTCGGAGCCGAGCTGCACGCCGGCGGCGCTGCGCGGAACCTGGTTCTGCGCGTCCATGATGTTGGTTCCGTCGAGCGAGAAATTGTTGGACGTGGCGCGCCCCCCGGCGATGGTCAGGCTCCCTCCCCCAACGCCGCGGGAGGCGGAAGCGCCGGCGGTGTCGGTCACCCCCGCCTGCAGAGTCGCCAATTGGCTGTAGCTGCGCCCGTTCAGCGGAAGCCCCGCAAGCTGGGTTGTATCGATTTGGTTGACCGAAGAAGACGCCGCCCGGCCATTGCCTTGCTCTCCCGGAGTCCCGGCAGCGGCCCCCTCCTGGAGCACCAGTTCGACCGCAGCAGCTTCTCCGGCGCGGAGTTCCCTTCGGAGAGAAGCTCCGCTTCCTTGCAGCACTGCTTCAATTTCATACTCACCGGGACCCGCGCCGGGGATCGCAAATCCCCCGTCGCTCCCCGTCCGGGAAGTCTCGACCGAACCCGTCGCGACATTACGGACCGTGACGGCCGCGCCGGCAACCGGGGTCCCGGCCGAGTCCACCACTCGCCCCCGGAATACCCCCAGGCTGTTCTGGGCTCGCAGCGCAAACGGCGGTCCAAGGAAGGCGCCGAACAACAAGAAAAGAAAGATGTTTCGCAAAATAGCCGGAATGATTCTTACTTTCACCCTTCCTTCTCTCTATCCCCGTTAGAAAGAAAATCGAAGTGCAAACTGGATTTGCCTCGACGTGGTCACCGTCTCGTTGATTCGGCCCGCGGTAGGATTCGGCCGCCCCGGATACGCTCCGCTGAATACTCCGCTCAGCGACTCGCCGAAATTCGCCCGGTTGGGCACATTGAAAATCTCGGCCCGGAACTGCAGCCTTCGTTTGGAATCCACCGCGAACTCGCGCTGCACCGACACGTCAGCGTTGAATATCCAGGGGGCGATCAATGTATTGCGTCCAGCGTTCCCGAGCGTGCCTGGCGCCGGTACGGAAAACGAGCACGGGTCGAAGTAAAGCTCCGGCCCTCCCACGGGCCGCCCTGCCGCAATCGTGGGCTGACCCGTCCGTGGGTCGCTGCATCCGGCGGACACTCCGCTGATTGGATTGTTGCTCCGCCCCGAAACCAGGTTCGGCTGCGTCCCCGAGTACAGGTACCCCGGCGTCCGGACGCTCACGGTGGGCGTAAACGGCGTGCCCGACCGCAGCGAAAGAATTCCTCCGATCCGCCAGCCGCCAAACGCTTTCCCCAGAATGCCGGAGCTCCACCAGCGCTGCCCCCCTCCGAACGGAAGCGGATAGAAGTAGTTGAACGAGACGCGGTGCCGGATGTCGAAATCCGACAGTCCCCGTCCCAGGGCGCGGTCGAATCCGTACTGTGTGCTCTGTTGCGAGGGAGCGCTGGCGTCGTCCACCGAGTGGCTGAAGCTGTAACTGGCCTGCACGGACATCCCGCCGGCGGTTCGCCGGCCGCCCGAAAGCTGTAGCGCGTTGAAGAACGACTGCCCGTCCATGCTCGTGAACCCGACACCGGAAAAGTTCGGATTCACGAACGGGGTGTCCGGCGGAAAGAACCACGTCCCGTCCGCCTGCCGGATCGGCTCGGGGAACTGGGTTCCCTCGTAGCCCCGGAGCAGGTGGTTTCCTCGCGCGCCGACGTAGGTCGCCTGCATGCGCCAGGCGCCGGGAAGCTCCTGTTGCAGCGACGCGGTGTACCGGAACGTAATCGGCACATGCGGGTTGTAGTAGTCGATCGCCTTGGCGTCATTGGGCTCGTTGATGACCGCTTGCGCGGCGTTGGGGAAGACGGAGCGCGAATCGAAATTCGTCCGGATGCCTCTGCTGTAATAGGGGGCGCTGGCATCCCGCCCGAACAGCGCGTAGCGCATGATCGGATCGTGATAGATTCCGAATCCGAGCCCGATCACGGTTCCGCGGCTCCCCGGACTCCAGGTAATTCCGATCCGGGGCGCGAAGTCCTTCCCCGAGGGATTGCTCTCTAATAACTCGCCCCGTACGGCTGCCGTCTCGTGCCACAGGTCGGGAATCTTGGCGGTGTTTCCGTTCTTGTCGTGGATCAGCGTTGTGTATTCGTAGCGCAGGCCGAGTGCAAGCTGCAGGTTCGGCCGGAGCGAGAAGGTGTCCTGAAAGTAGAGTCCCACCAGAGTTTGCCGGTACGCATGGGCTTTGTCCGACCCCGGCAATGCCGCCGCCGCCGAGGTTCCGGTGGGACCGCCTTGCAGAAAACTTTCCAGACTGTTGAAGCTCCACTCCCCGCCGATCGTGTTGTTGCTGTCGGTATCCCAGCGATAGCGGTGTGCCTGGAGCCCCCATTTCAATGCATGCCTGCCTCGCTGTACGACCGTGTCGCTCGCAAACTGGAACGTGTTGGCAATGGCGAAGTCCGGATGCTGGGTTCCCGGGCCGATCGTGCTCAGGCCGGAGACCTCGATGAGGCCCATCTTGAACGCTCCGGGCACCAGGTAGAGCGCGGGTGGAATCGCCAGATCGGTGACCGAATCGCGAAACAGAGCGGCACGTGCGAACCCAATCCGCACCGCGGTCAGCGCCGCCAGGTTGAAGATATGCGTCCCCACAAGCGTGGCGTATTGCTGCCGGCTCGTGGAATCAATCTGATAGAGAGCCGAGTCCCCCCTGCTAAGACTCGTGGCGTCATCGAAGGTATACCGCCCGAACATACTGTCCCGGTCCGAAATCTTGTGATCCACCCGCGTGCTGAAGAAGATCTCGTTCGTCGGAAGAAAGACCGTGGACCGGTGCTCCGCGATTCCTCCGCCGAGCGGCGTTGAGTTCGGGAGGGGATAGAGGGCCAGATATGCCGGGACACGGGGATGAATGAGATCCGACACCCGCGCCTGCTCGTCCGGAAAATGGTCCAGCTGCGTCTCCGACAGCCGGTCCCGCAGGGCTTCGAGACTCCCTAGAAAATACGTTGTGTCTTTGCGCACCGGGCCCGTCAGCGTGAATCCGAACTGGTTCCGCTTGAAGGGAGGCGGCTCGGGAGGATCAAAGAAGTGCCGCGCATCCAGTTTGTCGTTGCGCAGATATTCAAACGCCGTGCCGTGGAATTCCGGCGTCCCGGAATGGGTGATCGAATTCACGATCCCCCCGGCGCCCCGTCCGTACTCGGGTCCGTAGTAGGAGCTGAACACCTGCACCTCATAGACGGCGTCCGATCCGAGCTGCACGCCGGCGGCGCTGCGCGGGACCTGGTTGTTGGCGTCCATGATGTTGGTGCCGTCCAGGAGGAAATTGTTGGATGTCGGGCGGCTTCCGGCAATGGTGAGGGTGCCTCCCCCGACCCCTCGGGAGCCCGACGTGCTTGCCGTATCCGTTACCCCCGCTTGCAGCGTTGCGAGCTGGTTGTAGCTGCGTCCGTTCAAGGGCAGGCCCGCGAGCTGGGTCGCATCGATTTGCTGGACCGACGTAGAGGCGGCACGGTCGGCCCCTTGCCCCGCCGGATTCCGGGACGCCAGCGTCAGCTCGATCTCGGCGTCATCTCCCGCTCGGACGTCTTGCTGCAGTGCGGTGCTGTTTCCTCCCGTTTCCGCCCGCACTTCGTAAGCGCCCGGCGACGCGTTGGGTATCTCAAATCGGCCGTCTCTCCCGGTGCGGGAGCTTAGCTCGGCCCCGGAGCCGGTATTGCGGGCCGTTACAGTCGCTTCCCCAACCGGCAACCCCTGAGAATCCACCACCCGCCCATGGATTCTTCCCGAGCCTCCTTGGCCGCTCAGAGTATGTGGATTGGCCAGAACCGCCGCTACCATCGTCAGCAGGAAAAACAGCCGGAGACCTCTCCCGGACGGCTTGCACGCTGGAGTCGCAGTGCGACAGGGAGGGTTCATGGGGTCAGGCCCTTTCCGCATTTTCCGCAGAACCGATGGCCCGGCGGGTTTTCTGCCTGGCAGGCAGGACACACATTGGCGCCGGCGGGGGGGCTGGCGGGATGCTCGGGCTTGGCTTTCACTTTCGTCTTCCCTTCCGCGGGTTGCTGCTTTCCAGATCGTGCGGGCGCGGTTTCCAATCGCTCGATGGCGTCCATGATCCCGGCCAGATCCCCAAGAAAACCAGACTTCAGCGATTGGTAATCCTCGTCGGACAGCTTTCCCTGGTGATATTCAAACTGCAAATCCTTCAAATTGTCATAGAGAATCTGGCGTCTGCGCTCCAAATGCCGCAGTTCGGGGTTTTCCGTAGGCAAGGGTGGGATATCCCGCTCCCGAACATACAGCGTGAACCCGATCGCACCCGCAGCCAGCACGATACAGACGAGCCAAATCACAGTTTCTCCCGGCGATCCATTCCACCACCTCGGCCCGCTCTGCCTTCACCCCAATTTGTTCGGCAAGCCCCGCAGGCAGGTACCTAATCTTCGCAAACATTCAGTTTACACGGTTCGAGCCGATTTCTCATCGAAAATTCAACCCCCCGAAAACTCCCCGCGCGTTTTCCGATGGCCGCCTGAGGCCCCTCGTGCTTTTTTGGTAACCACATAATTTGCGCAAAAACGCTTTCACCCCGTTGCCGGGGACGATATTCAAACCGTAGTATCAAATTGGCTTTATTGAACGAAGCATCGGGAGCGGGATCTGCGATGGCCAACCAACCAATTCCAGCCGGGAACCCCGTGGAGCAGGCTCAGGAATCACCCAACGCCCCGAGTATGACCGCCCGGTTTGACCCCGCCATGGTCCACATTTGCGTCGAGCTATTCACGCGGGCCGCTTTGTACGCCGGAGCCATCGGCTTGATCGCGAGCCTTGCCGCGGTTCTTTTGGCCGGCGAGTAAACCACGGCCTTCCTTGCCCTCATCCGCAGCACCCCCTCCCGCTTTGTTTCCCGCGCATTTCAGTCGATAATGATGCAGCGAGGGAAACGATCCGGATGTTCCAACAAGTACAGGAAACCATTCGCCGATTCCGCATGATCTCGCCCGGAATGCGCATCGCCGTGGCCTGCTCCGGCGGCCCCGATTCGACGGGCTTGCTGTTGATTTTGCGGCAACTTGCCGCCGATTTGGGCTGCATGCTTTCCGTCGCCCACTTCAACCACAAATTGCGCGCTACGGAATCGGATGCGGACGAGCAGTTTGTGAGGGACCTGGCGGACCGCTTGCGCCTGCCTGTTCACGTTGCTTCCGGCGACGTCCGCTCGCGTGCCGGGCAAACCGGAGAAAATATCGAGCAAGCCGGCCGCCTCCTCCGGTATGAATATTTCTTGTCACTGGTGGAATCCGGATCGGCCGACCGGATCGCAGTGGGGCACACCGCGGATGATCAGGCCGAAACGGTCCTGCATCGTTTCTCTCGCGGCGCAGGAGGCCGCGGCCTGGCTGCCATTTATCCTACCCTGGGGAACTGGCTGATTCGCCCTTTGCTCGAAACCCGGCGGCAGGTTGCCCTGGACTGGCTCCGCGCTCGTGAGCAGATCTGGCGGGTGGATTCCAGTAACCAGGATTTGCGATTTGCCCGAAACCGCATCCGGCATCGCCTGCTGCCGGCCCTGGCTGAGCTGAATCCTTCGATTGTCGACGCACTCGCTCACGGCGCCGAAATCGCGCGGGAGGAAGAGGCCTTTTGGGACGAGTATCTTGAGCCTCTCGTACAGCAGCACCTGCAGCGAACCGAGGCAGGAGTTCAGGTGGACGTCGCCCCTCTGCGGAACATGCCGGTCGCCGTTGCTCGCCGCTTCCTGCGGTATGCCCTGGAGGAAACGGCTGGGACGGCCCTGCGCCGTTCCGCCGCCGGACGGGGCGGGAGGCTGCGGCGTTCGACGGGCGTGTCCGACTTCGGCCATGTGCAACGAATTCTCGCTCTGGCCTTGCGCGGGAGAAGCGGAACGACCCTGTCCCTGCCCTCTAATATTCGCGCAAGGAAAGAGTTTTCCACCCTGTTGCTGGAGGCGGCTGAACCGGACCGGACCCCCTTCCGCGGCTATTCCTACGAGGTAAGCGCCCCGGAAACGATCGAGGTGCCGGAGATTCCCAGTTCGTTTGCCTTCGAATTAATCCCTTTGGCATCCGGGACGGCGCGCTATAATGGAAGTCGGGAGGAATTATTAGATCGCCAAGTGATCGGGGAATCGCTGGTTTTGCGAAATTGGCAGGCTGGAGATTCCTACCGGCGGACGGGTCATCGGAAATCAAGGAAAATCAAGGAACTTTTCCAGCGCTGGCACGTCTCTAGTAGTATGCGGCAGCGATGGCCGGTGGTGGTCGCAGGCGGCCGCATTGTCTGGAGCCGGCAGTGGGGAATCGCGGAAGGATTCGCTCCCCGCCCCGGAAGCACCGAGGCGCTTCGCATCCGGGAACGCCCTTGAGACCGCAACTTGGGATCGCGCCCGGAATTTGGGATCGCGCCCGGAATAAGGATTGACCTTTTGGGCAGGGAGGCCCTGAGTCATTGAAAGTAGTCTTTTCGGAAGAGCAGATTCGAGCGCGGGTCCGGGCGATGGCGGAAGACATCTCTCGAGACCATGGAAACGAGGTGGTTCACGTAGTCGGCATCCTGGAGAACGGTTTCATCTTCCTCTCGGATCTGATTCGCGTTCTGCGCTGTCCCGTGGTATGCCATTTTATGGTGATGGAGGCGGTGGAAAGCACGGAGCCGGGCCATCAAACGCGCCGGAACATTGCGTACGGCCCCATCGGAGAGATCGCCGGCAAGAACATCCTGTTGGTGGACGCGGTGGTGGATAGCGGGATTACGCTGGACCACCTGATCCAGCTATTGCTGTCGCACGAGCCAAAATCCCTGCGAACGGCCGTGCTGGTAGACCGGGAAGACCGTCGCCGGGTGGATTGCCGCGTGGATTACGCCGGTTTTCAGTGGACAGGCGACCGCCTGGTAGGTTATGGATTAGAAAAGGGCGGGCTCTACCGGAACCTTCCCTATGTAGCCGAAGTTCCGGCGGATGCATCTAATTGAGAGAGGCAGAATCGGCAACTGAGGGGGGATTGGAAACGAAGTGAACTCCACAGTCAAAACCATCGTATTTTGGGTCGTGATGCTGGCTACCGCCCTGCTGCTCTGGCAGGTGGTCAAGACCGGCAGCCCGACTCGTGAGCGAGAACTCTCGTTTACCCAGTTCATGACCGACGTCGAGCAGGGCAATATCGCCGAAGTCACCATTTACGGGAACAACGAAGTCCGGGGCCAGTTCAAGCGCGACGATATGCGCCTGAAGACCGTCGTCCCGGCCGACTACCCGGACCTCATCCGAATTCTGCGCGAGAAAGAAGTCATCATTACCGTGAAGGAAAGCTCGACCAGCTCCTGGGTGAGCATCCTCCTGAACGCTTCCCCGTTCCTGCTGCTGATCGGATTCTGGATCTTCATGATGCGCCAGATGCAGACCGGAGGGAACAAGGCGCTGTCGTTCGGCAAGAGCCGCGCCCGCCTGCTTTCCTCCCAGCAGAAGAAGCTGACCTTCAAGGACGTTGCCGGCGTGGACGAAGCGAAGGAAGAATTGCAGGAAATCATCGAATTCCTGCGCGACCCCCAGAAGTTTCAGAAACTGGGCGGGCGCATCCCCAAAGGAGTCCTGCTGGTCGGCCCGCCGGGAACGGGCAAGACGCTCCTGGCCCGCGCCGTTGCCGGCGAAGCCAACGTCCCGTTCTTCTCCATCAGCGGTTCGGACTTTGTGGAGATGTTTGTCGGAGTCGGCGCAAGCCGGGTCCGCGACCTGTTCGAGCAAGGCAAGAAGAACGCTCCCTGCATCATCTTCATTGACGAAATCGACGCGGTCGGCCGCCACCGCGGAGCTGGCCTCGGAGGCGGACACGACGAGCGCGAGCAGACGCTCAATCAATTGCTGGTCGAGATGGACGGCTTTGAGTCGAACGAAGGCGTCATCCTGATGGCCGCCACCAACCGGCCGGACGTGCTCGATCCGGCGCTGTTGCGCCCCGGCCGCTTCGACCGCCGCGTGGTCGTGCCGCGGCCGGACGTGAACGGACGCACCGGCATCTTGCAGGTGCACACTCGCAAGGTCCCGACTGCCGAGGATGTGGATCTCTCTGTGATCGCGCGCGGAACGCCGGGATTCTCTGGAGCTGATCTTGCCAATGTGGTAAACGAGGCAGCGTTGATTGCAGCGCGGCAGGGGCGCCGGGCCGTGATTATGGCCGATTTCGAAATGGCCAAGGATAAGGTCCTGATGGGCGTCGAGCGCCGCTCGATGATTCTGAGCGAGGACGAGAAGAAGACAACCGCGTATCATGAAGCAGGCCACGCGTTGGTCGCCATGGTGATTCCGTACTCCGACCCTGTCCATAAGGTGACAATTATCCCGCGCGGCATGGCGCTGGGCGTTACCATGCAGTTGCCGGTAGATGACAAGCACAACTACACCAAGGCGTATCTCGAAAGCCGGGTCACGGTCATGATGGGCGGCCGCGTTGCCGAAGAGTTGTTTCTGACGCACCAGACCACCGGCGCCGGCAACGACATCGAGCAGGCCACCGAAATCGCGCGCAAGATGGTCTGCGAATGGGGCATGAGCACCCTGGGCCCGATCACCTTCGGCAAGAAGGAAGAGCAGATTTTCCTCGGCCGGGAGATCACCCAGCACCGCGACTACAGCGAGGACACGGCCATCCGGATCGACAACGAAGTGCACCGCATTGTCGACACCGCCTACCACCAGGCTAAAACGATCATTGAAGAACGCCGCGACGGGCTGGTTCGCATTGCCGAGGCTCTGCTCGAGCGCGAGGTGCTGGACGCCCAAGAGGTCAAATTGCTCATCGAAGGCAAACCTCTGCCGAAGGTCGTCGTAACCAAGCCTGCGCCTGAGCAGCCGGCGGAAACACAGCGTGTCCTCAAGCCTGTGCGGAATCCCGACAAGCCGCTCGCCGAGGGTGAAAAGCCGGCCACTGCGTGAACCTCTTTCCGTAGTGTACATCCGGGCCGTCGTAGCGTAGTGACCCATCGAGCGACCACGGAGCCTCACAGCATTTGCCTTTTCCCCGACGCAAAATCTTTCCGCTTCGTCTTCCCGCAAGAACCCTGCCGCTCGGACACCGTACGCTATTGATGGGGATCCTGAACGTTACGCCGGATTCTTTTTCCGAGCGCGGACGCTATTTCGACCGCAAAGCCGCCGTCGCGCGGGGCCTGGAAATCGAGCGCGAAGGAGCCGACCTGCTCGACATCGGCGGGGAGTCCACGCGCCCCGGCTCGCTCCCCGTTGCATCCGAGGAGGAGCTCGACCGCACCATCCCCGTGATCGAGGCCTTGCGGGCAAGGGGCCTTCGCATCCCCATTTCGATCGACACCTATAAGTCTGCGGTCGCCGAGCGGGCGCTACAGGCCGGGGCCGAACTCGTGAACGACGTGAGCGGTTTGCGGTTTGACTCGTTGCTGGCGGGAGTCGTAGCCCGGTCGCGGGCCGCCCTGGTGCTCATGCACCTGCGCGGGACTCCTCGTACGATGCAGCAGCTTCCTCCGGTTCGGAATGGCCTGACGGTTGCCCGAAGAGGACTCGCCGAGTCCCTGCGGCGGGCTCTGCATGCAGGCATCGGGAAGCGGAAGATCGTTCTCGATCCGGGAATCGGATTTGGAAAGACGGCGGAGCAGAATTTCGAGATCGTGAACGGCCTGCACCGTCTCGTGGCTTTGGGCTATCCGATCCTGGTGGGTCCGTCGCGGAAATCCTTTATTCGAGCCGCGACCGTGAGGGAGCGGGGGTTAGTCAGAGCCGCGACCGTAAGGGAGCGGACATCCTCAGCGAAGCAACAGATCCATCCAGTCCCCGAAGAACTGCTCTTCGGAACCGCCGCCGCGGTCACCGCCGCCGTATTGAGCGGCGCGCACATCGTGCG
>Ga0326597_10013611_pt1 | contig 10685 bp, 7 predicted proteins | sample RVTome_12_FD_203789 | JGI IMG/M metagenome (GOLD analysis project Ga0326597, IMG submission 203789) | Soil microbial communities from uranium-contaminated site in the Upper Colorado River Basin, Wyoming, United States - RVT100D185 | ecosystem: Environmental > Terrestrial > Soil > Contaminated >... | reverse complement strand
CGAGCGCCCGGTACGCGGGCCGGGCCCACTGGCGGGTGGGCCAGCGCAGCCGGGAGCTTTCCGGCGACACGGTGGCCGAGATCAAGCCGAGTTTCACGCCCCGGCGCGCCGCCGCGAGCGTCAGCTCAGGCCACACGTCGAGCTTGCTGAACACGAGCGCCGTGGGCTGCAGCGCGTCGAGCACCGCTTCCACCTCGGCGGGGCGGTCGAGGGGCAGGTAGTCGGCCACGTCCACCGGCAGGTTCTTGGCCAGGCGCTCGGCCGACGGAGAAAAGAACGTGAACGCGAGCTGCCACGCCGGCTGCTCGGCGCGGAGCGTCTCGAGCACCGGTTTCGCCTGCAGGCCCTCGCCCACCGACGGGGCGTGCATCCAGACGAGCGGCCGCCGGGGATCGCGATGCGCTTGGGCCCAGCTCCCCAGTCGCGCGGCGAGGCCGCGCCGCGCATCGAGCCCACGAGCGAGCTTCTTGTCGAACCGGGCCGCGAGTGGCGCTGTGCGCGCGGCGAGGCCCACGCTCAGGCGGTAGAGGAACGGCGGCCGCCTCATCGCGGTGTGCCGGCCGTTCGTGCGACGTAGATCGAGTCGAGCAGCTTGCGGAAACCGTCGGGCACACGGGGGGCGCCCTGCAGCAGGCCACCGTGGATATAGAAGGAAGGAGTGGCTCGGGCCCCCGAGCGCGCCGCGCGGCGCGCGTCCGCTTCTACGTCACCACGGGTCGCTCTGGTCCGCAGGCAGGCCTGCACCTGCGCGCGGTCCGCGCCCGCCCGCACGGCGAGAGTGACGAGCGCCGGCCCCGGGTTGGCGCGCGGCCCCCATTCGGTTTGGTGCTGGAACAGCAGATCGTGCGTTTCCCAGAACCGTCCCTGCCGGGCGGCGCACATCGCCACCTCCGCCGCGAGGATGGCGTGGGGATGGATCTCGGTCAGCGGCAAGTTGATGAACACCCAGCGCACCTTGCCCGTGGCGACGAACTCGCGCTCGAGCACGGGAAAAATGGTCAGGGCAAAGCTGCGGCAGGCGGGGCATTGGAAGTCCGCCATCTCGTAGACGGTGACCGGCGCGTTGGGGGCGCCTTTGGAGCGGGGGGCGAGGGCATCGCCGCCCTGCACGAGGACCAGCGCCGCCGCCGCAGCCGCGAAGGGGGTTCTCACGCCACCTAAGATAAGGAGGAAACGCGGCGTCAGCGGCCCGACTTGGTCCAGATGACGATCGTGCCGCACGTGTTGTCGCCACCCAGGAACTGCATAGGCGTCTCGCCCACGGTGCGATACACCTCGATGCCCACGACGCCGACGAGATTCATGTCGGCGCTGGTCGAGTTGGTGGCGGGGAACCCGTCGACGACGAAGTCTGGGGCGCACCCCCGCGGCGCCCGATCCATCCGCACGCGGCAGAAACCGCCCCGACAGATGATCCGCACCCCCGGCACGCTGCGCAAGAGCTCCGAGAGCTTTTTGGCGCCGCGTGTCAGGATGTCCGCTTCGCTCAGGAAGTATCCGCGGCCGCTCTGGCGGCGCTGCTCGAACTCGGCGAGCCGCCGGTCGGGATGCGGCGCCGCGCCGGTCACCACGAGCCCCCTCACCTCGATCGCCAGCTGCTCCATTTCGAGGACGACCTGGCGCGTCTCGCCGGCCACCAGCTCGATCGCCAAGTCGGTGGGCACGTAGCCGAGCGCGCGCGCCTGGAGCAGGTAGGCGCCGGGCCGGAGGCCGGCGCGCGTGAAGTGGCCGGTCACGTCGGCGTACAGGACCGCCGCTCCGCCGATCAGTGCGACGCGCGCGCCGGAGAGCGGGGCGCGGGTTGTGCGGTCCACCAACTCGCCCACGAGTGTGGCGGCGCCGCGCTGGGCGGCGAGGGGGGCCGGGGTGTAGGCGAGCAAAAGGACTGCGAACCCCAGCCCGGCGCGGGAGGGGCAGCGGCGCGGCATGACCGACATACCTCTCTCTATAGTATCGGACGTCCGCAGGCTCGGCAAACCGGCCAAGGGCGCCGGGTGCGGCTGCCCTCCCTGGATCTCGCCCTACCCACCCCCTTGACGACTCAGATGGAGCATGGTATCTGACAAGTCAGAAGCCGTGCGGGGCGTGGCCTACGCGCCCCGGTGCCGCCGTCACCCGGGAGTTTTGATGGCCGTCATCCTGGGAGTGTGGTGTTCTGCTCTATCCCAGCCGCCGCTCCGCCCTGCGGAGGCGGCTCGGTCGCGGCGTGCCCTCTCATCTCCAGTCATGCCCGCCGGCGTCGACGCGCCGGTGGCGATCCTCTCACCGGAGGAGTTCTCGCTATGATCCACAAGAGTCTGGGACTCGGGGTCGTCGCGCTGCTGAGCGTCGCCGCACCGGCGGCGGCGCAGGAAGCCCTGATTCGGGGGACGGTCGTCTCCGATCGCGGCGAGCGCATGGCGGCCGCCACGGTGCAAGTGGCGGAGTTGAACCTGTTCGTGATTAGCGGGGACAACGGCCAGTACTCGATCGGCGTCCCGGCCGCGCGCGTGCGCGGGCAGAACGTGACCGTGCGGGTGCGACGGATCGGCTTCCGGCCGCGCGCGGCCACCCTGACGCTCACGCCGGGCGAGCACACGGTGGACTTCACCCTCGCCACCGACGTGAACCTGCTCGAGGCGGTCATCGTGACCGGCGTGGCCGAGGAGACCCAGGCGGCGAAGGTGCCGTTCGACGTCGGTCGCGTGGACGTGACCGAGATGCCGGTGCCCCAGGTGAACGCGCTGTCGCAGATCCAGGGTAAGCTGCCCGGGGTGTCGATCGTGTCGCACAACGGCCGGCCGGGTGAGGCGCCCTCCGTGCTGCTGCGGGGCCCGCGCTCGCTCAACGCCGCGGGCCGCAGCCAGGAGCCGCTCTACATCGTGGACGGCGCGATCATCAACGGGGCGCTGCCCGAGCTGAACCCTGACGACATCGAGTCGGTTGAGGTGGTGAAGGGCGCGGCCGGAGCGTCGTTGTACGGCGCGCGCGCGGGCAACGGCGTGATTCAGATCACGACGAAATCGGGCGCCCGCGCCACTGAGGGCGTGCGCTTGACCGCGAGGAGCGAGTACGGGGTATCGGACATAGAGCGTGACTTCGGCATCGCGCGATACCATGGCATGTTGACGGACGAAACCGGCACCCGGTTTTGCGAGGCGGTCACGGGTCAGCCGGTATGCGCCCGGACCTTCAACTACGCGGCGGAGCAGGCCCGCGTGAACGACACCGCGGCGTTCTACGCTGCAACACCGAAGCGGTTCCCGGTGGACCCGGGCACCGGGATCACCGTGCCGGCGCTGCGGCAGCGCTTCAACGCCACGCCGTGGCCGGGGGTGACGTACAACGCGGTGAAGCAGTTCGTCCGCCCGCAGCCGTACGTCGAGAACGGCGTTGACCTCACGGGTCGCCTGGGAGGCACGCGGTTCTTCGCCAGCGCGTCGAACCTGGAACAGACCGGGGCAATTCGATTCCTCGAGGGGTTCCGCCGGCAGTCCTACCGCATCAATGTGGTCCAGTCGATCGGGGCCGAGTGGAACGTGTCGATTCGGTCCTTCTACTCCCGGGGCGTCTCCGACGGGGAAAACGAAGACGACGGTGGCACGGCGTTCTTCCGGCTGACCCGCGTGCCGGGGGTCGTGAACCTGCTCCAACGCGACACCTTGGGCCGGCTCTACATCCGGCCGAACCTCCAAGGAGGCGGGCAGCAGAATCAGAACCCGTTGTACCTGCTCGAGAACGTGGACCGGCGCGACGAGTCGAACCGGTTCATCGGCGGGCTGCACGTGCAGTTCCAGCCTGCGGTGTGGGCCACGTTCGCCGGGAACCTGAGCTACGACTTGCGGCGCACCGAGTTCCATCAGATCAACGACAAGGGCTTCCGCACCACGACGAACAACGCCACCGCGATTAACGGCCTCATCTTCCGGGGCTCGACGAGCGATCAGGCGCTGAACGCTGACTTCGACGCCGTCTTCCGGCACGACTTCCGCCCCGACCTGCGGGGCCGTGTGAGCTTCCGCGTGCTGTACGAGGACCGGCCCGGCACTAGCCAGAGCGGTGAGGGCAACTTCCTCGCTGTGCAGGGTGTGAAGTCAATTTCCAACACCAGGGGCGACGGCCGCATCGTGCTTTCGGGCCAGGACGAGGTCGAGCAGATCAGCGGGTTCGTGGGTTTGGGCGTGGACTACAAGGACCGCTACATCGTGGACGGCGTGGTGCGGCGCGACGGCAGCTCGCTGTTCGGCTCCGCCAACCGCTGGGCCACGTTCGGCCGCGGCTCGGTCGCCTGGCGCGTCGCGCTCGAGCCGTGGTGGCCGCTGCCGCAAGTGAACGAGCTCAAGCTGCGCGGCACCTACGGCACGGCGGGCAACTCCCCCCGGTTCTCGGCCCAGTACGAGACGTTCGCGGTGGCGCCGGGCGGCATCATCACGCTGGTGCAGCAGGGGAACCCCGACCTGCGGCCCGAGGTGAACAAGGAGCTGGAGCTGGGCGCGGACATCGAGCTGTTCAGCCGCTACGGCCTCACGGTCACGTATTCCCGCAACGTCATCGACCGTCAGATCCTGCCCGTCCCCGTCACCGCGGCGACGGGGTTCGAGAGGCGGTGGGAGAATGCGGGCGAGCTCACGAACAAGACGTGGGAGCTGTCGCTCAACGTGCCGCTGATCCAGAAGCCGGATATCGCGTGGTCGATGCGCGTGAACTACGACCGGACCCGCTCGGTCATCACGCGGCTCGACGTGCCGCCGTACACCTACGGCGCGAATCTGCAGGCCACGGACGCCATCTTTCAGGCCCGGGAGGGCGAGCGGCTCGGCACGTTCTACGGCGACCGGTTCGCGCGGAGCTGCAGCGATCTGCCTGCTCCATTCAACAGCTCGGCGAATTGCGGCGGTGACGGCACGGCCTTCCAGATCAACGACGAAGGCTGGCTCGTGTGGGTCGGCGCCGGCAATAGCTGGTCGGAGGGCATCACGCGCAACCTCTGGGAGACGCAGCTGCCCGCCTCGCAGGGTCCGTGGGGTGTGGCGATGAACTTCGGGATGCCGATCATCATTCGCGGAGCAGGGTCCGACGGGACGGGCATCACCCAGTTCCCGCTGGGCAACGCGCTCCCGGACTTCCACTTCTCGGTGAGCCAGAACTTCCAGTGGCGGCGGTTGACCGCGTACGCTCTGCTCGACGCCTCCATCGGGCAGGACGTCTGGAACCAGGGGTTCCACTGGGCGCACCTCGACTTCCTGTCGGAAGATGTGGACCAGTTCGGCAAGTCGGTCGCGACGGCGAAGCCGCTGGGCTACTACTGGCGCGCCGGGGCGCCGACCGCCGCGGGGCTGGGCGGATTCTACCACATCCTGGCGCCCACCAATTACACGGTGGAGGGCGCGAGCTACGCCAAGCTGCGCGAGCTGCTCTTGTCGTATCACGTCGGGCCGGTCGGCGGCGTCGGCGATTGGGAGGTCTCGGTCATCGGGCGCAACCTGTTCACGATCACGGACTACCGGGGCTTCGACCCCGAGGTCGGCATCCCGGGCCGGAACACGACCACCTCCGTGACCGCGAACGACGCCGCGACGGCCGCGATCAACGCGATCGACGCGTTCACGTTCCCGAACCTGCGGAGCCTGACGGTCGGGTTCTCGACCACCTTCTAACGACACCGAGCCGCGGCGGCGGGCGGGTTCCGCCGCCGCGGAGCTGCCCTCTGGGCGGAGGACATACCATGCGACTCTTTCGTTACGTCATGTGCGGGACCCTCGCGCTGGTCGCGGCCTGCGCGGACCCTCTCGAGGTGGCGAACGTGAACGACCCCGACCGGGACCGGGTGTTGAGCAGCCCGGCCGACGTAGAGCAGATCATCGGGAACTCCTACGCCGCCATGCACGACCAGATCCTCGACAACATCGCGCTCTCGGCGCAGATGCTCTCCATGGGGATGGAAAACCACTCGATCCTCGCCAACTTCGAGATGGGTCCGCGCGGCCTTGTGCCCCGTGCCCCGATCAGCAACCAGCGCGGCAATCCCGGGCAAGGGGAGCACCTTAACGACTGGCAAGGGCTGCACACCGCCGCGCGCCTGGCGTCGTTGGGCCTCGAGGCCTTCCTCAGACCCGGGTTCACACTCGGCTCGCCTGGGGCAAACGCACGAGCGCGGGCGTTCGGCAAGTTCGTGCAGGGCGTGTCGCTCGGGAACCTGGCGCTCGTGTACGATTCGGCCTCAGTGGTCACCGAATTCGACGACCCGACGCTGATCGTCCCGCTGGCCGGCTACGACTCGGTCATGCGGGCGGCGCTGATCGCGCTCGACTCGGCCGTCGCGATCGCCCGGGCCGACGGCAGCGGGTTCCCGCTCCCCGGCGCGTGGCTCAACGGGAACCCCCTGAGCCGCGACGACTTCATCCGGTTGGTGCGCTCCCACAGGGCGCGCTTCCGGGCGGGCGTGGCCAGAAATCCCGCCGAGCGGGCGGCGGTGAACTGGAACGCCGTGATCGCCGACGTCGACAGCGGGATCACCGCGGACTTCCAGATCAACATGGTGGGCGTCGGGTCGCCGTGGGACATGCAGTGGGTGGTGCAGCACTACCTGTTCACGGCGTGGCACCAGATGTGGCAGTTTATGATCGGGTTTGCGGATGTCTCGGGCAACTTCGATGGGTGGCTCGCCACCGCGCCTGCGGCGCGGGGGCCGTTCCTGGTCGTGACACCCGATCAGCGTTTCCCCCAGGGCGCCACCCGGCTAGAGCAGCAGGCCAACTCGCCAGCTGTGCCCACGGGGAACCTGTATTTCCGCAACCGCCCCGCGGGCGACGATCCCGCGGCGCTGCCCCTCGGATCGTCGTTCTACGACCATATCCGGTTCCGCGCGTTCTTCAACGCGGGGCGCCTCGGCCCGTTCCCGATCATGACTAAGGCCGAGATGAATCTGCTCGCGGCTGAGGGCCACCTGCGGCTTCCGACCCCGAACGTGGCGGCGGCGAGGGTCCTGATCGACGTCTCGCGCCGCGGGAAGGGTGGCCTCCCGTCGCTCGACTCCGCCGGCATCTCCGACCTCACGACGCCCGTACCGGGCGGCACGGCATGCGTGCCCCGCGTGCCCGTGGCGCCCTGGAACACGACGGCCTGCGGCAACATCATGGAGGCGCTGAAGTGGGAGTACCGGATGGAGACCGCGTACATCGGCTACGGCAGCTGGTATATCGCCGGCCGCGGGTGGGGCGACCTCCCCGAGGGGACCGCGGTGCACTGGCCCGTGCCGTATCAGGAGATGGACGCCCGCCGGCAACCGTTCTACGACATGGGTGGGGTCGGTCAGCCCGGCGGCGCCCAGTGCCCCTGCACGTACGGGCTGTTCACCGGCGGGGTCTATTGAGTATGCCGGCCTGCGGCGCCCGGGTCGCGCCGCTCGGCGTCGCGGCGTTGCTCGCGACGGGGTGCTATAGCTACACCCCGATTGCGAGCACGCCGGCGCCGTCCATCGAGCTGGCGGTGGACCTGACGGACCGCGGCCGAGTCCACGCGGCCCCCGACATCGGGTCGGCGGTCACGCGCGTGGAGGGCTCGCTCATCGACGTCAACGACACGGCCTACGTCCTAGCCGTCCGCAGCGTGATGGGTGTATCGGGCGGGCGGACCCGGTGGGGCGGCGAGCGCGTAGCGCTGCCCCGCGATTACGTGGCCCGGACCTTCGAGCGCCGCTTTTCCCGCAGCCGTACGACCCTGGTCGTGACCGGCGTCATCGCGGCCGTCGGTGCGTTCTTCCTCAGCAAGGACCTCCTCGGCTTCGGCGGGGGCAGCGCCTCCAGCGAGCCGGATCCCGGGGGGGGGAACGGGCAGTGAACCTCTTTCCCTACGAGCGTGCAATGACTTCCATGCGGTGTGCGCTAGTCTTCGGTGTGGGCGGTCTCACGGTGGCGGCGGCGGCGTGCCAGGACGACGCCGTCACTCCATCGCCCGTCGTCCGATACGCGGCGATCCAGTTCGTCAACGCCGTGCCCGACACCGGAGAAATGGACTTCCGGGTCGTGGACATCGTGTCCAACGCGGCGCTGTTCGACGCCGTCTTCCGGGACGCCGACTCGTTTCCGAAGCCGATCGAGGTGGGCCAGCGCCAGATCAGGGTGTTCATGAGCAGCCTCAATGACCAGGCCGTCGCGTCGACGGTGGTGTGGGATGCCGTCTTCGACTTCGTGGAGGGCGAACGCTACACGTTCACGCTCCAAGGCTACGCCCGCACCGGGCAGACGCCGGCGCTCCAGGCCGTCATCGAGCGGAAGGTGGCGGCGCCTCCCGTGGTTGCGGGGCAGGTCGCTATTCGGGCGCGGAACCTCGCGCCCGCGCTCGATCCCGATCCCACCACCCCGGTCGACGTCTGGGTCGTGGCGCGGGGCTCCGCCGCCCTGAGCGGTACCCCGACGATCTCGAACGTCTCGTTCGGGGATACGACGAGCTACGCGCCCGTGCCGACGGGCACGTACCGCGTCGCCGTCACCGCGACCGGCACCACCGCGCCCATTCTGTTCCAGTCGAATCTGCCCCCGGGCGCCGCCGCCGCGGGTACCGGCAGCGCGATCGCCGGAACGAACGTGGCGGGTAGCGCGTTGACGGTCGCCCTGACGGGACGGTCGGTTGAGGACAGCCGGGCGCCGTTTTCGTTCTATGCCATTCGCGGGTTCTCATCTATCACCACCACCGGGACGACGACGGACGACACCATCGCGACCGCGGTGACGCCGACGCCCCACAACCTGACGACCGCCGACACGGTAATCATCAACGCAGCCGTCGACACGGTGACCGGCGAAACGGGCGCCTACAACGGGACCTTCCCCGTCCTGGAGGTAGTGGACGCGAACACCTTTACCTACAGAATCAACGGGCCGAGGGTCAAGGCCGCGACGGCGACGGGCCATCCGTTCTGGCTCTTGGCCCGGAACGGTCCCAACTTCAACGGGCGACCGATCTCATCGCTCACGTCGGTCGGCACGACCGCCACGGTGCTGACGATGGGAGGCCACGCCCTCGCGACGGACGACATCGTGACGATCAGAGGGGCCAGCGAGGCAGCGTACAACGGTAGCTTCGCGGTGACGGTCGTGAACACCACGACCTTTACCTACTCCACGAACGGCACGCCGTCCGCCTCACCGGCGACGGGCACCCCGGTTTACCGCGCGGCCAGCCTGGACTTTGCGCACCCCAGCGTGACGGTGTTGGTGGACCGCCGGCCCTGACGGGGCGCCGTGCGGCGTTTGGAGGAGTCAGGGCACGGGCTTCCAGCGGGCATGGATTTCACCGCGCTGCAGGTTCGTCGTGCGGGTGATCCGCGTCAAGCCGCTGCCGTCCGCGTTCGCGACCCAGATGTCGGCGTCGCAGTCGAAGGCGAGCCGCATCCCGTCAGGCGTCCACGACGGCAGCTCGCAGATCAGGGACGCGGGACTGATCCGCGCGGGATTACCGCCATCTGCGGCGTCCATGACCCAGATGCCGAAGGTGCCGGCCTCGCGAGTCGACTGGAAGGCGATCTTCGTGCCGTCGGGAGACCACGCGGGGGCGACGTCGGCGGACGCTAGGTCGTTAGTGAGATTCAGCAGGTTCGCGCCCGTTGTGTCCATCACGTAGATCTCGCCGTTGTCTCCGTCGCGGTCCGCCGCAAACGCGAGCTTCGAGCCGTCGGGGGCCCAGGCTGGGTGCACCTCGTTGGTCGTGTCGGTCGTGAGCCGGGTGACGTTGGTTCCGTTCGGATCCATCAAGTAAATGTCGGCCCCGGCGCTGTCCCGGTCACTGACGAAGGCGATCCGGTCGCCGAGCGGCGACCAGGCGGGTTGCGCGCTCGTGAACGCGGTGTCGTGGGTGAGGCGCTGCACGCCGGGGATGCCGACGGTCAGTACGTAGATCTCGGTCTGGGTCGGGTCGGTCTCGCCGCCGTTCGACTCGAAGGCGATCTGGAGGCCGTGCGGCGACCACGACGGCCACGCTTCGTACGACGTGAAGGAGGTGAGGTTCACGTCGCTTTGGGCATCGGCGCTGAGGAGGAAGATATCGGCGCTGCCGCTGAGTCCCTGGCTGACATAGGCCACGGGGTGACCGGGCGGGAGAGGAGGTAGCAACTCGTCGGGCTCGAGACTGCAGCCGGGGAGCGCGAGGGCGCCGGCGGCGCCGAGGAGGCGCAAGAGGGTAGCACGCGGACGGCGGAGAGGCATGACGCGGGCTCCGGTTGGTGACCCTGGAATTGTATCGGGCGGGGGGAGCGGTGGCCAGTCGCGCCGGTCAATCCACGATCGCGTCCGGCGGCACGTCCGTGATCGGATTCGCGGGGCGGCCGTTCACCCACACCTCCGATGCGCTGCCTGATAAGGTGGAGCCGGCCGGGGCGCCGCGACAGATTTGCCTAGGGCACGGGTTTCCAGCGCGGGATTACCTCAACGCGTCGTTGGCTCGTGCGAGTAATCGCGGCCAGGCCCGTCCCGTCGGCATTCGCGACCCAGATGTCGCGGTCGCAGTCGAATGCCAGACGCAGGCCATCCGGGGACCAGTGTGCCAACTCGCACGGCGGCTTACTGGGACTGACCTTTCGCAAGTTCGTCCCGTCTGCGTTCATCACCCAGACCGCGAAGTCCACGGCGTCCGGATCGGAATGAAACGCGATCTTCTGGCCATCAGGCGACCAGGCTGGGGCCAGATCGCTCGCCGCATCTTGAGTGAGA